>Ga0075522_10000339_pt1 | contig 33465 bp, 24 predicted proteins | sample NGEPerA_FD_74796 | JGI IMG/M metagenome (GOLD analysis project Ga0075522, IMG submission 74796) | Arctic peat soil microbial communities from the Barrow Environmental Observatory site, Barrow, Alaska, USA - NGEE PermafrostL2-A | ecosystem: Environmental > Terrestrial > Soil > Wetlands > Peat ... | reverse complement strand
CGGTCGGAAAGCGTCGTCTTGCCGTGATCAATGTGGGCAATGATGCTGAAATTTCTAATGTGCGCTGAATCCATTGTTCAAGAGCCAGACAAAATACGCGCAACGAGGATGAATGAAAGAAAATTCAGGTGGCGCGGGCTTGTCGCGCCGAAATCGGATGAAGGCAAGACATCTCGCCTGCTATTCTCTTTTGCCCGGTGGCAAACGACGTTCAAGCCGAAGCATCGCATTTTCCAATTGCAGGACGAGCTTCTCGCGCTCCAATTTTTCGCGGTCGGCAAGATGCTCAAAATTTTGGGCCAGTTGATTCACTGCCCGCTGGACTTCACCCATTTCTTCACGCAAATGCGTGACCTCGCGGCGCAATTCAACCGCGTCCCGTCCGAGGAACAAAGCGCTCCGGATCAATTCAAAGAGTTGCTTCCACACGGCGAAGAATTCCCCAAGTCTGGCTCATGGTGCGGCGGGAAGAAGCACGGAGACGTTCGGTTTTGATCTGCTCACGGCGCAGTTCCTTTTGAATATCCTTGAACTCGCGCAAGGCATTTTCTATGAGACCGGCATATTTCGTCTCTTCTTTGCTTTCTGTCGTTGCCATCGTTTTCATAAAATAACTTTATGCGGCTCACGATTAAATTGCAACGCGAAACGGTTTGAATTCGGCGGCAAGTTCGGCGGCGTCCCAATTCACGGCGGGCACGTTCCGTTGCGGGCAATTGAACAGAAAAGCCATGCGCGAAACTCCGGCCAGTTACGCCGCCTGACCGCTGGTCAGCCGCCCCATTTCAAACAGCTTCATCGCCAGGGCCATGCGCGCCTCATTTTCAAAGCGTTCAGGACTTGAACCCGCCGAAGCCGTCCAAGATTCAGGATACTCTATCTGCATCGCCTTCACGCAAACAACATACGCGCAACGCGGATGAATGAAAGAAAATTCAAGTGGCGCGGGCTTGTCGCGCCGAAATCGGATGAAGGCCCGACGTCTCGCCTGCCGCAATTTTCAACGCAACTTGCCGCGCCGAAATAAAATGAAGGCGGGAGACGCAGAGACGCAAAGATTTTGACACGAATCGACAGGGCCTTCAATCAAAAAAGGCGCCTCGATGCTTTCATGGCGCAAGGCCGCAATGAAGGTGGAGCTTTGCCAGTGGCCGTGCGGGATCCACCGGCGCAAAGTTCGGTCATGCTTTTCCAGGCGGGAACGCCGGTAACCGCCGATTTGTTTGGGCCGGCATTCGCCGGTCAGACGGTGCTGCTTCCAAAAGCGCTCCACGCTTTTAGGGCTGACGCCAAAACGCCGGCAAACTTCGCCGGTGCCTTCCCCGTGCTCCCGCGCAGCGATGATCCGCGCTCGCAAATCCTGACTCAAAGGCCGCATAAATTTCCTTTCATGAAAGAAAAAATAGCAGACTTCGCCAAATACGTCTGTCTAAATAGAAAATGCTCTAAAAAACCGCCGACACCCAGAAAGGCGTCGGCGGTGATGATTGCTCCAATCAACTGTGGCTAAATTATTGAGGCTTGCTTTCAAGCCGCCGCCGGCTCTGGTCAGATCGAAGGCGGGATTGGCCGTTTGCTGAAGCCGGCGAAGTATTTCAAAATCTGGTCGCGCCATTTTGCCGAGTCCGCGACTTGGATGGCCACGCGGTCGGCAACTTCCTTGTGCCGGTGCGCATCAATTTTACCGGCGAGTGATTGCCACGTCGTCTGCAAAGCCACCGCCTGTTTCGCACCTTCGTAATACTTCGCACAAAGTTCGTCCCACAAAGTTTTTCCTGATTTCATTTTGTAATCCCAGGCGCAACGATGAAACCAAAGCAGATATTTTTCCGGGCAGGACTTGAGGTCGTCGAACGTGTCGCAGACTGGCGGAAAATATTGCTCAACCGCGTGGTCGCCCTTTTTCGTGCGGTCGAATCCGATGCCTTTCTCCGAAGCTTGATTGTAATAAACCGCCGTCCAGTCGGGGCGCGCGGCGGTGGCATTCCATGGTTGCGGCGCGTAATGATCGCCGCCGATCATGTGATGCAGGCCGAGCGGCATCGTGTAGCTCACATAAGTTTCGCGCGAGCCCATCATCATGTCGCGAATCACCGCCACGGTTTTGTCGTCGTTTGAGAAAGTCATGCGCGTCCATTCGTCGGCAATTTTTTCGGCGGACAATTCCGGATTCCACGCGAGCCGGCCGAACGCATACCAGTTCGCCTGCGAGAAATGATGCCCGCACCAGTTCGTGTCCAGTCCGGGATTCGTCACGGAAACCATTCCGGTAAGCTGGCTCGGTTGAACTTTTCCAGCCAGCACTTTGGCGACAGTCGAGCCTTTGCCTTTCGCAAACGTGTCCGATTGCAGAAATTCCTCCCACATCGTGCCGAGATAGACGAGATGTTTTGCCTGGCCGGTATATTCCTGCGTCGCCTGGATTTCGGCGATGACGGGCGTCTGTTTCATCGCGCCGAACAGCGGATGAAACGGCTCGCGCGGCTGAAAATCAACCGGGCCATTTTTCACCTGGATGACAACGTTCGGGCGGAATTTTCCGTCGAGCCGCGTGAATTCAATGTAAGCGCGCTTGGCGCGATCCGGGTCAATGTCGTCGTCATAAACAAACGCGCGCCACATGACATTGCCCTTGTGCGGCGCGAGCGCGTCGGCCATCACGTTGGCTCCGTCAGCATGGGTGCGGCCGTAAGTTTTTGGTCCGGGCTGGCCTTCCGAATTCGCCTTCACGAGAAATCCGCCGAAGTCGGGAATGAGCCCGTAAATCTCGTCGGCCTTGGCCTTCCACCAATCGGCCACGCCTTTGTCCAGCGGATCGGCGGTGGTCAACCCGCCCAACTGCACCGGCGCGGCAAAATTCGCGCAGACATACAACCGCACACCGTAAGGCCGCCACACATCCGCGAGCGCGGCAATTTTACGAAGATTTACCGGCGAGAGAATTTGCGGGTCGGCGTTGACGTTATTGATGACCGCGCCGTTGATGCCGATGGAGGCGCAGGCGCGCGCATAATCCGCGTAACGCGGGCTGATTTTTCCCGGCAGGTCATTCCATTGCCACAGCGAACGCCCGGCGTAACCGCGCTCAATCGTTCCGTTGGGATTGTCCCAGTGGTTCATCAGCCGCAGTTGAAGCGCGGGGCGTTCGACGATGTTGAGCTTGTCAATCGGCTGGCCGGTTTGCATCAGGCGCAGGAAATGAAAACTGCCATACAGCGCGCCGATGTCCGTGTTGGCGGCGATCATGGTCGCCGGTTTATTTCCGATGCGCGTCGAGCGGATTATGAATCCTTCGTCACCGACAGTGCTCAAATCGGATGCCCAATTCAAATCGCGAACCAGTGTTGAATTCGTCGGCGTGCCAACTATTAAGCTGCCGTCCTGCAACTCGCCTTCATTAAGTGGAACAGCGTTGCCAAGCATGACCGCAGTGGCAGAACGCAATTCATTACTAATTATTTTTCCTGTGCTGGAAGTGCCATCAACATGGATTTGTTGCACAGCTTTGCGATAATTTTTCACCGCGTCACCCGGTGACGCGTAGCGCAACCAGAGTTTGTAGCCGTCTTCTTCCGGTAATGTTGCTGGCGGCTCGGCGGCATTACCGCTGACCGCAAAACTTCCGACGCACAGACCGGCGGCACTCGCCAGGCTGATCTCGACAAATTCGCGACGGGAAATTTTCATGGCTTAATCAAAGATTTATTTTCAACACCACATTAAAATTGGTTCACCAAATCCGAAACTCGCCGCTGCAATGCAACAACGACATCATGTAAAGCAAGCCCTCATAATATCGCTCGATGCCGTCTGGCGTCGGCGTGTTCCAAAGCTCCTCGACAAATTTTTTCGCGCGGACGGAGTCGTTTGCCGCCAGGCTGGCGACGGCATTTTCCGCAACTAAACCCTGCGCGTGGCGGGCTTCAAACTGCTTTCCTTCGAGCGTGAACTGGCAGCCGTAGTTTGTTCCCTTCGATTCAAAAAACGCCTGCAGCTTGTCGCTCAATTCCCGCTCGCGCGGATCCTTGCCCCACCACGACCAGTCCACCGACCAGTTGCCGGCAGTGCGGAAGGCGTCGTAGCTGAAATTCATTCCGTAAATCCCGGAGCCAGCGACGACGGATCCGTCGAAATTCGCATAGCACGGATTCAACCCGGTGACAGGATCGGTCGCTTTGATAAAATAATCCCGGCTCACGTCGGCGACTTGCTTCCAAAATTCCGAATCTTCCTTTGGCCCGCGCCGCGCCCACAATTCGTAAAACGCCGGGAGATGATAGGAAGGATCGGAGTAACGATTGCGTTCGGAACTGGGCGAGAACAAGACCATTTTATGTTCCGCATCAAACAGCGGGCCGGCGGTAACAGTCATGGTTCTACCGCGCCCCGGCACCGGGCCGGTGATCACGGCGCGATGCCGCATTCGCGTCAGCAATTCATCAGCCTGTTCCTTGTAGTTGTAAATGCCGGTTCCGTTTTTCCAGCGATGCGCGGCGAGATACAAAGCGGTGACAAAATATTCCTCGCCGTCCGGCGCCACGAACTGGCTCATGCGCGCGCCATTGGTCCGCGCCTGCCAGGCAAAAAATCCGCAGGAAGGATGGTTCGTCTCGGAAAAATACAAATAGGTTTTCGACCAGTTCCACAGCGCGTTGAACTCGGCCTGCTTGTTCAACTGCACGGCAATCATCATGCCGTAGGACAAACCTTCCGTGCGCACGTCGTGGTGCTTGATGTCGGTGATGAATGCGAGCGGGCCGTCGGCATTTGTCCCGGCGTCAAAATAAACCGCCTCGTTGGTCGGGTTGCCGTGAAACAACTGCTGGAACGCCGAATCAATCTTCTGCTGGATTTCCTTCTGCGAATGCCCGTCTTCGGCGAACAGATTTCGATATTTGCCGGTCGCATAAGCGCCGTTGCCGTCCGGGGCCGATGGATTTTCTGCACCGCACAGATTCAAGTTGAAGGCAACCCAGAGAGCGCAGGCCATTTGCAGGCTGAAGCGCGACGTCAGTTTGATGATAGGTTGTTGCATGATTAATATGGGTGGTTGAAATTTAGAGCTGTATTTTTGAAAACCGATAACTGCCAAAGGCCACCAGCAAGACGGCAAAGGCCGTCAGCACGGCAAAATCCGTCACCAACCCGAAGTGACCGGCGCCGATGAGTGATTGGCGCAAACCATCCACGCCGTAAGTGAGCGGATTAAGGTTGGTGGCGATGACCAATGCTTTCGGCAGGTTCGTCAGCGGAAACATTGCGCCCGACAAAAGGAAAATCGGCATTATTAGAAAGCTGATCACAAATTGAAACGCCTGCATATCTTGCATCATCGCGCCGATCGCCGATCCCAGCGCCGTGAACAAAATGGCCGTTAATGCCATGAACAAAAATACCAGCGGCAACGCGCTGAAATGTTCCAGGCGAAAACCGGCGATGAAACAAACTCCCAGAAACATCGTGCCTTGAATCGTGGCGATGGTCGCGCCGCCAAGTATGCGGCCGAGGATGATCCACACGCGCGGCACCGGGGCGACGAGCGTTTCTTTGAGAAAACCGAACTGCCGGTCCATGAGCAGTTCGATGCCGGAAAAAACGGATGTGAACAGGATGGTCATGCCGATCAAGCCCGGCGTGACGAACTGAATGTAGTTGCCCATGCCAGCTTGTTTGAAAACCGGGCTGAGGCCGTAGCCCATGCCCAGCAGATAAATCAGCGGTTGCGCCAAGGAGGAAATGATTCGAGCGCGGGAACGCGTGTAACGCTTCAATTGCCGCAGCCAAAGAATGTAAATCGCACGCATAAAAGATTATCTTCGACCCCAGGCCCGCGCCATGTTGCGCATCCGGTCAGCGGGAGAAGCTTCTTCGTCGCGGATCGTTGAGCCGGTGAGTTTCAAGAATGCCTGCTCCAACGATTCCGTGCCGGTCTGTTGCTTGAGTTCCTGCGACGTGCCTTGCGCGACGATCCGACCGTGATCAATGATCGCCACGCGGTGCGCCACGCGCTCGGCTTCCTCCAGATAATGCGTGGTGAGCAGCACGGTGACGCGTTCCTCCTCGTTGAGTTTCTGCACCTGTTTCCAAAGCTGGCCGCGCGTTTGCGGATCGAGTCCCAGCGTGGGTTCGTCCAGAAAAAGAATCTTCGGCGTGTGCAGCAGCCCGCGCGCAATTTCCAGCCGCCGCCGCATTCCGCCGGAATACTTTTTTACCTGCTCCTTGCGCCGGTCCCAAAGCTCGAAAAGTTTGAGCAGCATTTCGGTTCGCTCGGCACAGACACGACGAGGAACGCCGTAAAGCGCGCCGTGCATATCCATGTTTTCCTGTGCGGTCAATTCGTCGTCGAGGCTGGGATCCTGAAAGACAATCCCGAAACGGCGGCGAACTTCATTCGGCTGTTCCTCGGGATTCACTCCGTCAATTTCAATCCGGCCGCTCGTGGGCTTCAACAACGTCGTGAGCATTTTGATGGTGGTCGTTTTGCCCGCGCCGTTCGGCCCCAGAAACGCCACGATTTCGCCCGCCGCGATTTCAAATGAAATGTCGTTGACGGCGGTGAAGTCGCCGAAAGTCTTGGTCAAATTGCGAACCCGGATCATGTTGGCCAGATTTATTTCACCCACGCTTCACCGTCCGGCGTGCGACGCCAGGCGAAATATCCGTCCAGAACCTTGAGCGAATCGGCGCTCGGCACCGGGCCAACGTGCGATGTCCGGCTGAAATACATCACCTGCGGTTTTCGGTCGCTGAAGGCCGGCCACGCGGGAACTCCCTCGCCGTTGGGATCGCCGTGCTTGGCGAAGTTCACCCAATAGGTGGACATGGCATCGGAGATTTCCAAGTCGGTCTTGGTCGTCTGCGGACTTCTGGCATTGAGATGCTCAAAAACATAGGCAACTTCCGAACCGTGCGGCGAACCATAACCGGCGCGCGGAGAACCTTCGGGATATTCCGGATGCTGGTCGAAATAATAATAAAACACTTTTGACTTTCCCTTCTCGGCGGCCAGCCGCGCCCAGATCCAAGTGTGCCAGCCAAACGCCGTGTCGCGGGCGAGGTCGCGCGCCGTTTTCAAAACGGTGTTGGAACCGGCGGGATAAGCCTGGAGCAGATCATCGGCAAATTTGCCGTAACGCGCCTTGGTTCTGGCGATGTAATCCTCCGGCGTCTTCGGCGGCGAAAAACTCGCGCCTTCATCGGAGTTGTAACCCACCAGAATCGGCGTGTCGTTATATTTGGCCGCCGAGTAAAGTTTGTATTGATCGTCGGGAATCACCCAGCCGTCAATGATCGGCCAAGCCCCGCCCAAGCCGCGACTGGCGGGAAGTTTGTCCGGCGCGAGCTTCCGCAATTCCGCGATGGATGAAGCACCCGCACTTTTGGCAAAAGCTTCGCCGCCGCGTTCGGCATCGGCGAGGCGCTTCAGGTTTTCGCCCGGAAAAGTCGTCGGACGCGGTGGCCCGAATGAGCCGCCACTTTCTGAAATCGCGCCTTCAAAAAGTCCTTTGGCCAGCGGCGACGCACACAACATGCTGACGGAAATGCCGCCGGCGGATTCGCCGAAAATGGTCACCTTATTTGGATCGCCGCCGAACGCGGCAATGTTTTTCTTCACCCATTGAAGACCGGCGATTTGATCGAGCAAACCGTAGTTGCCCGAAACATGGTTCGGATTTTCGGCGCTCAATTCCGGATGCGCGAGAAAGCCGAGCTGTCCGACGCGATAGTTGATGCTGACCAGCACGACACCTTTCTTCGCCAGGTTCGCGCCATTGTAACTTGGATCGGACGTGAATCCGGCGGTGAATCCGCCGCCGTAAATCCAGACGAGCACGGGAATATGGTCGCCCGCAGATTTCGCAGGCGACCAGACATTCAGATAAAGACAGTCTTCGCTCATGTCCGTGCCGGTTCGCGCTCCTTGAATCGGAGATGAACCGAACTTGGTGGCTTGACGCACGCCGTCCCACGAGGCGGCCGGTTGCGGCGCGCGCCAGCGGAGGTCGCCGACCGGCGGCGCGGCGAACGGGATGCCGCGATAAACCGTCAAGCCGTCTTCGGAAGTGCCTTGAACCAATCCTTGTTGAACTCTGACCGGCGCGGGCTGCTGCGCGAGACCCAGTCCTGTGGCAAGTATTGAACAAGCTGCGGCCAAGAGAATTTTTTTAATCATGAGATTTCCATGTTCGACTGGCCAAAGCACAGGAAGACCCAGAAGTTCGTGTCTTGGGAAAAAGTGTTCGTCACAGAGAAGAGCAATCCCATAACTAAAGGCCATAAGTGTTTTGTTTTCATTTTGAGTATTGTTTGAATTTGTTGTTTTGAACCGACAAATGCCTCATTTACTTCTCGCGTGATTAGCGTGCTGCGCGGGAAATTGAAATTCTGGCGTCCAAGGGCTGTTAAGAACCATAGGTTATTTGCCGGGGAGTCCATTGGTTGATATGTCGGTTCCAACCTTGTAACCCATCGCGGTCAGCAGGATTTCTGCGTATCGCCTGCCAAACTCCCGCTGGCCTTCGGGCGTGAAATGCAGGTGATCTGGATTGCAGGGCAAACCCGCCGAAGAAACAGTGTAGGAATTGGGAAGCGTCGCCGGCAACTTCTTCAGGATTTCATTGAAGGCGGCCTTTTCGCCCTGATGATCGGCATTGACCACTTCGCCGGCGAGCAGTTTCACGTCTGCGGGCTTTAGGTCCAGGTCCTTCATCAAATCGCCGTAGATTTTTTTGACTTTCTTGGGCCAGTCCGGGTCTTCGAAGTTCGACTCGCCCTGATGAATGAGAATTCCCTTAATCACGCCATCCTTCTGTGCGATTTTGGCCAGACTCACGAGATACTGATATGGGTTGCCGTCATAAACGTTGGCGGCGGTAATCTTCCACGAGTCTGACGCGGGAAGATTCGTCAGGTAATTCTTGTAACTGTCCTTGTCCCACAACTCGATCTTGGTGCCGGAAACCGAGCACTTCACAATGCCCACCCGGATGTTTGGCGGCAGGTTGGAAACCATCGTCCTGCCGAAATAATCAACGATGGAAATGCCCCGGCCTCGCGCCGTCAACGGCGGGACTGCGTCATACCAATTGCCCTTTTTCCAGCCGCGGCTGGCATTATCAAAATCCGCCAGCACCTGAAACCGCTTGTCAACCGTCCGGTCTGCTTCGTTCATCTGCCCGCCGCTCTCCATGTTGGACTGCCCAAAGCAAAGGTAGATGTAGAAATTCGGATCGGGTTCAGCGGAAACGTTGATGACAAATGAAATGAATGCCGCGAGCGAGATTGTCATCAATTTTGTTTTCATACCAATTTTTATTTTGTTGAATCAGTTGGATTTCAATCTCAATGCAACGCAGCGCGATTTGTTGCTGGAAATTTATTTTTTATACTGCATCAAATCGGCAACGCAAAATTTATTTGGCCGGCTGGTCGGCTGGCAGTTTTACCGTGTAGCCCAGCAAAGGCAGCATTGTTTCCGCATACCGCGTCCCCAACAACCGGTAGCCGGCCGGATTGAAATGCAGGGAGTTGACCTTGGTGCAGCCCGTCGCCGAGATGACGTGGGCGGTGGGGATGGTCTTGGGCAGATCGTCAATGATCGTGTTCATCCCGGCGCACGCGCCGCCTTGGTCCTTGGCCACCAGCTCGCCGGCGAGCAGGGGAACATTCTCGGCCTTGAGGTTCAAATCTTGGAGCAGATTGTTGTAGACGCTCTTTACCTTGTTCGGCCATTCCCTGTCGCCGGAATTTGACTCGCCTTGATGCAGCAAAATTCCTTTGATGACGCCATCCTTCTGCGCGATCTTGGCCCTGTCAACGAGATATTGATAAGGATTTCCGTCGTAAGTCTTGATGATGTTTTGCATCCATGAGGCCGCCGTGGAGGCATACGCCTGATAACTGTCCTTCTCGAACAATTCAATTTTGCAGCCGGCAACGGAAACGTTAATAACCCCGATTTTTATGTTCGGCGGAAGATTGGAAACCATCGTCCGGCCAAAATAATCCGCCGGGCACAGACCGGTGGATGGCCGGCACAGCGGCGGGACTGCGGTGGACCAAGTGTCTTTTTTCTGGTTCATGCCGGGAAAGTCAACCGCCGCCAGAAGTTGAAAACGGCTGTCCACATTCTCCTTGTCCTGGGCTTGAACTCCCGGAAAGCCTTCCATGTTCGACTGGCCAAAACAGACGAAGATCCAGAAATTCGTGTCCTGGGAAAAAACATTTGCGCTGCAGAAGATCAGGGCGGCCAATACGAGCATTTTTGGTTTAAGTGTCATAACAATTGGAGTTGGTTTTTATTAAAATAAATTGGAATCGGGATTTCTTGCCAAAGAATTTACAGGAAGCGCTGCGGTTTGGGAAGTTTTTTTGGCATCAGGAAATCACGTTCAAAATTATCCGCCGCTCAAAGCGTTAAGCCTTTCCCGGTCAAATCCGGCAATCGCTTTGTAACGGCTGGCGATCCCTTCGAGTTCGCCCGGCGCGAAGACCGACGCGACATCATTGAAACCGTCCGGTGCGCGTTCCTCGGCCAGTTGCATGATCACTTCGGGGCCGTGCTGCCGGTTGGTCTGCACCAGCCGCGCGGTCGGCTCCAAGCGCGCCGTTTCGTAGCGTTTGAGCGCGGCCACCGGATCCGCTTCTGCGACGAGCGCTTCAACTAACGCTGCTGCATCAAGGATTCCCTGCGATGCACCGTTCGAACCGACGGGATACATTGGATGCGCCGCGTCGCCCAGCAATGTTACCCGTCCGTGACTCCAGCGCGGCACGGGATCGCGATCCACCATCGGGAATTCATACGCCGTCTCCGCGCCTTCGATGAGCGCCGGAACGTCCAGCCAGTCGAACCGCCAATCCTTGAATGCCGGGGCGAAGTGCTTCTTGTCCGCCTGCCGGTTCCAATCGCGGGGAATCGGCGCTTTGTCGCCACCAACGCGCAGTTCCGCCACCCAATTGGTCAACGACCGTCCCCGGTCAGCCGCATCGGGACAAATCGGATAGGCGACAAATTTCTGGTCAACGTGTCCAGCCATGATCATCGAAAGACCGGTGAGAAACGGCGGCCCCTCGGTGACGGCACGCCACAGCATCCGACCTGAAAATGGCGGGCTGCCTTCCTGCGGAAAAAAACTGCGGCGCACGACGGAATGAATTCCGTCCGCACCGATCAGGACATCCCCGCGAACTTCTCCCGCAGTCAGGCCGGTGGCACGATCAATAAAACGCGCCGTCACGCCAAGGTCGTCTTGATCAAACGAATCGAGATGCCAGCCGGTGCGGATCTTTTCTTTGCCGAGGCGCGCCTCGGTTTCTTCCAGCAGCAGCATTTGCAGCCGTCCGCGATGCACCGAGTATTGCGGCCAACGGTAGCCCGCATTCAGTCCTCGCGGCTCGCGCCAGATCAATTGCCCGAATTTGTTATGATAAGAAAGTTCGGCGGTCGGAATGGCAATGGCGGCAAGCTTTTGGTCGAGTCCAAGAATGGTGAGCTCGCGAACCGCGTGCGGAAGCAGATTCAATCCGACGCCCAACGGGTGGATTGCTGGCACCGACTCGAACACGCTCACTTCAAATCCAAGCCGGTGCAAATGCAACGCCGCCGTCAGCCCGGCTGGACCGGCTCCGACGATGATAATTTTCAGCTTCGCGTTCAAGCGGCCATCAGGGCGCGGCGCTTTCGTAGGACGAAGCCAATTCCGGCGGTCCGCCTTTGTAACGCGAATAATTCGGATACGAACACAGCGGCAGGCTACGCCCACCGGCGGTGACGACGAGCGTTTTGTTCGGAGCTTCGTTGCGCTCAACCCAGCCAATGATCAGAGCGGTCTTGTCATACTGGTTTGGAATTGCAAAGGATGGAACGGATTTTCCGTCGCCGGTTGTGCCGCTGCTCCGTCCGCTCAAACCGTGGCCCACTTGCGGAATCACGTAGAACCGGGCGAACGCATCCACCGTTTTCCGCCCCATCTTATCGAGCACCGATTGGAAATAATCGAGCTGCGATCCCGGAGACGACAGCGTGTCGTCAGTCCCGATGGTCACAATCAGTTTGCCGCCGCGCTTGTAAAACGCGGAGAGGTTGGGATCGGTCGCGTCGAGCCATTTGGAAATTTCCTCGCGCCGCTGGTTGAGCGCGCCGCCTTCGATGTAATCGAGCGGATTCGCGGAGAGATTTTGAAAGAGAAATCCCGTCACGCCCAGAATTCCCAAATGCGAGTGCATCGGTGCATTGTCGGCGGCTCCTTCCTGTCCACGAAAACGCCGGTCGGCGATCAGACCGTTGCCCGCCGGATCGGTGTTTGGAAGCCACATGCCGAACGTGCGTATGCCGTTCGCCAGCGGCGTTGCAAACTTGTAGTGGCTATAGACGAATTCCAATGTTTTGATTTGGCCATCAGTCAAACGAGCATTGGCAGAAGCGTCCGCTGGATTCGGATCAATGCCATCCGGAGCGCGCAGGGCCGCCCAGGGATTCCGTTTGGGATCGCCCTGCGACATGTCGAACAGTGCCCGCGCCGCCGTGTAGTTGTTTATGACGCCGTCCTCCAGTCCGTCGAGCTTGTCCGCCTGGCGCATGAATTCGGCGCGGATGGCGTTCACCTTGGCGCGCGTGACCCAGTTGGTCTGCGGCTTTTCCTGGATGCGAATCAGCTCCGGTGCCAGCATCAACGTGGAAAAATTTAAGATCGGAACGTCGGCGATGATGCCGTCGTAATCCGCCGGATAACGCTGCGCGACCGTCAACGCCTCGCGTCCACCTTGCGAGGCACCGATGTAATAATTGAAACGCGGACGTTCGCCATAAACGCGCTCTATGATGACCATCGCGGCGTCATGCGTCTTCTTCATCTGCATATAGCCGAGGTTGCGAATGGCTTCCTCATTGAGCGCCCAGTCGTCTCCGCCGCCGCCGCCGCCACCAAATCCAGGCCCGCCAAATCCGCCAAACCCGCCCATCTGGTGACCGGAGTCACTGCCGTAACGCGCAAATCCAGCCGTGAGTGAACCGGGACGATCTCCTCGGAGCATCGGCACCATTCCATTCATGCCGCCGCCGCCCATTTGAATGGACCGGCGGCTCCAACTGGCCGGGAGCAGAACGCGAAAGTTGATCGGTTTTCCTTTTGGATCTTTGGGAGCGATTGAGCCGTCCACTATTGCGTAAGCGACTGAACTGGGCGTCGCGTCAAACCAGCGTGGCGGCGACAGCGTCACTCCGCCGACCGGTTCGCCGATGGCGTCGGCCGGAATTGAAGTGCCCACTTTTTCCACCGTGACATCGGCGGCGGTGATCACACGGTCGGAAATCGCGGCAGGTAGTTTTGTTCCCGGAGCAGGAATCGAGTCCGCCGCTACGAGTGCGATGGGGAATGCCAGCAGCGCAGCCAGGCAGATTCGAGCCACAGTCGGGAGTTTGCTGGTCATGGGTCCGTCCAGTTCTGTCCGTTGCATATAAATTCCTATGGTTGCCAACGCCCAAAAAACCAGGGCGTTGGCTAATTGAGAATTTTCAAACTATTGAGTCTTGGTCTGTTCGCCAGTGGCGACTTTGATGACCGCGTCAAAAGCCGGCTTGGGCTGATCGTTGGCATCGAACAAAAGCGGGCGGCCTTGTGCGCGCCAGGAGACGCCGTCGTTCACGCCCCAGAACGTCACAACCTTCACGTATTTGTCATGTTTAACGAATGCTCGGAAAAGACCCGCGTAGGCGTCGGCCAACTTCTTGTCGGCGTCACTCACCAATCCGCCCTGCGTCGTCGCGGCATTGGAGGCGACATCCGCCCCGGTGTTGCGCTGACCGCCCTGCGCGCCGTTGACGTCGAATTCAGTGATGTGAATGGGCAGGCCGAGCGTCTCCAATTCTGTCAGCGCCTGGTCTTCCTGTTCAAAGCTCGGCGATGAAACGCTGACGTGGGTTTGCGAGCCGATGGCCATGACCGGGACGCCTTGTGCCTGAAGCGACTTGATCAAGGTGATAAGCTTGTGCCGCTTCGCCGGATTCTCCAAGGAGTAATCGTTGTAACGAAGGATCGCATCCGGGTCGGCTTCGTGCGCGTATTCAAAAGCCTTGGCGATGAAGTCCGGGCCGATGATTTGCTCCCAAGGCGAGGTGCGAAGAATGTCGTTGCCTCCGTCGGCGACGGCTTCGTTCACGACATCCCAGACCTTGATCTTGCCCTTGTAACGGCCGACCACGGTGGCGATGTGGTCGTGCATCCGTTGGAGCAATTCCTCGCGGGACGCGTGCGGCCCGTTCATGTTAAAACCGCCAAAGCCGCCGCCGCCGAAGCCACGGCCTCTGCCGCGGGCTGGCGCATTCGTCCCGCCTGCGTTGGCATCCGCAACTTGGTTGGTGACTGCTGGCGGCGTATTTGTTCCCGCAAAAACCCAACCCGGCGTCTGACCGTGCCACACAAGCGTGTGGCCTACGATATACATGTTGTTGCTCAAGCCGAAGTTCACATAGGCGTCGGCCGGGCCGAAATTGTAGCCGTCGGGTCCGGGATTCGGTTGGATGAGCGCCCACTTCAAATCGTTCTCCGGGGAAATTTGGTCGAACTGGTTCGTGACGACGGCAATGTCCTTGTTGACCTGATCCATGTTGCGGTTGACGTTGTCGGCGCGAACCGCGCTGCTGGTCGCAATGGTGCGGTTGATGGCCACGCCGACGTAGAAATGACCTTTGTAGGCGTCCTTGAGCGTGGGTGTTTCGGCCGACTGCGCCGAGGCAGCAATGGCCAGCAGCGCCGCCGAGAACAAGTTGATGCGTGAGTTGAGATTTGAGCTATGTGTTTTCATGTGAGTGAGGTTTGGGAATGTGAGTTGCTAATTTTTGCCGTTCGGCCGGTTCGTTGTCCGGCTAAATTTTTGTCTGCGGGTGTTGATTGGAAAATGCTTCAGTTCTTGCCCGGTGCAGTGTCCGCTGCACGGCAAATGAAGAGTTGCCTTTTCAAGCGCATTCATGGTTGTGCGTATGCTAACACGGTCGCCGGGATCATCAAAGCATGAAATGAGGGAATGGATCGGGAAAAAATTTATGCGTCAAACGGATTCACCCGATAGCTTCGTTCCCGGTATTCAAAAAAATCAAAATCCGCCGTTCGCGCCGTGCCGCTCAAATCCTGGCACGCCATGCCGACAAATGCGCCGGTGAAATTCGGTGTGCCGGGAACGCAGGCTTCGTCGGACAAAATGCTCGCGTCGAATTGTTGCGGCACCGAGCGCCAGTTTTTGTCCACGCTTTCGGCACGATACGCGAAGTGGAGCCGCTCGTGATCAATCTCAACGCGCAGATGCACGCGCTTGCCGGCGGGAATGGCGATGGGCGGCGTAAAGGCGTCGGCCTGCGGTGAATCCGGCGTGCACGACATCACGCGCAGATGTTTGCCTGATTGTTCATCATGCGAGAGGTAGAGGTAATGGAACTTGGCGCTGTTGTAATAGCATACAAGTCCCGCCATTTGCTGAAAATGTTCCGGCTCGAATTCCACGACGGTCGCGGCGCTGAAGCAATGTGATTGCTGCCGTCGCGCGACGAGTGACTGGCGGAACGAGCTGCCGATGGTTTCGCGACCAAACAAACGCAGATGGCCGGGACGTTTGGTTAGGCTGAAAATTTCCTCCGGCTGCGGCGTGCGCAGCCATTGAAAATCAATCGGCAGTTGTGGAGAATTGAAATCTTCGCGCGCGGGCGAAGCCGGGAATGTTTGAGCGGCCAGCGGCGATGCAGGAGTTTCAATTGTCGGAATTCCCTGCCCGTCCAACGTGCGCAGCCAATCGTCCTTGCCCCAGACCATTTTCTGAATCGCCGTTTCGCGTCCGAGCGTGCAGCGACCACGATTGCGCAACGGCCGGCCGCAGAGATAGACCATGTAGGTTTCGCCGCTCTGCGTTTCGACCAAGTCCGCGTGACCGGCGCGTTGCAGTTCGACATCAGGCCGGTGGCGCGAACTCATGATGTAAGTGTCGGGATGCAATTCGTAAGGGCCGGTCAAATTTTGCGAGCGTGCCATCGTGACCGCGTGTCCCCAAGCCGTGCCACCTTCCGCCGTTAGCAGATAATACCAGCCGTTGCGTTTGTAGAGATGCGGTGCTTCGGTGAAGCCGAGCGTTGTGCCTTGAAAAATGTTGACACGCCCGCCGCCGAGTTTTTTTTCAGCTACCGAGTATTCCTGCAAAACGATTCCGGCGAAACGATTTTTCCCGGGACGATGATCCCAGAGCATGTTGAGAAAATATTTGCGGCCGTCGTCATCGTGAAACAGCGAAGGATCGAAGCCGCTGCTGTTCACATAAACCGGGTCGGACCACTCGCCGTCAATCGTCGGAGACGTGACGAGGTAATTGTGGAAGTCGCGCAACGACGCGCCGCTCGCGCCGCCGACGGTTGTGCGACCGTAGCGTTTCACGTCGGTGTAAATCAGCCAGAACAATCCGTCACCGTATGTCAAGCACGGTGCCCAGATGCCGCACGAGTCGGGATCGCCGAGCATGTTGAGCTGGCTGGCGCGATTGAGCGGGCGCGTGAGCAACCGCCAATGAACGAGGTCGCGCGAGTGATGAATCTGCACGCCGGGAAACCACTCGAATGTCGAGGTGGCAATGTAGTAATCGTCGCCGACGCGGACGATGGACGGGTCGGGATTGAAGCCGGGAAGAATTGGATTGCGGATGTTCATGCTGGTTTAATTAGAGGAGTTGTAATGGCGCGGCGGGCAGCAAGTTCACTTTCGATTGTATTCACCTTGGTCTGGCTCAATGGATAAATCCACAACGAGACGGCCTTGAGGATCGCGAATCCCGCCGGGAACAACGAGAATGTGAGCGTGATGCCGAGAATGGACGCGGCGGTCTGCGCGACGTTGGCGACGTAACTGTATTTTGCGAGAACCCAGGGCAGCAGCAAGCCCGCGAGAGCCGTGCCGGTCTTGATGGCGAAAAGCGACGCCGAATAAACCAGCCCCGTGGAGCGTCGGCCGAATTTCCATTCGCCGTAGTCGGCCACGTCGGCATACATCGCCCAGACGAGCGCGGAAGCCGGGCCCATGCAGAAACAGCCGAGCGCCTGCACTGTGAGCTGTAGCGGAAAATTGTCCTTGGGAATCCAAAAGAACGACGCCCAGCAAATCGCCGTCACGCTCGTGAGCGAATACGAGATGACACGTTTGTCCGCCACCCGCGCAAAAAAACTCAAGCAGTAGCAGCCGAGCATCTGACACGCCATGCCGAGGGAGATGAACACCGTGACCCTGTCAAACTGGCCAAACAACACCGGCTTGTTGTCGTAGCCCGCAACGTATTTGAAATAGTAGATCGCGCTGCCATTGCGCAGGCCGATGAATGTGAGTGAAAAAATGGCGGAGAGCAGCAGCATGATCCACGGGTAGTTGCGCAGCAGTTCCTTCACTTCGCCCCACGCGTTGTTTTTCTGGCCCGGCGGAACGGTGACGCGCTCCTTGGTCGTGGCGAAACAAATCAGGAACAGCGCCGCCGAAAGCACGGCAAAAATCAGCATCGTGAGTTGAAATCCCTTCAGCTCGTTGATGACCTTGCCGGCCTCGTTGGCCCCGCCGCCCAGCCATTTCACCAGCGGCCGGACGAACAAGGACACCAGCAGGCCGCCGCCAAACGCGCCGACAAAACGGTAGCTCGAAGCCAGCGTCCGGATTCGCGGCGACGGGCTGATGACACCGAGCATGGACGAATACGGCACATTGATGAACGAGTAGGCCAGCATCATGAACGCATACGTCAGGTAGGCATACACCAGTTTGCCCGAAGCGCCAAGATCGGGACTCGCGAACAGCAGATAGCCACCGAGTCCGTAGGGAATCGCGAACCAGAGCAGGTAGGGACGAAATTTTCCCCAGCGCGTCTGCGTGCGATCGGCCATCAGGCCGATCAACGGATCTGATGCGGCATCAAATAACCGGATCACGAGAAACATCGTGCCAATTGCCGCCGGTGCCAGTCCCCAAACATCGGTGTAAAAATAAGTGAGAAAAATGCCGAAGGTCTGGAAAAAAAGGTTCGAGGCCGTGTCGCCCAGCGCGTAGCCGATGTATTCCTTCGCCTTGAGGCCGTCTTTGGCGGCTGGTGCTGTTTGCGGTGTGCTCAAGTTTTAGCGGGTCATTGGTTCGTTCTGAAACATGGCCGGATTATGCGAGAATAAACCACGGCCATTTTCAAACGACAGTCACGGTGTTTTCCAACACACCGATGCCGGTGATTTCAATCCGCACCACGTCGCGTTCGTTCAGCGTGAACGTGTCGGGCGGAATGATGCCCGTGCCGGTCAGCAAAATCGCTCCGAACGGGAAGACTTGGCTGCGGAAAAGAAATTCCGCGAGCTCCTCAAACCGCCGTTTGATCTGTCCCACGGAGGTTTCGCCGGTGAAAACATTTTTCCCGTCGCGCAAGATGTCGAGCTTGATCGTCCATTCGCGCGCCTGCGCTTCAGGCGTGCCCAAAACAATCCACGGACCGAGCGCGCAGGAACGGTGATAGGTTTTGGCCTGCGGCAGATACAAAAGATTTTCGCCTTCGATGTCGCGCGAACTCATGTCGTTGCCGATGGTGTGGCCGACGATTTTGCCGCGCGAATTCATCACCAGCGCCAGCTCCGGCTCGGGCACGCTCCATTTCGCGTCGCGCCGGATGCCGACAGCTTCGCCCGGCCCGACGACTTTTTGCGGCAAGGATTTGAAAAATATTTCCGGCCGTTCCGCAGCATAAACCTTGTCGTAGGCCGACGCGCTGAAATCAGATTCCTCCATGCGCGCGGTCTTGCTGCGCAAATAGGTCACGCCCGCCGCCCAGACTTCCTGCCAGCCCACCGGGGCAAGCAATTGAATTTCCGCCAGCGGCAGGCGAGGCAGGTTCAATTTGGCGAGTTGCCCGACGAGCGCGACCGGATCCTCGGCTTCGAGCAGCCGGGTGAGTTTTTCGATGCCGGCAGCGGTGAGGTCGGTGACCGTGGAATCCTCGTTGACCAGGCCAATGCGGACTGCGTGATCTTTGTTCTCTTTGTTTTTGAACCGGCAGAGTTTCATAAATTCATTTTGCAACATTTACGTTTGCGCTTTTCGGCAGCATGAACGCCAGCGCGGCGCACGTCAACATCCCCGCGCCGAGCAGGTTGAAGGGAAGCGCGGTGCTGGCATATTTCTTGAGCAGCCACCCGACAATATACGGCCCGGCGAAACCGCCGAGGTTGCCAAAGGCGTTGACGAGACCCATGACCACGCCCATGACGTCGCGGGGGAGCGTCTCGCCGGCGATTGCCCAGAACGGAGCCATCGCCGCGAACGGGCCGGGAATGGCCAGGCACAACAGCGAATAAGAAATCCAGAAGTGATGGCTGAACACCACGCTCAAGATCAGGCTCGTGCCGCTCATGAAATAGACCGCTGCCACGTGGCCGCGGCGTTCATGCGTCTTGTCGGAATGCCACGAGTTGACCACCATCACCACGGCGGTTACGGCGTAAGGCACGGCGAACAAAATGCCGTATTCCAGCGGGGTGAAACCATGGTCTTTGAGCGAGTTCGTAAAAAATGTCATGCAGCCATAAGCCGCGCAGTTGTGCAAAAAATACAGCGCCACCATCACAAAAAGCGACGGCTGCGCCAGCCGCGCGAGCCAGGAAAGATGTTTTCCCGGGTCACGCTCGTCAGATTCCTTTTGCAGCGTGGTTTCCAGGAAATTCTTTTCCTCGGCCGAAATCCATTTCGCCTCGCGCGGATGGTCGCGGATGCAGAACCACCAGAGCGGCAGAAACAGAAACGGCAGCAGGCCTTCAACCATCAGCATCTGCCGCCAGCCATATGCGCCAATCAACCAGCCGGTGATCGGCGCGGAACCGGCCACGGCCAGCGGCTGGCACAGCAGCCAGCCGTTGTTGGCGCGGGCGCGTTCGGCCCGCGGAAACCAGTTTGCCAGCAACACCAGGGTCGCCGGAAAAACCGCGCTTTCCGCCACGCCCAGAAAAAAACGCATGACTTCAAACTGCCGGAAGCTGTGCGAAAAACCGCAGCCAACCGCGCATAATCCCCAAGCAACGAGGCACAGGCTGATGACTTTGCGCGCGCTCCAGCGCGAGGCAAAATAGCCGCCGGGCATTTGCAGCAGCAGGTAGCCAAAAAAGAAGATGCCAGCCGCCTCGCCTTTCATTTTGTCGTCCATCACCAGGTCGCGCAGCATGGTGGAAATTTTCGGATCGAGCGCGAGCGAGATGTTGGTTCGATCAATATACGAAATCGTATACATGATCAGCGCGACGGGGATGATGCGCAGCCAACGCTTTTGAGTCATAGGTTAGGAAAACCAGATTTCCAACAAACGCGACGGAAGTCGAATCCAAATTCTTGCCAATGCCAACTTCATCGCCGGTGTGCGCTCAAATCCGGGATCAATTTATTTTGTCTCACTTGGCCTTCTTGTCCGGCTCGCCCAAAATGGGCCGCATGATTTTCACCCGGAGCAGATAGCCTTCGTGATTGGGATGGACGCGGTCGGCGACCCACAAGTCTTCGCGCGGTTTGCCGTCAATGGTCAGCATCGCGTCCCAGAGGTTGATGAAGAGGAGATTCGGTTGCGTCGCGATGTAATTCTGCATGACCTTGTTGGTCTGTTTGCGTTTATCCGCTTCGTCCCAACGGGCCGGGCCGGGCGTCGTGCTGGAAAAAGCAATCGGCACGTCCGGCAGCACGGCACGAACCCTGGCGACAAAGGCCTTGAAATCCGCGAGCACTTGTTCGGGGCTTTTACCGTCATGCACATCGTTGCCGCCGATATGCAAGATGATCAGCCGCGGTTTGTAAGGCAGAACGAGGCGGTCGGCGAAATAGACCAGGTCTGACGTCTCCAAAGAATCAATTCCGCGGTTGATGACGGTGTAATCCGGCAAATCTTCATTCAGAGTTTTCCAGCGGTAGAACTGGGAATCGCCCGCCAGCAGAATCGCGTTTTGCGGCGGCGGATTGGTTTTGTCGGCGGCCTCGTAGGCGAGCACGTTTTTTTCAAAACGGTTTGCGGCAACCAATCCTTTTGTTTGCGGGGCGGCGGCGGGACTGTTGCTGGTGGGTTGCGCCTGCGCTGCTTGGTTCAGCAGCAACGACAAGACGAGCGCAATCGGGATGGATAAAAAACGTTGGGGAGCATTCATGTGGTTAAATGGAAAGGCCGCTTAATGTTTTCCGAGCTGCCACAATTGGCCCGCATTGACTGGCGGTTTGGACCATCCAGATAATTTGTCTAAACGCATGGCACCAATTTGTTACACGAAGTCATTTCCGACGCCAGCTATTTCGGCGGCGGTCAAATTGTGAATTCTCGTCGCGGTTTTTCTTTTTCTCCCGGCGGCTTGCTGCTTCAATGTCGCCATGAGTTCCACCAACGACGTGTTCGATTCCGCCGCCGAAGAAATTTACAAAATCAAAACTCATGCGAGCGGCCCGGCCGGAAGCCTGCCCATCACCGAGGAAATGCTTCTGAACCGCCCCAGCGGAGATCTGTTCGGTCTCACGCAAAATGTCGGCATGGGCTGGAACGCGGCGGAATCCGGGGGGAAGCAATTCCTGATCTTGAGCACGCAAGGCGGATTGCGTGCGCCGGATGGAAAACCCGTCGCGCTCGGCTATCACACCGGCCATTGGGAAATCGGATTGCTTGTCCATGCCGCCGCCGAGGAATTCCGCAAATTGAAATCAATTCCCTTCGCCGGATTTTGCTCCGACCCGTGCGACGGCCGGACACAAGGCACGACGGGAATGTTCGACAGCCTGCCGTATCGGAACGACGCCGCCATCATTTTCCGCCGGCTCGCGCGTTCGCTGCCTTTGCGCGCCGGAGTTCTGGGCATCGCGACGTGCGACAAAGGTTTGCCCGCAATGATGATGGCAGTGGCGGGCTTGCATGATTTGCCTTGCGTGATTGTTCCGGGCGGCGTGACCTTGCCCGCAACTGGAGCGGAAGATGCCGGGACGATTCAAACGCTCGGAGCGCGTTACGCGCACGGGCTGGTGACATTGTCCGAAGCCGCCGATCTCGGTTGCCGCGCGTGCGGAACGCCGGGCGGCGGCTGCCAGTTTCTCGGCACCGCCGCCACGTCGCAAGTCGTCGGCGAGGCGCTGGGACTTTCGCTGCCTCACTCCGCACTCGCGCCGTCGGGTCAACCCGTGTGGCTCGACATCGCAATTCGTTCCGCCCGCGCACTCCACCAATTGAACGAACGCAAGCTCGTCACGCGGAAAATTCTCACCGACGCAAGCATTCAAAATGCGATGGTGGTTCACGCGGCGTTCGGCGGCTCGACGAATCTGCTGCTGCACATTCCCGCCATCGCCCACGCCGCCGGACTCAAACTGCCGGCGGTGGATGATTGGATTTCCGTGAGCCGCTGCGTGCCGCGCCTAGTCAGTGTTTTGCCGAACGGCCCGGTTCATCATCCGACCGTGCGCGTGTTTCTCGCCGGCGGCGTGCCGGAGGTCATGCTGCATTTGCGAGAATTAAATTTGCTCGACATAAATGCGCTGACCGTCACCGGAAAAACTCTGGGCGAAAATCTGGACTGGTGGGAAAAGTCGGAGCGACGCGACCGCTTCAAAAAATTATTGCACGAACTCGACGGTGTGAATCCCGACGAAGTCATCTTCTCGCCGGAACAAGCCCGCGCGCGTGGCCTCACCGGCACGATGATTTTCCCGCGCGGCAATCTTGCCCCCGAAGGTTCGGTCTGCAAAGCCACGGCGATTGACCCGTCGATGGTGGACGCCGACGGTGTTTATCGCAAGGAAGGCCCGGCGCGCGTTTTTGTGAGCGAGCAGGGCGCGATGGCCGCCATCAAGGAAGGGAGAATCAAAGCCGGCGACGTTCTCGTGCTGGTGGGCATCGGCCCGATGGGAACTGGCATGGAAGAAACCTACCAGGTGACCGGCGCGTTGAAACATCTGCCGTTTGGTAAATACGTCACGCTGCTGACCGACGCGCGGTTCTCCGGCCTTTCCACCGGCGCATGCATCGGCCACATCGGTCCGGAAGGTCTGGCGGGCGGGGCGATTGGGAAAATTTTGGATGGCGACATCATCCGCGTCATCATTGACCGAAACCGCTGCGAAGGAACCATTGACCTCGTCGGTAAAAATCAAAAACAGTTCACGCCGGAAGAAGGAATCAAAATTTTATCGCGTCGCCCGCCGCGAAAAGATTTGTCTCCCAATGCCGCGCTGCCGGACGACACACGGCTGTGGGCGGCGCTGCAACAGGCCAGCGGCGGGACATGGGCTGGCTGCGTCTACGATCCGGACAAAATCGTTGAAATGCTCGCCCGGTCGCGGCGCGAGTTTTGAGAAAGTCAAAAAGCAGATAGCCTTCTCCTTGATAAACGCCGGTGTCTCGCTGTAACTTGATAAAAAATTATGACACTTCAACCCATCCTTATCGGCGGCCAATGGCGCGCCGCCAACGCAACCTCCTCCTTTCACGCCGAAAATCCCGCGACCGGTGAAAAATTTTCCGAGGCCTATCCCGTCAGCTCCTGGGCGGACTGCGACGCGGCGCTGAACGCGGCGTTAGCGGCGGCGGAAATTCTTCGCACAGTGCCGCCGGAGCAGCTTGCAAAATTTCTGACGCGCTACGCCGAACGGATTGACGCGCGCAAGACGGAGCTTGCAGAAATCGCCCACGCGGAAACCGCTCTTCCCAAAGCGCCGCGCCTCGCCGACGTGGAAATTCCCCGCACGACAAATCAATTGCGCCAGGCCGCCGCCGCCGCGCTGGACGGCTCATGGGCGCTGCCAACGATTGATGCGAAGCTGAACATCCGTTCCCTGCTCGCGCCCGTCGGACCGGTGCTGGCGATCGGGCCGAACAATTTTCCCTTCGCTTTCAACGGCGTGGCTGGCGGCGATTTCGCGGCGGCGATTGCCGCGGGCAATCCCGTGATCGCCAAGGCGCATCCGTGTCATCCGCGCACGTCGCAACTGATGGCGGAGGAGGCACTGGCCGCCGTCACCGAAACCGGCCTGCCGCCGGCGACCGTGCAGATGATTTACCGGACGTCGCGGGAGGACGGCCTGCGGATGGCCGCCGACAAACGGCTCGGTGCGATTGGTTTCACCGGCAGCCGCGACGCGGGAATGAAGCTCAAGGCTGCGGCGGACGCGGTGGGCAAACCGGCTTACCTGGAGATGTCGAGCATCAATCCGGTTTTGATCCTGCCGGGCGCGCTGGCGGAACGCGGCGAAAAACTGGTCGAGGAATTCGGCGCGAGCTGTCTGATGGCGAGCGGGCAATTCTGCACCAGTCCAGGGCTGGTGATTTTGTTTGCCGGCGCGGACGCGGAAAAATTTATTGCCGGGGTGAAGGCGAAATTGGCAGCCACGGCTCCGGCGACGCTGCTTTCTTCCGGTGTCGCGCAAAGTCTCGCGGCTGGCGTGAAAACGGTTCAAGCGGCGGGCGCGGAACTCGTCGCCGGCGGCTTGCCGCTGGCAGGAAATAGATTTGCCAACACCGTGCTGCGGGCGAGCGGGGAGCAATTTTTGTCATCGCCGGAAAAATTACAAACGGAGATGTTTGGCAATGCCTCGCTCGTCGTCGTTGTGCGCGACGCGGCGCAAGCGGCGGAAATTCTAGCGCATCTCGAAGGCAATCTGACCGGCTCGATTTATTCGGCCACCAACGGCGCGGATGAGTCGTTGTATGAAAAAATTTCGCCACCGCTTCGCCAGCGCGTCGGGCGGCTGCTCAACGACAAGATGCCAACCGGCGTCGCGGTGACTGCGGCGATGAACCATGGTGGGCCGTTCCCGGCGACAGGTCATCCGGGTTTTACGGCGGTCGGCTTCCCGGCGTCCATGCGGCGGTTTGCCATGTTGCAATGTTACGACAACGTGCGCCCGCATCGTCTGCCGCCCGCGCTGCGGGACAAAAAGGTTTGACCGCAGGAAGCTCTGGGACCGTGTCAACTCAGTTGATCCAGCTCTTGAGCGTGGGGGCGACGGCGGCGGCCCAGATTTCAAAACCCTCTGTCACCGGATGCAGGTGGTCGGTCGTGCGGAAACCGATCAGCCCGCCTTTGTCGTCCAGAAACTTTGAGTTGATGTCGGTGAAGAACACATGCTTCTGGTCGTCGAGCTTGGCGATGATTTTGTTGGCCTCCTCGCATTTGCGGCGATTCGCATCGTTCGGGCCGGTTCCGCGCGGGAAGATTGCGAGCAACATGATTTTCGCGTCTGGAAGATCATTGCGCAGTTCCAGAACAATTGCACCGATTCCCTCGGCGATTTCCGCCCCTGAAGCACCACCTGTATTATTGGTGCCGAGCATGAGCATGACGGCCTTGGGCTTGTGGCCTTTGCCCTCGCCATTTTGGAGCCGCCAGAGCACGCCTTGCGTGGTGTCGCCGGAGATGCCGAAGTTGGCAATTTTTACGCCGTTGAAATACTTGTTGAACGGTTCCTTGCCGCCCGGATTGCCCTGGCCATCGTCGTCCACATTAATCAGGTCTGTAATTGAATCGCCAAGGAACAGGATGTCGAAATCGCCATTGGTGGCGATGTTCAGGAAGGACTGATGCCGTGGATTTTGAGGGCTGCCGGTGGGCCGGATGCAGGGATTGTCGCGTGGCATTTGAACGGTCAGGAGCGATTCGTATTTCTGCAGGAGTTTCTTGTCGGAAGACTTTTCGATGAATTGCTTGAGGTCCGTGTTCATCTTGGCGACCTCTTCCGCTGTCGGACGCGCGATGGCGACCTCTGGCGGGCCGGGCGCCGGCGGGCCGGGTGGCAACATCTGGCCGCGACCGAATCCGCCACGGCCGGCGCCACGGCCGGAGCCGCCGGGTGCGGGGCCACCGAGTGAGATTGTGTTTGTATTCCCCGGGCCGGTCTGGGCATGCACCCCGCATATTGTGGCCGTGCCGAGGATGGTGCAGGTGATGAGTGAAAGTATGGCTTGTTTTTTCATAGAATTATTTTGTTGCTGGAGATTTAGTTAATTTGTTTTTTTGCAAAGTTGCGACTGCGCAGCCACGAGCCTCAATCAACGGTCTTCCATTTGAATTCTGCGCCGCCTTTGCGGGCCGGGTTCGGGCCGGTGGCACTGGCGGTGACCGGTCCCGGCGCATTCGGTTTGGTGTTCAAGTAATGGTGATCTGTCAATACCATGAACATCGTGTCGTCGCGCATGAGGTTGATCCATTGGAACGACTCGGCATCGCCGAGAGCTTTGACTGCAAGTTTTTTCAAGGTGACGCCGTCTTCAGCAGCGGAGACAAACCGGCCATTCGCAGCCTTGAACGCAACGCGACCCTTGCCGAGATCAACGACTTGAAATCGCACATTGGGTGTTTTCGCTTCGGTTGAATCCGCCGCGACATTGACCAGCAAATTACTTTGCGTGTCGGCGGCAAGGAAGCTGCCGTCAGCACCGCTGGTCAGCGTGACGGTTTTGCCAATCGGAATTTCACGTTCGATGCCACGGGCGCGCGGCTCATCAACCGTGTAGTTGTCAAAATCGGCATAGCCGCCGGGCTGGCCGGCGGTGTTGAAATTGAACAGCGAGGGACGCACGCCCTGGAAGGTCGTCAACTGAAATGTTGTTCTAAACGGATTTCCCAACGGCGTGAATTCTTTGCCGTCAGCGCTCCAACTGAAGATCGCTTCGTCGGTGTCGAAGTTGCAATGGACGCGAAGCCAAAGATGGCTCGGAGGATTGCTCGAACCGATGGTGGGTGTGTTGGTTGGAGCTGCACCACCACGGCGTCCACCTCCACCGGAACCTTGGAACAACTGAAGGGTGCTTCCTTCAGCGGTTTTCGCCACGCCGATCCAAGCGTAAGGAGTGCTCAACAGCGCCAAACCCGCATTGTCGCCGGCAACCAGACCGGTCGTGTCCAATTCGACGGTCATGATGGATTCCGGTCCGGGCGGACGCTGGCAAAGGCTGTTGCGCGCGATCCAAAAACTTGTAGCGGGCAACGAATGAAGACGTAGAACGCCGGGCTTTTCGGTGAGCGACCACTTCGTGTCATCGGGAACGTGATTCCACTGCCAATGCGGATTCATCTTGCCGCCATCGAAGTTGTCGTCTGGGACATAGGCCGGCTTTGGTTCCTGCGTGTAGCCAGTATTCGGCTTGATCCAGGTATTGGGAGCTTTGCGTAAATTGCCCGGCAGACCGATGAGCGGAAAACCATTGTCCCAAGTAATCGGCACCAGGTTCACCATGCGGCCGGCGCTGCCATGGTCGGACATGATGATGCTCCACCATTCACCCGACGGAGTATCGCATATGCCGCCTTGGTGAATCCACAGGCCACGGTCATTGGCGTTGGCTCTCACTGGCGTCGTGCTGGTCTCGCCCAGCGATTCACCCGTGACAATCTTCGTGACTGTCCAAGGCCCGTCAATGGAGTCCGCCACGGCGACATATTCGTCAACTGCGCCGCCGGGCTGGCAGGAGATGTCAACGTATTTGCCTTTGATCTTGTAGAGATGGTGACCTTCACCCATTCGTTCAGGCAACGACCGCTTTGGGGCGTTGGCGTTGAAAGAGCGGAGGTCTGGATTGATCTCTTCAATGGAATATGGCGCACCTGCACCGGAGATGATGTAAATCTTGCCGGCGTCATCAAAGAGGACTGACAGGTCATGTCTGCCTGGCAATTGGTTTTGCTCCCACGGGCCATTGATTGTTTTGGAGCGGAAGACTTGAAGCCCGGCGCCATTGACATTGCAGAAGACATAGAACATACCGTCGTGATAACGGATACATGGAGCCCAGATGCCTTTGCCATAAATGTTCCCGCCTTCAAGACGATAAGCCGGACCAAGATCGAGTTTGCTCGTGCAATAGCCGGCCAATTCCCAGTTCACCAAATCCTTGGAGTGCAAAATTTCGACCGCCGGCATCATGTGCATGGTGGTCCCGGCGAGGTAATAGTCATTACCGACACGAATTGGATCCGGGTCTTCAAACTCTCCATAGAACAATGGGTTTGAGTAGGTGCCGTTGCCGTTGTCAGCGGTCCAATGTTTGGTCGCAGCAGGTGGCAACCCGGCAGAATCCGATGGAGCTGCGAAGCTCAACAGAATTCCGCCAGCAACCAGCGTTGCGAATGAGATGAAGAAACGAGTGAGTGTTGATAGTTGCATAAATTATTTTGTAGCGGTCACTTTTTCAATGTCACGGATTCACACATCGCAAGAAACGGAACGTCACGCTTCCCACCGCACATTGTTCGCTCGCATACCGCCGGACTTGTAGAGGCCGTCAGAATGCTTGAGGTTACGATGATTGCATCTGACATTTTTTATCCGCTCAATGTTTTCGCGTGCCACAGGATAAATGTTCCGTGACAGGCGGCTTGGATTTCTTTCCAGTGAATTTGCTCGATTCCCCGGGGCAGCGCCAGCACTTTTTGGCACGTTTGCGCCATGGACCGCCAATGCAAAATCGCTCGAACCTGACCACCCTCCAATCACCGCACGGTTCAAATAAGCCAAGCGTTGCGATAAGCGTCTTTGCTGGTCCGACGCCGGAAAATCGGGGCCGAACTGCCGATGCCCTGAAGTTCAAAGGCATGCCGACTTCCAGCTTTCGAAGCGATCTTGATTCGAGCGGGCGACACCAACACTTGAAAAGCACGACGATGCACTTGAAGCCGAATTCGGTCTGTTCAACTTTGCAACCAGGCCGCCCGCTTGTTTTGCAAAATTTAATTTCTTTCTTTTCTTTCTTCCGTCTCGCGATAAAATTTGAAACTAACAGCTTTTTGAACCAGAACAACAGCGAAAACATTTTCCTTAAATGGACGCGCAACACATACCATGAACAAAAAACCAACCAGCATCAGCCGGCGCCGATTTATCACCACCACCGCCGCCGCCATCGCTTTGCCGACAATCGTGCCGAGTTCCATCTTCGGCCAGAACCGGCCGTCCAGCCGCATCAACGTTGGAGTTATCGGCTGGGGCATGCAGGGGCCGCAAAACACCAACAATTTTCTTCCCGAGGAAGATTGCCGCGTGGTCGCCGCGTGTGATTTGGACAAGAATCATTTGAAGGACGCGGTGGACACTGTCAACCAGCATTACGGGAACAAAGATTGCGCCACGTATCACGACTATCGCGAGCTGCTCGCGCGAAAGGACATTGATGCCGTGATGATTGCCGTGCCCGATCACTGGCATGCCCTCGCCTACACTGAAGCTGCGCGACAAAAGAAAGACATTTACGGCGAGAAACCGCTGGCCAAAACCATCGCCGAACAGCAGGCCATCGTCCGGGCCGTTGAACAGAATAACATCATCTGGCAGACCGGCTCCTGGCGGCGTTCGCAGGCGTCATATCGCCGGGCCGCAGAAATTGTCCGCAACGGTCTTATCGGCAAACTGAAACGTGTCGAGGTGGGACTGCTGGATGGACACATTGATTTTATTTCCATGAATGAAGGCTCGGAACCGAGCTACGAGATTCAGAAGCCGCCGCCGGAGCTTGATTACGAGACTTGGATCGGCCCATCCAGCATGGTGCCTTACATCCAGGCGCGCGTTCACATGAACTGGCGTTGGAACTACAACACCGGCGGGGGAATGTTGATGGATTGGATCGGCCACTTCTGCGACATCGCACATTGGGGAATGGACGCAGATCGGTCCGGCCCGTCGCAAATCGAAGGTCACGGTGATTTTCCGCCAAAAGACGACGTGTTCAACACTTCCCCGAGATTCCGCATCGAACTGAAGTATCCGCACGACGTCCAGATGACCATTGCCGGCGGTTATGACGATATTGAACAAGAAAGCACCAAGTGGATTGGCACCGATGGCTGGGTCTTCGCCGGCGAGTCGGGCTTTGAATGCTCCAAGAAGGAATTTACTTTTTCAAAAAACCTCCCCGATGAGTTGCGCAAAGTGAAGCTCTACGAATCCCCCGGCCACGTCCGCAATTTCCTCGACAGCGTCAAATCCCGCAAGCCGACCGTCGCGCCGGTGGAGACCGGGCATCATTCCGCCATCCCCGGACATCTCGGATTGATTTCAATGCTGACCGGCCGGAAAATAAACTGGGACGTTGATAAGGAGGTAATCATCGGTGATGACGACGCCGGCAAACTGCTCACCCGTGAATACCGCGCACCGTGGAAGTTGAGTTGATTGTCCGCCGATACAAGCAAGGTCAGGCGGCAAAACCGGCTGCAACCACAGAATTGAAACGCCAAAATCACTTTGCGAAAATCGGATGGGGACAACACGTTGCCCCCTCATTCGAAACTGAGCCAATCCAAGTCCACATTGTTGTTTTCATTTTGAGTCACAACTAAATCATGGACGCCGGTCGGAACGGTCTGGAGTTTTGCTTTGATGACTTTCCATTCAGAAACTTTCCCGATTTTAACTTGGGCCAGCACAGGGCCGTCAGTTTTATCAAGCCGGATTTCAATTAATCCTCCAGTGGATGAGGCGGATCGAACATTGACCGACTTCAATCCATTCTTTCCGAAATCAACCCGGTCAAATTGAACCCATGTATCCTTTCCATTAAGCGAAATTTTCCACCCTTCAAATGTATTAGTTTCATCAAGGAATGAATCCGATACGCCTTCCTTGCTGATGGCGCTATACCGGTCAATTTGAATTTTGCTTTTCGCATCCACAATTCCGACGCCGCGCAAAGTGGGAATGACTTTTTGAATCGTGCCGTCGTCGTTGAAATTCAAATAGTCTACCCGCACCGACCGGTTCTTGTCGAAATTCGGCGACAGTTGCTTGTCGTGATAGAACAGATACCACTGGTCCTTGTATTGCACGATGGAATGATGCTCGGTCCAGCAGCCACTCTCGTTCTGATCCGTGATGATTCCCACCCATTTGTATGGCCCCATCGCATTGGTGGAGATCGAATATTCAAGTCGCTCCCCCTGATGCCCGTTGATGGTCACCGCGTGCGGGTAGGTCAGGTAGTAAGTGCCGTTTCGCTTGAAGGCAAAAGGGCCTTCGATGAGGCCGGGCTGCGGCAGATTGGCAACCCGCTGCAATCCGTTTTCGAGTTCCAGCAAATTGTCCTTGAGCTTGCCAACGGAGATTCCACCGCCGCCGGTGAACAAATAGGAGGCGCCATCATCATCAAGGAGCACGCAGGGGTCAATTCCGCGCGCACCGGCCACCGGCTGATCCAGAATCTTCCAAGGACCATACGGTTTTTCCGAGGTGGCCACGCCGATTCTGCCGCCGACGGGAAAATAAAAATAATACGTTCCGTTCTTGAACACGCAGTCCGGCGCCCACATGTCGTAACCCTTGCGGTTCAGCCACGGAACATTGGTCTGGTTGCATATAACCTCATGATCCGTCCAGTCCGACAGATTTTCGGAAGAGAATGCATGATAGTCCTCCATGCAGAACCAGTTGGCGCGCGCCCCGCTGCCCGGCGGAACGGGAATATCGTGCGAAGGATAAAGATAAATTTTGCCTTCAAACACCCGCGCCGTTGGATCGGCGGTGAATTGATCCATGATGATGGGATTGGTGGCAAAGGTATTGTTGATAAAAAGCAGTCCCGAAAAACTGAATGCCAACAGAGAAAGTTTGTAGCTCTTCATATCATTATTTCTTTAGACGTTATTAATCTGGTCGGTGTTCTTTTTGAAAGCCCCTCGAACTTCCAAGGGCTGGCCTGCAAAATCTTGTCACGGCATTCGTTACCGAAGGTTGCACGCAAATTATGTTAATTGTGTCAAACTATGATGGCTGACCTTGCCAAATCACTTTGCCTCCAATTCCAATACCGTGATTGAGCACGGCGGGAACGTGCGTGTGAAACTGGTGCCGAGGTCTTTGATTTTTTCGGTCACCGGAACGACGTGCTGCGGATCCTTGATGGTGTTGGTCTCGTTGCGGTTCGCCGCCTTGAGGACGGTGGCCGTGCCTTTGGCGGCGACGGATTTTACTCCGCTGACGTCAATCGTGACCGTTTCCGGCATGTCCGCGCTGTTGACGATTTTCACGGTGATTTTGCCGCTTGCGCTGTCGCGGGTGGCGGAATAGAAAAGCGACTTGATCTGCCGAATTCCGCCGCCGCGTCCCGCTGGAGCCGATCTGACCGGCAGATTTTGCGCCGAGGTGGCCAGCACCTCATCGCCTGCGTGCGGGCTGAACATTTTCTGAACGTAATAAGACGGTGAGCCGTAGCTGGTCAATGCGTCGTAACCGATCAAGTCGCTCGCCCACTGCATGGAATGATCGCGGCCGTTGAGCTGGCTGACGTTGACAAACAATGGCGCGAAGCAGTGCATCAAAACGATGTCGGCATTGCGTTCCATGCAGCACATCCAGGCGGCGTCGCCGAGCGCGCCGGCCATGCTGGGCGTGGGTGAGCCGACGCGCGTGGCCCATTCGCCGACGAAGATTTTGGTTGGATTGCTGCGGTTGCGCGTGTCATACATGAAGGACTGTCCTTCCATTTCCTCCTCGGAACGATAGTAATGTTCGTCATTCAAATCCGCCGTGCGGCTTCTGACCGCCGTGGTGGACATGATCTTGATCTGCGGATATTTTGCCTTGATGGCGTCATAGAATTGCGCGAACCGTCCGTCGTAGCTGCCCGAACGGTCGGCGAAATCTTCGTTGCCGATTTCGACGTAATGCAGCGGGAACGGTTTCGGATAACCGTCCTTGACGCGTTGCGCGCCCCATTTGGTGGAGGCGTCGCCGGTGACATATTCAATTTCTTCCAGCGCTTCCTGAACGTAAGGTTCCAAAGCCGGACCGTTGGTGACGTGATTGCCATTCAGCGTGTAACCGGCAAACACCGCCAGCACCGGCTCCATGCCGATGTCCTGGCACCAGCCGAGAAATTCCGGCAGGCCGAAACCGTCCGTGGACCAGTAACCCCAGCAACTTTTGTGGCCGGGACGCTGCTCCACCGGGCCGATCATTTGCTTCCAATTGAATCGGTCAACGAAATCGCTGCCCTCAACATAATTGCCGCCGGGGAAACGCAAAAATTTCGGCTGCGCGTCCGTAAGCAGTTGGGAAATGTCCTTCCGGTCGCCGTTCGGGCGGTTTTTGTAAGTGGGCGGGAACAACGAAACTTCCTGCAACCAAATTGTCCCCGGCGCGGTCGTGGTGATTTTGAAAACATTGTCCTTCGACGGTTCAATACCCTTCGTCTTGAGCGTTGCTTCAAATTTCTGCCAATCGCCGGTGACGCCGGAAATGTCCGCGCTGGCAAGGATTTTTCCATTCGTGCTTTCGATGCTGGCCGTCAGCGGGCCGGTGAATCCGGGTGCTGCCTTGGCGAAAAAAGAAACTTTGTAGGTTGTCTTGGGTTCCGCCGGAATCCCCCAGTAGCCGCCATTAGAGACACCCGCCGCATTAGTCTTTGACGCCGCAATCGCGTCAATTTTGAGGCTCACGTTCAGCGCGTCATTCAACGGCATGCCGGCGTCGAGCAGCA
>Ga0075522_10000336_pt1 | contig 33490 bp, 26 predicted proteins | sample NGEPerA_FD_74796 | JGI IMG/M metagenome (GOLD analysis project Ga0075522, IMG submission 74796) | Arctic peat soil microbial communities from the Barrow Environmental Observatory site, Barrow, Alaska, USA - NGEE PermafrostL2-A | ecosystem: Environmental > Terrestrial > Soil > Wetlands > Peat ... | reverse complement strand
AGCGGTGGTCACCGCCGAACAGCAGTCCTGGTCGAATGATCCGACCAAGTGTGGTCCGAATCCCACGAACACCGGGCAGCCATACAGTTCGTCACTCAGTTACCAGGTGACGGCCAGCATCCACATGTGGTCTTCGACGAGCACCTCGTCCACGCCGTTGACCGTTATCCCCGTGACGCAGTACGGATCGGGCGGGGCCGGATGCCCGACCCCCTCCGATCCCATGGTCACCGTGACCTGCAAGACGACCGGTGAGGCGGTCACCGGTCCGTTCTCCTCCGACGCGACTTGGGAGCAGGCCACGTGGAATGGCACGACGGGATACGTGCCGGACGAATGGATCAACACCCAGTGGGACTCGGAAAGCGGAGGGGTCATCCCCAATTGTTGACCTCCACCGACTGCAGGGGTTCCTGACGTGCAGCGGAAGTTCCTCGTGAGGCGGGTGGTCGCCTCCGTCGTGGTGCTCGGCCTACTCGGGCTGGTGGCCTGGTTGGTCCTGTCCGGTGGGTCCAAGGGGTCGACGACGGCGAGTCATGGTGACAGGGGGGGCGCGTCGACTACTACCCGTCCTCCTGCCGCCGCCGCACCGGCTACCACGGGCACGCAGGCGCGGCCCGCGGTGCAGCCACCGCTGAGGGGCCTGGCCGTCAACATGGCCGAGTTCCCCCTTGTCGACACGACCAGGAAGCTCGTCAACGGCGGCGCGGTCCTCGCTTCGCAGCGAAGCCTTCCCACGTACGTCTGGACTCCTACCTCACCAGGGGCCTATCCGCTGGTCGTGTTCGTACATGGGTACAACATCGGCCCCCTGCAGTACCAGCGCTTCTGTTCGACACTCGCGTCGTCCGGGTACGTCGTGGCCGCCCCGTCGTTCCCACTCGAGGACCCATCCCGTGGGAACGGGCTCAATCGGGCTGATCTGCCGAACGAGGCCATCGACGTCGCGTTCGTGATCACATCGCTGGAGGCGAACACGTCGGCCAACAAGATCCAGCCGGGCCGGATCGCCGTGGTGGGCCACTCGGATGGTGCCGACGTCGCTCTCCTCGTGGGCTACGAGCAGGGAACGGTGGACAGCCGGGCGCTCGCAATCGTGTCCGATGCGCCCGATCCGATCACCAGCACCATCGTCCCCTCGAATGTCCCTCTGCTACTCATCCAAGGGACGGCGGACTCGATCGTCCCGTACTCATCGAGCCAGACCGTCTACAACCAACTCGCCGTTCCGACGTACTACGTCTCGCTCCTCGGGGCCGACCATCTGCCGCCGATCGCAGGGGGGGCGGAATGGACCCCGGTGTTGGATGCGTCCGTCGCGGAGTTCCTCGACGCGACGGTTGCCAACCGTGGACCCGGAACGGCGTCGCTCGCCGGGGAATTGGGCGCCTCGCCTCTTGTGCGACTTGAAACGAAGGGGTGAGTGGCGCGGGCCAGCAGTTCCTGACCGGCAATCATGCTGAGGGATCGGGGCCCGGCCAATTGCAACAGCCATGGCAGTCCGGTCGGCCGTGGCGCACCGAGTGCTCAGCGTCGCGCGCTGAGGACGGAGGCAGTCGTCCCACCTGGTTGAATCGAGAACCATGCGCTCACCACGCTGCTGACGCAGATGGGGGGAGCCGTGTGGAATTCGGGTTCAGTATCGGTGGTCGAGAACGAGCGTGCTCAAACGGATCACGAGAACAGCCCGCCGGGGTAACGAAGGCCATACCAACCGTCGCTTACCGATGGCCGCGACCTGGGATCCGTTATGCCAAGTTCCTCAACCGTGTATTCCATCTTGCCGAAGTTGCACGGCCAACAGGACGTCACAAGGTTGTTGAGGTCCGTCGCGCCACCTCTGCTCCAAGGCTCCACGTGGTCGGCCACGGGGCGGAAGACCAGTGACGCTCCGGCCTTCGGCTTGTTGACCGTGAGGTGCGAGAGTGGGAAAACTTCAGGTCCCACGAGCCCCTCGTACCGTCGGAAGGCTGCAATGGAAATCAGTTGAGAATCGCAGTATCGGCAGCGATAGGAGTCGCGTACGAATACCTCAAGAGGGAGCGCTGATTCGGGTCCACCCAGGGCGACAGCACGGTCCTGCTTGGCAAGTGCAAAATTGGCAAATCGCCGACCTGCCGAGAAGTGAGAAATACCTGATCAAGTGCCACTGCGACTACCCGGCATTACCCGCTGACAACCGTCGAACTCCGTGGCGTGGGGCACGTCTGGGGGCACGAAGTGCGTGTCCAGTCCTTCTGGCTGGATACTGACGAGATATTGTCGACTCCTGTCAGTGAACTGTCGACGTAGACGTACGGGCACACTCCACGAAGCCCCGCACCTTAGGTGCGCGATCGAGCCGGGCAGGATGCAAACGCGTCGCGAGGCGACTCACCATTCCCGGCGCAGATAGCTGCTCAGCCGGCCTCAGCCGGCCTCAGCCAGCATCAAGGTCATTTCGTGGACAACTGCAAAGTTCCCCAAGTCGGTCACCGAGGTCTCCTTCGTCTTCCCATTCTTGAATCTGCTCGGCATCAAGACGTCGCACAATCGCATAGATCTCAGTCAGAGTCGTTGGGTATCTGACCAAGGTCTTCCGAATCCATTCGGGATCGGAGGACATGGACTCGTACATCGGGGCGGTCTTGATTATCAACCCAGCCTCGTGGTCGGACTCCTCAATGCCGAAGTGTATGTCCAGCTCCAAGTCGCAGTACAGGCTGTCGAGGAAGTCGTCGAGCGAGGCATCGCCTGCGGCGGCGACAACTTGGTCAAGAGATGTCAAGGGATCAGACTCGGCCATGGATCCTCCTAATGACGAGTGGTGAAGAGTTCGAAGCCACTTGCTCGCTGCAGGCGACCTTGTCGCTGTCCTGCCGGCCGCGGAGCCACGGACGCGGATGTCCGCTGCATAGTGACTAGGCCTCCAACCCGGGCCAGAGGCCGAGGAGTGCTTTCCTTCGGTCAGATGTTGTCGCGCGCTGGGCCTCGAGTCTTCGAAGCTTCCATCCCACGCTCTCGAGTGCAGCATCGAGGCGAGTGGCCGAGATTGCTGGGTAGCCAGTCGGTCGAAGCATTGTGACCATCCGCCTGGATGCGCGGCCTCGCTTGGCAATCCAGAGCGCTTCGACCTGGGCGGGTGCGTAGACCTTGGTTCTCCCCGAATCAAATGTGCGCACTTCCACAATTACGTCCCCCTTCTTGAACGGGGGTTGCCTGTCCCAGGTGACTGTCTCGACCCGAAAGGCACCAATGTGACGCGAACGAACAGAACGGCGCTGCCGGTCGATGGCTTCCTCCACGTAAGCCGGCGTATCCCACGGCTCGGTTTCGATCACCCACAGAGTCCAGTCGTCTCCGTCAGGAATCGGCGTCCAGCCCTCGCGAGGATTCGGTGGCAGGCGCTCCTTCGGTGGTCGCCAGGCTGCTTCGCACATGTCGAGCCAATCGCTACTGATGGCTGGTGCACCGTCGCACAGCTCGTCGACGAACTTGCGAGCAGCATCCACGTCCGACTTCGCCGTAAGCACAACCACTGCTTCATCGAGGCGAATCGCCGAATTGATGGTCGCATTGGCTGAACCAATGACCGCAGTGTTGCCGAAGACGTAGACCTTGGCGTGCAGCCACGCCCAGCGCCGTACATCAACATCTGCATCCAGGTACGAACGAAGCGCTGCTGGACTTGTCGAACCGGAGCGCGCCGTGGCTGGCCGACAGTCCACTACTAGCCGATCTCCACGACCAAGCTGGAGCCTCTCGAGTGCGTCAGACCCGACGTATGGAACCGCGACTCGCCGACTTCCGCGAGGAGCGCTTCTGGAAAGCTCCGAAATCTGGGGCCAAACGGCTTTTCGGGTAAGTACCTTCATGGAGGCAAGGTAGCAACCGCTGGTGGTGCCACGAGGCGAGAATCTCTCGACCGCGCGATAGTTGATCCATGGCGGGATTCATCAACTTGACCCCAGAAGAAGTTGATCCAGCTCGGTTCGTTGAGGTCTGGTCCCACTTCTACTCGTGGGATGACGATGGATATCTGGCTCACATCCAAGATCATCCGGGCCAGATTCTGACCAGCACGGACGTCGGCGAGCTCATGGCCTGGAAGGCCGGCAATCGCCATGCGAAGTTGGCCAGGTCCTTCGGCGACGCAGTGCCGCTGAACCGTTTGAACTGGCCTCGTGGTCGAGCTCCGCTGACGGATACTGAGCTCACTGCCCACTTCGATGCCATTGTTGCCGCCCTCCGCCAGGCTGGGCTCAAAATGGCTCGCGGAATCATCTGGCCGATCTTCATGTGTCACATTGGACAACCTGACGAGATCCCTATCTACGACGTCAACGTCTGGGTCGCGTGGGGCTTCATCGATGGGTGGCTCCAGCCACAGGACCTCAAGAAGGCCCCTGCGAAGTTCCAGACGTACTTGGAGTACCGGGGGTGGTTCAATGGGATTGTTGCCACATACGGCAGCCCCGTCAGGGAGTTGGACCGAGCACTCATGGCGTTCGGCCAGTTCATCATGAGTCGGTGGGGCGATCTAGCTCTCACGCACAAGTGGGGGCCCTTGTTCTGATGCCAGCACGGTCGAACTGTTGGTCTCGGAGCGGAGACGAGCACTAGTGCCTCGGCGCGGCACGACCGGCACGCCGATGACTTCCCGCCGAATCAAACGGCCGACCTGCAAGCACCAGTGGACCGATTGGAGGCGCGCCGGAATGTTGGACAGCACGGAGCGCCGAGACTGCAAGCTCTGCAAGAGAATTCAGACGCGGAAGCCTCCGAAGCCATGAAGACCTAGGGAGCGACTCTGCACCCGTCAGGCGGCGGCCTGGCGCCTAGTAGATGGGATCGCGGTTCAAAACGGACCTGAACACAGGCCAAGGAGGTTCGAACCTCGCGCAGATCGCTTCAGTTAAGTCGACGATCCAGTTCGGTGCTTCGGGATTCACGAAGACTGCGTCCACAACAGATGCCAGGGCTTCATCCAAGGGATGCCGGGGTGGCTTGGCTACATCAAGCGCATTGGGACCCACTAACGAGACCAACGCTCGGCTGCGTGCCGAGCCACCGCGAACACGTCGGGGTCAGCTCCATTCGCACGAAGGTGCTCGATGACGCTCTGACCGAGAGAAGGCTGTTTGGCAAGCAGCCAGGAAGCGAGCGTCCAGTCGTCCACCTGACCGACGGAGATCTCGAGAACCTTAGCCATTCTGGGGATGACGTCCCCATCGACGAATTGGATCATGGGGAAGACGACCTTGCCGTCTCCCGTGTGGAGACCCAGGAGCGTCTTGCTCTCCACGCGACCCACCACGCCCTGGCAGTTCACGCCAAGCAGCTTCTCAACCTGGGCGTCCGTGTACACCGGCCCGATAACTTTGCTCCACGACTCCACCGGGGAGCCCGCTGCTCGCACTGAGTCCATGCACGGAGATTACCGGTCAGATGCGACGCTCCCCCTGGTCGGCGCTCAGTTCTCCCAGTACTCGTCATGGACGCGCTGGAGGATCACAAGGTGTTCGTCCTAGCCGAGGGAGCAGGCAAGGAGTGCGGTGGAGCGCCCCGCGGAGAAGTGTGGGTCCGCCTCCGGGAACAGCGTTCGGATCTGCGTGGTAGTTGCCTCTGGTCAACCTTGACGGAGTCCGTCCCATCCATCCTCGATGGGCGGACGCGAACGAGGGTCGGCGATGCCCAGTTCTTCCGTTGTGTAGTGCTTTTTCCCGAAGTTGCAGGGCCAGCAGCAGGTCACGAGGTTCTCAAACTCAAGCTGTCCTCCCCGCGAGGCTGGGAAGACGTGATCGACCTGGGGGCGAAAGATCATCGCTGCCCCTGATCGGGAGGCATTTCCCTCCCCCCTCCTGCCTTTCGCTCGGAAGTGTGTTCTCCCAACGCTCAGTTCAAGCCGCTCGAGCGCCGGCCTCGAGAACAACTGACTTCCGCAATACCTGCACCGGTAGTGGTCCCTTGCGTAGATCTTCCGAGAGAGTGCGTTGTCGTCGTCTCCAACGTCGGCGCCCCGTTCGCCCTTCGTCACTGGTGCAGGAGACGTGATCCCTCGCTTGGTGCAACGCCACCGGTAGGCATACTGCGCGTGCTTGACGTACCACTCGAATAGCTCTGTGTCTGGCACGCGACTCCGGAGCACATCGATTGCCTGCGAGGACTTCATCTCCCCGGCAAGCGATATCGCTGCACGGAGCGAGTGAAAGCCCATCGTGGCTGACTCGGGCCGGCTCATGGGGGCAATCCGTGACCATTGATTGCGGTCAGGTCCAAGGGCTGAGCAGAAATCAGCATCGACGTTGCACATGCCGAGATGTCTAGTGGCTCGTGCCCATGGCGCGACCGTAGCTGGGTGTGGAACTTGGCACGATGTGACGTGGGCTACGAGCCTTCAGCAAAGTCGCGATCGACCTCGGCTCTGAACGCGTCTCATCGGTAGACTGATCCCTTATGGCGGAGAGTGAAATAGCAGGTCAACGCGCTGCGATCGATTCCGCTCGCTTGCGCCGAGTAGCAATGGCAATGGCAGAGTGGCGCGCTTCACTCATCAACGTCGACGCCAACAACCGGCTGCTCTATTACAAAGACCTGAAGACCGGAACCCTTGGTCTCGCAGCTGCGAACCCTTCTGGAGTGGAACAGCTCCGCCGAGGACAGACAGTTCGCTTGGGGCGGCTGTTCTCTGATCCAGAGGAACTAACTCGAGCTCAGAAGGCGGTCCGTCAGATCGCCGGCAAGGCTCGGGCCGCCGAAGAGGAGTTCGGTGTTCCGATTGCGTTCCTCGCCATTGGCATGGCGACTTGGGACGATGGCCGTTCTTCCCCTGCGGCAAAGGGAACTTCGCGGCTTACCGCGGATGACGAATCGAAGCCGGTTCGACGAACACCGACTCCAGCTGCACCCGTCCTTCTCCAAGCACTTGAGTTTGAGGCGAGGCCCGGCACTCCAGATGGATTTGAGATCACGTCGAATGGCGATGTCTTCGTCAACCCCGTCCTGATTCACGTCTTGACGAGTCAGTTCGGCGCCGTCGTCGATGAGGCGGAGTTGCTTGAAGCCGCTGGTGACGACTCCATGCTGTTCAGCCTTCTGGAGAAGACCTGCAAGGAAGTTCCGCAGTTCGCCATCACCGAGCGAATCCTTATTGGCACGTTCTCGTACATGAAGCAGCCCATGGTCGACGATCTCGGTGAGGATCAGCTCAAATTCCTCGCTGATAACGACCTGGTTGCAGCCATAGCTGGTGTCGCCGAGGCACGCGAGGCTATTCGTAGTACTGGAGGCGAAGTATCCGAGACGAGCCCTGACTACGAGCCTCCGGCCAATGAGTTCCTCGTGCTCGATGCCGATGCGTCGCAGTCATACGTCATCAATGCTGCCTCTAATGGTCAACACCTCGTAGTCCAAGGCCCGCCGGGCACTGGTAAGTCTCAGACAATTGCGAATTTGATCGCCGATCTCATCGCCCACGGCAAGTCGGTCCTTTTCGTGGCACAGAAGCGAGCTGCCATCACCGCCGTGCTCCACCGCCTGGAAAGTGTGGGGCTTGGAGGTCTCACGCTCGACATGTTCGAAGGTGCAGGGTCGAGAAAGTCCGTCGTGGGCAATCTCGGTGCTTCGCTCGAGGAGAAGGCGTCAGCCCGGACGGTCGATGTGGAGGCCCTTCACTTCCGATGGACATCGGCCCGCGATCACCTCACGAGTCATCAGACCGCCCTGCACGAGAAACGGACGCCCTGGAATGTGAGCCTTTGGGATGTCATCGGCATGGAGCGCGGGCTTCCCGTCGAGGCTCATACTGATGTGCGACTTCCCGCCGCGACCCTGTCTCAGTGGACCCCCACAAGCATCGACCAGCTGGCTTCCGCCGCGGGTGAGTTGGCGGCGAGCCGGGGATTCGATCCCGTCCTGGCTCAGCGCAGTGGGTGGGGCATCGATGCATTCGAGACTCTCGAACAGCTGAATGCCTCCCACCAGTTGGCAGTCGACGCCCTGAGTACCGCTCTGCCGCGCGTGGAGGCAGCGTTTGGTGCAGTAGCGGTGAAGTGCGCAATACCAAGTCCCAACAGCCTTGGGGTCGCCGCCAACATTCTCGCTCTCTACCTGGATACCTCGGAGGCATTCTCGGCCGGCCTTGGTGCAGTGCTTGATCCTCAGCTCGAGAACCCAACGTTAGGCGGGACGATCGCGGCGACCGCACCGAAGGAATGGCGGACAACTCATGGCGTCACCGTGTCTTGGGGGGAACGGAGGGCAGGCAAGAAGGCTGCAAGGGCCTTGCTCGAAGGTTCATCACGTGCCGGTTCGCCCCATGAGACCCTGGAGCATTGCAGGATTCTTAGGGGGAAGTGGGAGGTACTCGGTGCGGCCATGGTGCCCAGTCCGGATACGGCAACCTTCGCTGAGGCGAGCGTTGCACTTCTGAACCTGCAGGAGCTGCTGAGACAGTTGGAGCCGGTCGTGCAGGGTCCGAGCCTGACTGGGCTCCAGTTCGCCAATCTTGCTGAGGCGTTGACGAGTCTGGTTAACGATCCCGACCGGGCACGCCTTCCCCAGATCCACCACCTGCGATCCCAGATTCGAGCGGGCGGCCTCGACGTACTCTTGTTGGAGCTGGGACAGTTGAACCCCGATGTCGCAACGGCCCAAGGGAAGGTTCGATACGCCTTTGCCATGAGCGTGGCCGGACAGGTCCTCAATACCGACTCCAGGCTTGCAGGTGTCACTAGGGAGCAGCTGGAACTATGGGCGTCGGAGTTCTTGGCTGCAGACGTCGAGCATCTAAAGGCGAATGCCGCTCGTGTGCGACGGATCGCAGCTGAGCGCATGGCATCTGTGCTCAATGAGCACCCGGACCAACATTCCGAAATCAAGCGTCAGGTCCGAAGGAAGCGTGGTTTCTACTCGGTACGTCGCCTCTTCCAGGAGGCACCGGACATCCTGGCCGCCATCAAGCCTTGCTGGGCAATGAGCCCGCTCATGGTCAGCCAGATGCTTCCTGCCGCGGAGCTATTTGATGTGGTGATCTTCGACGAGGCCAGTCAGGTCATGCCTGCAGATGCCATCCCGGCGATCTCGCGCGGAAGGCAGCTGGTGGTTGCCGGTGACCGCCATCAGCTGCCGCCCACTGACTTCTTCGCCAAGCTGTCCGTTCCTGGCGATATTGACCTTGACTTCGATGAGGAAGACGAGGACATCGACGATGACGCGGAATTGACAGTGGCCGTTCCGGAGACCAGGGATGTCGAGTCAATCCTGGACACTCTGGATGTCGTGCTTGCTGGTCGCAGTAGGACGCTTACGTGGCACTACCGGAGCAAGGACGAGAAGCTCATCGCTACAAGCAATGCCTACGTGTACCACCACCAAATGATCACGTTCCCTGGATCTGACAGTTCCGATCGCATTCGATTCGAGGCGGTTGAGCTGTCCGCTGGACTTGGAGTCAACAACAAGAGCCCGGTAGCTGAGGTGGCTCGCGTCATAGACCTTGCGATTGAGCACGCCGCAACCAGGCCCGAGGAGTCGCTCGGCGTCATCGCTTTTGGTTCCGACCATGCCAAGAGGATCGAAGCTGCCCTGGACGCACGGCTCCAGTCGGAGCCCGAGCTTCGAGGCTTCTTCCAGCAGTCCGGAGCTGAGCCGTTCTTCATCAAGAACATTGAGCGCGTCCAGGGTGACGAACGAGAGGCGATCATCCTTACCGTCGGGTACGGCAAGGCCGACGACGGTCGCATGCGCTACATATGGGGCCCACTCCTTACACAGGGTGGTGAGCGACGCCTCAACGTGGCCATCAGTCGAGCACGTTCTCGTATGACACTGGTATCCAGCTTTGAAGCGGACGACGTCGATCCGGACGCAAATCATTCCGCCGGCTTCGACCTCATGTACCGATTCCTTCAGTTCATGAGCTCAAGCGGCACGAGCTTCGGCGGGGACCCGGGTCGCGACTACGAACTCAACCCGTTCGAGGCCGACGTCATGTACCGACTCAACCAGGCCGGTCTGGACTTAGAGCCTCAGTGGGGCGTGGGGAACTACCGCATCGACTTCGCAGTCCGACACCCAGACAAGCCGGGTCGCTTCGTCCTCGCGCTGGAATGCGACGGCGCGATGTACCACTCGGGAATCGTTGCGCGAGAGAGGGATCGTCTCCGTCAGCAGCACCTGGAGCGTCTCGGCTGGCGATTCCACCGGATTTGGTCAACCGACTGGTGGACTGACCCACAGCCTCAGATTGATGCAGTGTTAGAGAGCTACAAGGCAGCCCTCGAGGTCCAACGACCGATGACGGTTCCGGAGGTCACTAACATCTACCCCTCGGCGTCCGAGGCCGTTCCTTCCGTAGAGGCACCTCCAGCCGGAGCCGTGTCCGTTAGGACCGCTGCCCGCCCACCGATCTACCCGGGCGAGCAGATTGGCGTCTACAGCGACCACCAACTGACGCAGCTCATTCATTGGATCAAGTCAGATGACGTGGTCAGGACTGACGATGAGCTGTTCGAGGAGGCCGTGAAGGCCCTGGGGTACAAGCGACGCGGGGCTCGCATCGTCGAGCGACTGACGCTTGCCATCGCTCGCGCCAACGGCAGCTAAGTATCCAAGCTTGTCCGGTTCTTCGTGAGCAGGTGTGATCCGTGTAGGACCGGAGGGCATGGGGTGTGGCTGACGTTCCCATTCTGTGACCGTCACCGGAAGAAGGGCTGCTTCCGAAAGTAATCGCTGAGCGCCCCGGCAACTTCAGCAACCTCGCCCTCGGATTCGAAGGCTCCACTGGCGACAAGAGCGGGGAGAAGTCCATCAATGTTCGGTGGACGATCCACGGGCCCATTGAATCGGCCATGGCGGTATCGCCCCCACGGGGCCCAACCTGGTTGGCTCTTGAATTTGATGAGCCCAATCAGATACTCCAGGGCGTCGAAGGCCTCGTCGAACTCCGCGTCGCTGTGGAAGAAATCACGCACGACGGGCATTACCGCTCCGTGAACGCGATCAGAGAAAGTCGTCATCTTGGTCTGAACCTGGTTCACGCGAATGAGCATCTGAAATCCAGCGTCGTCGACTACCGACTCAGGTACGAAACGGTCGACGAGTGGGTCCACTTCCTCGGAAAACTCGTGTTTGCGAGACATGCTGCTCAGGCGCAGGAACGTGAGCGGACTCTTCTGTGCAATGCCCGCCAGCCCGATCACGTAGGCCGCCAGCACGGTTGGGTAGCGCTGGAGTGACGCCCAGGTAGACCAGCCTGAATAGCTGACCGGCCTGTTGTCGATCGCGAGCAGCATCCGCTCCCAATGGGACTGCTGACCAACGTCACCGAAGTACCCGCCCGTGGCGAGAAGATGCAACGGACGAACCATGCGGGCCTCGTACTGCGTCATTCGCTCAACGACGGTTACCGGACTGGGCTGTGGACTCAGGCCCGAATCCACGGGGAACTGATCCAGTCCAATGGCCTCCAGCGTTAGTCGCGTCTCGCCGGCCATGAAGTCATGGAGTCGAATCCGGTTTGTGGGCTCCGGCAGATACCTCTTCAGTTCCGCAATAGCCAGTGAGGTCGTGATTGGGCCAGACTCCCCCATCTCCTCGAGCAGCTGAATCTTCGTCCTCAGACCTTCGAAAAGCGAGTCAGCGCCTGCGATCTCAAGTTCAATCGCTTCCCGTTCAGCTGCTACTCGCTGAGCCTGTTCGCCCAAGGGCCCCACGTGGCACCAATAAGTGGCATAGCGTCGACTAGGTATTCGCAGAATTGCGTCGCGGAGAGCCTTATCCCAGTCGCCTGACCAGCCGCAAATGATGAGTCCGTATCGGTCAAATATCTCGTCGAGGAGCGCGTCAATCTCAGTCTCATAGGTAGCTAGCTCGTCCACGGTGTTCTTGAAGTTTGGCGATAGGTAGTCTCCGTGTACCTTCACGACCGTGGCGGCTGCGTGGTGGAGAGGCAGCGCTCCGCGAGCAGCTCCTGCAGAATCAATGACCTGGGGCTGCACGCCCGCCTCGCTTAGGGCTATCTCCAATAAGCGATCGAAATTCGTCGTCACGATCACTTTGACGTAGCCGTCCGCCACGAGCGATGCGATCGCCCGGTGACCAGCGGTCGGGATCTTCTTGCCGGCAGCGCGGTCCTCTTCTGATGGCACGAAGAACGGTTCCAGCAAGTTCCGTCGATCTCCCGGACCTGGAGCAAGTTGAGTCAGCAAGCTCGAATAGTCGGCATCTCCGCCAAATCGCGCTGCATACCAAGTGATCGGGTCTTCACCCGGATCCTCTTCGGCAGCCACCGCCGTTCGTCTCGCCAGCTCCGAAACGATCTCCCAGCCCGTTGGGATCTGGGCGGATCTGGAGATTCCTGACCCGAGCAGCAGTGCATAAGCACCATTAGCGGATTGAATTGCGGAGGCGAGCGAGACCAGCGGATCGATGGCCACAGATGTCCCTACGCCTTGATGATCTTCGCTGTGGACGACAGAGCCTCATGCCGTTCGAACAGTACGGCGAGCCGGTCGGCATCTGACTTGAACCTCTTGCGAGGGGCAAAGAGTGCGTCGACAACTTTGTCGAGAGCGTCGTGAGCTCTTGCAAGGTTCATCGGCATGGCGAGCGGATCGTACAAGTCGCTCAACGTTGCGCCCGGATGTGCCGCTCGGGCGTCAAGTATGGCGTTCGCTGCAACTGTCAGTTTCAGCCGTTCAGTATCTGTCAGCGTAGGGAATGGGAAAGCGTTGTAGGCAAGATCTCCGCTAACTCGAATGTCAGACTTGATCCGTCCACAAACCGTGCGAATCCAAGCCGTGTACATCGCCGACTGCATGATGCCTAGGAGCCATCGGCAGTCCTCCTTGACGATCATGAGTGAGTCATGCGCGATCACGTTGGAGTCAACTACGGAGATGGGAACAACTCTTCGCAGCTCTGATGAATGCCTCGGTACAGCCAGGTATGAGGTGGTTGGCTGCTTTCGGTGCGTGAAGAGATACGGAGGCGTCTCCCTGAACGATGCAGTTGGAGAGGCGTCGCGCAGGGCCTTCACGATCGCCAACCGCTCCTTGATGAACGTCGACCTCGCAAGGTCTTCGGGACGAGCGTCGACCATCCAGAGGCACCAGCGACTCTTGCCATGCAGCATCTCCTCTGCTCCGAGGAGTGGGCGTAGGTACTTCGACGCGATCGGATCTTTCAGCGCAAGGTCTCGAGTCTCTTCTCCGAACACCAAACCTCCAGCGTCTGTGGGTTGAGACCCGACGGTGAACACTGGCAGCCCGTCCACCATCGGCGTCCGCCGCTTCTCGAGAATGACGTTGGGTGCATCGATCAACCACGCGTTGACGTTCGTTGCTCGAACCCCTTGAACCGGATCCCCTTCGCGGACAATCTCGAAGATCAGCTTCCCTTTGGTGGTACCACTTCGCCGTAGGCCAACGATGATGCAGTGAACCACGGCCTTGCCTCTGGCTTCGTTCGTCCAAGGAAAGGTCCGGTAAGCAAAGCTGATCTCGAATCCACAGCGCTCCAGGAGTGGTCCGAGCGATCGCGCTTGCTCTCCCTGACAAATGCTGTTTGTGGAGACAAATGCCGCTGAAGCGTCCGCATTAGCGGCGTATTCGAAGAACTTGGCATACCAGCACATCACATAGTCGAGTCGCCCCGTCTGGAGTCCTTTGGCTTCCGGGAGTCCAGCGAAAACGGACTTGCGGTCGGTGGTCTGGTCGGCACTCAGCATGAGTGCTCCCACAAAAGGAGGATTCCCCATGACGAAGCTTGCATCGGAGGCGGGCAAGGCGTCGCCCCAGTCCATCCGGAGCGCATTGGCGATCACGATGTGGGGCGAAGCGGGAATGGGGAACCGAATAAAATACTGTCCAAAGACTTTCGACACCTCGCGGTTCCAGCTGTGGTCCATTAGGTAGAGGGCCGTACGAGCGATGCGCGCAGGGAATTCCTCGATTTCAATGCCGTAGAATTGGCTCACATTGACCTTGAAGAGGAGATGCACGCCGAGGGTTTGCCAGTCACCGCGACCCTGCTTGTCGCGGATCTTCTCGAGACACTCTCGCTCCAGGCGACGAAGTTCGCCGTAGGTGACGACGAGGAAGTTTCCACAGCCGCACGCGGGGTCCATGAATTTGAGCGACGCCAGCTTGTTGTGGAAACGCTCCAGCGCTGGGACTGTGGTCGCCTTCGCAAGCTCCTCCTCGAGGTCGTCGAGGAATAGAGGCCGGATCGTATTCAGGATGTTCTCGAGCGTGGTGTAGTGCGCTCCAAGGTGCCGACGCTCGGCCGGTGTCATGACATTCTGAAACATCGAGCCGAAGATCGCCGGCGAGATACGGGACCAGTCAAAGTGACACGCTTGGAGCAGGTAGGTGCGCACGTCCTCGTTCGCCCACACCATCGGCAGTTCGTTAGAGAACAGATCCCCGTTGATGTAGGTGAAATCGGCGAGGTCGGTGTCCAGCGTCGGCGGCCTGTCCTTTGGGTCCATGTTCAAGAGCTCGAACAGCATTCGAATCTGCGGTCCGAAGTCCGAGCCGTCTGACTGCGTCCGGAAGTGAATGAAGTTGACGAAAGCGTTCCGCGGCCACACGTCGGTGTCGTCGGCGAAGAGGCAGAACAGAATCCTCGTCAGCCACTCCCTCAGGGCATGCTCGTCATAGCCGGTGGCCACGACGGCGTCGTAGAGCTTCGCCATGAGGTCGGTGGCCTTTAGGTTGGCCTCCTCTTCGTCCTCGAACGACTCGGCACCCCTGGCCTGGTGACCGGCCAACCACCAGAAGAGGTCGAGGTTGGGAATGAGTTCCTCGAGAGGGAACTTCCCAGATTCGCCGGTCTCCAGGTTGTGCCACTCGAAGTTGGCGAAGTCGCAGGTGACGAGCAGCTTCGGTGGCTGCTTCTGTTTCAAGCTCGGCAAGTAGTCGATGAGCTGGCCCATCGCCTTGTCCAGGTCCTCGCCCGTGGTCTTGTGCTCAACGGCGAGTTCCCAGGGGATGAGGTAGTCGATGCGGCCATCGCCTCCGGTGCTGGCGCGCTTGGCGGCTTCTTCGTACATCCCTATGTCGACCGATCGGACGTCGAACATTGCGAAGAACTCATGCCAGAAGATCTGGCACTCGGCCCGCTCGCGGTGCTGGCCCTCCCACTCGTGGATGAACTTCGTCGCACGCGCTCTCAGCGTGTCCTTGGACACCGTCACAAGGTGCCGGTTCTTGTTGTCAATACCCGCGTCCAACCGCCTGGATCCTTCTTGAGCTGAGGCGGCTGGCGCCGCGATTAGGAACAAACTCCCACAGATCAGGCTACCGAGCAGGTGTGACGCGTGTAGGTGCTGAGCAGGGACTCTTTCCCAAGGTGGGCAAGTCCCCAGCCGAGGAGCTTGTTAGGCGTCTTCGGGCGATGTCAGGGGACTCGGAAACTCCGGGCGGACGAGGTCGTGCTCGTCCAATACCCCGTGCACGTGATTGCCAGAGATTTCATCGTCATTGAAGAGAACCCAGGCAATGTGCTGTAAGGCCAAGAGGGTGTTGTCCTGGGCCAAGATGGTCCTGATCGTCATCTCATGGTCGAGGATGCATTCATTGAGATCGGTCGGGGTCGGAATGAGTTGCGAAGCGCGCTGTAGGGCGCGCCACAGGTCCGAGTCCGCGAGATCATGCAGTTCCTCCTCCCGATTCGTCGCCTCAGCGTCCGGTCCGAGCACTGCACCAACAGCCGGGTATCCACCAACGGCGACGTAAAGGTGGGCTTCGTGGACGTCGTTCGTCGGATGCAAGATGTCCTCGAGGGCAGTCAATCCAACGTACGCATTGCAGAGCCTGGAGTTCACCACTCGCAGTCCCGAGAGTTCAGCAATCACGCAGTGGCCAGCCTCGTGAGCCGCCGTCCTACTGCGAGTCTCGTCAAGGGCGACGTCTATCTCGTTAGACAATGGTACTTAGCCTCGTTCCCAGCCGTTTGGTGGTCGTCTTGATCTTCGTAGAGGAGATCCTCACACAGTGGCTCGGGCCCTTCACCTGGCAGGCATGCCGACCCCACCCGGCAGAGCACTGGTTCCGATCGCCGGCGGGCGCCGAAGGCAGACCGCCGGCGTAACCGGAGATCCATTGGGGGGAGATTGGACATCTGCCCAGGTCATTCGTCTGGTTGGTTCCTGTCCTCTCGAATCGCATCGGTCGTCCGGTCGACAAGAACCAGAACGCTCAGCGCCAGGGCGTGCACGGCAGCGTCCTCGCCGAGGTCGAATAGGTCCCGCAGTCGGTGATGTGCGGCCTCGAGCTCGGCGAGCAAATCACCGGTCGGGCCACCAGGCAGCTGATCTCGGACGAGCATCGCGACCTCGGCTACTGCGAGTGATGCCATTCCGAACGCCATGCAGGTCTCGAACCCCTCGCGGGTGATGTTGGCCATGGGTGCCTCCTACTGATCGTCGCCACCCGGGTGCCTCGCGTACCCAGATCGCACTATCTCGGTCGAGCGCTCTCCATCAAGGGGAGCGACGAGGCCTCGTCGATCCCATGGATGCCCATTGCCGAGCCGACGCGCCGGGTCCAGGGAGGGAGCGTCAGCTCCCAGCGAGGACAGCCACCCAACTGAGACTGCCGGCCGTCGCCGTCGGTGGCTCCCGCAGCGGCCCTTGACGCGGCAGTCGGCGGCTCGGCACCTACCGACCCAAGTCCACAACAGGTGGTGCGGTCCGCCGATTCAAGCCACAAACTCCCTGGTCAGAGAGAAAGGTCACAGGTTAGGTCACACCCTGGTTGACAGGGTCTCGTTCCATGAGGACCGAACCGAACCGAGGCTCAGGAAGGCACGCTGGGCGCCCAGCCGAGGGTCCGTGCTCGATCTTCGAGCAAGGCGGCGTCCTTCGGGAAGGTGGCCATGGACGCCCGACCGGCCCTCAGCCTCCGGTCGAGCTCCCTCGCGCCGCCAAGTGCCGCACCGACATCGAGGTCGATCATTCGCAAGCGAAGGTTTGCGTCCGAGCAGACCAGGCCCTGGGCGACGGCGTCATTCGCCCGCCCGGGGTCGTCCAGATCGAGGCACCTCGTTGCCAGGTCGAACGAGACCGTCGTCACCGTGTCCTCGATGCGGTTGGCCGTGTCGTAGGCCCACCCGAACGGCGAGTTCTTCTTGCCGTCGAAGCAGCCGTGGAGCACCGGTCCGCGAACGAGACCGAGGGCCTCCTCCTGTCCCGACAACTCTTCATCGGCGCTGACGAAGGCCCGGAACAGCTCCCAGTCGGAGGTGACGGTGTCCGTGAGTTCGTAGCGGTAGACGTCAGTGATGAGCACGCCGGTCCCGAAGGCCTTCCGGAACTGAACGAGGTACTTACGGAACGTGTTGGCGGTGATCGGCCGACGTCCGAGTCCCCAGATCGACTCCCGCAGCTGCACCGAGGTGAAGGTCTGGCCCGGGTGGAGGGCCAGGAAGGTGATGATCTCGAGCAACGGACCGGCGGTGATCGTCCGCCTCGTGCCGTCGACGAGCAACGGCCCGAGGAGCTTCACGACGATCCGCTGACGACCGGGCGGAACCCCGACGCCGGCCAGGCCGGTGGCACCGGCGAGAAGGGCGGGCGGACCCGACAGCACGACCCGACCCTCTCGGTCGGCACGGGCGAAGGCTCGCCGCCTTCGGATCATGAATGTCCCGGCGGCTGCGGCCCCGAGGGCAACGACACCGACCGCCCCGGTGCCGATCATGACGGCTTCCGGCGTGCCTGCCGCCTCCCTCCCACCCAGTGCTGTCGACCCAGTAGCAGTCGACGCCAGGCCGCTTCCGATGTGGCCCGTGACGGGCGGCTCGGAAACGTGCGTGGCCACGAAGGTCATCGACGTGGGAACGAAGGTCCACGGTCCGAAGTCCCCCCGCTCGTTCCCGAGGATCTTCGTGAAGGACGCCACCTGCAGGGTGACGGTGGTCACCGTGCCGTGCACCGGGAAGTACCAGGCCCCGTCCACGGCGAACGAGCTCATAGCGGCGGGGATGCCGGAGACGGTGCCCGTGGGGGTCGTGAGTGTGGCTGGCGTGACCGGCATTGCGACCGGCGTCTGCGGGTCAGCTCCGAAGGCGTGGTTGGGGTGGAGCGCGACGTAGAAGTAGGTCTGCCCGGGTTGCAGCGTCGCACTGCTCGGCAGCTGGTCGGGCGTACCCAACTCGGCCTTGTCGATGGTCACGGTGGAGCTCACCGGTGTCCCGTCTGGCTGGATTGCCGACCAGACGACCGGCTGCATTGCCGCAACGAACGGTGTGACCCGAGTGGTCGCGGCCGTGGCAGATCCGCCGGCAAGCAGCAGACAGAGAGGCGCCATGGCGGCAATGGCGCCGACCCGTCCCATGGCGCGCAACAGCGATCCTCTCCGCGCCTCCTGCCCCATGGCCGGAGTGTCCCACGCCATTCCGCTTCGAGTGCGTCAGGTTCACGCAGCGCGGTCGGGATCAGGGCATCTGCACCCAGATCGCAACGCACGCGCAGATCGCTGTGCAACAGGTTTCCCCACCGCGGCTGACGCCCCGGTGCGGAAAGGCCGGAGAGTCCGGTCATCGCAATATCCACCAACAGAAAGGAACCATCCCATGGCACTTCCCGTGGACACCACCAAGATCACCGTCCTCTGCGGCGGCCCACCCCAGCCGGTCGTCGACCGGGTGACCGGTGAGCACCGCACCAACCGCGAGGGCCAGGCCCTCTTCCGGACCGAGGTGGTCGTGCTCGGCGCCGGTCGACCGGAAGTCCTCGGCGTCCGCACGGCCACGCCTCCCAAGGCACTGATCATCGGGGCACCGTTGGCCGTTTCCGGCCTCACCGTCTCGACCTTCACGGCCAAGGACGGCGGCACCGGCGTCTTCTACGAGGCCACGGCCATCGAGTCGGCCAAGGGCACGAGGGAGGCCTCGTGAGGATCGCGCTCCGCTTCGGCGCGGCCGGGGCCTTCGTGCTGGTGGCGGTGGGGGCGACATTCGACGCCCTCGCCGTCACGGCCGTGCTCGCCGTCCTCGACCGGCTGGGAAGCCGTCAGGAGACCGGAGCGTGAGCGCCCCCGGTCGGACGGGTAGAGACCCCGTGGGCTGGCTCGTACGAGTGGCCTGGGGACGACGCCTCGAGACCGGACTGACCTTCGCCACGGTGGTGGCGAGGGTCGGTCTGGTCGTGGCGTTCGGGGCAAGCATCGCCCGGGTCGTCCTGGTGGTCAGCGGCCTCGTCATGGTCGCCAACCGCCCCACTCGGGAGTGGATGGTCGGGCTGTATCGACGCGAACGCCTCGAGCGTCACTACGCCAAGGTCTTCGACGCCGTCGGCATCGACCACTCCAGTGCGCCATCAGTCCTCGCGCAGTATTCGACACCCACCGGGGTCGTCCTCGACCTCGAGCTCTCCCCTCGGTGCACGGCAAAGGACCTGGCAACGAGGACCGAACCGTTGGCCGTCGCCCTCCGTGCCGCCAGTGTTCGGGTGCGGGGGGACCGGACAGCGGCCGGTCGGGCCCAGCTCGTCGTAGCCAACCAGGATCCACTGGCCGGAAGCCCGATCCCTTGGCCGTGGATCGGCATGGGGCGCACGCACCTGTGGGGCGGACTGCCGTTGGGCCATGACGAGGACGACGGCTTGGTGGTCCTGGACCTCGCCGGGCACCATCTGCTGCTCGGAGGGGAGCCCGGAGCGGGCAAGTCGAACGCGCTGTCGCTTGTGGTGGCGGCTGCCGCGCTGGACCCGGACGTCGAGCTCTGGTGCTTCGACGGCAAGCTCGTCGAGCTCGCCGTCTGGCGGGAATGTGCGCGACGGTTCGTCGGTGCGGACATCGAGGACGCCACCGAGGCCCTCGGCGAACTCCGAACCGTCATGGAGGATCGCTACGCCGACCTGCTCGACCGGGGCCTCCGAAAGGTCGACCGGGAGACCGGACTGGGTCTAATCGTCGTCGTCATCGACGAGCTGGCCCTATACACCCAAGGCAAGGGCAAGACGAGAGATGAGTTCGTCGAGGTGCTGCGAGACATCGTGGCCCGAGGTCGGGCCGCCGGCATCGTCGTCGTGGCGGCCACCCAGAAGCCGGCGTCCGATATCGTGCCGACCTCGATTCGGGATCTGTTCGGGTGCCGGCTGGCCATGCGGTGCTCCACCCGGGATGCCTCGGACACCGTCCTCGGTGCGGGGTGGTCCACTCTGGGATATTCGGCCTCCGACATCGACCCCGCCACTCGGGGTGTCGGCTACCTGTTGGCCGAAGGGACGACGCCTCGACGGATGCGGTGCTTCGTACTTGAGGACCGCCCGTTGCACGCGCTGGCGACGCGGGCGGCAGAACTCCGGGCGGGAGGATCATGACGGCGACCCTTGGCGGTAGTGAGCTGCTCGATGAGCGCCGGGTGACCGACGGGATCCTGGCTCGCCTGAACGGCACCGGGAACCTCGAGGAGTTCACCAGCCAGGTGCGGGCAGTCCGGGGCTGCCGGCGCCCGGTGCGACTATCGGGACACGTGATCGGGATCGGCGACGGAGGACGACTGGAGGTTCGCTTCGACACCCGCCACCTACCAGACGGCGTGTTGTTGAAGGCGTGCGGCTCTCGTCGGGAGACGGTGTGCCCGCCGTGTGCCTCCCTCTACCGGGGCGACGCCTTCGCCCTGGTGGCAGCGGGCCTACGCGGCGGCAAGGATGTCCCCGAGTCGATCGGGGACCACCCTGCCGTCCTGCTCACCCTCACCGCACCCAGCTTCGGGGCAGTGCATCGAATGCGTCCGAACGGGACGTGTCATCCGTGGGGTGCCCGCTGTCCCCACGGTCGAGCACTGGTGTGCAGCCAACGACACGGCAGAAGCGACGAGGCACTCGGCCAAGCCTTGTGCCCCGGCTGCTACGACTACGAAGGAGCGGTCTTGTTCAACGCCGGCGTCTCCGAGCTCTGGCGGCGCACCTCCATCTACGCCCTCCGGGCCCTCGGTTCGTTGCTCGGGCTGTCGGCCCGCGAGGCGGCACGTCAGCTGCGGTTGTCCTACGTGAAGGTTGTGGAGTTTCAGCGCCGAGGCTCGGTCCATCTTCACGCCCTGGTGCGGGCCGATGCCCGAGCAGACGAACACGGTGACGCACCGAAGGGTATCGACGCCGATGCCCTGGCCAGCGCCCTGCAGATCGCGGCGAGGAAAGTCAGCACCCCGCTGCCCGGCGCGGATGGTGACCGGCGGATGGCTTGGGGGATCCAGATCGATACCGCCATGGTGACCGATGCCGAGAACGGTCGCCGGAGGGCGGCTGCCTATCTCGCTAAGTATGCGACGAAAGGCTCGGACGAGCACGGTGTGCTCGACCACCGCCTCCGGGTTGGGGTCTGTAGCGATGAGAGGCTGCCCGACCACCTCCGGGCTCTCGTGGAGACGGCATGGGCTCTTGGTGACGACGAGGCCTTCGAAGCAATCCGCCCGCAGCTGTGGGCCCATTCCTGTGGCTTCCGGGGCCACTTCCTCACGAAGTCCAGACGCTGGTCGACGACGTTCGGGGCATTGCGGGACGAGCGCCAGCAATGGCGCCTGGCCAACCGCGCCGGCGGGCAGGGCGAAGCAACTCCCGGCAACGACCCCCCGGTCGACGTCACGTCGGATGAACTCGAGGTCCGTGAGTGGAATTACGAGGGCTCGGGATACCTGACTTCCGGAGACGTCTGCCTCGCCCGGAACCTCGAGGATGACCTGCGGCTGGGCCGCTGGCTGGCTCGTGAGGAGGTTGTGGCCGAATCGGGCTCCCTGAAGGTCAGATTGGAATGGGAGGAGGATGCGCACAATCGTCGACAGTCAACTACCCGGGGGAGGGTGGTGTGACTTCTTACCCGCATCTTTCGGAGTCGGTTCCGCAATTGGCCACCCCGGAGGAGGTGGCGCCTCTCCTCGGGTTGACTGCCCAGGGCGTGGTCCGCCTGTGCCGGGCAGGGAAGCTCCCCGGCCTGAAGGTCGGCGGTCGTTGGCTAGTCCACGTCCGAAAGCTGGCGGCGCAGCTCGATGGCGAAGGCAGGTGAAGTGCAGCGGTACGAAATCCCTGGTCCCCCGTCAAACTACGGGAGCCAATTAGTGGGACAAGCCCACCGGCGACGTCCAACTCAATGGTGCTGGTCCACGCCACGCCGGCTGCCGAGTCCCACCGGCCCGGCAGGACTCTGCCGCCGAGAAATCAGAATCTTCCGTCCGTGCGCACGAGCACGGTCTGACTGTATGAACCGGTTCCAACTTCGCGGCTGCTAGGAAGTCCCTGGTGGATGGCGACTTCGGCGAGCGTGCCTGGATTCTGATGACCAAGAGCGACGAGGAACGCTCCTGGGCCGCCAACAGTGGATACGACGACTCCGTTGGGATCTACTACTCCTACGATTCCAACGTGGCCAACAGCCTGAAGATTCAGGTTGGGGACGTCATCGTCGTTCGGGTGGATGACTATGTGGCCGGATGGGGAATCGCCGAGCGGATCGAAATCTCGCCCAACGCACCAAAATCGATCATGCGCTGCCCGCAGTGCCGGAAGACCAACTTCTACCGTCGGAAGACTGCTATCAAGCACAACCGCTGCAGCTCATGCAAGCACGAGTTCAATGACGAAGAGGCCCTGGTCACCATCGAGACGGTGACAGCGTTTCGATGCTTCTATGCGAACACTTGGATCGAAGCAGCTCGTCCCGTGCAAGCACGAGACATCGGAGAGTTCTACGCAACACGCGACACGTTCAATGCTATGCGCCCGCTGGTCCCCGAGAAGTTGACCAAACTCTTGGATCTGTTGTCGGGCCGAAATGTCGACCTGAAGGTGGACATCCTGGACTCGGTGCTCGCAGAGATCGTGGGAGGCCACACGACCGCCGTCATTCGTCGCCGGCGAGGCCAGCGGGAGTTCCGCTTCAAGATGATGGACCGGTTCGGCGAAACCTGTGCCTTTTCGGGCAACCAACCCCCACAGGTCCTTGAGGCCGCCCACCTCTATAGCTTCGCCAAGAAGCCCGAACATCACAACGACGGAGGTCAGTTGCTCCGCCGGGACTTCCACGCCCTGTTTGATTCGATGCTGGTCGCCGTCAATCCGACCTCGTGGTGCATCGAAATCGCCTCACGCCTCGAATCCTTCGATACCTACCGTGCTCTTCAGGGGGCACCCTTGCTTGTTCCGGAGTCGAAGCGCCCTGATCGGACGTTGATTGCGGACCACTACGAACAAGCGGAGCGCGTTATTCAGCACAACTGAGTCTCGGCATCGGCAAGTTCCGTGCATGCCGTGAACCCGGTCTTCAGCAGGCTGGTGACTTAGCCGATGAATCAATGGTGAAGCGCCACCTCGGCCTGCCCACGTGCATCCCGGTTCCGGTGTCTTTACGCGACCTTGTGGTCACACGGTCGAGGCTTGGCCCTTTATGAAGCCGTTGCTTGCTTTCAAATCGGACAAAATTGTCGCTGCCGGGGCGTACTCGCGGAAACTGGCTTGGAAACGGCAGCTGGCGTGGGCCCGAGAGTCGTGGATGCTCCTGGCCGCAGCCCTAGTGCTTCCCCTAGTCGTGTTCCTCCCGATGGCTTACGTGAGTCACGAGGTGACAAGGGGTCTGGTGATCGGCGCCGGTGTAGTCGGGGGACTCTGGTTGGCAAGTTTCCTCACTCTGCTCGAGAGTGGCGCCGCCACTGCCGTGATGGGTGCCGTTGCGGAGGCGAGAATTGAGCAGGACCTCAAGAGGTCGCGATCGCGCGGCTGGCGCGTAGTCCACGGAATTCGATTCTCCGGCCATGGAGACATCGACCATGTTGCTGTTGGTCCGGCTGGAATCCTTGTGATCGAAGGCAAGTGGAGTGCCGACGCCTGGCCTCTTGACGGTTCGGGCGGCTTCATGGCTGATCGACTGATTGGGGCAGTGGCGCAAGCTCGAACCAATCGGCGGCACGTCCTCGGGTACTTCAATCGAGATCGCAGGGGGGCACCGGTGTTCGCCGTCGTCGTGGTGCAGTCTCCAGAAGATCCGCCAACTGGCAGTCCGAAATGGAAGGAGGTCGACGGGGTAACCATCGTGGATGGTCGGTCGTTCAGGGAGTGGCTTCACTCTCTCGATGGCCACGAACTCGACGATGAGGGTGTCGACCGTATCTCGACGGCGCTCCGTGCCTATCGCGTCAAACAGAACGAGGCCGAGGTCGAAGCAGGAGAAGCTGCTCCCCCGACGCTCGGCTGGCTCTTGTTCAGATGGATCGGTCTGCCTGGACTCGGGGTTGCCGCTGCTTTGTACGGGTTCGCAGCCGTTGGTCGAAGTCACGTCTGGTGGGTTGTCGTAGGAGAGCTGGTCCTGAGCGCGATCGTTGGATTGGTCGGACTTCGGCTGAAACAAGCTCGACCGTTCTTTGCTGGGTGGCTCGCCAGCTCGTGTGCCCTACTCTTGGCCCTCGGCATCTTTATGTTGAGTTCGGCGCTCAACCGCTGAGAGCAGGCGGGCCGATGAGTAGGGAGCTATAACCGACATGGACACCCAAGTTCGCACTCCGCAGGTCGTCTTCATGCAGCCTCAGCGGCTCATCGTGCCGCTCTTCCAGAGGCCGTACGTTTGGAACGAGGAGAATCAATGGCGTCCCCTCTGGAAGGACGTCCTCCGCGTAGCCGAACGACTGCTCGATGCTGGTGAGAAGAAGGTTCAGCCCCACTTCTTGGGCGCCGTCGTGTTGCAACAGCTACAGAATCCTGTAGGGACGCTGCAAGGCTGGACAGTCATTGACGGCCAGCAGCGACTAACGACGCTGCAGCTCCTCCTCGATGCGCTTCAAGGCGAGCTGCAGGCAGTCGGTGCCAATCAACCCTCCAAGCGGCTTGAAGCATTAGTCACGAATCCCGACGCATTCTGCGAGAGGGAGGAGGATCGGTTCAAGATCTGGCCGACTAACCGAGACCGCCCGGCATTCAACGCGGTGATGAGTGCTGCGACGCCGGTCGACTACGAAGCCCTGGAGGATGCCTCCTCGAAGATGGTCGCGGCTCACAAGTTCTTTGCAGAGCAGGCTCGAGATTGGCTTGCACTGAACGGCGATGAGGACGTTCAGCTTCGAGCAGAGAAGCTCGAGCACGTAGTACGAGAACTACTCCAGATAGTGGTGATCGACCTGACCGCCGACGAGAACGCCCAGGAGATTTTCGAGACGCTCAACGCGCGCGGAGCGCAGCTGACGGCTGCTGATCTGATCAAGAATCTCGTGTTTCAGCGTCTTTTGGAGCAGGGGGTGGACGTCGAAGCCGCATACGAGCGCCATTGGAAACAGTTTGAAACCGGGTTTTGGGAGACTGAGATGAGTTTCGGTCGCCTGAAGTACTCCCGGTCGTCGATCTTCCTGAACCACCTCCTGATAGCCCGGACTGGCGAGGAGATCGTGGCCCGGGAGGTATTCTCCCGCTTCAAGTTCTACGCAGACTTTGAAGCCGATGCAACGATGTCCGAACTTCTTGCAGAGATGGATCGCGGCAGCGCTGTCTACCGAACCTTCATCGAAGGGGCGACAGCTCTCAACCCGATTAATCGGATGCAGCTGTTCTCCTACCGCACCAGCACTCTGGAGAGCGACGCCTTCAAGCCCGCCGTGCTGTGGGCCCTCGATCCTGAACGCGACGATGTTCCCGAGGTCCAGTTCAACAAGATGCTTGACGTAATCGAGAGCTGGCTTGTCCGGAGGATGCTCATCCGAGCGACGACCAGTTCCTACTCGCAGATTGCCGCTGAGCTCATCACGCAATTGGAGAAAGAGGACCGCGATCTGGCCGGCGACGTGACCGAGCGATTCTTCGCTAACCAGAACACAACAAACCGCTACTGGCCCGATGACAGCGAAGTCACTAGTGAGCTGACGAGCCTGATGGCGTATCGGCGACTGCGTAGGCCGAGGCTTCGAATGGTGCTCGAGGCCGTCGAAGACCATCTCCGCGGATGGATGGGCGACAAAGACGGACTTGGTGGCGAGCGTGTCGCTCGTGGGAAGTACCACATTGAGCACGTGATGCCTGTGGGTTGGAGTGAGGAGCAGTGGCCGCTCTCGTCTGACACCGCCGACGACAGAGATCGACTCATCCACACGATCGGCAATCTGACGCTCCTGACCTCGCGGCTGAACTTGAAGGTCTCCAATTCGGCATGGCAGGTGAAGCGAGCGGCGGTCGTGAAGCACGATGTCGGCAAGCTGAACCTGCGTCTCCTGGAACTCGCAGAGACGTCCTGGACAGAGTCAAAGATCCGTACTCGGACGAAGGAGATGATCAGCGCGATCCTGGAGATCTGGCCAGCACCAGAGGGACACGTCACCGGATTTGGGCAATCGACTCCCAAGAGTTCCCCGAGGGTGACGCTTGCCGATCTCATTGGTGCGAATCTGCTAGATCCTGGAACAACCCTGTTCGCTCGGGCAGCGTTCGATTCCAAGCCGGCAACCCTCTTGCCGGATGGTCGGCTGGATGTCGATGGCGAAACGTACGACAGCCCCTCCGGCGCGGCGAAAGCGGTGACCGGCAAGAGCACTAACGGATGGTGGTTCTGGAGACTTGAGCCTGGATCGCGTCGCTCGCTGAGCGATCTGCTCCAGGAGTACGTCGACCAGACGACGTCGGATGTCGAGGAGGAGTTCGACGATGAAGACGAGGCGGATGACACACTTGTCAATCAGCCCACCCAGGCCGAGCTGATGATTTCCGACGAACTCCAGAAGGAGTGAGGGTCGGATGCCCCGGAGGATTTGCTGCCTGGCTCGTCGCACAGCGGATATACCGAGTGCGGACATCAAGTCGGGTTCTTCACTCAGCTGCGGTCGAGGCAAGTTTCCCAAGTGTGCTTGATGCATTTGGCTGCTTGCTCAGTCCGAGTGAACGTGAACGCGTGCCGTGCGTCATGGGTGTAGGGGAGTAGGGGGAGTGAGCGGGCCCCGATGAATGGTCCAGGCGGCCTAACCCAACCTGTCACCGGATCGTGCAGCAGACCCGGTCGACCCGAGTGGCCCATCGATGCCGATCGAGGAGGGCCTGCCCAAAGCGCGCTTGGCGGCACGTAGCGCCGATGGACCCTCCGGTCGGCTCGGCTGTGCTAGCAACTGCACGAGGGCACCGTCGACGACCCAGAGGGGAAAGCTTGATGCGGGACGGGATTTTCGAGGATCTTGTCGACGATCTCTACCGGTTTCTGAAGAATCTGCCCGTTGCACCGATGCGGCAGATCAAAGGCGACCGAGACATCGTCACGGACAACGACTTCCTCGTCGAAACGTGGCTCTCCGATCGACTGCGTTCGATCGACCCAACGATCCCGATCGTTGCAGAGGAGTCGTGGAAGTCGGGGCCGCTTCCGGATGACTTCTGGACCATCGATCCGATCGATGGAACTCTCAACTACGCCACGTCCATTCCGCTGTGGGCTTCCGCCGTTTCCCTCAACAGGGATGGCGAGCCAGTCTGGTCTGCAGTCGTTGCTCCCCAGATCGGGTTGCGCGTCACCGGGGACACGGCTCGCCAGATCGTTTCGGGTTTCGCACCGCAACCGCCACCAGAGGGACTGCGCCATGCCGTCTGCGTCCTCAGCGATGTCTCGAACCGCGAACGAGGGGATGGTCGAAATGACGAGAGGCGTCACGTCCTCGCCTTGGCCCAGGAGTCCTGCGCTCGCATCCGAATCCTCGGAAGCTCGGCGCTGGCAGCCGTTTGGACTGCTTCGGGTGCATTCGGAGTGGCGTTTTTGTTCTCGGACCAGCCGTGGGACAGATTCCCCGCCATTGGAATCGCCAGGGCATCAGGTTTACGCGTTCTCGACACCGCATGCGGGATCCTCTCGGCAGACTCAGTCTGTCTTGCTCACCCGAATGTGATGGCCGAGGTCATGGAGGCGTTGACGATGGCGGAACAGCGGATGGCCTGACGGCCAGGACCTCGTCGAGATGTTCGGGGGCGACACCAGCGCCGTGTGACCGGATTGACCATGAAGCGGTCAAGTGCGCAAACCCCAACCGCTGGTCATAGGAGACGCCAGCAAGTCGAGCCAGCAGGTAGCCGGCGGTGAAGACGTCTCCGGCTCCAGTTGTGTCGACCACATCCGCCACCTTGCTCGGAAGCAACTCGGTCACGACCGTTCCGTCGACGACGACGGAAGCGACCGCTCCCCCCTGTTTGATGACCACTTCGACGCCGGCCAAGGTCTCTCGACTGACATCCCGCAGGTGTCCGATCTCGTGTTCATTTGCGAACACGACCCGTGGACGGATCAGCTGCATGATCCCGTCGACCCAATTGCCACCACGAGCTGCAAGTTCTGGAGCGTTCCCAAGATCGAGCGAGACCTCCGATCCGTGCCGTCGGAACGAGTTCGTGCATTCAACGGACCAGTCGGTCGAGGATCGCATGACCGAGGTCAGAGAGAGATGCACCACCTTGGCACTACTCCGCTTCCACTCTTCCTCGACCGATGCATAGCTCGCCTCGTACTGATCGCTGTCCTCTCCGAACATGGTTCGAGTCCCACCTCGTCCACTGATGGATATCGTCCGACGAGTTGTCTTGCATTGGACCATCAGTCCACGAACGCCCGATCGTTCCAGCTGCTCGACCACCTTGGCCCCCACCTCATCTCGGCCCACTGCACCTACGAGGCCCACGCTGAGACCGAGTTCAGCCGCCTGTGCGGCGACATTCGCTCCCGAACCACCCAGATGATCCGAGATCAGCGCCGGCATCCGCTGATCCTCCACAACCTCAGCCAACGGAACGACAATCGTGTCGAATGAGGGATCGCCCCAGACGACCAGGTCGAAGGTGGACCCACCTTCCCATGCACTCGGCCCGCTAGCCATGGAACACGAGTGGGAAGGATGCGCAGATACTCACCATTGCGACAAACGCACCCGTCGCCCAACCCAGGCTCGTACGAAAGCGCTGAGGCTTCACGAAGAACTGCGCCACCTCCGCCACAAGCAAGATGATCGGAGCTGACAGTGACAATTGCAACAGTCGGATCGTCGGAGCCGGCATGGAATTTGACGTTCGACCGGCGTCGCCCAGCCATCTCGCCAACCACGGTGCCAACGCCACGGATACCAGCACGGACGCGTTCACAAGGATCGCAGGCACGTTCGCTTCCATCCATGACCGCGTGATGTCGAGATCGACAACCTTGGCGGACCTGATCCACGTCGGCAGCGGTCGGGCGGACCTGAACTTCGATCGCCGGCAGTACTCGGCCCAAGCATCACCGGCAAGGACGCCGTGCTTCTGGTAGTCGTCGTAGGCGGATGCCGCCTCGAGGAATGCGATCTGGTCACTCAAGGTGGGCCGCCGTTGCTGAGCGTTCTTGTAGAGGCGAATCATGCCTGTCTCGACCGGCGCCTCGAACACTGGGGCCGTGAGCGGCCTTCGCGTTGTGCCGATGGAGCCAAGTTGACTCTGCAGCGAGGAGCCAAGGAGAGAAGCGTTGCCCATCAAGACGGCGCGCAGTGCAAGTCCGGGAACTGAGTGCTTGATGATGAACTCGCGATACTGGTCAGCGCCCTCGGAGCCTCCGCGTCCACACGTCCGCACGAGCAGCTGATCTTCGAAACTATGACCGCCGACGTCGACCAACTGTTCTTCGAGCCATTCGACAGCCTTACGGATGTAGGGCTCATCGCCTCCGTGCTTTCCCCTGAACCTCGCACGAGTCGAGAGCGCGAGGACCGGCCAGGCAATCCTGTAGGTCTCGACGGAGTCGGAATAGGTTGCGTCCGAGAGAAGGTTCAACTTGGATCGAAGATCTCGTCGGAGGTAATCAACTCCTGATTTCAGACCATCCTTCGCTCTCGTGATGATCTCCTGATTGCACCGTCCGAGTTCGGTTCGGCAACTGTTGGCGGCAGTTGACCCATCGTCACAGATCGATGTCAATGCAATCACCGCCAACGATGTCGCATAGACGCTCGCACGTGAATCGCCGGCATTGATGCCCCATCCACCGGTACGTGAATCCCCAGACTCTTGCAGATCCATCAGCCGCGTCAGCCGAATGTCCAGTGCACCCTCCGCCAGCGACGCGGTCCTGGCATCGCCATCCCCGTACATCGCGAGCAGTATCGACATCGCAGTGTCAATCGAGGTTGAGTACTCCACCGCTTGGCGATCGATCGAGAACGTTGAACTCGTTGCAGCGGCGATGACCCTCTCGTGAGCCTTGTCGTTCACCATCACCTGGGGTCCAAGCAGGCAGAATCGGAGGGCGAATAGGGGGTCGGCGATGTCCGAGTCGTTCCCTGACGAAAGTGCCTGTCTGGCGTCAACTGAATCAGGAGTGAACGACTTGACGTATTCAGAGGCTGCACTCACCTGCGCCTCATGAAGCGCGCTGGTCCCCTTGGCGTCGGGCGCCATGTCTGCGGCGATTGCCCGCCTCTGCCGAATTCCAGTGACGAATCTGAGCCCCGGGATCAGGGCGATGATGACTGCCGACAGCAAAAGCCATGCGAATGCGGATCCCGTCGTCCTCGTTCGATTGATGGTGGCCATTCCGGCGGCGATGACCATGAGCGACGTGAAGAGGCTGGCCCATGCGAATGACTGTCCTAGCTCGAATCGGAAGGGGAATCCGATTCTCCAATATGTTGACAGCACCTGTGGTGGAAGGGGAAGCAATCCGGGCTGCCGAAGAGTCAGATCGACAGCAGGCTCGCCATCCCTTCGCATGTCGAGTCTGACCTTTGCCGCAAGGAGCGTTGCCACCGCTTCTGCAGTTGCTCCTATCGTGACTCCGCCCGTCTTCCCACGGGTGAATCCACCAGCGGACCTGTCTCGAGATCGGCTCTGGCGTGACGTCAGTGCCTGAAAGGCCACCTGGAATGTTGGGGAACCGAGGAATCGCCGACAAGAGCGCTCCCCAGAGCAGAGTTCCAATCTCGCAAGGAGAGTGCCGGGAAGATGAGCGAGTTCCGAATCAGTGGGTCGGGTGAGCTGGACCCAGCCCGTGAGGGAACTGGCGGGAATGATCGAGCGACGAAGGCTTCGATCGAGGTACTTCCGGATCATGAACCTCGTGAGCAGAAGCCCTCGTGGATTGCGTCGACGGAGGACCCCGACGCAATAGCCGACATCTGCCTGTGCCTTGATCCAGCTCTCTTCATGTCCGTCTTCCGCCTGCGAGCCCACACCTTTCGCTGAAGAATGGAGGAAGCCGCGCATTCGAACTCGCAGGGCCGACCACGACAGCCCTACGGCGGCGAGCGTGATCGCTCTGGTCCGAGCTGCCAATTCCCGACCTTGGGGAGAATCGAGACGGTCGAGGAGCAGTGCACTCGAGGTCAGATCTCGCAGCAGCTCAGCCTGACGAGGGCAGGTGCTGAAGTCGTTCGACTCCCCAGGACCACCTCGGTGGTTTCGACTGAGCGCCTCATCGCAAAGCGCAGCAAGCTCCGCTTCCTGATCGCGAATCGGGACCATCAAGGGATCATTGCCCCCCTGATTGGCGACCCGTGAGGCCAGGAGGAATTCCAGTTGGCTGTGGATTGCTCGACTCAGCCCGTTCAAGTCCATTGCCGATGGATCGAACCGGGCGCTTCGGAACCGTGCGTACTGAACGCTGCCGAGAACCCTCTTGGCATCTTCCGTGATGGCGCCGTCAGTCGACCGACCAGCAAGGGCGGACAACGTCGTCAGCGCCGCTGAGGCCTCGCTGAGCTCCTCGAATTCCAACTGTCTGCTTCCTGCACGTTGCGCAAGAGATGCAAAGAGCGGCTCCGATTCCCTGAGGATGTAGCGGTGGGCGAGTTGCAATTGCGCGTCGAGTTGGGGGAGAGCACTCTCGCCCACATCCACCAGGTTTCCCCTCTCGGTCACCACGTCTGTGCATTCAAGAAGGTAGTTCACATGTCGAACGCGACTCGGGATCGACTCGGTATTCCAAGTGTTCGAGCCGCCCACTCCTCCGGCGCGTGACGCTCATCTGGCCGACGTAGATCCAGCCCCGACTTCCGAGCGGAAGCTACTCCAGCACGTCGAAGGCCGATTAGTGAGGGCGGCGGTCGCGAGCCACGGCGCACCGGCTCGGGCCGTAGCTGCTTTAGCTGAGATCACCGGGACGAACCGGTGAATGGATCTCCGCTCAGTTTCGAAGCGTCGCGTTGATGGTTGGACTTCCTCCGCTCAGCATGTCGCTACTTCGAAGGCTCGACGAACGTCCGCCCGAGAACCTCGGCCGCCTGCCGTTGCCGATCATTGGTGGCGTGTCCGTACAGACTGAGCGTGAGCGACGGATTCGCATGCCCGAGCACCTCGGCGGCGTTGCGAGGGTCGATTCCGGCAGCCAGCATTTCAGTGGCGGCGAAGTGGCGGAGCGAGTGCAGGTGGACGTGTGGCATCTCGAGCTCTACGCAGAGGGTGTGGACGACCGACGTGAGAGTGTCCGGATTCACCGGTCGACTGCCGTCCGGGAATGTCGAAACGATAAAGGCGTCGTCCACCAACTCGACTTCGGCTGCCTCGGCCGCTTCCTCGCACCTAGTCCGCCAAGCCTCGAGGATGGCCATTCCGCCCCCAGCGATCGCGATTCGTCGCTCACGGCCGGTCTTGGTGGATTTCTCGCCTCGCTCGTCCCCGGCCCGGTAGAGGGAGCGGCGGAAGCGGATCGAGTCGCCCTCGACATCGATCCACCGGAGTCCACAGAGTTCGCCGCGGCGGCCTCCGGTCAGGACCGCCAGGGTGAGGAGCATCCCCCAGTGGGGACCTCGGTCCTGGGCCGCGGCCAGCAGCCGGCGCACCTCGTCGGGCGTCGGCACCTGGAGTTCCACACGCTCGATCGAGGGGGGTTGGGAACGTTCGGCCGGATTGCGGTCGATCCACCCCCAGCGGACCGCCTGACTGAGGGATGCCGAGAGAATGGCGTGGTGCCGCCGGATACTGGTGGCCTTCAACGACCGGGCCCGGCCTTCGCCGGTAGCGAGCTTGCGATACCACTCGTCGAGCAGCCGGGGGGTCAGGTCGGTGATTGGGAGATCGCCGAACTCGGGAAAGATCACCGTCTCGGCCGACCTACGGGCGTCGTGGAGTGTCCGAGGTGCCCGACCGCGGGTCTGGCTGTGGCGCAGCCACTCGTCAATGAGGGTGCGCACGGTGATCGCTTGGGATTCAGGCTCTTCAGCCGCAGCGATCTCTTCCAGCTCCTGCTGCCAGGTTCGGAGCTTCCGCTGCGCCTCCGTCAAATTCCGTGCCTCGACGGTCTTGGAGAGCTGGCGGGGATTCCCTGTGACGGGGTCCGTGCCGACAAAGACGCGGAACCGCCACTTGCCCGGGCCTCGCTGCTCGATCGTTCCTGTAGCCTTGGGCCGTCTCGAGGCCTTGGTCTTGTCGTCCACCCGTGGAAATATAGACCAGCTTATAGACCAAGGGGCAAGGAGAGGTGCGAGAGCGGCCGAATCGGACTCACTGCTAATGAGCCACCGAGGAAAGCATGGTCGAGTACTTCAGCGAACCCAGCAATCAGATCTCTATTTGAATGAGTGCATCCGAGCGCTTCTAGGAAGCCGATCC
>Ga0075522_10000333_pt1 | contig 33511 bp, 15 predicted proteins | sample NGEPerA_FD_74796 | JGI IMG/M metagenome (GOLD analysis project Ga0075522, IMG submission 74796) | Arctic peat soil microbial communities from the Barrow Environmental Observatory site, Barrow, Alaska, USA - NGEE PermafrostL2-A | ecosystem: Environmental > Terrestrial > Soil > Wetlands > Peat ... | reverse complement strand
TCATCCAGCAACGCATGGCCGGTGAGGAGCCATTTGGTGTCGGGACTGGTTTGCTTGAATAACTCAAATTGTTCCACGCCACCATTCAGTCCTTCTTTTTGCCAGTTAAGTTCGCGGAACTTGTGGTTGTCGCCGCTGACCGTTGTTCCGCCGAGAACTGGTGAAAATGAAAAATCAAGACTGTTGGTCAGCATGGCCGAGTCCCAAACCGCCCCTTGGTCAATCCAGGCGCGCAACAAGGACACTTGCTCCGCCGTAAGCTGCTTGCCCCTGTCAATCGGCGGCATTTCCATGTCTTCCACCAAATAGCTGACGTAATGAATCAGCGGACTTTTGGCGCTGTTGCCGGGCAGGATGTCCACGCCTTCGTCACCGCCCTTGAGCGCGGACTTGCGATTGTCCAGGCGGAACTGGCTTTTCGGTTTCTCCGGGCCGTGGCAGCGGAGGCAGTTATTTTCCAAAATGGGCTTGATGTCGCGCGCGAAATCAATTTGCACCTGGGCGGGCGGTGGCAGTTTGGAAATGTCCACTTCGGCGGCAAAAATATGCCGCCCGCCAATGAACGCCGCCAGCAGGCACAAACTGATCTGCACGAGCCTCGTCTCATTGTGCGTTTCGCCATTCAATAGAGGAGAATAGGTTGGATGTTAGAACCGTGAACTGCCGTGTGACAGCCGGCGGTCCAACAACTGCCGAAGGCCACGCTGCTGGTATGATCCCGACCGCCGATGAAGATGCGACCGGAAGCGGCCGGCCCCGGCGCCTGTGCGTGGCAGCGAAAACACAAATTTGAATCCGGTTCGGTGAGCAGCTTGGCGTTGATGGAACCGTGAGGATTGTGGCAGGCCGTGCAGCCTTCGCGCATGGCCGGGTGTTCATAAATAAATGGCCGGCTCTGCTCCCGATGACATTGCGCGCAGGTTTCATTCAACCGCGACATGGCCAGTCCGCCCGCCGGTTTCATGATGTCCAGGCCATGAGGGTCGTGGCATTGGACACAATTCATTTTTCCCTCAAGCACCGGATGATGCTGCGGAAAATGAAATTCAGCCTGCACCTCCAAATGACATCGAAAACACGCCTGCGGATCTTTGCCGGGATTGATGATGAACTTATCCAGTCCGCCACGGCCGCCCATCGCAATATGTTTGCTGCCCGGCCCGTGGCACGATTCGCAACCGGATTGGCCGGCCATCTGTCCGTTCTCCGAATGCAATCGCGCGTGCGGGCTGGCGGGAAAGGCGCGGGTGATATTTTCATGACAGTCCGCGCAGGCCTTGTCCCCGACGAATGTTGCGCCTTCGATTTGCAACGGCACTATTGCTGTTCGATCCGTTGTGGAGCAGGAATCGAAAAGCACCATCCCGGCGCTGGCCGCCAGCGCCAGTCCGGCCAGCCAGCACAGTCGTCTTAACTTTGACGGGCGCATAAGATGCAAATCGCCACACCGTCACGCTTCAGGGCAGGACGGCCACCGCCAATTTGTTTGAACTCAACTTGGGTCAAGGATTCGGCAACCGGCCCACGCGAAAAAACTCCATTCCGGTTGAATTTAATGCGTTGGTGAACAGCACCGGGCTGCCGGGAGCAACATTGGTCGTCAGCGACACCCAATTAAAAAGATTGGTTGAACTTTGTATGCCGTAGGTGAGTCCGGCATTGGCGGTGTAGTTGAAGGTGAATTGGCCGCTGTTCAAGCTTGCGCCAGAAATATTCACCGGCACCGGGCTGACAACAGACACGTTCACCACCGGAGAAGTCGCCGAGATTCCCGCCACCGTTACCACCGCTTTGAGAGCATAAGCGCCGGCAGCCAGATTGTTGGCCGTGAGGCTGAAGGGAGCGGCCAGAACTGATCCTAACGAAATGCCGTTGGTAAAAAATTGCACGTTAGTCACCGTGCCGACGTTCACTGCGGCGTTGGCCCCGATGCTCACGTTCGCTGGAGCCGCAAACACAGCGCCGCTGGCCGGATTGGTGATGCTCACCGTCGGTGGCAAAATGACGGTGATATTTACCACGGCGGAAGTCGCGGAGATCCCCGCCGCCGTCGCGACCGCTTTGAGAGCATAAGCGCCGGCAGCCAGATTGTTGGCCGTGAGACTGAATGGAGCCGTCAGGACTGATTTGAACGAAACGTTGTTGGTAAAAAATTGCACATTGGTCACTGTGCCGCTGCTCACCGCAGCATTGGCTCCGATGTTCACATTTGCTGGAGCCGCAAAGACAGAGCCGCTGGTCGGATTGGTGATGCTGATGGTTGGTGTCGGCGGAGCCAGAGCTGGCGTGGAGCGGTCGTAAGAAAATGTTTTATCACCGGAGCCGCCTTGCCCGCCCCAACCGGTAAGCGTCAGTGAAAGATAAACATCCTCGTTAATCAAATGCACAACAAAAGTTGTTGGTGGGTTCGCATAGCCCGGCGGGTGATTTCCTGCTTCCAATGGACACGGGCTGTATGTCAGCGTATCATAGTGGTTGAGCGATCCGATGGCCCATTCCGTGTCGGCAGGGCTTGTGCCGGAAACGGCGCCGGTCTCCGTGATGGCATTATACAATCCGCCTCCGCTGCTGTCGCGGGTGAGCGCCACGCCCGGAGTCAACTGATCCTGAAGACCATTCTCATCTGTGTGACTGAAGGAAATGGTCGGCCCATTCCAAATAGTGGCAGCTTGGATCGAGAGCGCGGCGCCTGCCAGCAGGGCCGTCACAATTCCCGGTATTAAGATAATCGAAGTTGATTTGAATGTTTTCATTAACAGTGCGAGGTTCCAAACCGGCTTTTGTTCCCGATTTTTTTTTGCGGGGCCAAAAATGTTAAAAACCATTGCCACATCACGGTTTTGGCAGCTTGTCCGCACAATGAAATTGGCTGCGGCGCGCTTTTTCTGCTTATGCATTGGCCAAGAGCGAAATTGACGCCTGCGGTTTTTTTGCTAGATTGTCAGGCCATTTATGAATCGAAATCCGCACGTTGCTGTTGTCGGCGCGACCGGCGCAGTCGGCATCGAGATGATCAAGACGCTGGAAAAAAGAAATTTTCCGGCCAGCAAACTCACTTTGCTCGCGTCCGCGCGTTCGACCGGGAAAAAATTAAAATTTCGCGGCGCGGAAATCGAAGTCAAAGAGCTTGCGCACGATTCGTTCAACGGCATTGACATCGCGCTCTTCAGCGCCGGCGGGAGCATTTCAAAAGAATTCGCGCCCATCGCCGCCAAGGCCGGCTGCGTTGTCGTGGACAATTCCAGCGCGTTCCGGCAGGACGATGGCGTGCCGCTCGTGATTCCCGAAATCAACGCCGCCGACGTGAAATGGCACAAGGGCATCATCGCCAATCCGAATTGCACCACGGCCATCACGTTGATGGCGCTCTATCCGCTGCATCAGGCGTTCGGCGTGAAAAGAATTTTTGCTTCCAGCTACCAGGCTGTTTCCGGTGCGGGCGCGCAGGCGATTGAAGAGTTGAAACGGCAGGTCGGCGAAATCGTTTCAGGGAAACCGGCGACGAAGGAAACTTTTCCACACCAGATCGCATTCAACGTGATTCCGCAGGTGGATTCATTTCTGCCGACCGGCTACACGAAGGAAGAGATGAAAATGGAAAACGAAGGCCGAAAAATCATGCATCATCCGGCGTTTCGCGCCAGCGTGACCTGCGTGCGCGTGCCAGTGTATCGCTCGCACTCCATCGCGGTGAGCGCGGAATTTGAAAAACCGGTGACGGTGGAAGCGGCGCGCGCCGTCTTGAAAAAAGCCCCCGGCCTCGATGTCGTGGACGAGCCGGAAAACAAAAAGTATCCGATGCCGCTGTTCACTTCTGAAAAATACAACTGCGAAGTGGGCCGCATCCGCCTGGACTGCGCGCTGGACAACGGCCTGTCCTTTTGGGTGAGCGGCGACCAGTTGCTCAAGGGCGCGGCGCTGAACGCGGTGCAGATCGCCGAAGAACTGTTGAAATAAAACCGCGTCAGAACAATTGACTTGAAACCGCGCGAAAGCCGTGGGACTCATCAGAATCGGAATTTTCAATCAGCGTCCCCTGCCGCTGATTTTCCGCATTCAGGTTTGCCGCTTTTGAATGCACGCCCTAGACTTTTCCTCCAATGCAATCCTGGCTCGAAAAACTCGCCGCGAAGCCGCAGCGCTCAATCCTGCTTTTCAGCCTCGTGCTGCTGCTCGCGGGCAACTGGATTCTGCCGCTCACCGACCGCGACGAGACGCGCTTCGCCGAGGCCTCGCGCGAAATGCTTCAGCGCGGCGACTACGTCGTGCCGTGGTTCAACGGCGCGTGGCGTTTCGACAAGCCCATTTTAATCTACTGGTGCCAGAGCGCGTGTTACCGCGCGTTCGGCGAAAATCCTTTTGCCGCGCGCCTGCCGTCCGTTTTGTTCACCACGGCGACCGCGCTGCTGCTCGTGCGCTGGGGCAGAAAAATTTCCGGCGACGGCAAAACGGCTTTCATCGCCGGCGCGATGTTTCTGGCCGGGCTGCACGTCGCCATCATCGGGCGCGTCGCCACGGCGGACATGGCGATGGTTTTCTTTTTTACGCTCGCCGTTTGGGGCGGCTGGGAACTGACGCGCCCGGAAAATCCGCGCCGCAAAATCTGGTGGTGGATTTTTTACGTCGCGCTCGCGCTGGGATTTCTGGCGAAAGGCCCGGTCGCCTGGCTGCCGCTTGGCGGAATGATTCTTGGCCGCGCGCTGCGGAAAAATAATTTCCGTCTGCCATTGATTGAAACTCTGGCCGGCGTTTGCATGGCGGTTGCGCTCGCCTCGCTTTGGGGAATTCCCGCGCTGGAACGGACGCATGGACAATTTCTCGCCGTCGGGATCGGCGAACACGTCATCTTCCGCTCCGTCGGCGTGATTGACAGCCACGGACTCAAGGGCGTGTCCGGCTTCATCCTGCTGCTGCCGCTGTATTTCGTGACGTTCTTCGTGAGTTTTTTTCCGTGGTCAACACGCGTGCCGTCGGCGCTGCGCCGCTGGTGGCCGGAACGCGGACGCGACGAAATCGGCTGGTATCTGCTGGTGCAGGCGCTGGTGGTCTTCGTCGTGTTCTCGCTCGTCAAAACCAAGCTGCCGCATTACACCATGCCCGCGTTCCCGTGCCTCGCGCTGTGGCTCGCGTTGCAAATTGGCCGCGAACAAAACTCATTCGCGTGGTTCGGAAAACGGTTTGCGGCGATGACGATTTTTATTCTGGTGCTGATGCTGGGATTTTGCTCCGTCGGCAGAAATTATCTGCTCACGGAAAATCTCTGGCGCGAGGTGCAGCCGCACGTCCGTGCGGAAACCAAGGTCGGCTGCTTCGGCTACACCGAGCCGAGCCTCGTCTGGAAATTCCGCAGCATCATCACCAACACGGTCACGCTCGGCGGCGTCGAACAGGCGAAAAATTTTCTGACGAACGCGCCGCCGTTCATCCTCGTGCTGCCGACGGAAGACCTGGCGCAACTGCCGGACACGAACGGAATTCTCCTCCAAGCTCACGGCCTTGACATGGTGAAGTTCAAGAACTGGGATTTAACCGCGATTGAGCACTAGCTCTTAAGGCGAGCGAAGGTGGTAGAAACGTATCCGTCCGAGCCGGCACACGGGTTCAAATTGCCTTTGCAACAAAGTTGAACCTGTTCAAAAATTGAACTGCACGCCAAAGAGGACATAGACCGTGCTGCTCATGTCCAGTTGCGCCTGTTCGTTGCCGGTGTTGTGCGAGAAGGTGCCGAGGTTCTCATACTGCGCCCCGACAAAGAGGCTGGTGCAGGGCGTCATGGCATACAACAATTTACCTTCCAGATAACCGCCGGCCTGAAACGATGCGCTTTCGCTGGAGCCGATGTTGTTGAAGGTCTGTCCGCCGCCAAAGCTGATCATTTCATTGTATGAATATTTGGTATCGGCCACGCCGAGGGCCAGTCCGCCACCCAAACGACCCGACCAGTGTTTGCCAAACGGGAACTCGAAATAAGGTCCCAGTCGCAGGGCATATACCTGGGCATCCAGCGTGCGCGAGCCCGTGATCAAAACCGTTTCTGACGCCGTGGTTCGCGTCGGACTATCACCCAGCAACGGGCCCGGGCCGTTGTAGCCGCCGGTATAGGGCGCTTGCGGGGCAGTGACGCCGCCCAGGGAATAGGCATCGCTGATGGTCGTGCCCGTGCCGGAAAGTGGCTGGCTGTCGTGAATCGAAATGCCGGTGAAATCAAACGCCGCTTGCAATCCCCATTTTCCGCCCAGCACGGTGCCAAGGTTCCGTCCATACACCAGGTCAAAGCCTGCTCCCAGATTGTCGTTCTGGTTCTCGGTGCCATTCACGGCGGCGGACGAAGTGTGCATCGTCACCGTGTTGTCCTGCACCTGTGAGGCGTTCTGGTAACCCCAATTCCAAGTCTGGCCGCCGGCATTTCCTGAACTGTCCGTGTGAACGAAGCCGTCGTCATAGTTCCCTGAATCTGCAGGATTCACATTTCCGATATACTTGAACCGCGCATTGAGGTTCAGCCCGTATTGCGGGCCGAAGCTGAACCAGTTCGGATTCGGATTATCCGTGTCTGCATCTGCGGCGCGCAGGTTCCTGGCACACAATCCCGTCGTCAGAGCCAGGGTCAGGGCGATGAAAGGTTTGTTCATAAAATGGATCGCTTGTGGTTCAATGCGCCGTTAGCAGCACCACGCGATAATATCGCGCGGGTTGTTGCGCCGGGTTGCTGTCCGTCTTGGGCGGCCCGGAATCAATCCACTGGACTTTATTCGCCGGGGCGGTGATGGCCGGCACCGCCGTCCGCCACGTCACCATGTTGCTGCTATATTGGATGGCATAAACCTGTCCCGGAATGGCGGTGAACTCCACCAGCACGCTGCCATCGGAAAGCACAATCATCCGGTCAATGTTCATGATGGTGCCGCTGACCACCGGCGGTATGAACGGCGGCCCGGCGACTACGGTAAAGGTTAAATTCGTCGGTGCCACGCGGGTGGGCACGTAAAACTCCAGCAGGAACACCACGTTGGAGCCGATGCCCAGCGGCGACGCGCTTTGCACGAACGGCAGGCCGTTGGTCTTGCCGGTGGCGTTATACAACGTCGCATTTCCCGCCAGCCCGGAAACCAGCACCAGCACCGATGACGGCGTCGAGGGGCCGCCATTCGAGACCTCGACCTGCTGTTCAAACAAGCCGGTTTGCGGGTTCAGCGTGATTGGCGAAAGCACCGTCAGCACGAGGTTGGTGATCGGCACGCTCACGGCGGAGGTGACATTCGTGGCGCGATTGTTCGTGGGCTGCGAATCCGGTTGCGCGCTGAACGCGATGGCGACATTGGTGAGCAGGCCGGCGGCTTCCGGGATGACCACGATGGCGAGCGTGGCCGCGTCGCCGTTGGGCAAATTGCCAACAGAGTAAGTCACCACGCCCGCGTTGTTGGTGGCCGACCCTTCGCTGGGCAACAGCGAGAACACCGTGACATCCGGCGGCAGGGTGTTGCTGACGACCACGCCGGTGGCCGTCGTGGTGCTGTTGTTGGTGACTGTCAGCGAGTAAGTGAGCGGCGCGCCCACGGCCACCGGGTTCGGCGCGGTCATGAGGCTCAACGCCACGTCCACTTGGCTGACAATCCCCGTCATCACATAGACCGCTGAATTCAGATAGGTGTTCGTGGCCGTCGTCGTAACATTATTTGTCACGATGGACAGAAGCATTGTGTCATAGTCAATTCCGCCGGCACTAACTGTAAAGGACTGCGGGTTGCCGCCAATGGGAATGGCGTAAGTGGTCACGACCGGATCAAAAGTGTAGTCTTGAACCACGCCAAAGTTGCCAACTGAAATTGTCACCGGCCCGATAAACGCCTTGGTTCCGGCAATGACATTCGTGCCGGTTCTGTTCGTGACTGTGACCGACGAGGCGTTCGTCAAGTTTTGCGAAAAACTCGTCTGGGTCGGCCCGGTGTAGGAAGCCGCTCCGGCTCCGGTCAAATCTCCGGCGGCGGTCGTGATGGCCGCCTGCACCGTTGTGTTCGGGTAGGCTAAATTAAAAGTCTGGTCATAGACCACGGTTCCATTTGGCAGCCTGGCAATCAACTCCGTCGAGTAATTCGTCACCTGCTGGCTCGCCGTCGCCGTGTAATTCGTGTCAAACTCCGCAGTGCTGGTGGTAAAAGTTGTTCCAGTGCTCGCCGCATTCGTCACGGTGCTGATGACTGTGGCAAAATTGTTCGTCAGCACGGGATCGATTTCATTTGCGAACACCTGAAAGAAATTCGTGAGGTTGCCCGCTGCTGTCGGTTGCACGATGACCTGGACGGAAGTGTTCGTGCCTTCGGCGAGCGAGCCGAGGTTCAGGAGCAGGACGCCGTTGGTGGGCGTGGCGCCGCCCGTGGCCGAGACGAAATTGACTCCGGCCGGAAGACGGTTGCTGATGATCACGTCCGTGGCATCCGCCGGCCCCGCATTGCTGAACGTCAGGGAGTAAACCAGGTTGCTGCCCACGCCCACCGGCTCCGGCGTTGCAGTGGCGCTCAGGCTCAAATCCGCCGCCGTATTGACAGCGGACAGACTAAAAATGTCAACCTGTCCCCCGTAAAGCGAGACGTCAGGCCCGACTTCCGTTCGAACGGTAAAAAAATCACCCGGCGCGGGACTGTCGGCTAACACCGTTCCGGTAAAAAAAGTCACATTGGGAAACAGCTTAAAATGAGCGAACCCGGCGGCCCCAAAATCAGTCGGGAAAAAAGCCCTGTCCTGGGTTGCCGCCCAACCGTTGGTTCCCGTCGGATCACCGGGGTCGAAGAATCTCGCCACGGCTCCCCAGTTGGAAGTATTCGTTCCGCCATTGGGATCGAGCAGGATGACAAAATCGCCCGGGATCGCATTCGAGGGATAATTGCCATCGCCGTCGGCAGAATAACTCGCTTGAATCGTCTGCACGGCGCTGGTGACGTTGGCATTTTCAAAAATGGTTTCGCCACCAACGCCATTGGTATTGAGAGGAACCAGCGGATTCCAAATGCCGGCATAAGGCGTCCCGGGAATGCCCGGCGGCGGCGCGTTCGTGACCGCGCTGACCGTGGTGACCTGATTATTTGCCGGCACCGGATCCGTCTGGTCAGCGAACAACCGAAACACATTGGTAATCCGGCCGGGCAACGTGGGCTGCACCACGATGTGAAAGGTCTTGACCGCACCCGAATCCAGCAAGCCCAGGTTCACCAACAAAACACCGTTGGTGGGAACATTTTTGGTGACGATGCCGGTGTTGGTGACGACGTTGGCCGAGATGAAATTGACATTAGCAGGCAGCCGGTTGCTGATCACCACATCGCTCGCCGTTTGCGGGCCCAGATTGGTGACGGTGATCAGATACACCAGCCTTTCCAAGATGGAAACCGGCCCCGGCCCGGTCACATCTGGCGTGCTGACGATCAATCCCAAATCCGTGTTCGTGCCGGGTGGAAAAAGGGTCGGCTGAATCGAAGCAGTATAATGAAGGATGACTTGCTGATTGGTGGCCACACCGGCAATGGGACCTAAAATGTTGGTGGTGGCCGTGATGCTGCCATCGGCATTCGTCACAGCGATGGGGACGTAAATGACATTCGGGAACAAGGGGAAATTAGCAAACGCGTTCGGGCCTGCGTTCGTTGGGAAATAAGTCTGATACTTTGTCGCCGCCAGTCCGACCGTGCCATTCGTATCACCCGGATTGAAAAAGTTCAAGACCGCCGTCCAGTTGGAAGTATTGGTGCCGCCATTGGGATCGGTCAGGAAAACCACATCGCCCGGCAAGGTCGTCATGTCCGAAGGGTAAGGAATTTGAGAGCTGATTAGATAGATTGGGTTGACGCCGGTGCCAGCGCCTTCCTGAACCAGTATCGGCGACAGGTTTTGGCTAGACCAGGTTAGCGGGTTGCCGGGAATTCCCGCAATCGCCGCCGCAGTCATGACCGGGGTGATGACGGTGGCGAAATTATTGGTCAGCACCGGATCGGTTTCGTTGGCGAACACTTGAAACGCATTGGTGAGCATGCCGGCCACGTTTGGCTGCACTGTGATCTGACCCGAATAGGTAGAACCAACTGGGAGACTGCCCAAGCTCACCAAAAGGACACCATTGTTGGGCGTAGCGCTGTTGCCGTAAACCGAGACAAACGTGACGCCCACCGGAATCCGGTTGCTGATCACCAGACCCGTCGCCGTGTCGGGTCCACGGTTGGTGACCAGGAGATTATAGACAAGTGTGTCTCCCAATACTTCGGTGTAGGCCGGCCCGCTCGCACTCAAACTCAAATCCGCGCCAGATACGGGAGCATTCGTGACGGTGCTGATGACTGTGGCAAAATTGTTCGTCAGCACGGGATCGATTTCATTTGCGAACACCTGAAAGAAATTCGTGAGGTTGGCCGCCGCTGTGGCCTGCACGACGATCTGGACGGAAGCATTCGTGCCTTCGGCGAGCGAGCCGAGGTTCACGAGCAGGACGCCATTGGTCGGCGTGGCGCCGCCCGGGGCCGAGACAAATGTGACGCCGGCGGGAACAAGGTTGCTGATGGTTACTCCGCTGGCCGCATTTGGCCCCGCGTTGCTGACCGTGAGTGAATAAACCAAGTTGCTGTCCACGCCCACCGGCTCCGGCGATGCAGTGGCAGTCAAGCTCAAGTCCGCGTTTCCGTTGGTCACGGTCAAAGCGATGATGCCAATGTTACCGCCGTTAAAACCGGCAATGGGACCGATTACCGTATAGACGGCCGAAAAATCACCCGGACCAGAAGACAATGACGTGGAGAAATATACATTTGGTAACAATTTGAAATTGGCAAAACCAGCCGCACCAAAATCAGTCGGGAAAAACGCCGATTGCATGGTCGCCGGCAAACCATTGGTTCCCGTCGGGTCGGCGGGGTTGAAGAATCTGGCCACGGCTACCCAGTTAGTGGGATTGTTGCCGCCCGTGGGATTCAGCAGCATGACGAAATCACCGGGAATGGCATAGGAAGTTGGCAGGCCATCCACGGCAAATGGCTGCACACCGCTGCCGACATTTTCAGCCACGTAAATGGTTGCTTCGTCAGCTACAACAATATTTTCCCAAGCCCCGTTATAAGGCGTCCCCGGAATGCCGGTTGGCGGCGGATTGGTGATGATAGCCACGGTGTTGAGGGAATTATTGGTCGGCATCGGATCGTTTTCATCCGCCAACACCTGAAACACGTTGGTAATCTGCCCGACCGCCGTTGGCTGCAAAAAAACTGTGAAGAGGGTGCGGTTGCCCGGAGCGAGCGAGCCAAGGTTCATCAGAAGCACCCCGTTGGTGGGAAAGAAGAAGTCGCCGTAATTAGCAGAAGTGCCGGTGCCGCTGAAATTTGTCTGCACATAGGCACTGAAAAAGGTGGCGTTGGCCGGAAGCTGATTGCTGACAATCATGCCGGTGGCAGTCTGCGGTCCCGCATTGCTGACCGTGATGGTATAAATCAGGTTTCCCTCCAGTGTGACGGGGCCGAGCGACGTGACGCCGCTCAAACTCACATCCGCGTCAGCGCTGACAACGCTCACGGTGATCAGGGAAGTATTAGTGCCGCCAATCTTGTCGGTGATGGTGTAACCAATAGTTGCCGTTCCCATGAAGTTCAACGACGGCGTGAAAAGAACATTTGTCCCGCTGATCACCGCCGTTCCGTTGGTGGGGCTGACACTGACCAAGCCCAATACCCCGCCGCTGGTGCCAAGCAGGTCGTTCGTCAGCGGGTTGAGCACATTCGCACTGCTGTTCTCCGCAACCGAATAGAAGTCCGGATTTGCCACGGGCGGAATATTCGTGACCAGTATCGTGATGAAGCTGGCATTGGTCCCGCCGGCGTTGTCCGTGACGGCATAATTGATGGTCGCCGTTCCGGTAAAGTTTGTGCGGGGCGTGAACACGATGCCCGTCCCGGTGATCTGCGCGGTTCCATTCGTCGCCCCGGCGCTCACGAGGCCCAACGTCCCGCCGGTGGCCCACACCACCTCATTGGTCAGGGGATAAAACGTGTTCGTGGTATTTTCCGTCATGGTGTAGGCGGTCGTCAGATTAAGCTGGAAGACGGTTCCGGCGCCACTGCTGCCGCCGCCGTAGGTGGTGCTGTAAAAATGAATGAAATGGCTGTTCGTCTGCAAGGTCAAACCGCCGAACAGACCCTCTCCGTCATTAAAATTAAAATTGGCCACGGTCGTCAACGTCCCGTTAGTCGCCAGCTTGAACACCGTGCCCGCGTTGCCGACCCCGCCCAGTAGCGTGGTGCCATAAAAATTGCCGTCCGGTCCCAGCGCCAACTCCGCCAAGGGAAATTCGCCGTTGGTCTGGGCAAAGTTGACCAGCGTCGTCAGCGTCCCGCTGGTCGTAATCTTGAACACCGTGCCGTCGTTGCGGCCACCGCCTTCGTAAGTCGTCCCATAGAAATTGCCGTCCAATCCCAGAAGCAAACCGGCTTGAGGATCTGCCCCATTGGTGCCGTTAAAATAGGCCAGCGTGGTCAACGCCCCGTTCGTCGTCACCTGAAACACTGTGCCATCGCCATTGAGGCCGCCCGCCCCACAGGTGCCATAAAAATTGCCGTCCGGGCCCAAAGTCAAACTGGCCTGGGAATTGGCTCCGTTGAGCCCGTTGAAATTGGTCAACGTCGTCAACGTTCCGTTGGTCGTTATCTGAAAGATGGTGCCATCATTGCTGATTCCGCCGTAGGTGGTAGTGCCGTAGAGGTTGCCATCGGCGCCCACGGCCAGGCCGCCGTAGGGATTGGCCCCGTTGGTGCCATTGAAATCGACTAGGGGTGTCAAAATGCCGTTGGTCGTCAACCCAAACACGGTGCCATCTGACAGGACATCAAAGTTGTTGCCGCCGAGGTCAAGCAGGTTGGTGCCTCCGCCGACAGCGGTGCCGTAGAAATTCCCGCCGGGACCCGGTATCAAACCGGCTTGGGGATTGGCGCCATCGTTTGCACTGTCAAAATTGACCAACATCGTCAAGGCACCGCTGGTGGTTAGCTTGAACAACGTGCCCCTACCGCCGATGCCGCCGAATTTGGCCGTGCCATACAGACTTCCGTTCGGACCCGGCGTCAAGGTGGACTCGGGATTGACGCCAGTGTCCCCGGTGAAACTGGCCACCGTCGAAAATATGCCGTTGGTTGACACTTTGAACACCGTGCCATAACCGGTGGCTCCGCCACCATAGGCGGTGCCATAAAAATTACCGTCCGGCCCCAAGGTCAAACTGGCCTGGGGTTGCGCTCCATCCGGGTTGAGGCCATTGGTCAGCGCTGAAAAGCTGTGAAGCGTGGTCAAGGTTCCGTTGAACACCTCGGCGATATTTGTCCCGCCGTTGGTGCTGTAATACTCGACGCCAAAGCCGCCGAAGTAGGCTTGGAATGGGATGCCAGCCTGCGCCAGCATGGCCAAGGTGCCGTTGGTTGACACCTGAAACACGGTGCCATTGCCGTTGGCACCACCGGCATAGGTGGTGCCGTAGAAATTGCCGTCCGGCCCCAGGGTCAGTCCGGCGTAGGGAGTCACGCCGTTGCTGCCGCCCAAATCGGCCAGACGGACCAGCGTTGTCAGCACCCCGTTGGTCGTCAGCTCGAAAATGTTGCCACCAGTAGTAGCGTTATTCGGGTAAAACCCCTCTGACGTGGTGCCGTAAAGATTGCCGTCCGGCCCCACCGTCACCCCGCCATAAGGCCACGCCCCGTTGGTGCCGGCAAAAGGCAGCAAGGTGGTGAATGTCCCGTTGGTCGTCACTTGGAACACGGTTCCCCAGCTTCCGTTCGTGCCGCCATATCTCGTGGTGCCATAAAGGTTCCCGCCCGGACCCAGCGTCAGGCTGGCGAGGGGATTGGCTCCGTTGGTGCCGTTGAAATTGACCAGGGTCGTCAAGGTTCCGTTGGTGGTCATCTTGAACACCATGCCATCGGCATAGAGACCGCCAAACTCGGTGGTGCCGTAAAAATTGCCGTCCGCCCCCAGCGCCAAACCAGCCACGGGAATTCCCCCATTGAGGCCGTTAAAATTGACCAGCGTCGTCAAGGTTCCGTTGGTTGTCATCTTGAACACTGTGCCGGTGGCATTGGTGCCGGTAATATTGGTGCCGCCATCCAAGGTGGTTCCATAGAAATTTCCGTCCGGCCCCAGCAGCAAATTGGCGACCGGAAGAGACCCGTTGCCGTAGCCATTGAAATTGACCAGTATGGTCATGATGCCGTTGGTCGTCAGCTTGAAGAGGGTGCCCTCACCGCCGCCGCCATATTCGGTGGTGCCATAGAAATTGCCGTCATTTCCCAGCGTCAAACCAGCTCGAGGATTCGCCGGACCTTCCATGAAGGAATAAATCGTCGTAACGGGCTGGGCGTCCGCCTTCAGAACGCCGGCCAATGCGACCCAAACCAACAAGCCAAACATGATAAGACGATTCATAATTACATTTTTAGAATTTAGCTCATTGGATCGAACCAAACTCTCTCCATTATGCAAGCGCCAAGAACCTCCTTGGTTGGAGTCATTGGGCCAGACACGTTGTCTCATGGATACGACAGCCGGTAATACTTCGCCGGGATGCCCGCCGTATTGGTGTCGAGCAACTGGCCCACGCCATTGGCGTCCGTGGTGATCGTGCCGAGCACCTGCCACGATGATGGCAACGTTAGATTGGTGGTGGTCCAAATCCGGTTCGTGCTGTTGGGATAACTCTCCACAAACACCGTGTAGTTGCCGCCGCCGCTGCCCGCCAAGGCGATTAAAACGGATGGCAGGTTGAGCTTGAACACGGTTCCATTTCCGCCGGTGCCCCCGGCGGTGGCCGGGCCGTAAAAATTGTGGTCCGGGCCCAGGGTCAAACCGGCGAGCGAATAAGCTCCGTTGGTGTTGTTGAAACTGACAAGGGTCGTCAATATTCCGTTGGTCGTCACCGCGAAAATGGTGCCAAGGTTGTTGCTGCCGCCAGTGTAGGTGACACCAAAGAAATTGCCGTCCGGGCCTAAAGTCAGCTTGGCGTTCGGAGTGATCCCGGCGGTGTAGTTGTCAAAGTCAACCAGCGTCGTAAGCGTTCCGTTGGTTGTTATTTGGAAAATAGTGCCATTACCCGAGGGTATGTTGATCGTGTATCCCGGGAAGACGGTATATGCGAGGAGGTAGCTGTCACTGGTGGTGCCATAGAGATTGCCGTCCGGCCCCAGGGTCAGTCCGGCGTAGGGAGTTACGCCGTTGTTGGTGCCATCAAAATTGGCAAGGGTCGTCAACGTCCTGTTGGTTGCCAGCTCGAACACCGTGCCATAACCCGCACTGCCGCCGGCTTCAGTTGTGCCATAAAAATTTCCGTCCGGCCCCAGGGTCAAACCGGCATAGGGATTGGCTCCGTTGGCGCCGCTGAAATTGGTCAGGGTGGTTAACGTGCCACCGGTCGTCACCCGAAACAGGGTGCCATAGGTGAAGCCGTTGGGGCCGCCACTGGCGGTTGTGCCATAAAAATTGCCATCCGGGTTCCAAGTCAAACCGGCATGGGGACTGGTTCCGTTGGTGGCGGCAAAATTGACCAGCGTGGTCAGGATCCCGTTGGTCGTCATTTGAAACACGGTGCCACCGCCCAGGCCGGCGTTCAAACTGGTGCCTATGGTGTTGCCCCCGTATTCGGTGGTGCCGTAAAAATTTCCATCCGGCCCCAGCGTCAAAGCCGCGAGTGGGTTGGCTCCGTTGGTGCCGTTGAAATTGACCAGCGTCGTCAAGCTCCCATTGGTCGTCACCTTGAAGATGGTTCCGTTGGTGCTGGCGCCGCCGCTTTCAGTGGTGCCGTAAAAGTTGCCGTCCGGTCCGAGGGTCAAGTTTGCCTCCGGGTAAGCTCCGTTGGTGCCGCTCGCATCGAAGGAACAAATGGAGACGGCTGATTGGGCGTGAGCAGTCATTGCGACTGACCATCCGGCCCAGATAGATAACAAATACATTGCAAGACGATTCATGATGATCCTTTTTTATTGAGTTTGGTTGGCATTTCTGACCTCAAGTTTGGAGCTTACATATGCTACCCTGCGCGTTGCAAGCACAATTTGGACGCGGGATTTGGCCGCGACCTGGGGGGATTCCGGCATCATGCCAGTTCAAAAGCTGTAGCTGATGCCGAAGTCAAATAAGAAGGACTGCCTGAAATTCAATTCCAGGCCCGGTGCCGTAATTGTGGCTGTAATTCCCGAAGTCCTAAAATTGCGCGCCTGCGGCAACAGGCTAATACACCGAATTAACACCCACCCCGCGTCAACAGGTCAAGCAGAATCAGCTTTCCAAAAAGATGCCGACCGCCGCCGCGCCCGGAAAACTGTTTCGTCAAATTCTTGATTTCGATCATGGCCGAGGGGCTTACACAACAGAGTGGATCGAATTGGCAAGCTGTCTGCATAGATTAAGCGTCGCAATGTGATAATTAAACGCCGCAGATTTTGATAAATTGCCTCAATCGTCCATCGCAAAATGAATTTACCAATTCTACCCGTCTTATTTTTAGACAATCAGTATAAAATCGGAACATTGGCAGGACAATTTCAGCGGTTTGTTCGCGGAAATTCCCTTTTCCGCCAGGGAAATAATTCTGTCCGTCGCTGAAAAGGTTTGGTCGCTGATGAAAATAATTTTGTCCGCCGGTGAAATTGTTTTTCCGTGGCGGAAATTATTTCACTCGTCAGGGAAGTTCCATTATCTGCCGCCAAAATTATTTTGCCAGCCGTGAAAATTCCATTTTCCATCATGGAAACAGGTTTGACTGTGATGGAAATTCCCTTGTTTCTCGCGGAAAAAGTTTGGTTGGTCATGGAAATCAGTTTGTTTGTTAGTTTGATTGAAGGTCCTCCCTCATCCCGGCCACGCTCATTCCCTCACCCGGTCTTTGACCACCCTCTCCCGTCCGATGGGCGAGAGATAAGCAGGAGAATTATTCCCCGTTCCCTTGAAAATCCATGCGACTGGATTGGCCAGACGGTCAACCGCAAAATCAGAAACAGCCGGCAACGATTCCTTCTCCGAGAGAAAAGGCCAGGATGAGGGCAAGCGTCAGACACAAAAAAAGTTGGCATGGCTGATGCTGAAATTATTTTCAAGAACCCAAAGATCGTGTCAGTTGATGCGTCATGCGGGTTTGAAATTCAGGGGGAGGCAGAAGGTATATCTATGGTTCTTAACTTACGAGTCTCCCGGGACTTCATGAATGCTCCTGCCAATGACGTGGCCAACCTGGCCGATGATGTCGTTGACGGAATGACCGGCAACGTGGCGTTTCCAACGCCACCGACTCTCCCGCCGGCTTTGATCACATTGAACACCACGTTGCGCACGGCCATCACGGCGGCGGACGCGGGCGGCCCGATGCAGACGGCGGCGAAAAACAAGGCGTATGCAACGGTGACGGACGCGCTCCGCAAAGACGCAAACTATGTGGAAATCCAGTCTAACAACGACTTGGAAGTATTGTTGTCGTCCGGTTATGACGTGGTCAGCACCAATCGCGCGCAGGCACCGCTGGATCAGCCGGTGATCGTGGAAATCTCCAACCTGGCGACGACGCAAATCCTCCTTCGCCTACAATCCATCCTCAATGCGAAATCGTATCAGGTGCAGCTTGCCACGACGGTGAACGGGCCGTGGTCGGAAGCGGGCATCTACACGCAGGCGCGGCGGATCGTGCTGCTGGGCCTGATTCCCGGCACGATTTATTTTGTGCGCGTGCGGGCGATTGGCGGCAGCACGGGTTACAGCGAATGGAGCGTGCCGGCCACGCTCATGGCGACCTGACCTTGCGGTCGGCCACCAAAATTTGTGCGGCGCATTTCTCTTTCAGGGAAAATGCGCCGTGGCAACCGGGCGCAGGCGATGTTCAAGCCTCCCAATCCTGACATCCCTGCGCCCGGCATCAGCACGACAAGCACGACGTCTCAGCGTCATCTTCGTCCGGCAAAAGATTTACGCGATTGTGCGCTAAATTCTCAACGCCCCGCGTGCGCAGGATCAAGTGCAGTTCGTCCTCTAAAAACGCGCACAAAAATAATTCCTGCTCCGCGCCGGGGAAGGTGGCCGCCTGCAATTGCCGCAAAAGAACGCACAGAACACTAAAACAATTTCTTTGCGGCCTTTGAGTTTTTTCGTGGCTAATTGCGAAAACAAAATAGTGCGCCGACTTTTTCCGAAAATAGCCCAGCCATTCATGGCTGGGTAAATTGCCAACCAACAAATTCAAAGTCCCGTCAGGGACGAAAGAAATCGCCTGCCGTCCCAGCGGGACTTATTATTTTTTACGAACGAACCCAGAGCCAAAGCTCTGGGCTATTTTCAAAACACGGCCTCTGCGACAGCAACCACGCCTGGCCCGGACTTCCGCCACTGGAAGGACTCCGGCGGCGCGTTGGACAGGCACGACCGCTGGAAGGAGGGGTTTTGCTTGTTAGTTTTTCGAGAGAGCAGTATCAGCAGCGGAACTTAATCATTTAAAAAACCGGATCAGGTCGCAAACGCATCTGTCTGGCAATGTCACAAATTGCCGCATTTAAAAACCCTTCTCCAAGCAATTTGCAAAAGTCCTCGCATTAGTTTATTGTCAGCGATCATCATGAAGTCGTTCAAAACCCTGCCTTGCCTCCATTTATACTTTACAAAATATTGTGGAGCCATGCCGATGGCAGGCTGGTGTCTAAACTCTTGTGTGCTGCTGGCCTTGATATTTATTTTTGCCGTTCTCCCTCCTGCCAAAGCGGGGTTGCCGCCGGGATGGAGCGACGCCGACATCGGGTCGCCGGGCTTGGCCGGCTCGGCCAGCTATGCCAGCGGCGGGTGGACCGTGACCGGCGGCGGCGCGGACATTTGGGGCACCGCCGACCAGTTCAATTTCGTCAGCACCAATTTCACCGGCGACGGCACGATGATCGTGCAAGTGACCAGCCTGCAAAACAGCAATCCAAGTTCCGGCTGGTCCAAGGCAGGGCTGATGTTCCGCAACGACAGCACGGCCGGGTCGGTCAACGTGATCATCGTCGCCACAGCGGGGCAGGGCGTCAGTTTCCAATGGCGCAGCGCGGCCGGCGGTTCCAGCTCTTTCGCCGCAGATGGCGGCATTTACGCGCCGATCTGGCTGAAATTGGTCCGCTCTGGCTCGACCTTCACCGGCTCCTACAGTTCGGATGGCATCAACTGGATTCAAGTCTCCAGCCAGACGATTGCAATGAACAGCGCGGTCATGGCTGGGCTGGCCGTGACAGCTAACAACAATTCCGCGCTGAACACGGCCACGTTCACAAATTTAAGTCTCTCCAGTGTGCCGCCGCCGATTTTTGGCGTTTATCTTCAGGTTTGGACCAACCTCAATTCCACCATCGGCAGCACGCTGGCCATGCTGACGAACACGACGGACAATCCAAACTGGCCTGCCAACCCGTCTTCCGCGCAAGTCCTGCCCGGCTTTGAAACAGCCGTCAACACCGGGATGAATTACTACGGCCAGCGGCTGCGCGCCTTCGTGGTGCCGCCGACGAACGGCAATTACACTTTCTGGATCGCCAGCGACGACACCTCGCTCCTGCTCTTGAGCACCAATGAAAATCCGGCGGCTGAAACGCCCGTTGCTTCGGTTACCTCCTATACGTCATGGCGTGGCTTCACTGCGGAAACGAATCAGCAATCCGCGCCGGTTTATTTGCAAGGCGGACAACGTTATTACCTGGAGGCGCTCATGCAACAGAGCGCTGGCGGCGATGATTTGACAGCGCAATGGCAGTTGTCGGACGGCACCATCGAGTTGCCGCTCGCCACTGGCAGCGCGGTCGGCACACTTCTGATTCCCTTCACCGGGCTGACGAACACACCGGGAATCTACATTCAGCCAGCCACGAACACGATCAGTCTCGAAAACGGCACCGCCACGTTCTCCCTGCTGGCCACCAATCCGGCGCCGGTCAGCTACCAATGGCGAATGAGCGGCACGAACTTGCCCGGTGCCAGTTCATCCGTCCTCGTCTTGAGCAATCTGAACTTGAGTTGGAGCGGTCAAAGCTTTGTCTGCGTCGTTTCCAACGCGGCCGGTTCCGTCACGAGCACGCCATCCATCCTGACGGTGAGTGCCGACACCAATCCGCCGACGGTTTTGAACGTCGTCAACCTCGGCCTCACCAACGTGCAAATCACCTATTCAAAAGTGGTCGAGGCGGCGAGCGCCACGAACGTGGTAAATTACGTCTTCACAAACGGCCTCGCGGTGACGGGCGCGGCGCTCAACGCCGACAATCAAACCGTGGTTTTATCAACCGCGCCGCTGACCTACGGCAGCAATTATTGCATCGTCATCAACGGCGTGCGCGACCGGGCGGCGACGCCGAACACGATTGCCACGAACACAACCGTGACGTTTTCCGCGCTACCATATTCGCCGCTGGACTTGGGCAATCCTTCGGTCGCTTCCACCGTGACCGCCGCCGGTGACGGTTTTAATGTGACCGCCGCCGGCGCGGACTTCGGCGGCAACTCGGATCAGGGCAACTTTTCGTATCAGCCCGTCACCGGCAATTTTGACGTCGCCGTGCGCGTGGCCGGCTTGAGCCTGTCCGACATTTTTGCCAAGGCGGGATTGATGGCGCGCGAAAGCCTGACGTCCGGCAGCCGGTTCGCCGCCGCGTTCACCACGCCGGCGATGAACGGCTCGTTTTTTGAATGGCGCGATCCCGCCGCCAACGCCGCGAGCACCAGCGGAAATTTCCCCGCGAATTATCCGAACACCTGGCTGCGGCTCAACCGCGTCGGCAACACGTTCACCGGATTTGCCAGCTATGACGGCCATGTGTGGACGCAGCTCGGCAGCGCCACGATTTCCATGTCGGGCCAGATTTATCTCGGCTTTTCGGTAAGCAGCCGCAGCGTGAGCACCGTTGCCACGGCGCAATTTCGCGACATCACGAACGTCACCAACGCGGTGGTCGGAGTGGTCGTCAATCCTCACGATGCGATGGGGCCGTCATCGCGCAAAACGCCGATTGCATTTTCGGAGATCATGTATAAACCCGCCGCGCGCACCGACGGGAAGAATTTGGAGTTCTTGGAACTCTACAATTCGAATCCGTGGTTTCAAGACATCAGCGGCTACCAGATCACCTGCGCCGACATGAATTACACCTTTCCGGCGAACACGCAAATTCCCGGCGGCGGTTATCTCGTGGTGGCGGCGGCGCCGGCGGACATTCAAAGTGTCTATGGCATCACTAACGTCATGGGGCCTTACACCGGCAGTTTGAAGAAAACCGAGACGCTTGAACTGCTGGATGAGCAAACCAACGTGCTGCTGACGGTGCCGTATTCAAATGTTCCTCCGTGGCCGGTGGCGACCGATAGCACGGGACATTCACTGGTGCTGGCCTACCCGACTTACGGCGAAGGCGACCCGCGCGCGTGGGACATCAGCGACACCGTGGGTGGTTCGCCGGGGCAGATGGATGCGTTCACGCCGAGTTCGCTGCGCAATGTCGTCATCAACGAATTTCTCGCGCACACCGATCCGCCGGATTATGACTACATCGAGCTTTACAATCACGGCACCAACAGCGTGGACATCTCCGGCTGCATCCTGACGGACAACGCCGCGACGAACAAATTCGTCATCCCGTCCGGCACCATCATGCCGCCGCGCGGGTTTGTTTTTTACAGCGAGACGAACATGAACTTTGCGCTGAACGCGGAGGGCGAATCCATTTTCTTCATCAAGCCCGATGGCAGCCGCATTCTGGATGCCGTCCAGTTTGCCGCGCAGCAAAACGGAATTGCGATGGGCCGCTGGCCGGACGGCGCGAACGATTTTTATCGCCTGCAAGCCAAGACGCCCGGCGCGCCGAACGCGCCGATTCTCATCAGCGACGTGGTGATCAACGAGCTGATGTATGATCCGATCAGCGGCAATGACGACGACCAATACGTCGAGCTTTACAACCGGAGCACCAACGTCGTCAATCTCTCTGGCTGGCAATTGACCGGCGGTGTGACGTTCACCTTTCCAACCAACGTCATGCTCGCGACAAACGGATACATGGTGGTCGCCCGCAACCTGACAAATCTGTTCGCGAAATATCCGAATCTAAACACCGCGAACGCCGCCGGAAATTTCACCGGCAAACTCTCGCACAATGGCGAATATCTGGCGCTGACCATGCCGGCGGAACACAAAACGACGGACACCAACGGCAACACCGTGACCAACATCATTAACATCGCCGTGAACGATTTGACTTACGGCACCGGCGGACGCTGGGGCGAATGGTCCAGCGGCGGCGGCAGCGGCCTGGAATTGATTGATCCCAACGGCAACAACCGCCTCGCTGCAAACTGGGCCGACAGCGATGAGACGCAGAAATCAGTTTGGACTAATATCGAGACAACTGGCGTGCTTGATAACGGGGCGAATTACGAGTCTTCCATTGCCCATGCCCAGATTGGCATTCTCGATGAAGGCGAATGTCTGGTGGACAACATTGAAGTGGATTCCGGCACCACGAATTATGTTTCAAATTCCACTTTTGAAAGTGGCACGAACGGCTGGACGTTCCAAGGTTGCATGACACGTTCGAGCCTGGAAAGCACGGGTTATGTCAGCGGACATTCCCTGCATATCCGCTCCAGCGACAGGCTCTTCACGGGAGATAATTCCTGCGAAGTCAACTTGAACGCCAACGCGCTCGCCTCCGGCCAGACGGCCACGCTGCGTTTCAAGGCGCGCTGGCTGCACGGCTGGCCGGAAGCACTGTTGCGATTGAATGGCAACTGGCTGGAAGCTGCGGGCGCGCTGCCCGTTCCGGCAAATCTCGGCTCGCCGGGAATGCCCAACAGCCGGTATGTCACCAACGCCGGGCCGGCAATTTACAACGTGACGCATAATCCGCCGGTGCCGGCGGCGAATCAATCTGTCGTCGTCACCGCGCAGGCGCATGATCCGAATGGCGTGCAGAATTTGACTTTGAATTACCGGATTGATCCGGCCACGACTTACCTTTCGGTGCCGATGAAAGACGACGGCACGGGCGGCGACGCGATTGCCGGCGACGGCGTTTTCAGCGCGACGATTCCCGGCCACGCGGCGAATCAGATCGTGGCGTTTTACATTTCGGCGACGGACAGCAATTCCGTCGTGACGCGGTTTCCGGCAATTCGCGCCGGCGACAACGAGCCGGTGCGCGAGTGTGTGGTGATGTTTGGCGACGGCAACCCCGCCGGCAGTTTCGGCGTTTATCATTTGTGGATCACGCAGACCAACGTCAACCGCTGGGCCAGTTTGTCGGACTTGAGCAACGAATTTACCGACGGCACAATGGTCAATGGCAATCGCGTCATTTACAACATGGAAGGCCGGTTTGCCGGCAGCCCGTATCACCAGGGCTTCGACACGCCGTCCGGCAGTCTTTGCCATTACAAGTGGGAATTCAACGACGACGACAAATTCCTCGGCGCGACCTCGTTCAATAAAATTCACCAGCCGGGCAACGGCCCGGGCGACGATGCCAGCCTTCAGCGCGAGCAAATCGCCAACAGCTTTGAGCGCGCGCTCGGCGTGCCGTGGCTCAACCGCCGTTTTGTGGCGGTTTATGTGAACGGCCATCGCCGCGGGGTGCTCATGGAGGACGCCCAGTGTCCTGACACGGACATAGTGAAAGAGCATTTTCCAAACGACCCGGACGGTTTTCTTTACAAGATGCAGCCGTGGTTTGAGTTTGGGCCGGCACCTTCCGGCGATTCCATTCCATTCAACAACGTCGCCTGGTGCGCGCTCAATCCCTATACCACCACCGGCGGCGTCAAGAAGACGGCCCGCTACCGTTACAACTTTGAAATACGCCGGACACCGGATTCCGACAATGACTTCACGAATGTGTTTTCACTCGTGGACGCGGCGAACAGTGCCGCTTCGCCAAACTTCGTGGCCAACATGGAAAACATGGCCAACATGGAGAACTGGATGCGCGTGTTCGCGGCCAACCACGCCGCCGGCAACTGGGATTGCTTCGGCTCGCAAAACGGACAAAACCTCTACGGCTACATCGGCACGCTGGGCACGAAATACACGTTGCTGATGTGGGATTTCAACATCGTTTTGGGCAACAGCAGTTCGTGGGGGCCGGGACAGAATTTGTTCAGCATCAACGGTGCCGACCAGGGCATGGCGAATATTTACAACAATCCCACCTTCCGGCGCATGTATTGGCGCGCCTTGCAGGAACTCGTCAATGGGCCGCTGAATGTCGCCAACAGCGGGCCGTTGATCATGGCAAAATACAACGCAATGACGGCGAATGGCCTGGGCGTCGAAAATCCCCAGGCAAACATCGAGCCGTGGCTGTCGCAGGCGCGCACCAGCATCGCGGCGCAACTCGCCGCAGTGAACGCCAATAATTTTTCCGCAAACTCCAGCGTGACCGTCAGCAACAACGTCGCATATGTCACCGGCGTCGCGCCGGTAAATGTGAATTCGGTCTGGATCAACGGCGCGGCCTATCCGCTGACGTGGACCAGCCTGACCGGCTGGACCGTCGCCGTGCCGCTGTCCACCGGCACAAACAAATTCAGCGTCATCGGCGTGGATCGAAATAATCAGTTCATTGCCGGCGACAGCAACAGCGTCAACGTCGTTTATTACGCAACCAATGCTTCGCCGGTCGGCCAGATCGTCATCAACGAAATCATGTATGCGCCGGGCGTGGCCAACGCGGAATTCGTCGAGCTTTACAACAGCTCGACCAACACGGCGTTTGATTTGTCCGGCTGGCAGTTCCAAGGTCTCGGCTACACGTTCCCGGCCGGCTCGGTGATTGGGCCGACGAACTATCTGGTTCTGGCCGCGAATGGCACCGCGTTCGCCGCGGCTTACGGCGCGACGAATCCGCCATTTGATATTTTCGGCGGCAACTTGCAGGGAAACGGCGAGACGCTCACGCTGAACACGGCCAGCAATGTTCCGATGGCCAAAGTGAAATACTCCAGCCAACTGCCGTGGCCCACCAACGCCAACGGCGGCGGCGCGTCGCTGCAATTGATTGACCCGCACCAGGACAACTGGCGGGCCGGCAATTGGGCCGCCACCAACGCCACGCCGGCCAAGCGCAACAGCGTGGCCGCATCGCTCGCTCCGTTCCCGACGCTGTGGATCAATGAAATTCAGGCCGACAATTTGAACGGCATCACCAACAGCGCTGGCCAGCGCGTTCCGTGGGTGGAGCTGTTCAATCCCGGCAGCAACGCCGTTTCCTTGAACGGAATTTATCTGGCGAACAATTACACCAATGTTTTGCAATGGCCGTTTCCGACCAACGCCAGCATCGGCGCGGGCCAGTTCAAGGTGATTTTCGCCGACAGTCTCACGAATCTTTCTTCGACGAACGAGTTGCATGCGAACTTTGTTTTGCCCAGCCACACCGGTTCGGTCGCGCTGACCCGTCTCACGGCGAACGGCCAGCCGCAGGTGCTCGACTACATTGATTACGAAAATATCAATTTGAACGATTCTTATGGCTCGTATCCCGACGGCCAGAGTTTCTATCGCCAGGAATTTTTCCAGGCCACGCCCGGCGCGAGCAACAACGGCACCGCCACGCCGCCGCCGTCGTTCATTGCTTACACCGCCCCGGCGATGGTTTATACGCAAAATTTCGACGCGCTGCCCGATCCCGGCGCAACCTCCGTGAACTCCGACAATCCCGTGACCATCACCAATCCCGTGACCGGTAACGGCATCACTTACTCACTGGGCAATCCTTACGATTTTGCCTATCCGGTTCTGGCCAGCGGCAGCGGCGGACTCGGAATTTCGTCGCTCGCGGGCTGGTATGGTTCGTCGTCGGCGGGTTCCAAATTCGGCGCGACCGACGGCGACCAGACCACCGGCGGACAAATCAGTTTCGGTTTGCCAAACAGCGCCAATCGCGCGCTCGGTTTGCTGGCGACCAGTTCCACCCTCGGCACGGCGTTTGGCGCGCGGTTCGTCAACGGCTCCGGCATCACGCTCACGCGCATGAACCTGCAATTCACCGGCGAAGTCTGGCGCCAATCCGACAAGTCCAAGACGCTGCAATTCTTTTATTACGTTGACCTGACCGGCACCGGCATATTCCCAATCACCACGACGGCTCTGCTCCCGGCGTTGAACGTGAGTTTTCCGACCGTCGCGGCGGACACGGGCGGCGTGGCGGTGGACGGCACTTCGCCGCTCAATCAAACCAACTTGAGCGTGTGGAACCAGACCATCACCAACTGGCCGCCGGGCGCGGCGCTGTGGCTGGTGTGGCAGATGACCGATTCCACCGGCAAGGCGCAGGGCTTGGGTATAGACAACTTGAGTTTCTCCGCCAGCGTGCCGTTGCCAGTGCCGCTGACCATTCAGGCTTCCGGCACCAACTTGTTCCTGAACTGGCCGGGTGTGGCCGGACAAACCTATCAACTTGAGTATAAAACCAATCTTACGGACACGACTTGGACGTCCATCGGCAGTCCGGCGACGGGAACCGGCGCGACGCTGACTCTTACCAACAACTCCAGCACTTCAACCCAACAGTTCTTCCGCCTGCGGCTGGTCAATTAGCGATGGAATAATGCTTGAATTCCCGGCAAAAATTGCGATTGATGTCTGTCGGCCTATGCAAACCAAACCGAGACTCAAATGGCAGCGCGCTCTGACCGTTCAGCGGCTCGAAATCATCCGCAATAACCTGGACAAAACCGACGCCGAGATCGCGCGGATGCTGGGAGTCGGTCGGACGGCGGTGCATTTTCAGCGGAAACGGTATAAAATCACCAAGGTCCACGGCACCATCCAGCGCACGCAACGCCGGCTCGAACAAATGCGGAAGCTGCCACCGGGGCTTTCGGCCAAGGCTGCGGCGGCGCAACTGGGTGTTTCGGTGGTGTGCGTGCATAGGTTTGGGAAGCTGGCGGGGTATGAGTTCATCAACAAGTCCGCCGCGAGACATTTTTATTGGCGGAAGCGGATAAAAAGTTTGCCCCCGCTGCTCACCGTCACCGCCGTGGCGCGGGAACTGGGATTAAAATATGGTCATGCCGCGCTGCTGTGTCACCGGCACAAATACAAGGCCAAGATGCGCACCGGCAAGATGCGGACGCGAGTGCCCGTCCGGCGTTGGTTCCCCCGCCCGCACCATGAGCGCTGGCTCGCGTCACTGAAACCGGCGAAGCCTTGATTGCCAGCGATGCCGGATTGTTGCAGCACCTCATCCGTCTTTGCTTCGACGCCGGACACATCTCTTCCACGATTCCGTCCGGCGGGACACCAGCAAACCTTGCTCAACAATCCAATTTATGCTTTACTCCAGCAAGGACGGCGCGTTCCGTTGAATGAATTTCGCGGCGCGCTGTCAATTGAATTGAGTTTATGTATTTATTGGATTCGCATTATTTGTTGTTCGTGATGCTGCCCGGCCTGCTCATCGGCCTCTGGGCGCAGATGAAACTTCATTCCGCCTTCAGCAAATACAGCCAGGTGCCGGTGGATTCGGGCATGACGGGCGCGGAAGTGGCGCGGCGCATCCTGGATCAGGCCGGTCTGGTGAACGTGTCGGTGGCGGAGGTTGCGGGCCATTTGAGCGATCATTATGACCCGGTCAAGAAGGCGCTGTTTCTCTCGTCGGACAATTTTCATGGCCGCACCATCGCGGCGGTCGGCGTGGCGGCGCACGAGTCCGGTCACGCGCTGCAACATCTGCACCAGGACACGCTATTCAACCTGCGCATGGCGCTGGTGCCGGTGACGCAGTTTGCGAGCCATGCGTGGATGGGCGTCATTGTGCTTGGCATGGTTTTGCATTCGCCGCACTTTCATTTCATGTTGATCGCCGTGGCAATCTTTTCCGTGCTGACTTTGTTCCAGCTCGTGACGCTGCCGGTGGAATACGACGCCAGCGCCCGCGCGAAGGAGCAGCTTTTCCGCCTCGGCCTGGTGCATGAAACGGAGCGCGCGGGCGTGAGCAAGGTGCTGGACGCCGCCGCGCTCACCTACGTCGCCGCGCTGGTCAGCTCGGTGCTGCAACTGCTGTATTACGTTTCGGCGGCGCGGCGCAGTTAATTTGCTTGCCGCCGTGCGTTCCCCGTTTAACTTTTCCACCCATTCATGGCGGCGAAGAAAATAAAACGAAATGCGGCGGGAACGCGGCGGAAGAAAAGAACTTCCGTTTCGACGGAAGCAAAACCGGTCACCGCGCCGGCAGCGGTTCCGTATGAAATTCCCGAACCCAAGCCCGTCGAGGGCGACACCACCTCGTTCATCCGCCGCGAATCTGAACGGCACGACGGCGACACGGCGATCCGGCTTTATCTGCGCGAAATCGGGCAGGTGAAGTTGCTCACGCCGGACGAAGAAATCCAGCTCGCCGCGCGCATCAAGAAGGGCGACAAAAAAGCGCGCGAACACATGATCAAGGCCAACCTGCGCCTCGTCGTGAAAATCGCGCGCGACTACGAAGGCATCGGCCTGCCGCTGCTCGACCTCATCAGCGAAGGCAATATCGGCCTGATGAAAGCCGTCGAACGCTTCGACCCGAACAAGGGCGGCAAACTTTCCACCTACGGTTCGTGGTGGATCAAGCAGTCCATCAAACGCGCGCTCGCAAATCAATCGAAGACAATTCGCCTGCCCGTTCATCTCGTGGACAAGATTTCCAAGATGCGCCGCACGGCGATGAAATTGCAGGAGGAACTGGGCCGCGAACCGACCGACGAGGAACTGGCTGCCGAACTCGGCACCACCGCCGCGCGCGTTTCGCAGATGCGCACCGCGTCCATCCGGCCCGCCTCGCTCGACGCGCCGGTGGGCGACGATGATTCCAATAATTTTTCTGAAATCGTTGAGGACGAACGCGCCGTCAACCCTTATGACGAGCTGGAGGACAAGACCGTCATCACCATGTTGCAGGACATGGTCAAGCATCTCGACGAGCGCGAGGCGACGATTCTCCGCTACCGCTTCGGCCTTGACGGCGGCAACGAAAAAACATTGGAAGAAGTCGGCGAGAAGTTCGGCGTCACGCGCGAACGCATCCGCCAGATTCAAAACCTCGCGCTGCGCAAACTCCGCAAGATGATCGAAAAACTGGAAAAGGAAAAAAAACGGGAAGAATGATTTATGCCGAACGTCACACCCGCCGAAATCGCCGCCGCCATCCGCAACGTCCCGGATTTTCCCAAGCCGGGCATCCAGTTCAAGGACATCACGCCCGTCCTTGCCGACGCGCGGCTTTTCGCCGGCGCGATTGACCTGCTCACGGAAAAATTTTCGCCCGGCAGCGTGGACGCCGTCGTGGGCATTGACGCGCGCGGATTTATTTTTGCCGCCGCCGCCGCCATAAAATTGAAAGCCGGTTTCGTGCCCGTCCGCAAAAAAGGCAAGCTGCCCTATCAAACACACGAGCAGGATTACGCGCTCGAATACGGCCATGCGGCCGTGGCGATGCACGTTGACGCGCTGAAGCCCGGCGCGCGCGTGCTGCTGATTGACGACCTGCTCGCCACCGGCGGCACGTCCGCCGCCGCCGTCGCGCTGGTGCAAAAACTCGGCGCGAAAATCGTCGAGGCCGGCTTCCTCATCGAACTGAAATTTCTCAATGGGCGCGGAAAACTGTCCGGCTTCCCCGTCCGTTCGCTCATTGTGTATTGAAAAAAGCCGCCGGAACGATTCCTCATTCCGGCGGCCGATGGGAATAATCAGCAAAAGGCAATTTTACGGCGGATCACGCCGGCCTTGCACTACGGGTTACACCCCATGGTGTCGGCACGCTTCCCGGATTATTCTCCCCCCATGAAAAATAAAATACATTTCTTAAAAACTAACAAGGTTGGATTCGTGCTGGGTGCCGTGCTGCTGGCGGCACTGACCGAATGCGTGGGCAACGCTGACGGGCAGAACGTCGTGATCAATGTGCCAACTCCCGTGGTGGTGGCGCCAGCCGTGGTTCAGGACGACTACGTTTATTACCCCACCTATGGTGTCTATTTCAACAAACATGGGCACCAATACTATTGGTTGAAAGGCGACGCGTGGGTTACGCAGCCAGAACCGCAGGGCGTCACGTCTGACGTGCTGCTGGCTTCACCGTCAGTGGACATGGACTTCCATGACTCCCCGGCAAACCATCACAAAGAGATGCTTCAAAAATATCCGAGAAACTGGAAGCCTTCCGCTGTGCATCAAGACCAGAATCACGACCAGAATCATGACTTGAAGGACACCGGACCGGATCACGACAAAAAACAGCTTGGACATTGAACGGCCGGCCAATCCCCGCGCGCAATTTTCAAGTGGCCGGCGGATTTCTTTGCCATGCACGGAGATTATTCGACAGTTTGCACGGCGTTAATTCATGGCGGACTGGCGCAATTCGGATTTTCCTAATCCGTGTTTCCGCTTACACTGCCGTCAATGCACTGGCTGCAATCGTTCGACATCGCGCTGTTTCATTTCATCAACGGCACGTTAAGCAATCCGTTCTTCGACTGGCTCATGCCGGTTTTGAGCGGGCGCGGCGTGCCGTGGCTCCTCGCCGTTGTGGTCGCCGCGCCGGTGATTTTCATTTTCGGCTCAACGCGCCTGCGGATTTGCGCGCTGCTCACCATTCTCGTCGTGTCGCTCGGCGACCCGCTCATCATCGGCACCGTCCGCAACGCCGTCGCCCGCCCGCGCCCGTGCCTGGCGCTGGACAACGTCAACGATCTCCTCGGCTGCACCACTTCCGGCAGCATGCCCTCGGCGCACGCGGCGAACAATTTTGCCGTCGCGATGATGCTGTTTTTATTTTACCGGCGCAGCGGCTGGTTCATGTTTCCGTTCGCGGCCTCGGTCGCGTTTTCACGCGTCTATTGCGGCGTGCATTATCCGGGCGACGTGCTGGCCGGCGCGATTCTCGGCGCGGGTTACGCCGTTGCCTTCGTGATTTTGGCGCAGACAATGTGGAATTTTGCCGGAAAAAAAATCTTCCCGCTCTGGCATCAGCAGTTGCCAAACCTGCTGAACCCTGAACCTTCAACCTTCAACCTTCAACCTTCAGCCACCAACTCGCACTGGTTGAAACTCGGTTACGCCGTCATCGTGTTGTCGCTGGTCGGGCGCTGGATTTATCTCGCCAGCGGCATCATCGGCTTGAGCGAGGACGAGGCGTATCAATGGCTGTGGTCAAAACATCTCGCGCTGTCGTATTACAGCAAGCCGCCGGGCATCGCGTTGATTCAGTGGGCGGGCACGTCGCTGTTCGGCGACACGGAATTCGGCGTGCGGTTTTTCTCCCCGCTGTTCGCCGCGATTTTGAGCCTGATCGTGCTGCGATTCCTCGCGCGCGAAACCGGCGGACGCACCGCGTTCTCGATGCTCATGGCCACGTTCGCCACGCCACTGCTCGTGGTCGGTTCCATCCTGATGACGATTGATCCGCCGCTCGTGCTTTGCTGGATGTGGGCCGTCGTCGCCGGCTGGCGCGCGGCGCAGCCCGGCGGAAAAACGCGCGACTGGCTCATCGTCGGCCTGGCGATGGGACTTGGCTTCCTCTGCAAATACACCGCGATGATGCAACTCATCTGCTGGATTATTTTCTTCGCGCTGCAACCGGCGGCGCGGATTCATCTGAAAAAAATCGGCCCCTGGCTCGCGCTCGGCGTTTTCGCGCTCTGCACTTTGCCCGTCGTGATCTGGAACTGGCAGCACGGCTGGATCACCGTCACGCACGTCGCGGGCGACGCCGGCCTGCACGGCCAATGGAAACCGACGCTGAACTATTTCTTCGAGTTCACCGGCGCAGAAGCCGGCTTGCTGAATCCAGTTTTCTTCATCGGCATGATCTGGGCAGCAGTCGCGTTCTGGAAACGACGCGGGGAAAAGCCACTCTGGCTTTTTCTGTTTTGTATGGGCGCGCCGGTTTTTATCGGCCACTGGCTGTATTCATTTCACTCGCGCGTTTATCCAAACTGGATTGCCGCCGCCGTGCCGCCGTTGTTCTGCCTCATGGCGCTGTTCTGGCACGAACGCTTGCGCGCCATGAAGCCACTCCTTTGCTTTGCCCTCGTCCTCGGCATTTTTGCGTCCGTTTTCATGTATGACAGCGACCTGATTGGCCGGCTGGCCGGCAACAAACTGCCCGGCGAAAAAGACCCGACGCATCGCATTCGCGGCTGGCGCGAAACCGCCGCGCTCGTCGAAACCGAACGCGAAAAACTTGGCACGAACTCCTTCATCATCGCCGACCACTACGGCACGACCGGGCTTTACACCTTCTATTCGCCGGCCGCCCGCGCTGCTGCGGAATCACAAAAGCCGCTTGTCTATTGCGTGGATTCCGACACGCCGGCGAACCAGTTTTATTTTTGGGACGAATATAATTATCGCGCCCATCGCCACGGCGAGAACGCCCTCTACGTCATTCGCCTCGACCCCAGCCCGCTCGAACACGGCTGGTTTTGGAAATGGCTCAAACATGAACCGATCCAATACGGCGACATCCCGCCGCCACAACCCGCGCCCGAACGCATCGCCGCCGAATTTGAAACCGTCACCAACCTCGGCGTCCGTGAAATCACTTTACGCGATGGCCGCGTCTTCCAACGCGTGCAAATTTTCGGCTGCTACAACTTGAAATAAAATGGCCGCGACGAGAATTATTTTTCGCGTCCGCGATTACGATTTGGCGGCGACGCTCAACTCCGGCCAGGTTTTCCGCTGGCATCAGAATGAAAATTCCTGGACCGGCGTGGTCGGGAAAAATTTCGCGCGGCTGACGCAAACTGACGGCGGGATTCTCGCCGAAACTTCCGCAGCAATTGATGATTTGGACTGGCTCCGCGATTTTCTTCAAACCGGAACTGATCTGGACGCCGTCCTGAAAACTTTTCCCGACGACGAACCGATGCGCCGCGCCGTCGCCAGTTGTCGCGGCCTGCGGCTATTGCGGCAAGACCCGTGGGAATGTCTCGCGTCATTCATTTTGTCTTCCACAAAACAGATCGTCCAAATCCAGCAGATTGTCGCGCTGCTGTGCGAACGCTTTGGCGAACCAGTCTTCTCCCTCTCCTCCCAAAAAGGAGGAGAGGACCGGGGTGAGGAGGCCGATTATTTTAGAGTTCAAATCCCCTCACCCCAACCCTCTCCCCGTTTGGGCGGGGAGAGGGAGAAGAATTCGATTTGTTTTTCTTTCCCCACGCCGCAACGCCTCGCCGCCGCGACGGAAAAAGATTTACGCGCCTGCAAGATGGGTTTCCGCGCGCCGAACCTGCTGGCCGCCGCGCGGCAGATTGCCGAGGGAAAATTTGACCTGGAAAAAATCCGCCGGCTGGATTACGCCGAAGCGCGCGCGGAACTGATGAAACTGCGCGGCGTGGGCGGGAAGATTGCCGACTGCGTTTTGCTGTTCGCCTACGGATTTGATTCCGCGTTTCCCGTGGATGTCTGGATTGAACGCGCGCTGCAACGGCTTTATTTCCCGCGCCGCCGCGCCAGCGAGCCACGCCT
>Ga0075522_10000328_pt1 | contig 33611 bp, 32 predicted proteins | sample NGEPerA_FD_74796 | JGI IMG/M metagenome (GOLD analysis project Ga0075522, IMG submission 74796) | Arctic peat soil microbial communities from the Barrow Environmental Observatory site, Barrow, Alaska, USA - NGEE PermafrostL2-A | ecosystem: Environmental > Terrestrial > Soil > Wetlands > Peat ... | reverse complement strand
CCATAGTCGTTCACCATCTGCGCGCCTTTCAACTCCGCAAAGTTCGCGCCGAGGCTTTGGTGAAATTCGTGCAACATCAGTGGATTCATCGCTGGCAAAATAATGTCACTGTTTCCACGCGGCGCAAAACGGAATCGAATTGCCTCACGACGATTTTTTCGTAAAATGCCGGGATGAATTTAGACGCGCTCTATTCCGAACTGACGCTCAAAACGAAAACGAAACACGTCCTGGTCGTGCTGGACGGCCTCGGCGACATCGCGACGCCGGAACAAAATTATCTCACGCCGCTGGAAGCCGCGCGCACGCCTAACCTCGACGCGCTGGCAAAAAATTCCGCGCAGGGCCGGATGATTCCCGTCGCGCCCGGCATCACGCCCGGCAGCGGGCCGGGACATCTCGGTTTGTTTGGCTACGATCCGCTGGAATTTCAAGTTGGCCGCGGGGTCATCGAGGCGCTCGGACTCGGCCTTGAATTGCAGCCGGGCGACGTTTGCGCCCGCGCCAATTTTGCGACGGTTGACGCCAAAGGAATTGTCACCGACCGCCGCGCCGGAAGAATCGCAACCGAAGTTTGCGAGAAAATGGTCGCGTTGCTCACGGCCAAAATAAAAAAGATCGGGGACACGGAAATCATCATCAAGGCCGGCAAGGAACATCGTTTTGTCGTTGTGTTCCGTGGCAAAGGACTTGAAGGCCCGCTGACCGACGCCGATCCGAACCGCGAAGGTTTTGCCATTCCGAGCGTCAAGCCGCGTGATCCGAAAAATTTGAAACAGGCGAAAATGGCGAAGCTCATCGCGGATTTCTACAAGGTTGCGCTGCCAATTCTCGCCAGGGAAAAACCGGCGAATGCCTTTCTCATGCGCGGCATCGCGCATCAGCCGCACATTCCGCTGTTTGAGGAGCGCTATCGGCTCAAGCCCGCGTGCCTTGCGGTTTATCCGATGTATAAAGGCCTGGCGCAGCTCGTCGGCATGGTGAAAATCGAAGGCCCGCAGACCATCAAAGAACAATTCGAACGCTATCTTGCCGAATACAATAACTTCGATTTTTTTTTCATCCATTACAAATACACGGACAAATACGGTGAGGACGGCAACTTTGCCGCAAAAAAAAAAGCGATCGAAGATTTCGACGCCGCGTTGCCAGTTCTGTTGAAAAAAAAGCCGGACGTGCTCGTCGTCACCGGCGATCATTCGACGCCGTGCGCGTTGCACGGTCATTCGTGGCATCCGCAGCCGGTGATGATCCATTCCGCCACCAGCGGCTCGGACAAGCTGGAGCGTTTCACCGAAACCGGCGCCAACAGCGGTTCGCTCGGGATCTTTCCCGCGAAATTTCTCATCCGCCTCATGCAGGCGAACGCGAAGATGTTCGACAAATTCGGCGCGTGAAAAAAAATTACGATATACGATTTGCGATTGACGCGCGTTTCGACGTGCGACGCGTCAATCGCAAATCGTAAATCGTAAATCCAATGAACTTGCCCAACAAACTCACCGTCTCGCGTTTTGCGCTGACGGCGGTTTTTCTCTGGGCGCTGTTCTGGCCGTGGGCGATTCCGTTCCGCTACACATTTGCGCTGTTTTTTTTCTGCCTGGCAGGGGTCACGGATTTTCTCGACGGCCGGATCGCGCGGGCGCGCAACCTCATTACGAACTTCGGCATTCTCATGGATCCGCTCGCGGACAAGATCATGACCTGCTCGGCGTTCGTGGCCTTCGTGGAAATCACGCACGTTAATCCAAACGCGCCGGTGAAGGTCGGTGCGTGGATGGTGGTCATCATCGTCGGGCGCGAACTCGCCATCACCGGGCTGCGCCTGCTCGCGGCGTCAAAAAACATCGTGCTCGCGGCGGAACGCTACGGGAAGCACAAGACCATTTCGCAGATCGTCACCATCATTGCGCTGCTCGTGGTGGACGCGTGCGGGGAATGGCGGCCGGCGGTGAAAGATTTATTCACGCCGTGGGTGCCGCCGTTTGCGGAAATCATGCTGTGGATCACGGTCGTGCTGACGGCGGCTTCGGGCGTGATTTATCTCTGGCGCAACCGCGCGCTTTATTTGGACGACGTTTGAAAAGACAAAGGCAAAATGAAGAAGTAAGAATGAAGAAACTTGTTTGCGCGAGTTGAAAAAGTTTTTTACTTCTTCATTCTTCATTCTTAATTCTTCATTTGTGTCCCGGCAGCGGCAGGGTGTCGCCGGAACTGGCGGGCTGATACATGGCCGGCGGCAGATTTTTCAGCGGATCGCTGGACTTGTGATGCCGCCAAATCCAGAGGGAAAACCCCGCGACCACGACGGCCAAAATCGTCACGACGCCCGCGAAGCCGACCTTCCAGTTTAATTTTGCCAGCAGCAGAATCAACGCGTCCAGGATGGTTTTCTTCTGCCCGACCAGCGGCGGCGGCTCGCTGAATTTTTCCGTTCCCTTCAATTCCGCGTCCAGCGCGACCAGCAAGGGGGCCTCGTCCAGCTTGAGCAGCCGCGCGTAAATTTTCACCGAGCCGCGGATGTAGATCGTCGCGGAAAATGCGTTAAATTGTCCCGCTTCGAGCGCGCGGATGTGATCCGAGCGGATTTTCGTCGCGTCGGCGACCTGCTCCACCGTGAGATTTTTGGCCTCGCGCGCCGCGCCAAGTTGTTCTGCGACCGTTGACATTGCCCTCATTAAGCGGTTTTAACGCGCGCTTGGCAATCTTGGAAATCATTTCAAACCCGGTTGAACCTTTGCTCGCCTCGCGCATTCCACTTGCTGACAATGCCGGAAGTGGCCGCACTCGAACAACTGCCTGTGCCGCAGGCCCGCGCCGGGGAACCGGCGGCCTGGGACGCGCTTTTCCGGCACTACCAATTGCCGCTTTACGTTTATGTGTTTGAACTCGTCCGCGACGAACAGGCCGGCCTCGACATTGTGCAGGAGACGTTTATTGCCGCCGCCCGGCACATCGGCGGCTTGCGCGACGACGCGAAATTTGGAAGCTGGCTGTTCGGCATCGCGCACCAGAAATGCGTCCAGCGCTGGCGCAAACGGCGCGAAGTTCTGCTGGACGAAGTTCCCGAAACGCCGGATGAATTTGCAGCCGGCCCGGACGATCTGCTCATCCGGCGCGAACAGGAAACTGAATTTATGAATTTGCTGAACCAACTGCCGCTGCCGCAACGCGCCGTCCTGCTGCTGCACTTCGTCGAGGATTTTTCCATCGAAGAAATCGCTCGCATCACGGAAACGCCGCCTGGCACCGTGAAATCGCGGCTGCACTACGCCAAAAAAGCCCTGCGAAAATTATCGGAGGAACAGAAATGAAAACGCCGCACGACATTTTATTCACCCGTCATCAATCCAATGCGCCAAAGCTCGACGCCATCCGCCGCGAAGTTGTGGCGGGGTTAAACCACCAGGACACCAAGGCACAAAGCTGGGCCGTCAACTTGGTGTCTTGGTGCCTTGGTGGTTCAAACAACCTCTGGCTGGAGTTGATCTGGCCGTGCCGCCAGATTTGGACGGGACTGGCGACGATTTGGATTCTGATTTTCATCGTCAACTTTGCCCAGCGCGACGGCTCGCAAACCATGATCGCAAAATCCACGCCGTCGCCGGAAATGATGATGACGTTTCGCGACCAGCAAAAATGGCTGGATGAACTGCTCACCGACCGTTCCTTTCCGACAGATGTCGAGCGGCCAAGAATTTTTCCACCAAAACCACGAACTGAAACCATGAAACCTTTGACCGCATGAACGAAACACCAAAAACCAAATCGGACTGGCGAATCGTGCGGCGGATTTTGATTGCGCTGGCCATTGTCGTCACGTTGATTGCCGTATTTTACGCCGAGGAGGACTGGCGCGGCAAACACGCGTGGGAAAATTACAAACATGAATGGGAAGCGAACGGCGAGAAATTTGACTGGCAGGCCTTCGTTCCGCCGTCCGTGCCGGACGACCAGAATTTTTTCACCGCACCAATTTTTACAAACATGCTGAATGGCAAAATCGTGATGAACCCCTATCATTCTGACGGCAGTCCAGACTGGCGTGCAGAAAAAGATCAAATTGGTTATTTAGGCGGCGAAGGCAGGTCAAGCATAATTGATTTGAAAGCATTTCAGGCATCTTATCGCAATCCGACCAATGCGAGTTTGGCCAAAGAGTTTCCCATTGCGCCGCAGCCGCAAACGCCCGCCGCCGATGTCTTGTTTGCCTTGAGTAAATTCGATTCAGCGGTTGAAGAATTGCGTCAAGCCAGCCAGCGGTCTTATGCCAGTGTCCCGTTAAATTACGAAGATGGATTTAGTTCGGCGTCATCGTTATTGCCAGTTTTAGCGGAGCTTAAAAGATGCACTCAAGTGTTGCAATTGCGTGCTGTCGCTGAATTGGCTGATGGCCAAAATGCAAAAGCATTGGATGACGTGAAGCTGTTGTTGTATTTGAATAATTCTCTTCGCAATTCTCCATTTCTGATTTCGCATCTCGTGCGCATAGCAATTGTTGCCTTAGAATTGCAGCCGATTTGGGAAGGATTGGCGGAGCATAAATGGTCGGACGCGCAACTGGCTGAACTGGATTCAGAATTGGGCAAAATAGATTTTTTGGCCGATTACGGATTCATCATGCGCGGTGAACGAGCCTTTGCAATTAAATCATTTGAAAATCAACGGCGCACACGCGAAATCATTTCGCGTCAAGAAAACGGCAATTTGATCACTAATGGGCTTATTTTCATGCCCAGTGCCTATTTTTATCAAAACGAACTAGCTTTTGCCCAATTGGATCAGCAATGGGTTTTGCCGCTCGTTGATACAAATTCGCGCGTCATTTCACCGGCAGCTTTGCAACGCGTCAATGATGCTGTTCATGCTGAAACGAAACATTATTCACCTTACAGAGTTCAGGCGTTGATGTTATTTCCGGCTATTAGCAGCACTGTGAGAAAATTAGCGGCCATTGAAATGAGTATTGATTTGGCCCGGGTTGCCTGCTCGCTGGAACGCTACCGGCTCGCACACGGCGAATATCCTGAAACGCTCGACGCGCTCGCGCCGCAATTCATCGCGCAAATTCCGCACGACATCATCAACGGTCAGCCGTTGCATTATCGGCGCACGGACGATGGAAAATTTCTGCTCTACTCCGTGGGCTGGGATGAAAAAGACGATGGCGGCAGGGTCACTTTGACCAAAGGCGGATCGGTTGACCGGAATATCGGCGACTGGGTCTGGCAGTATCCGGCGCAATAAACTTTTTTATCGCGCTGAATCCATCCGCCCGCCGGCGTTGGCTGGCAAAGCGCGGTTCTTGGTTCAATCCGTTTTTGGTTGAGCGGGCGGCAATTAAACATACAATCAGCCTTGTTTTTCAAATGCGGTTCATTCATTCACCGATGCCATGAAAAAGTTTTTGCCGGTTGTCATCCTGCTGGCCGCGATTTCGTTGACCGGCTGCGTTTGGAAGAAACACCAGGCCGTTGCCGCCAAGCCGGCACCGGTCGGGGCCAAAACCATTGTCACGCTGGATGATTCGCTCGCGGCGAAGGTGATTGCCGTCAACACCGTGGGCCAGTTTGTCGTCCTGAATTTTCCCGAAGGCCGGATGCCGCAGCCGCCACAACCCTTGTTCCTCTATCGAAACGGATTGAAAGTGGCCGAAGTGAAGGTCACCGGGCCGCAGCAGGACACGAGCACCGTGGCGGACATCGTTTCCGGTGAAGTGCAGGTGGGCGACACCGTCCGTGACCAGTAAAATTATTCCGCCGGCTCCGGCGATTTTTCCACGAGCGGCAGCATCGTCTTCGGCAGCGCGTCTTTGCGGTAGGGCGAATGGAGGTTGAAATAAATCCCGCACAAGGGCCGCGCCTCGTCACCCTGGCTCAAGATGATCGTGACCTCCTTGTCCAGCGCAATGCCGTGGCGCATCCCGGCCGCACGGGTGTTGTAGGCCTTGATGGCCTTTTGCAGCAGCGAAGCCAGCGACGCGTCGAATTCCTCCGGCGTCTTTTGCAGGCACACGACGTAGCGGTCGTAATTTTTCACGGCCTCGTCAATCTCGCGCTTAAAAGTGTCCCCGGTCATGCTTGAGCTTAAATCATATCGGCGGAATTGCGATAACATTTAGTCCGCCGCGCGCTTAAAACTGCTCCCGCGCCCGCCGAATAGCGCCGTGCCGATGCGCACCATGGTCGCGCCTTCCTCGATGGCCACCTCAAAATCGCCGCTCATGCCCATGCTCAACTGCGGCAACGGCACGCCGAGAATTTTTTCGCACTCAACTTTCAATTCCCGCAGCCGCTGAAAATACGGCCGCGACTTCTCCGGCGCCGGCGTGAACGGCGGAACCGCCATCAGCCCGTGAATCTCAATTTTCGGCAGCGCGTTGAGTTCGTTCAGCTCCGCCAGCAGTTGTTCGGGTTGGTAGCCGAACTTGCTTCCCTCGCCCGCGACGTTCACTTCGAGCAAAACCGGCATCGTCCTGGCCGCCTGTCCGGCGCGTTTGGAAATTTCCCGCGCGATGGCCAGGCTGTCCACGCCTTGGATCATCTCAAAGAGTTCCACCGCGTCGCGGACCTTGTTCGATTGCAGATGGCCGATGAGCTGCCAGCGCGCCCGGCCGGGACACCGCGGAATTTTCGCCTTCGCCTCCTGGATTTTGTTTTCGCCAAAATAAACCTGCCCGCAATCCACGGCGGTTTGGATGGCCGCCGGCGGATGCGTCTTGGAAACCGCCAGCAGCGTGACGGAAGCTGCATCGCGACCAGCACGAGCACACGCGGCGGCGATGCGCTGCCGGACGGAATGTAAATTTTCTGCAAAGCCCATGCCTTGAAATTAACAACAAAGGAACCCGGAAACAAAGTTTCAGTCTTCAGCTTTGAACGCGCGCAAAATCAAATCACGCACCGCCTGCTTCGGATTTTTCCCCTCGTAAAGCATCGCGTGAACTTCATCAATGATTGGCGTCACGACTTTTTTCTCCTTCGCCAGCCGGTGCGCCGAACGCGCCGTGGGATAACCTTCCGCCAGCTTCGGATGCGATGCTTGAATGGTTTCAATGCTTTCGCCGCGACCAAGCCGTTCGCCCAAATCACGGTTGCGGCTTTGCTTGGAAAAACACGTCAGCATCAGATCGCCGAGGCCGCTCAAGCCGGCGAACGTCTCCGCCTGCGCGCCGCACGCCACGCCGAGCCGGCGCATTTCCGACAAGGCGCGCGTCACCAGGCCGGCTTTTGTGTTGTCGCCGTAGCCGAGTCCGTCGCTCACGCCCGCGCCGATGGCGATGACGTTCTTCAGCGCGCCGCCATATTCCACGCCGAGAATGTCCGTGCTGCGATAAATGCGAAATTCCGGCCGATGAAAAAGTCCCTGCACCGTTTTCGCCGTGCCGTCGCTTTCGCACGCGCATACCACCGTGGTCGGAATTCCCAGCGCCACTTCACGCGCAAAACTTGGCCCGGACAATGCAGCAACCCGGTCCGCTGGCGCCAGTTCGCGCAAAATCCGGCTCATCGTGTCGCCGGTTTCAAATTCGATGCCTTTCGTGACGCTGACGAAAATTCCCGGATGACCCTGCAGTTTTGCCGCCACTTCGCGGAACGCCTGCGAGGGAACCGCCAGCAGCACACACTCCGCGCCGCCAATGGCCTTTTTGAAATCCGCCTGCGTCTTCCAATCCGTCGGCAGCGCCACGCCCGGCAGATAACGCTCGTTGCGTCCGCGCTGAATTTCTTCCAGCGCCGGCGCGTTGATGTCCCAGAGCGTCACGGCATTGCCATTTTCCTGGAGGATTTTGGCGAGCGCGGTTCCCCACGCGCCGGTGCCGAGCACGGTGATTCTCATTTCTCGTCCTCCGCATTTTGGCCGAGGCGGTTTTCGGTTCCCGCCACGAGCCGTTGAAGGTTGGATTTGTGTTTGTAAATCGCCAGCGCGCCGAGCGCCGTGGTGACGATGCCGAGAAAAAAATTGTGCGGCGGCATAATCCAGACGGTGACGGGCAGCGCAATCGCCGCCGAAATCGAACCGACGGAAACATACCTGGTGCGCAACACCGCCAAAATAAAAACGACCAGCGCCACCAGCACCGCCCACGGCGCCAGCGCGAGATAGACGCCGGCGGTCGTGGCAATGCCTTTGCCGCCTTTGAACTTCAGCCAGCAGGTGTAATTGTGTCCGAGCACCGCAAAAAATCCGGCGACTACATAAAGTCTGATCTGGAATTCAACCGGCTCGGCATGAAAAGTTGGAGCCATCCCGTAAAAAAGCGGCTCCAGCCAGTTGAAAATCAGCGGGGGAAGAAAAGCACACGCCACATATCCTTTCAGCACATCCACCAGCAGCACGCCGATGCCTGCGGGTTTGCCCAGCACGCGCATGGCGTTCGTCGCGCCGATGTTGCCGCTGCCCACGTTGCGGATGTCTATGCCCTTCGCCTTCGCCGCGAGAAAGCCGAACGGAATCGAGCCGAGCAGATACGCGGCGAGCGCGGTCAGGATGTAACCCAAAGTTGGCACGCGCGAAGTTTATGAGTCCAACGTCCAAAGTTCAAAGCCCAAAGTAGGACAGGCGTCGCGCCTGTCTCTAATTTAATTGGGATGAAATGGAGACAGGCGCGACGCCTGTCCTACATCTTTGCGCGCTTGGCGGAAGACATTTTCGCTGGCAAACTCCGCGCATGGCAAAAGTCAAAGTCGCCGTTCTCGGCACCGGCTCGCTCGGACAACATCACGCGCGGATTTATTCCGAACTCGAAAAAGGCGGCCAAGTCGAATTCACCGGAATCTTCGACACGAATTCCGACGCGGCAAAAAAAATCGCCGTGAAACATAATGCGCGCATTTTCAATTCCGTCGCCCAGGCCGCCGCCGCCAGCGACGCTTTGAACATCGTCACGCCGACAACTACGCATTTTGACATCGCCAAACAATTGCTCGCGCAAGGCAAGCACGTCCTCGTCGAAAAACCAATGACCGACAGCTCCGAACAGGCCGCCGAACTGTGCGAACTCGCGCAGAAAAAAAATCTCGTCCTGCAAGTCGGCCACGTCGAGCGGTTCAATCCGGTTTTCAAATACCTCGAAACCGCCGCGCCCGAGCCGCGCTTCATCGAGACGCTTCGCCTGTCGCCCTTCCCTGCCCGTTCGACCGACATTGGCGTCGTCCTTGATCTGATGATCCACGATCTCGACGTCGTGCTCGCGTTCGTGAAATCGCCCGTGACGAGCGTGGACGCCGTGGGCGTTCCCGTGTTGAGCAAGAGCGAGGACATGGCCAACGTGCGCCTGCGCTTCGCCAACGGCTGTGTGGCCAGCCTCGCCGCCAGCCGCGTCAGCCCGGAGCGGATGCGCAAGATCCGCGTCTTCAGCGGCCCGACCAATCCGTGCTACATCTCGCTTGATTACCGATTGCAGGAAGGATTCATCTATCGCGTCGCCCGCGACGGCGAGGAAGAAAGTTCGCTGTTGAAAAAAGTTCTCGCCGCCAAGCTCGGCATCGGCAAGGACTCGACCATCGTCAGCCGGTTTGCCGGCAAAAAGATCGTGCGCGAGCCGGTGCCAATCGCGAAAGACGAACCGCTTAAGCTGGAATTGCAAAGCTTTGTGAACTGTGTGCGCGAAAAACAGACGCCCGTCGTGAGCGGCGAATCCGCCAAACGCGCGCTGGATCTGGCATTTGAAATCACCAGGCAGATTCAGCCGATAAAATAAGCGCAGAATCGCGGAGACGCAGAGAAATAAAATTGTCGATTCTTCTTTGGCAAATGCGATTGCTTCGCTTCGGAGAATTTTAAGAGTTACATGTTCAGCAAGCTAATGTTTCGGAATCTTCCCGCAAGCCAATTACACCAGCGGCTTGACCGGGTCGGACGCCGGCTTTAGGCTGGATTGATGTCGAACGCGTCTAAAAAGAAAATTGCCCGGTCCTTGATGCTCGGCGTCGGCCTTGATTCCGACGGCCACAAGCGGCTGACGGCCGGCCCGAATTTCGCGCTCGTCGGCGGCACGCAGGAAACCCATGAGCGGATGACCGAGAAGGCCATCAAGATCAATGAAAAACTCAAGGCCCGCGGCAAACAACTTGAAACTGTCACGCACGAGGAATTCGACGAGATCGCGCACGAGGTCGGGCTGAAAAAAATTCCCAACTCCAAATGAGCTTTACTGGGCTGACAAAAGCGCCTCGGCGTGCTGCCGCGCAGCGTCGCTCTGGCCGCCGAGCATCCGGGCCAGTTCGGTGACGCGCGATTTCTTGTCGAGCAAAGTGATCTCGGAAATCGTCCTGCCGTTTTTGATTTGCTTGGTCACGACGTAATGGGCGTCCGCCGGCGCGGCCACCTGCGGCAGATGCGTGATGCAAAACACCTGACGCCGGCCGGCAATCTGTTTCATTTTTTCGCCAACGGCATTGGCCGTCTCGCCGCCGACGTTGGCATCCACTTCATCGAAAATTAAAACGGGAATTTCATCTTCCGCCGCCAGCACGGTTTTGAGCGCCAGCATCACGCGCGCCATTTCGCCGGACGACGCGATGACACGCAGCGGCCGGGCCGGCTCGCCCAGATTGGGCGCGAACTGGAATTCAATTTCGTCGAAACCGGTGCTGGTAGGGACGGCGCGCTGCGCCGTCCGGTCGTCGCAGCGCGACGACCCCACCCCGGAAATTGCCACGTCAAACTGACTCTGCTTGAAACCCAAATCTTCAAGTTGTTTGCCCACGGCTTTGGCAAGCTGCGGAATTACTTTCTTGCGCGCGGCGGAAAGTTTTTTGCCCGCGTTCAAAATCTCCGTGTCGAGTTTTCCCAGCGCGGCATTGAGCCGCGCCAGTTCCTCGTCGCGGCTTTCGAGCGCCGATAATTTCCGTTTCGCCTCGTCGCCGAACGCAATGACCTCCGCCAGCGTCGCGCCGTATTTGCGCTTGAGCGAATGGATGAGATTCAGGCGTTCTTCCAGTTCCGCCAGCCGCGCGGGGTCAACGTCCACCTTGTCGGCATAGCGCGAAAGCCCGGCCTGCAACTCGCGCAAGATTTCGCCCGCCTGCGCGTGCAGCGCGACGAGATTCGCCGCGCCAACGTCCACGCGCTGAAGCTCGGCCAGCACGCGGCCAATGACGCCGGACTGCGTGAGCAGTGAATTTTCGTTCTCGCTCACGGCGTCGAGCGCGGCCCGGCTCAATTGCAGCAACTTCGCCGCGTTGCCGGCGCGGTTGAATTCTTCCTCGACGGATTTGTCCTCGTCCGGCTGCAAACGCGCGGTGGAGATTTCCTGAACTTGAAAGCGCAGCAAGTCCAACTGGTGCGCGTAAGTTTTTTCGTCCACGATGAGCGCGGACTTTTCATTTTCCAAAACGGCGCGGCGGCGGACAAGTTCGCCAAATGCCTCGCGTTCGTTTTCCAATCCGCCGAACGCGTCGAGAATCGCAAGCTGCTTCGCAGGATGCAGCAGCGACTGATGATCGTGCGGACCGTGCATGTCCACGAGCCATTCGCCAATGCGGGCAAGCGTGGCCAGGGTGGTCGCCGAGCCGTTGACGAATTGGCGATTTGTTCCCGCGCTGGTGAAACTGCGTTTGAGGACAAGCTGGTTTTCCTCGCACGGTTCCAGACCGTTTTCTTCAAGAAAAGATTTCAGCGGCGCGCGAAGTTTTTTCACGCCGAAAACAGCTTCGACGGAACAACTCTCCTCACCGCTGCGGATGAGCGTGCGGTCGGCACGTTCGCCGAGGACGAGGTTGAGCGCGCCAATGATGATGGACTTGCCCGCGCCGGTCTCGCCGGTGATGACATTGCAGCCAGGCTGGAGTTCCAGCGTGAGGTCGCTCACGAGGGCAAGGTTTTTGATGCGCAGCGTCGTCAACATGGCTGATTCTTCGCGGTCATTCTGCGGCCAACGCCGTTTCCCGGCAAAAGTTTTCCGACAGAATTACCGGAATCACCGGATTAAAATACAAATCGCCGGACGACGCAATTTTAGAAATATTTTTTGAATCTGTCGGCGCAACCCTAGTTTGATTCCGTGAAACCCCGCAAAAGATGTCGCGTTTTGGAGTTTGCACTTTCTGGCCGCTGCATTTTACCGGGCCGACCACAGTTGCTCCGTGCCGGAACTTGGGAGGTTGGGGCTTGAGATTGCGGCTATCACCAGAATTGGCGATGGCAAAAATTCAAAAAAGTGATATTTTAATGTTGAATCCTGACATGTCCAACAATCCAACTACCTTTGTCGCGCTATTTGTAAATCCCCACACAAATCCAAGATCATGAAAAATCGAACCAACCAAAAAATCACTGGAAACCAACTTTTCAAGCCGTTCATCCTCGCTGGATTATTGGTGACGCTCGCAACGCCATCTGTCTTCGCCGCCTCCCAGACGTGGACGAATGCGCCGGTTACTGCGGAATGGACGAACGTATTAAATTGGGCCGGCCAGGCGGTTCCGGGCGCGTTGGGTATTACTGGCGGCACTCAAAATGGCGATTTTGTAACTTTCAGCAATGCCTTGTCGGGCGGAATTGGCGGCAGCGGAAATCCAATCGTCAACGACGCCAACCGTGAAGTCAGGGGGTTTGTCTTCGATACGCCTGACTGTGGCGCTTATGTGATTGGCAACGCGGCCAGCAATCTGCTTTGGCTTTCAGCAACAGTCCTTCCCGGAGGAAGCATTGTGGTGAACCCAGCCGTGACTAATCCCATAGTGTTTATGGCCGAGAGCCACTTCCGGCTGCAAAGCAGCCAGAATGGCGGCTATAGCATCACCAATAACGCCACGAGTCCAAATGCGACTCTATATTTCGATGTTCTTTGGCCGGATAGCGCTTCGAGCCGTCCATTGACGCTTACCTTGGCCGGTAGCAACACAGGCACCAACACCATCCGACACATAGACGACAACGCTGGTGCGAATGGATCCATCCATCTGATCAAATCAGATGCGGGACGTTGGATACTGTCCGGGGCGAATGACATACCGCAGAAGAAAAGCGGCGGCGACAATATCAATGGCAGCATTGCGGTTATCGGCGGAACATTGGAAGTAATGGATCCCGGATCACTTGGTGCAATCACTGTTGCCAATTTGACTATAACCAATGGCGTGCTTCAAATTGATGGAATAACTCCCAATAACAACGGTTTTACTCTGCGGCAGAATGGAACAATTCAAATGAACGGAAGCGGCACGGTTAATGGTGTTACCATGGCCAACACCCCGGGCAACAGCGCGACCCTGGCCACCACCAGCGCCAGCGACGTGATGACCATTGGCGACGGATCCGTCGCCAACCAAATGACGGGCGGCGCGGCGGACAGCGTGCTTTATGTTACCGGCCCGGGCACCGTTTTGTTAAGCCAGCCCGGCAACTATGCAGGCAAATGGTCGGTGGATGCCGGAACCAATCAAATTGCCGTTCAAGGAGCATTGGGCACGGGAGCGAACTTAAACATAGGTGCCGGCGGCGTCTTTGACGTGACACCACTCGGCGCGTCCGCTTACACTTTGGACACCAAGGCGCTTAGCGCCAGTGGCACGGGCAGCACCGTTGGTTCAACGGCGGCCACCATCTTGATGGATCCCGCCGGGACGGTGGATTTTGTTTCGAAACCGATTACGCTCACATTCACGCCCACCAGCTTCACGGGTGACTCCGGTCATCCGGCGCTGTTTGCCGCCAGCGGCACGCTGTCGTTCCACGGCAACTCCGTCACGGTTAATAATGCTTCCGGCACGCCGCTGGGAGCCGGCACCTACCTGCTGGTTCATCAGGCCAGCGGAAGCGTTGTCTCCAGCGGCGGTTTTGTCGCCCTGGTCACCGGCAGCGGGCTGGGGGCCGGACTGATTCCGGAAATTGTCGCCACGGGCGGCAACTTGAATTTGGTGGTCAGCGCCTATACTCCAAAGAACCTGGTGTGGACGGGCGGCGACAGCACCCTCCCGGACACATGGGACCGCCAAACCTCGATCAACTGGCTGGCCGGCGCCTCGCCGGTCACATTTAATATATATGATGTTGTCGCTTTCAACGCCACCGGATCAGCTCATCCCAATGTCAATCTGGCGGCGACAATGGCTCCGGGCAGCGTGACGGTGGATACCAGCGCCAACAACTATACCTTCAGCGGCGTGGGACAAATTGCCGGCGGCACGAGCCTGGTTAAAATCAATACCGGCGGCACTTTGATTTTGCAAACGGCCAATACTTACAGCGGCGGCACGATCATCAGCAACGGGGTCGTCCAACTGGGCATTGACGAAGGCGTATCCAGCACCGGAGCGGGCGATCTGGTGATATACAATCCCGGCGTGTTTGATTTGAATAATTTCAGCAATGATGTCAACGCCTTGATTGGCAACGGCACGGTGGACATCACTGGCGGGAACGTATCCACGCTGATTTTTGGGAACAATGGTGACAGCGGAACCTTCTCCGGTGTCATTCAAAACACCTCTGGCGCGCTGGGACTGTTCAAGTCCGGCAACGGAACGGAAACGCTCACTGCTTCCAATAGTTATGTGGGGCCGACCATTATTGACACCGGCACCTTGCGGGTGACGAACACGTATGCCTTGGGTGCGGGCAACAGTCCCGTGACCATCAATAACGGCACGCTGGACATGGACACCAGCCTGTTGATCACCAACCTTAACGGTGCTGGCGGCACAGTAGTTAATTCAAGCGCCACCACCAATACATTGACCATTCTTGGTGATTCCACTTACGGCGGTGTCATCAGCGGCAAGACCGGGGTCTTGGTGAATGCCGGCACCTTGAGGCTGAACGGAGTGAACACTTATAGCAATGGAACCATTGTGGCCAGCGGCGCGGGTTTGGCCATAGGTGGTGGGGCGGCCAACCCTGGACCGGGCGGAGTTATCGCCAGCAACAATGTGACCATCAGCCAGCCAAACACCGCCTCTGGAAGCTCGACCTTTGCCCCACCGGTTACCACGGTTGATGGTGCGACGGTGACGTTCGTTTCATCAACCACGGCGAACAATTGGGGCAATCAATTCATTGGCAGCGCATTGGCCACCAACATATTTGCCAACGGAAACATGTCCATCGGTGGAACCTACTCGTTCTCGAACTTCCTCGGCACGGTGATCATTACCAACGGCGGGGTTCGCATGGGACCAAACACTGGATTAATGGGCGGTGACAACGCCACCTTCGACTTCATAAATGGTGGCGGATTGTTCACGCGGGATGCCGGCATCGTCAGGCTGGGAGCCTTGTCCGGCAATGGCGCTATTACCGGTCCGTCGGTGGGAACTTCCGGCACTTTCTGGATTGGCGCAAAAGGCATTGATTCCGAATTTTCCGGCACCATCACCGGCTCCAATAACATTGTCAAAGTGGGTGCCGGCAGACTTACCTTGGATGGGAGCGCCACCACCATCTACACCGATGGCGCCACCTACACGAATTATCTTTATGCCTCAGGGCTTACTTACCTCAACTCGACCACCATCAGCAATGGTGTGCTGGCCTTGTCGGTGCCAAATGACTTGAGCTATTCTCCGACCATCATGCTGGCCACTTCAAATGCCGTGCTGGATGCGTCCAACATGGGTTATGTCACCAACTTCAATGACATTAACTTCAACCCGGATTCAGCCCTGGTTACCAACGGCGTGTTTCAAGTGGTGGCCTTCACTCCAACGATGGGAACACCGCAGACACTTGGCGGCTTCGGCGCCATCAAAGGCAACGGCGTGGTGAACTTCGGAACGATTGATCCCGGAAACGCCACTGCGGGCGGCACCTTGAGCATTTCCAACGGTCTTGCCATCAACGCCGGCGCGATTGACAATTTCGACCTGTCGGATGATCTTACCGGTTTGATCAAACCGAGCGACATGATCCTTGTCCAAGGTGACGTCACGCTCTCCGGCGGCAGCACCATTTCCATCGGGGCTTTGAATGGCGTATTAGCGGTTGGCAAATACCCGTTGATCAAATACAGCGGGCACCTTGTCAACGAAAGCGGCATTGTGCCGCCAGGTCCGGTTTCAAACTTCACGCTGGGCGGCATATTCCCGGCAACATCGCGGGCGACCCTGGTGATCAGCAATGCGCCGGGTGAAGTGGATTTGATTGTCGTAAGCCTGAATAATTTGAACATGACTTGGGCGGGTGATGGTGTCAGCAATTGGTGGGATGTGGTGAACAGTTACAATTGGACAAATAATGCCGGTCCGATTCAGTTCTACCAGCTCGACAATGTCACCTTTGACAACACGGCAACCAATCTCACGGCATTTTTACAAGGCACGGTGGTGCCAGGCAGCATCTTGGTCAATAGTTCCAGCAATTACTTCTTTGGCGGCCCTGGGAACATCGGCGGTGTGGGGACGCTGACCAAGACCGGCACCGGCTCCTTGACCCTGACTAATGGCGCCAATAGTTACACTGGCGGCACCGTGTTGAGCAATGGCGTGTTGAAAGTCGGCGCTGAAAGCGGCGGCAACGAAAACGATCTTGCCTTGGGAACCGGCCCGGTCACGATCAACTCCCCGGCCGAATTGCGTTTTGGCGGCAACAGTGGAGCGGTGGTGAATCATTTCATCACCAACGCAATCGTTGTCAACGGCGGCCTCGTCAAAGCCGCTGACGGCGTGCAGCACCTGACTAATTCCACCGTCACCGTCAATGCCGGCGGAGGCACCTTCGAAACTGTGTTTTCCACCAAGAACCTGGTTTTGGATTCTCCTTTAATTGGAACCGGCAATCTTACGGTGGCTTCAGGAACCAATATCGCGGGCGGACAGGTCATCCTTACTAATCCAAAGAACACGATTAACGGCTCGGTCATCATTGCGACCAACGGCAATTTGACCTTGGTCAGTTCAGCCGGGATCTCCAACAGTCCATCCATAGACGTCCAGCTCGGCGGCATTCTGGATGTTTCCACGCGGACTAATACCGCCAATACCAATACGCTGACATTGCAATCGGGCCAGACGCTTCAAGGCAATGGTCTGATTCGCGGCAGCGTGATTGCCGCCGCCGGTTCCATCCTCTCGCCGGGCGAATCAGCCATCGGCACCCTGACTCTTACCAACGCTCTCACGCTGGCCGGCCTGACGACCATGGAAATTAACCGGGCCGGTGCGCCCAATAACAGCGACCGCATTGCCGCCACCAACATCATCGCCGGTGGCACGCTGACGGTGGTGAACCTCGGAGCCGCGCCGCAGGCGAACGACACGTTCCAACTTTTCAACAAGGCGGTTACCGGTGCCTTCGCCGTGACTAATCTGCCCACCCTGTCCACGGGTTTGATCTGGAACAATTCTCTGGCCGTAAATGGAACGCTGAAAGTTGTCGCCACGATCAGCACCTCGCCGACCAATATTGTCGCTTCGTTAAATGGCACGAACCTGACGCTGTCCTGGCCTTTGGATCACACCGGCTGGCGCCTGCTGATGCAGACCAATAAACTTAGCCAGGGTGTCAGTTCTAATACAAACGACTGGGGAACCGTCACCGGTTCCGCGGCCACCAACCAGATGATCCTGCCGATTAATCCGGCCAATCCGACCGAGTTCTACCGCATGGTCTATCCGTAATGAATTCAGCCGGCCAATAAACCTGGCCGCCGGCAAAAGTTAAATCGCACGGGGCGCGGCTTGAAACCGCGCCCTGTTTTTGCTTTTGGGCAATTCGTTTTCCCACCCGGATGAAAGTTTTCGTTCGCAGGGAATTTGGCGGATGTGCTATGGTTCGCCGCAGGAATCTGTGTCATGGCTTTTTCGGTCACATTTCTGGGCAGCGGCACCTCGCAAGGCGTGCCGCTCATCGGCGTGGAGTATCCGCCGGAATTTCTGGCCAACCCTAGGAACTGGCGCACGCGCCCGGCCATTTATGTCGCCACGGACCAGGTAAAGCTGGTCGTGGACACGCCGCCGGATTTTCGCACGCAATGCCTGCGCGAAAAAATCAATTGGCTCGACGCGGTGCTGGTAACGCACGCGCATGCCGACCACATTCTGGGCATGGACGATTGCCGGCGGTTTTGCGATCTGCGCGGCGGCACGGCGCTGCCGATTTATGCGAGCGACGCGACGATGGTGCATCTGCGGCGCGTTTTTATTTACGCGTTTCATCAGGGGCCGTGGCCGAAGGGATATTTCATTCCCGAGGAACACATCATCACCGGCCCGTTTGAAATCGGGGATTTGCGAATCACGCCGCTGGAACTGCCACATGGCCGGATGACAACGACGGGATTTCTGTTCGAGCAGGACGGGAAAAAGCGGCTTGCTTATTTGAGCGACTGCAAGGAAATTCCCGGCGCGGCCATGGAAAAAGTGCGCGGCGTGGAGATCGCCGTGCTCGACGCGCTGCGGCCGAAGCCGCATCCGACGCATATGTGCCTCGACGAGGCGCTCACGGCGGCGCGGCGCATCGGCGCGGCCCGGACATTTTTCACGCATCTGACGCATGATTACGACCATGACAAGTCGCAGGCGGAACTGCCGCCGGGCGTGATGCTCGCGTGGGACGGATTGAAAGTTCAAGCTGATTTATGAAATACATTTTTACAATTTTCTGCGCGGCGATTTTTCTGCGCGGCGGACTTCTGGCGCAGGCCGCCGAGGATCCCGTGTTCACGCCGGCGAATCCGCCGGAGATGAAACCCATTGCGAAGCACACCACACCGGCGTATCGCGCCGCGATGCTGTTTCAACGTGGCGCGAATCTGGGCGATTATCTGGAGGCGAACCGGCATTGGCGGCAGGTCACCGTCGCAGCGGAGGAGTTTGCGCAGATGAAAAAAGAAGGGTTTGACCATGTGCGCGTGCCCATCGGCTGGCATCAATACGCCGGGCCGGGACCGGAATTCACGCTCGAACCGGAGATTTTTTCGCTGGTGGATTTCGTGGTGACGAACGCGCTGAACAACCAACTGGCGGTGATGATCAACCTTCATCACTTTAACGCGCTGGATCAAAATCCGACCAACGCAACGGAGGAGTTTTTGAAAATCTGGCAGCAGATTGCCGAACACTACCAGAAATTTCCCAACCAACTGGTCTTCGAGCTGGACAACGAGCCGCACGAAAACGCGACGACGGCGCTGATGAATCCGATTTACGCGCAAACCATCGCGGAAATTCGCCAGACCAATCCGAGGCGCACGATTGTCGTGGAGCCGGGCGGCTGGGGCGGCGTCGGCGAGTTGAAAAATCTTGTGCTGCCGCCGGACGACAACGTGATTGTCTCCGTGCATTGCTACGATCCTTTTTACTTTACGCATCAGGGCGCGACGTGGACGAGCGGGCAAACGCCGGTCACCGGCATCGTTTTTCCCGGCCCGTCCGCGCAGCCGCTGGTGCCCGATCCAAACCTGCATTTGAAAAAATACATGCTGGACTGGATTGAAAAATACAACACGCTGCCGGCGGATCAAAATCCGAGCAGCCCGCTGGCCTTCACCGGCAAATTAAAATACATCCGCGCGTGGTCGGATTTTTACGGACGCCCCGTTCATCTTGGTGAATTTGGCGCTTACACCAAGGCGGACGAGCCGTCGCGGGCGAATTTTTACTCCGCCTTTCGCCGCGCGTGCGAGCAGGAAAAGATCGGCTGGTGCATCTGGGATTGGAACGCGGGTTTTCGTTACTGGGACAAACAAAACAACCGCCCCATGCCGGGAATGCATGACGCGCTTTTTGGCAAAACGGAATGAACCCGCCGCGACTCCGACGGTCAAATCACCAGCTTATGAATTTTGCGCGGCTGTTTTTTTGTTTGCTGCTCGCGCCGGCGTTGGTGCGCGCCGGCGGCGATGAAGTTGTCGTGGTCTACAACTCGCGGATGCCCGCGTCGAAAGATGTGGCTGAACATTACGCGGCGGCGCGGCACGTTCCGGCGAAGCAAATTTTTGGATTTGCGCTGACGACCGGCGAAGTCATCACACGCGCGGACTTCACGGATTTCCTGCAAAAGCCGCTCGCAGAGCGGCTGGTAGCGGCGGGACTGTGGAAATTTGGCGAGGTCAAGATACCCACGAACGGCATCCAGCCGGCGCACACGGAAGAGCGCGTGGTGAAATCGAAAATCCGCTACGCCGTCCTGTGCTATGGCGTGCCGTTGAAAATCGCGCCGAGTTCCGTTGTGGATGCAGTGGCGGATAAAATCACCAATCAAGAGCTTCGGCGCGACGAAGCGTCCGTGGATTCGGAACTGGCCTGGCTGCCGCTGATTAAAATGAACGTGTCGCTGGCCGGCCCGCTGCCCAATCTGTTTTACACCTGCACCAACCAGGCGCTGCTCACGCCGCAAAATGGCCTTCTGCTGGTGGCGCGGCTGGACGGGCCGACGCCGGAAATCGCCAGCGGCCTCGTGGACAAGGCGCTCGCCGCCGAGAGCAACGGCCTTTGGGGATGCGCTTACATTGACACGCGCAATTTGCAAACTAACGACAGTTATTATCAAGGCGACCAGTGGCTGCTGGCCAGTGCGAACATCTGCCGCCACGAGGGTTTTGATGTCGAGGTGGACACCAACGCCGCGACGCTGCCCGCATCCTATCCTTTAAGCCACATCGCGATTTACGCCGGCTGGTATGACGGTGACGTGAGCGGGCCGTTCACGTTGCCGAAAGTCGAGTTCATGCCCGGCGCCTTCGCCTACCATCTGCACTCCTTCAGCGCCGCGACACTGCGCAGCGCCACCAATAACTGGTGCGGGCCGCTGCTGGCCAAGGGCGCGACCTGCACGATGGGCTGCGTGTATGAACCCTACCTCCAGTTCACGCCTAATGTCGCCTTTTTCCTGGAGGCCTTGTTCAACGGCTACACGTTTGGCGAGGCGGCGTGGGTGGCGCAGCCAGCATTGTCGTGGCAGACCACGGTCATCGGCGATCCGCTGTATCAGCCGTTCAAAAAATCACCGGCCGAACTCCACGCGCAACTGGCGCGCACGAATAATCCGCTCATCGAATGGTCGTTTGAACGGCTGGTCAACCTGGATCTCGTCCATGGCGTCCGCGCACCGCAACTGGAAAAATTTCTGGAAGCCCTGCCCGCCACGGCCAAGAGCGCCGTGCTCGCCGAAAAGCTCGCGGAGATTTACGATTCGCTGGGCAAGCCAAGTTCCGCCATCGAAACGTGGCAGAACGCCTTGAAATTAAATCCGTCGCCAGAACAGCGCATCCGCCTCCGCCTCACTCTCGCGGATAAATTGCTGGAACAAAACCGCAAAGCCGAAGCGGTGGACGACTGGTGGCAGCTCGTCGCCGAAGCACCGGATTATCCCGGCAACTCCGCCATTGAGGAAAAAATCAAGGCGCTGGTGGATAAAACCGTCGGCACCAACGCGCCGGCCAAACCGTGACAAGAATTTTTCAACATCTAACAACCAAAATCGAACATCCAATCATGGTTAGCTGACGACCATTGGATGTTCGATGGTGATGGTTGGGTGTTTTCCATTTCAATTTGAACTATGGTTACATTCTTCGACACGCACGCCCATTTGGATTATCCCGACTACGAAAAAGATTTTTCCGAAGTCCTCGCCCGCGCCCGCGCCGCCGGAATCGTCAAGATGATTTCCATTGGCACGAGCCTGGAAAGCAGCCAGCGCGCCGTCCAGCTTGCCGGGAAATTTCCCGCGATTTACGCCGCCGTCGGCTGGCATCCCAGCGAGGCGCTGGCCGCGCCCGCCGACCTGCGCCCTGCCCTGCGCGAACTCGCCCGGCATCCCAAGGTCGTTGCCATTGGCGAAACCGGATTGGATTATTATCGCCTGCCGAGTTCGCAAAACGGCAGCGCGGAAGATGACGCGCAGTGCAAAAAACGGCAGGCGGAAATTTTTTGGCAGCAGCTCGAAGTCGCGGTGGAATTTGGACTGAACTGCATCATCCACCAGCGCGCCGCGTTCGACGACACGCTGTCGCAGTTCAAACCGTTCGCCGGAAAAGTGCGCGGCGTGTTTCACTGTTTCGGCGAATCCGTGGCGCGTTTGCAGCAGATTTTGGAAATCGGCTCGCTCGTCAGCTACACCGGCATCGTCACGTTCAAAAACGGCCAGAACATCCGCGACGCCGTGGCCGCGACGCCGCTGGACAGATTCATGCTCGAAACCGACTGTCCATATCTCGCCCCGGTGCCGTATCGCGGCCAGCGCTGCGAACCGGCGTTCGTGAAGGAGATTTCCGAAACCGTCGCGCAGGTCAAAATGTGTTCGCTGGGCGAGTTGAGCGCCGCGACCTGCCGGACCGCGCACGACTTTTTTCCCAAACTCGCCTGACGCCCCAAATTCACCCACGCTGTCTGTTTTTATGGCAGCCTCTTTGTTGCCGGCCGCCGGCCCGGTTAGAACATCTTGTCCGACAAAATTTCCTTTTGACTTGAAAGACGGTTTTCAAAGGCGATTAAAGGAAAAAATTTCCGTTCGCCGGCTTTAATTTGCGCGGTTCAGCACAACTCACCTTAATTTCCCCACAGCGGGTTCTGGCATCAGAATTGCGATAGAAGGTGTGTGCAAAAACATTTTCCGGCGACTTGCTCAACTTGATTTTAAGAACATAACCACATGAAAAAAACACTTTTACTTTTAACTGCGGCTTTGCCCGTCATCCTGTGCTCGTGCGCCACGTCCCGGCCGCCACAGGCATATCACAACATGGACAACTCGGCGCTGATCGTCGAATCACTCGACAACCGCTCCTGCCAGGTCATTGCGCCGACGGCCACGACCAAAGAGGAAAATGTCCGCGTGCTGAACCAGGCCAGGTCTTTTGCACAACGTCAGACGGCGGTCATCATTCTTGAAAACTATTCCGAGCCGCAGCTTGGCCCGGAATTCCGCGACCGCAGCGTGGCCTGGTTCGTCGGGCTGCGCGGCCTCGGCTACCAGCACATCGTCTTCCTGCAAGGCAAAGGCGTGGCCGATCCAAACGGCCTGCCCACGCTCGCCGAATACGATTGAAGCAATTTGGTTATGGTTGGTTTGGTTTGTTTGGCAGCCCGCCGACGCGCCGCAGCATGGCATTTCGGCGGGCTGTTTTATTTTAGTTGCCGCGAAACGGGTCCGGCGTATATTCAGTTCCACTGATTTTATGACCCGGCAACAAGTCTTGGATCTTTACTTTCTCGCCGCGCGCCACAAGCTCGTTGATCTCGCCGCCTTTCTGGACCGCGTCGAACGCGCGGACGGCAAAGAAGATTTCCGCCTGCAAAGTTTCCGCGCCGCGCTCGCCAAGCTGAACGGCAAAAAGAAAAACAAGGCGAAGGACGTTCTATTCGTGTTCAGTGATCCGACGACGAAACCAATTGCTCAAGCGGCCACCAAAGGCGCCGTTGGCGCATTCCCGAAAAGAAATCAACCCGCGAATTTCACAAATCTCCACCAATTGTTTCCAAGTTAATTCGCGCCAATTCGCGAAATTAGCGGATTCATTATGAAATACATCGAACCCCACGCCCATATGGTCAGCCGCACGACGGACGATTATGAACGCATGGCGCTCTCCGGCTGCGCGGCCGTCTGCGAACCGGCGTTCTGGGCGGCCTTCGACCGCAGTTGCGTGGCCGGTTTTAATGATTATTTCCGCCAGCTCACCGATTTCGAGCCGCAGCGCGCCGCCAAGTTCGGCGTGAAACATTTCTGCTGGCTCTGCATCAATTCCAAGGAAGCCGAGGATGTGAAGCTAGCGGAGGAAGTCATCGCGCTCATTCCCGAATTTCTGAACAATCCGAACGTCCTCGGCATCGGTGAAATCGGCTTGAACAAAAATTCGCGGAACGAACTGCGCGTGCTGGAAACGCAGGTTGAACTCGCCGCGCAGCACAATCAACTGATTCTCGTCCACACGCCGCACCTTGAAGACAAGTTGAAAGGCACGCGGCTGACGCTTGACGTTTTGAAAAATAACCGGCGCATCCGGCCGGAGCGCGTCATCATTGACCACGTCGAAGAACACACCGTCGAAATGGTTTTGGACACGGGCATGTGGGCGGGCATGACGCTGTATCCCGAAACGAAATGCACGCCGGCGCGGGCGATTGACATTCTGGAAACTTACGGCAGCGAACGCCTCTGGCTGAACAGCGCGTGCGACTGGGGCGTGAGCGATCCGCTCGCCGTGCCGAAGACCGCGCTGGAAATGAGAAAGCGCGGCCATCTTGCCGGCGCGATTGAGAAAGTGATTTTCTCGAACCCAAAAGAATTTCTACAGCAGTCGCTGAAATTCAAGCTGGCTGATTGAGTTTCAACACCGCCGCTTCAAGCCAGCTTCCACGGCGCGCGGTAGTCGCGGGTGAGCCAGCCTGCTTCGCCGGTTCCATCCACGAACTTTTCCGTCTGCGGATTCCACTTGATGATTTGGTTGTGGAAATAGACCAGGTTCACAAGATTGCAGACCGTCGCGGAACGCTGGCCGATCTCCACATCGCACACCGGCAGTTGGCGGGATTTCATGCACTTGATCCAGTCAGAAATGTGATTGGTGCTCCGGTAAAGGCGCACGGCATTGGCCGGCAGCAGCTCTTTTAACAGCGGCGAATAATCATCCATCGTCTCCGCCTTGAGCTGGTCACCCAGCCACAACTGAAACTTGCCGCGATTGACGTAAAGCTTGCCCTTGTCGCCGTAAAATGTGATGCCGTTTCCGGCCTGATGCGTGACTTCGAGACCGGTGGCGTAACGCCAGCGAACGCCGGATTGCGCGCCGGGGGTTGCCGCCGGGAATAATTCCACCGGCCCGCTGTCATCGAAACCAAATGCCCATTGCACGATGTCGAAATGATGCGCGCCCCAGTCACACACGCCGCCGCCGCCGTATTCCCGATAGTGCCGCCATTCCGGAAATCCCTTCGGCATGCCACGCGGACTCAAAATGGAGTTGTAGGGCCGCATCGGCGCCGGCCCCAGCCACAAACTCCAGTCCAATCCCGGTTCATCCGGTTCCCCTGGCAAATCACAAGGAACGGGCGGACCGCTCACGGCCGCGTCCACTTTCTCCACCTTGCCCAGCACGCCGTTGCGAACGAGTTCACATGCCGCGCGGAATTCCGCCATCGAACGCTGCATGGAGCCGACTTGAAAAATTCGTTTATGTGCGCGGACGGCGTTCACCATCGCGCGGCCTTCTAGAATCGTATGCGCCATGGGCTTCTCGCAGTAAATATCCTTGCCGGCATTTGCCGCCGCGATGGCCACGAGCGCGTGCCAGTGGTCCGGCGTGGCGATGACCACCGCGTCAATGTCCTGCCGCGCCAGCAATTCCCGGAAATCGCTGTAAGCCTCGCAGCCTTTGTAATCGCCGTCCTTCGCGGCCTTGGCGTATTCGGACTCGACCGCCTGCTTGGCATGATCTCGTCGCGTGGTGTCCACGTCACTCACGGCCAGCACGCGGACATCATTGCGCGGCAGGCAGGCATGGAGCAAATAATCGCCCTGCTTCCCAATGCCGATGAAACCCAGCGTAAATTGCCGGCTCGGAGCCGTGTCCGCCGCGAGCAGGCTGGGACGCAAAATCAGCGGCGCGGCGCCGGCGATCAGGGCGGTCTTTAGAAAATTGCGGCGGGTAAACGAACGGGAGGAACGGAATGAATTCATGTTGATGTGATTTAACCGGATTGTTATCAAAACAGACCACAATGTCCATCCGCCGGTTACGAATTTTTTTTCACCGCAAAGCAGTTCATGCCACGCCGCTGCAAAGCACCACGAACTCCCCTTTCAAGCTGCGTTTCTGCGTGATTTCCAGCAGCGCCGCCGGTTTGCCGCGCAAAAATTCCTCGAACTTCTTCGTCAATTCGCGCGCCAGCACCACGTCGCGTTCGGGATAAACTTCATTAAGTTCGCCCAGCAATTTTTCGATGCGATACGGCGATTCGTAGAAAACCAAAGTGCCTTCAATCGCTTTCAATGATTCCAATTTGTTGCGCCGCTGACCGGATTTGTGCGGCAGGAAACCGACGAAATAAAATTCATCCGTCGCCAATCCACTAGCCGTCAAACCCGCCACAAGCGCGCACGCGCCGGGAATTGCTTCGACGCGAAAGCCCGCTGCAATCGCCGCCTTCACGACGCGTTCGCCGGGATCGCTGATGCCCGGACTGCCGGCGTCCGTGACCAGTGCGACCTTCTCGCCACGCCGGAGCCGTTCGATGATTTCCTCGCTGCGCTTCGCCTCGTTGAACTGGAAATAACTCAAGAGCGGCTTGCTGATGCCAAAATGTTTCAGCAACTGCCCGGAATGCCGCGTGTCTTCGGCGGCCACCACGTCGCACTCGCGCAGAACGCGCAGCGCGCGGAGCGTGATGTCCTCCAGGTTGCCAATCGGCGTGGCCACGAGGTAAAGCGTGCTGGCAGTGAGCGGCGGCAAGGCAGCGTCCATGTCTTGACTTAAGCAGAAATCCAGCATGAAATAAAACGAATTAGCGCAGTCACCATTTTTTTATGAAACCGATCATACTACTCTGTCTCGGCCTTTTATCTTTGGCCGGAGTCACCAGCGCCCAGGAAATGAAACCGCCCGTGCGCCTGGCGATGGTTGGGCTGAATCACGATCACGCCATGGGTTTTCTTCCCCGTCTGGCGGGCCGGACGGATGTGCAACTGGTCGGCATCGTGGAAACCAACCCGGATTTGATCGCGCGCTATTCCAAACGGTTTCACCTCGATCCGAATCTGTTTTATCCGAGCCTCGAAGCGTTGTTTGCCAAAACCAACGTGCAGGCGGTGGCGACTTTCACTTCAACTTTCGAGCATCAACGCGTTGTGGAAACGTGCGCCGCGCACGGCGTGGATGTGATGATGGAAAAGCCGCTGGCCACGAACATGAAACAAGCGAAGGCGATTGAGGCGGCTGCAAAAAGCAGCGGCATCCAGGTCATCGTCAATTACGAAACGAGCTGGTATCCCGGTAATCAGGCTGCTTACAAAATGGTCCATGACGAACATCAAATCGGCGACATCCGCAAGATCGTGGTGCATGACGGCCATCGCGGGCCGAAGGAAATCGGCTGCTCGACTAATTTCCTGGCGTGGCTGACCGATCCGGTGCTGGACGGCGGCGGCGCGATCAATGATTTCGGCTGTTACGGCGCGGATCTGGCGACGTGGTTTTTCGACGGGCAGAAACCGATTTCCGTCTTCGCCGTCGCGCTCCACCTCAAGCCGGACGTGTATCCGAAGGTCGAGGACGACGCGACGATTGTGCTGACGTATCCCAAAGCGCAGGTCATTTTGCAGCCGTCATGGAACTGGCCGTTTGACCGCAAGGACATGGAAATTTACGGGCAAACCGGCCAGGTGCTGGTGCCGCAATCGGACGTGTTGCGCGTGCGCACGTCCGGGATGTCCGAGGAAAAAGAAATGACGCCGGCCCCCGTCACCGGCGCCAACGCCGATCCGCTGACTTATTTCGTCGCCGTCGTGCGCCATGAAATCAAGCCCACGGGACTGGCATCGCTGGACGTGAACGTGACCGTGGTGGAGATTTTGGACGCCGCGCATGAATCCGCGCGGACGGGCCGAAGCGTCAGCTTCTAGCCGGGCCGTTGTCGTTGAAAGCCACGCGCGTTCTTGTCACCGCGCCGGATTTGAAAACGGCGCGTGTGCCACAAAAGGCAGCCCGCAACGACGCTAAAGACCGTGATCACTAACATTCTGGCTGCTTAAACCGCATTGACCGGCATTGACAAAGACTGAACCAATCGTTAGTTTTAACTGCGAAAGGCTTCCCTCATGAAATCAAAAACATTCGAGGTCGTGGTAAGACTTGCTCTCCTTCTCTGTCTCCTGCTGCCCGGCATTGCGGGCGCGAACAACATCGTCACTTCGCCGAATGAAGCCAGCCTGCGCGCGGCCATTAAAATCGGCGGCTGGGTCAGCCTCCAATTCAACGGCACGATTACCATCGCGAACACGATTGCCATCAGCAACAATGTGATCCTGGATGGCAGCGGCGTCGCGGCAACCATCAGCGGCGGCAATGCGGTCAGACTGTTTTACGTCGCGCCCGGCGTGACGTTTGGCGCAACCAATCTGACGCTGGCCAACGGCAGTTGCGTTGTTACCAACGGCACGCCTGCGGATGCCGGAGCGATTTACAATGACGGCGGCACGGTGACGTTGACCGCCTGCACCTTGACAAATAATAGCGCACAGTCTTTGGTGATTCCTGTTAATTATTATAATTTTACTCGTCTGGCTCGCGGCGGGGCCATCTTCAATAACGGCGGTGTCGTGTTATTAAATCAATCCGGCATTTCAAACAATGCGGCCATCGGCGGTGGAATAGGAACTGGCTTGGGCGGGGCGCTCTACAACACCAACGGGACGATGACGATTATGGGATGCAACGTGAGCAGCAATGTCTGCCAAGGTTTAAGTGTTGGTCATGGCACTGGTCTGGCGATGGGAGGCGCTATATTTCAGACATCTGGTTCCTTAACGATTGCCGACAGCAACTTCGCATTCAATCAGGCCTTGGGCGGTAGCAGTTACTTCCCTGGAAGCCCTGGACACCTTCCTTCAAGCCCAGCGTATGGCGGCGCGGCGGCGATCACTGGCGGCGGCGTAACAATTAATCACAGCCAGTTTTTTGCGAACACAGCGAAAGGCGGAGACGCACAAGTAGATTATAGTTTTGGCGGCCAATATGCCGCTGGAGGTCCCGCAGCCGGTGGAGCGGTTTATTCTGCTGCCACGCTCACAGTTAACGACAGTTCATTCTTAGGAAATCAAACGCTTTCAGGCAACAACACAGTGGTTCCGGACGGCGCACTAAATGGGATAGATGCCTACGGCGGTGCCATTTATAATCTAGGCACAGCGTCGCTAAACCGCTGCTCGGTCTATTCTAATTATATTCAAGGCGGAAATACCATTGGGAATGGAGTTTACGGTTATGGCAGTGGCCTTGCAAATGGCGGCAACGGTTTGGGTGGCGGAATTTTTAACGCGTCACAATTGGCTGTCACAAATTGCACCATCGCGCTGAACTCCGCAGCTGGTGGTAATGGTAGCGGGGATCGGACTGACGCTAATTTTAATCAATTTGGCTCGGGTGGAAATGCCTTTGGTGGTGGCGTGTTCAACAATAGCAGTGCGACATTCATCGCGATGAATCTCACCATCGCCAGCAACACTTGTAGTTCACCTAGTTCACCTTATGGAGCCTATTTCAGAGAAGGCATCGCCGCCGGAGCCGAGATCGCCAACACGAACGGCACACTGCGCCTGCACAACTCCATCATCGCCTACGGCGGCTCCTCCGGTAATGCTTATGGCCCTATAACTGATGACGGCTACAACATCTGCTCCGACGGCTCGGCGAACTTGTCCAGCGGTTCGAGTTACAATAATACCGACCCGAAACTCGCGCCGCTGGCCGATAACGGCGGACTGACCTGGTGCATGGCTTTGCTGCCAACCAGTGCGGCCATTGATTCCGGCGACAGCGCCGGCAGTCCCAACACCGACCAGCGCGGCTTTGTCCGCCCCATTGGTGCCGGCCCGGACATCGGCGCTTATGAATACGGTTCGTATCTTCTTGGTTCACATCCTCTGGTCGGTCCGTATTTGAACATCACCGCCATCGCGAGCGATGTCCTGCTATCTTTCACCGCTTCTCCGCCCAGCGCATATCGCCTGCAGGCCTCCACCAACCTGACCACTTGGACCGACTTGATAACCTACGGACCATTTGCCAGTCCGACCAACATCAGCCAGAACATCAGCCGGCTGGCATTTGATCGCTTTTACTTCCGGCTGCTCGTGCAATGACGCCCAGATTATCATTCGTTCTGGGCACAATGCCGCATTGGAAAACGGCAGGCGCAGTTTTTATTTGAGTTTCATCCCGTTCGCGTCATATTGCCTGCATGAAAATGACGTTTGCCATTCCTGATGACGTTGGCGAAAGATTTCGCAAAACCGTCCCGACCGGAAACCGTTCGGCGGTGGTGACCCATCTTCTGCGCAAAAAGCTTCGCCCGTCGCCGTCGGCGCTTGAGACGGTCTGCCGGCGCGTTAACCGGCTCGGCGCATTGGAAACGGAAATGGCCGCGTGGGAGCAGTTCGACGACCAAGCCACATGAACCGGGGCGAGATCTGGCTGGTCAATTTCGATCCGACCATTGGTTCGGAAATCAAGAAGACGCGACCGGCCATTATTCTTTCCGGCCAGCCCTTCAATCATCTTCGGCGCACGGTAATCGTTGTTCCACTTTCCAGCACGCATGAACGGACGGAATTTCCATTGCTCATTGCGATCCGCAGCAGCGGAAAAAAATCCGTCGCAGTGGTTGACCAAATCAAAGCCGCCGCCAAGGAACGCTTCATCCACAAAATCGGCGAGGCAACCGATGACGAGATGAGTCAAATCAGCGACGCGCTGGCAACGCTGGTTGAATTGGATTGAATGAAACCCGCCGCCCAATTTTCCATCGTCCTCGTCACCGCGCCGGATTTGAAAACGGCGCGCGCGCTGGCCAGGGCGGCGTTATCGGCGAAGCTCATCGCCTGCGCGAATCTGGTTCCGAAGATTGAATCGCATTACTGGTGGCGGAGAAAAATCGAATCGGGAGCGGAGGTCTTGTTGGTTTTGAAAACGCCGAAGTCAAAACTGGCCGCGCTGGAAAAACTGATTCTGGCCCGGCATCCTTACGACACGCCGGAATTTCTGGCGCTGCCCTTGAGCGCCGGCAGCCGGAGTTATCTGGACTGGCTGGCGGCAAGCTGCCGCTGAAATTTGTTGGCACGCGGCGCGGGCGGGCGTAGATTCGTTGCGTGCCGGATGCAAACAATCTGACGGAATTGATGCTGGCCGCCCTGCCGGGCATGGCGATCGGCATTGGGCTGTTCATCCTCGGCTGGATGCTGGCGGCGCACCGCCGGGCGCGGCGGGAGCAAAAATCTTTTCCCGAGGCGTTTAATTTCTTCGCGTTCAAGCCGGGTTCCCCGCCGCGACCCGCCTGCTGGCTGGCGATCCGCTCGGTTTCGCCGGAAGCGGTCAAGGTGGCGCTGGGGCTGAACCGCGCGGCGCCGTGTTCGTGGGTGGAAGGCCTCGCCGGCAGCCATGAATTTTTCATCAGCCCGCGCGTGCATGGCTGGGTGATCGTCACCGGCCTCGGCCTGCCGCATCCGAGCGACGACGTGGATGCGTGCTTTCTGTTTCTCACGGCCTTGAGCCGCAAGCTCGGCCATGTGCAGTTTTTCTACGCGGAGAAATTTTCGCGGCACCATGCCTGGGCGCGGCTGGACGACGGCTGCGTGACGCGCGGCTACGCCTGGACGGGCGAAACAGTCTGGAACCAGGGCATCGAGACGCGGCCGGAAATCGAGGCCGGCTTGAAAACCTTCAACTACGGCGAACAGACGGCCACGATCCTGGATGCGGAGACGAATTTTGAGAAAGTGCCGCAGCTCGCCGCGCGCTGGAGCCTGGACCCGGCGGAAGTCCGGCTGAATTCCACCCGGCAGTCCATCGGGCTGGCGGGGGAATCGGCGTTCAACTGAAAATTTTTGTTGCGGTCAATTCGCGGCTGGCGCAAAGTGCGGCAACGAAAGGCTCACCATGTCATTCAGCATCGAACTCGAACTGCAAAAATTCCCCAAGACCATCAAGCTCAAGGATGGCAGCAATGCCGTGCTGCGCCAGTTGCAGCCGGACGATGAAAAGGAGTTTCACCAGCTTTTCCAGGGCATTCCCGAACGCGAGCGGATGTTCATCAAGCATCGCGTGCAGGACATCAAGGTCATCCGCGAATGGTGCAAGAACATTGACGTGGGGCGCAACCTGCCGCTGCTCGGACTGATTGACAAAAACATCGTCGGCGCGGCCACGCTGCACCAGCAGCTCGGCGGCTGGAAACGGCACATCGGCCGGGTGAGCGTGCTGGTGCATCCGGAATTTCGCGGACGCGGCCTGGCCCGCGCGCTCATCTCGGAAATTCTGGACATCGCGCGCCGCGCCAGCCTCGAACGCGTCGAGGCGGAATTCATCGGCGAACAGGACGCGGCGGTGAAGATGTTTGCGATGCTCGGCTTCAACCAGCTTCTGCGGCTCGAAGATTATGTGAAGGACATGCAGGCCGTCACGCACGATTACATTTTGATGGGGCTGGATTTGCGGACGGACGAGGAATACGCGGGCGTGGGCGGCTGAATTGACGATTTACGATATTCGATTTTCGCGCGTGAAACAGTCCGTGACGTTCAAACGAATTTCGCTCGTAAATCATATATCGCATATCGCAATGACACCGGAGGTTTGCCCCAACTGCGGCGCGGACGTGCCGCGCCATGCGCCGGCATGTCCCGGCTGCGGCGCCGATGAAAAAACCGGCTGGTCGGATTCCGCTTACGCCAGCGACCTCGGCCTTCCCGATGAGGATTTTGACTACAACGAATTCGTGAAGGAAGAATTCGGCGCCGCCGGCGTCAAACCGCGCGGCATCCATTGGTTTTGGTGGCTCACCGCGCTGCTCCTCGTTGCGCTGTTCCTGCTTTTCTGTCTGCATTGACGACCTTGCGCTCCAATATAAGCCCCGATCCGCCGCACCTTGTTCCGGACTGAAAAACCGGCCTAATGCAGCAGCGCCCGGCCCAGCTTCAAAAGCTTTTGCACGTCCGCGTCGGATTTTGCCTCGGCATAAATCCGCAGCACGGGTTCGGTGCCGGAACCGCGCAGCATCAGCCACGTCGAATCGGCCGCGACAAACTTCACGCCGTCGCGCGCTTCCACGGTTGCCAGCGGCGAGCGCAGAAGCTTTTTCGGCGGATTCGTCTTCAGAGATTCCATGAGCGCGGCGCGCTGCTCCAGCGGATAATGCGCGTCGAACCGGTCGTAACGGTGCGGGCCGAATTCCTTTTCCAGCCGCGCGTAAATTTTGTTTATGGAAGATTTTTCCATCGCCAGCATTTCGAGCAGGAACAAGCCCGCCGCCAGGCCGTCGCGTTCGGGAATGTGATTGGCGAAGCCGACCGAACCGCTCTCCTCCGCGCCAAACAGCGCGCCGGGCTTCATCAGTTCCGGCGCGATGAAACGGAAGCCGATGCCCACTTCGGTGAGCGGCAAATTCCACGCCGCGCACATCTTGTCCACCATCGCCGTCGTGTTGAAAGTTTTCGTTACGGTGCCGCGACCGCCGCGATTGCGGACAAGATGATGCAGCAGCAGCGCGATGACTTGCTGGTTCGTCAGCGGTCCGCCGCGTCCATCCATCGCGCCGATGCGGTCGGCATCGCCATCGGTCACGAGGCAAATGTCATGCGGATTTTTCCGCAACTGCGCGCCGCCGAGAATGTAATTCTTCGGCAATGGCTCCGGGCAAATTCCGCCAAAGAGAACATCGTGCTGGCCGTTCAGCGTCGTGACCTTGCAGGAAGTCTTGGCGAGCAGCGTTTCAAACACGCCCGCGCCGACGCCAAACAAGGCGTCATGCGCCACGCGCAATTTGGACTTGGCGATGAGCTTGAAATCCACGAGTTGCTTGATGGTTTTGAAATGCGCGGGCCGGACGTCTTGGACGGCAATTTTGAATTTTGAATTTTGAATTTTGAATCGCGGCGGATTGCGATCCAGAAAACCTTCGACCGCCTGGCACGTTTCGGCGTCGCTGGAACCGCCGAAGTGGGACTTTAGTTTGAAT
>Ga0075522_10000327_pt1 | contig 33672 bp, 28 predicted proteins | sample NGEPerA_FD_74796 | JGI IMG/M metagenome (GOLD analysis project Ga0075522, IMG submission 74796) | Arctic peat soil microbial communities from the Barrow Environmental Observatory site, Barrow, Alaska, USA - NGEE PermafrostL2-A | ecosystem: Environmental > Terrestrial > Soil > Wetlands > Peat ... | reverse complement strand
GCCGCCCACGAGCAGCTGCAGCAGCCGGTACTGCGCGTGGTTGGTGTCCTGGTACTCGTCGACGAGTACCAGGACACCAACCACGCGCAGTACCGGCTGCTGCAGCTGCTCGTGGGCGGCGGACGCCCGCCGCGCAGCGAGGCAGCCGAGCCGGGCGATCGTCCCGTGTATGCCGGACCGGTGGGACATCGGAACCTGGCGGTTGTGGGCGACGACTCGCAGTGCTTGGTCGAAGGAACGCTGGTCACGATGGGTGACGGAACCCAGCAACCGATCGAGGAGGTTTGGGCCGGAGACATGGTCCTTGCCGCTCACGGGAGCGGCGATTTTCGGCCCGCAATGGTGATGCGTCGCCACGAATCACGTAGCTCGCAGGGGATTGCGCTCACAACCCGGTCGGGACGGCAGTTGGTAAGCACAGCAGAGCACATCCACTTTGCCGGCTTTGTGCTCGGCAGAACTCCTCAACTGCATATGACTTACGTGATGTGGAAGCGCGGCGTCGGATTTCGCGTCGGGACATCTCGGACATACACCGCAAGTCAAGTCAAGCCAGTCGTCGGAGTGCGCTTGAGGATGAGACACGAGGGCGCGGACGCGGCCTGGATCGTCTCGGTGCACGGCAGCGATGCGGAGGCCCGCGTAGCTGAGCATGTGCTATCGGCGCAGTACGCTCTTCCGACCCTCCCCTTCAATGCTCGGCCGTCAGGTGCCGAGTGCGTGGATAGCTTGGTTGGTAATCAGGCGCTGATCGATCGTGTCTTTGCCGCCCTCAATACTGAGGAGACCGGGCAGCAATTGCTCGCCGACGAGGGACTCAGCCTCCGCTTTCCGCACTTCACCCCGATGGCTCACACCTCCGGTAGACGTGGTTCGCCCCGTACCCGTCGCCGCATGGTGGTGACGCTCTGCGGCGACCGGCGAGGCGCCTCACCGATGCACCGCATCGCCATGTTCGGTTACGACAAGTCCGGAAGGGAGGCGCTCGAACGTCTCGGCATCAGTGTAAGGCCGGCACGCCGCGGATCGGCTGGATGGCGCTACGAGTCGGCGTCAATGGACATGCGTTCATTGCTCTCGACTGTTGAGCGAGTGCGAAGCGAGCTCGACTTTCACCTCCAGCTCAACGCTCGCCTCGTTCGCAATCCAGATGGGGTCGCGAACGCTCTCCCCTTCATGCCGGCGTCGTCATTGAGACCGGGGATGGTGATGGTGGATGCCGATGGAGGCTTCGATCTGATCGACAGCATCGAACCAGTATCGATCGAAGCACCCGTATATGACCTCGACGTTGACGGTGTCCACAACTTCATTGCCAACGGGCTAGTCACCCACAACTCGATCTACAGCTTTCGTGGAGCCGACGTGCGCAACATTCTCGACTTCCAGGAGGACTTCCCCGACGCGCGCGTGGTGAAGCTCGAGCAGAACTACCGCTCCACCGAGACGATCCTCTCGGCCGCGAACGCGGTGATCGCGAACAATCGCGGCGGGATCGCCAAGCGCCTGTGGAGCGAGCTCGGACAGGGAGAGCAGATCCACCTGCGCGAGCTGGACGACGAGCATGCCGAGGCGCGCTTCGTCGTCGGCGAGATCGAGCGACTCGTGGACGAGGGCGCGAGCCGCGCGGAGATCGCCGTCCTGTACCGCACGAACGCAATGTCGCGGGTACTCGAGGACACGCTCGTCCGCCGCGAGATCGCCTATCAGGTGATCGGCGGGACCAAGTTCTACGAGCGCGCCGAGATCAAGGACGCGATCGCCTACCTCTCGCTGCTGGCCAACCCATTCGACGTGGTGAGCTTCACGCGCGTCGCCAACTCGCCGCGGCGTGGACTCGGACAGACTTCCCTGTCGCGGATCGTGGCCCACTCGGCCACCGTCGGCGTCTCGGTCTGGGAGGCCGCGTCCAGCCCCGGGCAAATCCCCGGACTCGGCGCCGCCGCGGTGAAGGCGCTGCGGCGCTTCATGGACACGATGGACGACCTGCGCATGCGTATCGAGCAGCATGTCCCCGTGGGGGATCTGCTCGAGGCCGTGCTCTCGCAGACCGGGTACGTCGAAGCGCTGGAAGCCGACCGCACGATCGAGGCGCAGGGGCGTGTCGAGAACCTCGAGCAGCTGGTGCAGGTCGGGCGCGAGTTCGACGCCGATGCACCGGCCGACGAGGACACGCTCGAAGTCTTCCTCCAGCAGATCGCGCTCGTCGCCGACGCCGACTCCCGTACCGAGGACGAGGGGCTGGTGACCTTGATGACGCTGCACAACGCCAAGGGCCTGGAGTATCCGACGGTGTTCATCGTCGGCTGCGAGGACGGGGTCTTCCCCCACTCTCGCGCGCTCGACGAAGGGGCCCTCGAGGAGGAGCGGCGTCTGTTCTACGTGGGAGTGACGCGTGCCAAGCAACAGCTGTATCTGACCCATGCACGGCGCCGCTCGGTGTTCGGCGCCCAGACTCACGGACTGCCGAGCCGCTTCCTCGACGAGATCCCGGCGGAGCTGCTCGACCGCGTGCAGGCTCCCGCGCTGCACTCATGGGCCGGCGCCACCGCCGGCGTGGGTGCACCCAACGGCGGGGCCGGCCTCCGTGGCTCCTCACCAGGTGCCTGGGCGGGCCGATCGGGAGCAACCGGTCAGGAGGGCCAAGTCGGCGGGCGGGGGCGGGCGGTATCCGCCGGGTCGTCATTCCGCCTGGGTGAGGATGTCCTCCACGCCGCCTTTGGCGAGGGAGTCGTCACCGGCGTCGAGCCGGGCGGGGTGATCGTCGTGCGCTTCGCGGACGACGGATCGGAGCGCAAGCTGATGGCCGAATACGCCCCCGTCACGCGGCGCTAGCATCCGGCTCGATGTCCGCCACGATCATCGACGGGAAGGCGATTGCCGCGCGCGTGCGGGGCGAGGTGGCGCGCGAGGTGGAGGCGTTCACCGAGCAAGTCGGTCGTCCTCCGGGGCTGGCGACCGTGCTCGTCGGCGAGGATCCCGCCTCGGCCGTGTATGTGGGCGGCAAGCAGCGTGCCTGTGCGGAGGTCGGCATGGTTCCGTTCGACCGACGTCTCCCTGTGGATGCCTCATTCGAGCAAGTAGCCGAGGAACTGCAGAGCCTCAACGCCGATGCGAAGGTGAGTGGCGTGCTGTTGCAGCTGCCGCTGCCCGACCACCTCGATGGAGCGACGCTGACGGCGATGATCGACCCGCAGAAGGACGTCGACGGTCTGACCCCGGTCAACGCCGGGTTGCTCGCGCTCGGACTGCCGGGACTGCGGCCCTGCACCCCCTCGGGGGTGATGGAGCTCCTGGCGAGCGTCGATACGCGGCTGGAAGGCGCCGAGGCGGTCGTGATCGGGCGCTCGAACCTGTTCGGCAAGCCGATGGCGCAGCTGCTGCTCGCGGAGAACGCGACTGTGACCACCTGCCATTCGCGCACGCGCGAGCTGCGCGAGGTGTGCGCCCGCGCGGATGTGCTGATCGCAGCGGTCGGTCGACCGCGGCTCGTGACGCGCGAGTTCGTCAAGCCGGGCGCGGTCGTGATCGACGTCGGCATGAACCGATTGACACCCGCGCAGGCCGGCAACAAGAGCGGCCTGGTCGGTGACGTCGACTTCGCGGCGGCGAGCGAGGTCGCATCGGCGCTCACCCCGGTGCCGGGCGGCGTCGGTCCGATGACGATCGCCTACCTGCTGGTGAACACGCTGCACGCCGCGCGCCTGCAGGCGCAAGCGCCGGCCTGATCGCCCCGGCTATGCACGTCGACCCGGCCCCCTGCGGGCAGGCGCGTGTCGATAGGCTCCCCGAGCGCCGATGAGACTCACACGAATCCGCCTGGGAGAGCTGCTTGCCGCGGCAGGCGCAATCTGCCTGATCGTCTCGCTGACGCTGCCCTGGTATGAAAACGCCGCCGGCAAGCTCGACGCGTGGAGCACCTTCGGCCCGGCGGTCGTCCTGTTGATCGCGGCTGCGATCGCCGCGCTCGTGCTCCTCCTGACCACCGTCACCGAGCGCACTCCCGCGCCCCCTGTCGCCGCCGCGGTGTGGACCGTCCCGTTTGGCCTGCTCGCCGTGCTGGCGGCGATCGTGAGGTTGCTCGAGCGGCCCGATCACGCCACGTCGCTATGCGCGGGCGCCTGGGTGGCGCTCGTGGGCGCCGTGGCGGTCCTCCTCGGCGCGTGGCAGTCGATGCGCGACGAACGGACCTCGCTGTACGAGCCGGCGACGCCTGAGCCGCGCCGGCTCGACTGAATCGGTTGGACTTAGCCGGCTGGACTTAGCCGGCTGAACTAGCCGCCGGCGGGATTCGGGCCCTTGACCGTGCGCAGCGGCCTGACCTCGGCCACAGGGGCCTCGGACTCCTCGCCGGAGAGCTCTGAGACCGTCCGTTCCAGCGTTCCGATGCGGCTCGCCAGGCCTTGGATCGCCTCGGCGATCGGATCTGGCAGGTGGATCCAGTCGGCGTCTGGACCCTCGGGGCGCCGCCCGTCCACGCGCACCGGGTGCCCGGGGTTGCCGACGACCGTGGAGTTCGGCGGCACGTCGGTGATCACGACGCTGTTGGCGCCGATCTTGGCGCCGTGGCCGATCGTGATCGGTCCCAGGAGCTTCGCGCCGGAGCCGATCGTGACGTTGTCCTGCACCGTCGGATGGCGCTTACCCGTCGCAAAGCCCGTGCCCCCGAGGGTGACCCCCTGGTAGAGCGTCACATCGTCACCGATATCCGCCGTCTCGCCGATCACAACACCGGCGCCGTGGTCGATGAACAGGCCCTCGCCGATCCGCGCCGCGGGGTGGATCTCGATCCCGGTTACCGCGCGCGTGAGCATCGAGAGCGTGCGCGGCAACACCCGTACCCCGGCGCCGTGCAGCGCGTGCGCGACGCGGTAGGCCAGCAGCGCGTGGATCCCCGGCCAGGTGGCGAGGATCTCCCCCTGTCCCACCCCGCGCGCGGCTGGATCGCGGTCGCGCGCGGCTGCCACGTCGCGACGCAACTCCCCCGCGACCTGCGCGAATGTGCCAAAGCCGGGCATGGAAAGAGCGTAGCGGCCCGGTCAGGGGGCGAAGAACGGCTGCGAGACGTAGCGCTCGCCCGAGTCGGGCATGATCACGACAATCCGCTTGCCCTTCGACTCGGGTCGGGCGGCCACCTGGAGCGCTGCCCAGAGCGCCGCCCCGCAGGAGATCCCGGCGAGCAGGCCGACGCGCCGGGCGCAGGTCCAGGCGGTGTGGATCGCGTCGTCGTCGGACACCGCGATCACCTCGGAGAGTAGCTCGCGGTTGAGCACCGCCGGGACGAATCCCGCGCCGATGCCCTGGATGCGATGCGGACCGGGCTGAGCACCGGAGAGGACCGCGGAGCCCTTCGGCTCGACCGCGACTATCTGGAGTTGGGGGTTGCGCTCGCGCAGGTATTCGCCCACGCCCGTGATCGTGCCGCCGGTGCCGACACCGGCCACGAGGATGTCGACGCGACCGTCGAGCGCGCGCTCGATCTCCGGCCCGGTGGTGCGCCGATGGACGGCGGGGTTGGCGGGGTTGGAGAACTGGTCGGGCAGGAACACGTCGGGCTCACGCGCCATCGCACGGGCTGCCGCGACGGCCTCCCCCATCCCACCGAGCGACTCGGTGATGTCGACGCGCGCGCCGTAGAGACGGAGCAGGCTCTCACGCTCACGACTCATGCCCTGGGGCAGCGCGAGCACCAGTTGATAGCCGCGCGCGGCGCAGACGAAGGCGAGCGCGATCCCGGTGTTACCAGAGGTCGCCTCCACGATCGTCGTGCGTCCTGGCTCGATCCGGCCTTCCGCCTCGGCCGCCTCGATCATCGCCACGCCGATCCGGTCCTTGACGCTCCCCCCCGGGTTGAACGCCTCGAGCTTGGCGAACAGCTCCACCCCGTCCGCCGCCGGCGCCTCGTCGAGCATCCGCGGTAGCCCAACCAGCGGGGTGCCACCGACGAGCTCCGCAATGTTGATCGGGATTTGAGGCATCTGCCTCCCGAGAATAGAGGGCAGATCGAACGGGGGACGTTCAGATGTAGTACATGCTCGCGCCGGCCTCGCGGGACTCGCGCTCGATCACGTCGGCGATCGTAGTCTGTGCGAGCACCTTCCGAGCGGCCTCGGCGGCGTCCGCGAACACGCCCTCGGAGTCGCGTCCAAGTGGGCCGTCGAGCAGCTCGACGATCTCGAGCACGCTCACCGACGAGGGCTCGCGCGCGAAGCGGTAGCCGCCCTTCACGCCGCGTTGCGAGCTGATCACCCCCGCCCGTCGCAGCGCCGCGAACAGCTGCTCGAGAAACTGCACCGGCACGTCGCGCTTGCGCGCCAGCTCACCGATCGGTATCGGCTCGGAGCCCGCGGAGCGTCCGAGCTCGGCGAGCGCGAGCACGGCGTAGGGAGACTTGCTGGTGATCGAGATCATCGGCGCGTTACCACAGACGCGATGCTACGGAACAAAGCGGTAGGGCGTTCGCTGAGCGTCCTACAACCAGCCGCGCTCGGTGGCGATCAACACTGCCTGGGCGCGATCGACCGCGCCGAGCTTGCCGTAGATGTTGTGCAGGTGGGTACGGACGGTGCTGGTCGAGAGCGTCAGCTCGTGGGCGATCTGCTTGTAGACCTTGCCTTCGGCCAGTCGCTGCAGGACCCCGAGCTCGCGGCCGGACAGCGGGCAGGGATCGACGTGACGCTGGCGCTGGTTGGAGGAGCTGGGCAGCTCATACATCACCCGTCTGAGCTCCTGCGGGCCGATGCCGACGATCTTCGCGGTCTGCAGCATCTCCGTCGAGGAGACCTGGGCGCCCTGCTCGTAGTGGGCGAGCATGTCCGCCAAGCGGATGAACGCGGCCTCGCCCTCGACATCGGGGTTGTGATGGCGCTCGATCGCGGTGGCGATCGTGGCCGGCAGTCCCCAGCGGCGGGCGAGCACGCCGCCCACCAACGCGTGGTCGACGCCGAGCTCCCGGCGCTCCTGATGGATGCGTTCCTCCGGCGTCTTCGCCCCGAGGTGCACCTGCGCGGGGTAGCCCGGGTAGGCGTGGAGCAGGACGAGCTTGCCGATGTCATGCAGGAGGCTCGTCACGGTCAAGCGGTTTCGATGCTCATAGCCGACCTCCGCCGCCACGCGGTCGGCCGCCCGCTGGGTCGCCAGCGCATGCAGGCGGAAGCGCTCGGGCGCCGCGTCCCACACGCTCGAGCGCTCGAAGAATTCAAACGTACGCACGCGTCCCGCCAGCGCCTGCACCATCTCCGGGCTGAGCAGCTCGACAGCGCCCACGACGGTGTCGACACGCACACGCGAGCTCTGCGTCTGGTTGGCGACACGCAGCACGGCGATGATCAGCGCGACATCCGACTCCACGGCGGTCACGATGTCGGCGGTGGCCACGTGGTCTCCGGAGATCACCGCGAGCAGGCGGTTGCGCGACTCGGCGAGCGCGGGGAAGGCCTCCAGCGCCTCGAAGGCCATCGTCAGGCGCCGGCCGTGCCCCTCGTTCTGATGGCGGGCGCCGGGTGTCCCGGCCGATCCACCTGACCGTCGCTCGACCTCCGCGGAGCGGCTCTTCGTGGTCGCTGCTCGCTTTGGCTTGGAAGCTGTGACCTGCATGCGTCCCGATACCTACCTCGCGATCGCCGGCTACCCGAGTGGGCGGTGCCGTGTCGGGGTCCTATCGGCAGATCTGGACGAATGGTTGAGGAGATCTTGGCCGGCCATCCCACGCTGGGATAGACGGCGGGTGAGAGGCGCGGAGACTTTTATATGTCCCGTTGGGCGTGGTGTTTAACCATAGTTACACACCTCTCGATTTTGCAAACACTTCTCCAGCCTCGTCGCATTCTCGTCACACCCGCCTAGCCTCGAGCACCCCGTCGATGCGCCGCAGCGTCTCCTCGCGCCCGAGCAACGCCACGCTCTCGAAGATGCCGGGCGAGATCGGAGTGCCGGAAACGGCCACGCGCAAGGGTTGGTAGACGGCTCGAGGCTTCACCGCGCGACGCGTGAGCACCCCCTCGAGCGCCTCACGGATGCTCGCCTCATCGAAGTCGACGACCTCGGCCAGCGCCGTACGCGCATCGGCGAGCACCGCGCGACCATCCTCGCCCAGCCACTTCTCCCGCGCCGGGGGATCGTCCTGGGGACCGTCGAGGAGGAAGCCCGAGAGCGGCCAGAAGTCCGCGAGCGTGTGGATCTTCTCCTGGCTGATAGCGACCGCACCGGCGAAGCGCTCATCCTCCCGCGCTCCGGGATGGCCGCCGGCGCCATCGAGAAACTCTCCCACGCGCGTGGCCAGCTCCTCGGTGGGCAGCTCCCGGATATGGACGCCGTCGAGCCACTTCAGCTTGGTCTCGTCAAAGCGCGCCGGGTTGCGGCTGACACGCTCGAGCGTGAAGCGCTCGATCAGCTCCTCCGTCGAGAGCACGGTCGTGTCGTCGCCCGCGCCCCAGCCGAGCAGCGCCAGGTAGTTGCGGACCGACGCCGGCAGGTAGCCGGCGTCGCGCAGCTCCTGCACCGAGGCGGCGCCGTGGCGCTTGGAGAGCTTCTTGCCGTCGGGCCCGTGGAGCAGCGGCAGGTGCGCATACAGCGGGAGCGGCGAGGGTGGGCGGGCCTCCGATCGGTCCAAGCCGACCGCCCTGGCCGCCTCCAGCACCAGCAGCTGCTTGGGGGTGTTCGAGAGGTGATCCTCGCCGCGCACGACGTGCGTGATGCCGGCATCGAGGTCGTCGATCGCGACCGCGAAGTTGTAGAGCACGGAGCCGTCCGCACGCGCGATCACGGGGTCGTCGAGGTGGACGTGCGCGAAGCGCGTCTCGCCGCGGATCGCGTCGTGCACGACGGTCTCGCCCTCCTCGGGCACGCGCAGTCGTACCGCGCCCTCGCCCTCGGGCTCGCCCCGGAACCCGCGCTCGTCGCCGTGGCGCTGCTTGTAGGACTTCACATCTTCCGCGGTCGCGTTCGAGCGATAGGCGTGCCCCCCGTCGAGCAGCGCTCCGAGCGCCTCCCGGTGGCGCTCGGAGCGCTCTGTCTGGAGAATCGGGCCCTCGTCCCAGTCGAGCTCCAGCCAGCGCAGCGCGTCGAGGATCTGCTCGACGTTCTCCGGCGTGGAGCGCTCGCGGTCGGTGTCCTCGATGCGCAGCACCAGCTTTCCGCCGGCGTGACGGGCGAGCAGCCAGTTGAACAGCGCCGTGCGCGCGCCACCGATGTGCAGCGCCCCGGTCGGCGACGGCGCAAACCTCACCCGCATGGATCGACCCTGACGGTCTGGGTCTGGTCGGTCGGTCTGTGGGGCAACGGAAACCATAAGATCGCCAGCATGCTAATCGGAGCGCACGTCTCGCCCGCGGGCGGGCTGCCAAAGGCGATCGAACGCGGCGTCGAGCGCGACTGCCGCGCGATCCAGATCTTCAACCAGTCCCCGCGCATGTGGAAGCCGACCGTCTACCGCGAGGCGGACGTCGCGGCGTTCCGGGAGGCGATGGCCGCGAGCCAGATCGACGCCGTGCTGATCCACGCCGTCTACCTGCTCAACTGCGCCAGCGACGATCCGGAGATCCGTGCGAAGTCACTCACCTCGCTCACGCATTCCCTGCGGGTCGGACACGAGATCGGCGCCGCCGGCGTGGTCCTGCACCCAGGCTCGGCCAAGACCGGCGACGTGCCGAGCGCGATCACCCGCGCCGGAGAGACGATCGGGGAGGCCCTGAAAGAGAGCGAGGGTTGCGAGCTGCACCTCGAGAACACGGCGGGCACGGGCGGCACGCTCGGGCGCTCGTTCGACGAGCTCGCCGCGCTCCTGGACGCATCCGGCGGGGGGGAGCGCCTCGGGGTGTGCCTCGACTCCTGCCATCTGCTCGCCTCCGGCTTCGAGATCCGCACCGCGACCGGCATGAGCTCGGTCCTGCGCGCGGCGACACGCAAGCTCGGGCGCGGCCGGATCCGCTCGCTACACCTCAACGACTCCCAGACCCCACTCGGCTCCAACCGCGACCGCCACGCCAACCTCGGCGCCGGCGAGCTCGGCGAGGAGGGCTGTATGGCGTTCCTGTCCGCACCGGGCCTGCAGAAGCTGCCCTGCATCCTCGAGACCCCCGGCGAGAACCGCGCAGGTCCGGGGCGCAAGGAAATCGCGCTCGCGGTCGAACTGCGCGAGCGCGGAATCGCCGCCCGCAAGTAGGGAAGAGCCGTTCGGTTCAGCCGGTGGCGGTGGCCGTGGCCTGCGCAGCCGGGGCAAGGGCGTGTTCGAGCTCGGCGCGAAGCGTCGGGGTGTGCTGCACCCGGTAGGTCTCGCCGAGGCGCACGCGGCGGGTGCCGGAGCTCGTGTTGATCTCGAGCACGACCTCGGCGGGGCCGGGGTTTTCCTCGATCAGCTGCTTGCAGTCGTCGATCGCGCTCGTGGCGAGAGACGATGCGTCGACGCGCAGGCGCACCGGATGAGCCAGCGCGGTGGCGGTCTTGGCGGCTGTGTCGGCCCGCGTGCGGGCGCGCTCGATCTCCTCCGGCGAAGGTGAGAAGGCCTCGACCGACTGCACCACCAGACACGTCTTGCCGGCTTCCTTGTGGTCGACCCGCCCACGCACGAGCACCACCTTGTCGACGGCCAGCACAGCCTCGTGCTCGGTGATCGCCTTGCCGAACACAATCATCTCGACGGAGCCCGCGAGGTCGTCGAGCGTCGCGAACATCATCGGATCGCCGTTGCGGGTGCGGATGCGCTTGGCCTCCGTGATGATCCCGCCGACCGTCACCAGGTCCTTGTCGCGGCGATCGGAGAGCGCGGACAGCGGACAGTCGACGCGGGCGCGCAGCGCCTCGCGAAGCGGCTTCAGCGGATGCGCCGAGACGAACAGCCCGATCGCTTCCTTCTCCACGGCCAACAGCTCGGCCTGGTCGAACTCCTCGGCGGGAATCGCTGGGTGGCTCGGGCGCGCGAGACCCATTCCCAAGCCGCCCGGTACCGCACCCGGCCGGGCGCCCTGCGCGCCGCCAGGTCCCGCCTGCTCGCCGGATGAGACGCTCGGCGTCGCGGGCGGGCTATCCAGGTCGAAGATCGAGCCCTGGCCGATCAGCGCGTCCTGCTGGGCCTTCTGACCAGCCCCCTGGGCCTGCTCGAGCACCGCGAGCATGCCCTTGCGGGTGGCTCCGGTGGTGCCGAAGGCCCCGCACTTGATCAGCGCCTCGATCGCCTTCTTGTTGACCGTGCGGTTGTCCACGCGCTCGCAGAAGTCCCACAGCGAGCTGAACGCTCCGCCCTCCTCGCGCGCCCGCTTGATCGCCTCGACTGCCTGGTAGCCAACGCCCTTGACGGCGTCCAGGCCGAAGCGGATGTTGCCCTCGACAACTGTGAACTCGTGATCTGGGAGATTCACGTCGGGGGGCAGGATCTCGATCCCCATCTCCTCGCAGCGCGCCACGAAGAACGGGACCTTGTCCTTCGTCGACATCACCGAGGAGATCAGCGCCGCCATGTACTCGGCGGGGTAGTTGGCCTTCAGCCATGCGGTGCGGTAGGCGATCAGCGCGTAACAGGCGGCATGGCTCTTGTTGAAGGAGTAGTCGGCGGACTTTTCATTCGTCTGCCACAGGGATTCGGTCACGGCCGAGCTCGTGCCCGAGGCGCGACAGCCCTCGACGAACTCGGGCTTCAACGCGGCCATCGCCACGCGGTTCTTCTTGCCGATCGCCTTGCGCAGATCGTCCGCCTTTGCGCCGGAGAAGCCGGCGATCTCCTTGGAGATCTGCATCGCCTGCTCCTGGTAGAGGATCACCCCATTGGAGGACTCCAGGATCAGGCGCAGGCGCTCGTCGGGGTAGGAGATCGTCTCCGGGTTGTGCTTGCCTCGGGCATAGACCGGGATCTGGTCCATCGCGCCCGGGCGATAGAGCGCGTTGAGCGCGACGAGGTCGTTGAACTCGTCGGGACGGACCTTCTTCAGCGCCTCGCGCATGCCCTCGGACTCGAACTGGAAGACGCCCGTGGAGTCCCCGCGAGCGAGCATCTCATAGGTGCGGGGGTCATCGAGCGGGAGTGTGGTCATGTCCGGGCGGGCGACCCCGTTGCCGTCGGCGTCGACGCTCGAGCGCTCGATGATGTCGAGCGCGTCCTCGATCACGTCGAGGTTGCGCAGGCCGAGGAAGTCCATCTTCAGCAGGCCGATGTCCTCGATCGGCTTCATCGAGAACTGGGTGACGGTGCGGTAGACGCGCTCGCCGTGCTCGTCGGTGCCACCGTCGGCGAGCTGCAGGGGAACGATGTCGGTCAGCGGCCGATCGGCGATCACGACCGCGGCGGCGTGGATCGAGGAGTTGCGCACGATCCCCTCGAGGCCCTGGGCGACGTCGATGATCTGCTTCGCGGTGGGGTCCTCGTCGCAGGCCTTGCGCAGCGGCTCGCCGCTCTTCAGGCATTCCTCGAAGGAGGGGGAACGACCCATGATCGGATCGGGGATCAGCTTCGCGAGGCGATCGCCGGCTCCATAGTCGAGACCGAGCACACGCGCCGCGTCGCGCGTGGCCGCCCGCGGGAACATCTTGCCGAAGGTGACGATCTGCGCGACCGACTCGCGCCCGTACTTCTCGGTCACGTACTTCATCACCCGCTCGCGCCCGCGCACGGAGAAGTCGATGTCGATATCGGGCATCGACACGCGCTCGGGGTTCAGAAAGCGCTCGAACAGGAGGTCGTACTGCAGCGGGTCGACGTCGGTGATCGCCAGGCAGTAGGCGACGATCGAGCCGGCCGCCGAGCCGCGGCCGGGTCCGACGGCGATGCCGTTCTCCTTGGCGAACTTGACGAAGTCCCAGACGATCAGGAAGTAGGCGTTGAAGCCCATCCCGTCGATCACGTCGAGCTCCATCTCCATGCGCTCGAGCGCCGCGGCGGGCGGCGGATCGCCGTAGCGCAGGCGCAGACCCTCCTGCACCCGCGCGCGCAGGTACTCCTGCTCGGAGGCTCCGTCGGGCGTGGAATAGCTGGGGATCAGCTGCTTGCCCAGCTCGATCTCCACCGAGCAGCGCTCGGCGATCTCCAAGGTGCTGGCGATCGCTTCGGGCCACTCCGCGAAGGCGGCCGTCATCTCGGCCGAGTCGCGCAGGTAGAACTCGTTGGTCTCGAAGGTCATCTTCGGCGCCGCGAGCGTGCTCTTGGTCTGCACGCAGAGGAGCGCCGTGTGGTGGCCGTGATCCTCGCGGCGCAGGTAGTGCACATCGCCGGTTCCCACCAGCCTGCCCCCAACCTCGCCGGCAATGCGGACGATGCCCTCGTTGCACTTGTCCTGCGCGGCCAGGCCGTTCTTCTGGACCTCGAAATAGACGTTCTCCTCGCCGAAGACCCCGAGCAGCTCGTCGGCATGCGCACGCGCATCCTCGGGCCGGTCCTCGAGCAGGCGCTGACAGAAACGCGACGCCAGACAGCCGGTGAGCGCGATCACTCCCTCCGAGTGGCGCTCGACCTGGGCGAGATCCACCGTCGGCTTACCGCGGTGCAGACCTTCGAGGAAGCCCGCCGAGGAGAGCTTGACGAGGTTGCGGTAGCCGGCGTCGCTGGAGGCGAGCAGCGTCAGGTGGTTGCGCTCGACGCGGGTGGGTGGGCTCCCGATCCTCCCGGTCGCGGCGGTGTGGTCGTCGACGAAGTAGATCTCGCAGCCGACGATCGGCTTGACGCCGTGCTTGGCGCAGGCCTTGTGGAGCTCGACCGCGCCGTTCATCACGCCATGATCGGTCAGACCGAGGGCGGGTTGACCAAACTCCGCCGCGCGCGCCGCCAGCGCGTCGATCTTGCACGCTCCGTCGAGTAGCGAGTACTCGGAGTGCACGTGCAGGTGGGCGCAGGAGGGGGTGCTCACTGGGACTGCATGGTAGGCGGCTCCGCGGCGGCTGAGCGGCGCGCGCGTCGCTGTTTGCGTCTTATCCCTATGCGGGTCAGCAACGACATGCTGTGCTTGTGCGCCGGGCGTTTGGGGACAGGTGCGGCGAGCGGCGCTGAGGGCGCTGCAGCGGGTTCCGAGGGCTCTGTCGGGGATTCCGGGGGAGATACCTCGGTGAGCTCCTCGGGCTCCAGCGCGGACGCCTCGGCGCGCGCGCGAAGCCGTTCGACGGCGGCCGCCAAAGCGTCGGCCAGCTCCTCGCGCTGCTCCCCGCCGACCGCCGGCTCAGACCGCTTTGGCTCGGCCTCGCGCTCACGCGCGGCGGCGGCCCGCAGCTGGGCCATGACACCCTTCAATTCCGCGACGAGCAGCTCCATCCTCCGGTAGGCCTCGCGCATCGCCTGGAGCTGGCGCTCGGCGCGCTCGCGCGCGCTGCGCTCGGAGTCGATGCCGCCGCGGATCTGGAGCGCGCGGCGCTCCAGATCGGCGAGCCTGTTCTGTAACTCCCGCTCGCCGCGCCCGATCGTCGCCCACTCGGCCGCGGTAGCCTGTTCGGCCTCGGCGAGGTCGCGCTGGACGCTCTCCAGCCCCTCGGCCAGCTCACGCGCGCGATGCTCGCTCGCGCCGAGACGACGGGTGAGCCGCTCGATCTCGGCGCGACTGTCGCGCTCGAGGTGCGCGCGGCGGTCCTCTGCCTCGACGCGCAGCTGCTGCTCGGCGTACTCGCGCTGCTTGACACGACGCAGCTCGTGCTCACGCTCGGCCACCGCCGCCTGCTCGGAGGACAGCCGCTCGGAGAACACCGCGCGCTCCTCGACGGCCTCCCGCACCCGTTGCTGGAGGCTTGCGAGGTGGGTCTCGAGCGTCTGCACAGTCGCTTCGGCCGCCTCGGCGCGGCGGGTGAGCGCGTCATCGCCGGACTCCACCGCGCGGCGAGCGCGCCGCTCAGCGAGCAGATCGCGGTCGGTCGGGCGCGGCGGCTCTCCAGGTGTCTCTGATCCCTCGACCATCACAGTGATAGATCAGGCTATGGGTGAGGCCGGACGCGACTTCAGCTTGGGGTGCGACGCGCGAGCGTCGCTACGACAGCTCCAGCGGTGGCGGCGGCGAGCCCGGCGGCGGCGACCGCGCGAGCGCTGGGCAACCGGTTGAGGTAGCGATGGCGGACGTACCACTTCCCACCTTGCCACACCGCATAGTCGAGGAGCTTGTCGGCTGGTCCGCTCACCAGCCCGATGATACCCGCCCGGCCTACTCGTTATGCAGGCGCCAGGCCATGCGCGACTGCAAAGACCACAGCTCGATGAATCCGGGGGAGGCGGTCTGGGAGAAGAGGCCGCCGGACTCGGCGAACGAGGCGAGGCTCGCGTCATAGACCGCACCTGGCGAGGAGCGGGTGACGACCCGGGCGTGGCCCTTGTAGAGCTTGATCCCGATCATCCCGGTGACGTGCGCGGAGACGTGCTCCATGTAGGCGTCGAGATCGGCGCGCAACGGCTCCCACCACAGGCCGGCGTAGACGAGGTAGGCCCACTGACGGTCGAGCTGGGCCTTGAACTGGTTCTGGTGGATCGTGCAGACGAGCCGCTCGAGCTCCTGGTGGGCGGGCAAGAGGATCGCGGCGGCCGGCACCTCATAGATGTCGCGCACCTTCAATCCGACAATCCGATCCTCGATGTGGTCGAGAATCCCCACGCCGTTGCGGGCGCCGATCTGGGCCGTCCGTTCGAGCAGCTCCACGAGATCCATGCGCTCGCCGTTCAGGCCGACCGGCACGCCCCGCTCGAACTCGACCTCCACCACCTCTGGCTCGTCGGGCGCCCGCTCGGGGGGCGTGACGAGTTGGAAGACGTCGTCCTCGGGCGCGTGGTCGAGGTCCTCGATCCAGCGGCCCTCCGAGGAGCGCCCCCAGAGGTTGTCATCGATTGAATAGGGAGCGGTCTCAGGGGTGGGTGGGGATCCAATCTCAGTCTGAGACGACTTGATCGGGATGTTGTGCTCGTGTGCGTAGGCGATCTCCTCCTCGCGGCCCATCTGCCAGGAGCGCACCGGAGCGATCACCTTCAGCTCGGGCGCGAGCGTCGCGACGGTCGCCTCGATGCGGACCTGGTCGTTGCCCTTGCCGGTGCAGCCATGGGCGATCGTGTCACAACCAGTCTTGCGCGCATAGTCGACCGCAAGCTTGGCGATCAAAGGCCGGCCGAGCGCGGTGAACAGCGGGTAGTTGCCATACAGCGCGTTGGCCTTGATCGCCGGCGCGACGTACTCGCGCGCGAACTCCTCGCGCGCATCGACCACATGACACTCCAGGGCGCCGAGTTGCCGCGCCTTGCCTTCGATCACCGCGTAGTCCTCGCCCGGTTGCCCGAGGTTGACCGTCAGGCAGACGACTTCGGCGGAGTACTCGTCCTGGATCCACTTGAGCATCACGCTCGTGTCGAGGCCACCGGAGTAGAGCAGCAGCACGCGGTGCACCTCGGCGGGGTCGGCCTCGTAGGAGGCGGTTCGCGGCGGGAAGCTGCGGGTGGAGTCCTCGGACACGGCGGCGAACCCTATCTTTCGTCCTGCCCGGCGAGGGCCGCGCCCAGGCGCGCGAGCGCCTCGTCGACTTCATCCAGGCCGACCGTGAGCGGCGGCATCAGCCGGATCGTCGTGGGCCCGGTGGCGTTCACGATCAGCCGCTGCTCCAGCAGCGCCCGGCGCACGACCGCGGGCGCCGGCACGTCGACCTCACAGGCGAGCATCAACCCCCGACCGCGTACCGCCGTGACATGCGGCAGTGTTTCGAGGCCGGCCGCGAGTTGCCGCCCGAGCTCGCGCACGCCGGCCAGCAGCGCGGGATCCTCGGTCACGTCGAGTGCCGCGAGCGCCGCCGCGGCGACGAGGGGTCCCCCGCCAAACGTGGAGCCGTGGTCACCCGGGGCAAGGACATCCGCGAGCCGCTCGCCGGTGATCAGCGCGCCGATCGGCAGCCCGCCCCCGAGCGCCTTCGCCACGGTGATCGCGTCGGGGATGACGCCGGTCTGCTCGTAGGCCCAGAGCGTGCCGGTGCGGCCCATCCCGCACTGGACCTCGTCGAAGACGAGCGCCGCGCCGTGCTCGTCGCAGGCGTCGCGCGCCGCCTGGAGAGTTTCGTCGGAGAGCACGTGCACGCCGGTCTCGCCCTGGATCGGCTCCAGCAGCACTGCGGCGGTACGCCCGTCGACCGCGCCGGCGATTGCCTCGGGCGTGGGATCGACCGCGCGAAAGCCCGGGACGAGCGGCGCGAACGGCGCCTGCTTTGACTCTTGCGGGGTGGCCGACAGCGCGCCGTAGGTGCGCCCGTGGAAGGCGCCGTACACGACGACGACGTCCCCACCCGAGCGGGCCTTGCGGACGAGCTTGATCGCCGCCTCGCTGGCCTCCGCGCCGGAGTTGCAGAAAAACACCTTGCCGCCGAGGCTCGACTCGGTCAGGCGCTCGGCCAGGCGCATCGCGGGCTCGGTGTAGAACAGGTTCGACGCGTGCATCAGCCGCCCGGCCTGCTCGCGGATCGCCGCCACCACGTGCGGGTGACAGTGGCCGACGTTCGTGACCGAGATGCCACAGAGGAAGTCGAGGTACTCGTTGCCGTCCTCGTCCCACAGCCGCGGGCCCTCACCGCGCACGAACTCCACGGGAAAGCGCGCGTAGGAGTGGATTACGTGTGCGTCTTCGATTGCCTGGAGGGCTAACAACGACATTTTTAAATGGCTCCGCTCCGCTCCGCTTTTGCGATCACGCAGTGGAGATACAGGCGTGGTTCCAGCGTCACACTGGGTGTGGAGCTCATGGCGCGGCCTCGATCTTGGTGCCGACGCCGGCATCGGTAAAGAGCTCCAAGAGCAAAGAATGTGGCGTGCGCCCGTCGAGGATGTGGGCGGCGCTGACGCCCTGGTGGATCGCGTCGAGGCAGGCCTGGAGCTTGGGGCGCATACCGCCCTCGAGACTCGATAGTGCATCCTCGACCTGCTCTGCGGAGGCCTGGCCGATCAGGCTCGAGGGGTCGGCCGGATCGCGCAGCCAGCCGGGGACGTCGGTGAGGAAGATCACCTTCTGCGCGCCCATCGCGCCCGCGACCGCGCCGGCGGCCTCGTCGGCGTTGACGTTGTAGGAGCGCCCGTCGCGGTCGGCGCCGACGGAGGCGATCACGGGAATGTAGTCGCTCGCGACGTGCTCGATCACGCCGGCGTTCACGCGCTCGATGCGGCCGACGAAGCCGATGTCCTCGCCGCCGGGGCCCTCGCGGCGCACGACCCGGAAGAGCGAGCCGTCGTCGCCGCAGAGGCCGACCGCGGGCTGGCCGTGGCCGGCGAGGCGCAGGACGATTTCCTTGTTGACCTTGCCGACGAGCACCATCTTCGCCACCTCGACGGTGTCCTCGTCGGAGACACGCAGGCCACCGACGAACTCGACCGGCAGCCCGAGCCGCTCCATGTAAGCCGTGATCTCCGGGCCACCGCCGTGGACGACGATCGGGTTGAGCCCGACGTACTTGAGCAGTACTACGTCGCGCGCGAACTCCTCGCGCAGCGCGGGATCCTCCATCGCGGCGCCGCCGTACTTGATGACCACCGTCTTCGAGTGAAACTCCCTGATGTAGGGAAGTGCCTCCAAAAGCGTGCCGACGTCGCGCATCAGTGTGTCCTCCGGTTCGTATGAGCTCTGGAGAGCGTCATGTCGTGTAGTCGGCGTTGATCGTCACGTACTCGTGGGAGAGATCGGAGAAGAAGACCTCGGTCTCGGCGTGAATGCCGTCCCGCCCGCCCAGGGTGATCTCGTATTCGACTTCCTTCGCCTTCAGGGCCTCGGCGAGCGCGTCCTCGTCGCAGGGGATCGCGGCGCCGGCAGAGCAAACGGGGATGCCCTGCAGCGCGATGTCCACAGCCGGCGGGGCGGTGCCAAGCAGCGCGGCGCCGACGGCCTGGACGATCCGCCCCCAGTTGGGGTCGCCGCTGTGCAGCGCCGCCTTCACCAACGGCGAGTTGGCGACCGAGCGCGCCACCGCCTCGACGCCCTCGAGCTGCCCACCACGGACGACCACGCGCGCGATCCGCGCGGCGCCCTCGCCGTCGGCGACCATCAGGATCGCCAGCTGGCGCAGCAGCGCGTCGAGCGCCTCACCGAAGCGCAGCTCGTCCTCGCTCTCCGGTGCAATCCGCACGCCGGAGGCGCCCGAGCACATCAGGATCGCCGTGTCGTTCGTCGAGAGCTGCCCGTCCACCGACGCGCGGTCGAAGGAGCGCTTCACGCACACACCGAACAGCAGCTCGGCGGTCTCGGGCGCCAGCGCGGCATCGGTCTGGACGAAGCAGAACATCGTCGCAAAGCGCGGCGAGATCATCCCGGCGCCCTTGCATTGCGCGGTCAGACGCACCGGGCCGGAGGACAGCTCGACCTCCAGGCAGGCACGCTTCTCGAACGCATCCGTCGTCTGGATCGCCTGCTGAAAGTCGGCATCGCCCTCGCGGCGAAGCTCGCCATTAGCGGCGAGGATGCCCTTCAGGACAGCCTCGACCGGCAGGTATTGGCTGATGCCTCCGGTCGATGCGAGCGCGACCGCGGCCTCCTCCACTCCGACGGCCATCGCCGCGGCGCCCTGTGTCTTGGCGGCATCGTCCAGGCCGCGCTTGCCGGTCGCGGCGTTCGCGCAGCCGGCATTGGCGAGGATCACGCGAAGCGCATCCAGCCGGCAGCGCTCCTGGCTGACGAGCACGGGCGCCGCGGGCGTGCCGGTGGCGGTGAAGCGCGCCGTGCTCACGGGGTCCTCCGCGTCGCACACGAGCAGCCCCAGATCGGGGCGTCCGCTGGGCTTGATCCCGCACGCCACCCCCGCGGCCCGGAAGCCGGCGGGGAGGCCGGCGGACGGTCCGAGGTCGCGCACGTGCTCGGGCGCCGGTACCCAGCGCGAGCGGAAGAACGGCTGCGGCGGGGTGGGCGGGGTCGATTCAGGCCGATCACCAAACACGTCTTTACCCGCGCTCATGCCAGGCATCCCATCTCGATGACCGCCCTCATGACCGGCCGGCGGTCTTTGACGCCAGCACTCACGAGAGTCCCTCCGTCTCCGGCATCCCGAACATCACGTTCAGGTTCTGCACCGCCTGCGAGGAGGTGCCCTTCCAGAGATTGTCGATCGCCGACAGCACAACGATCTTGCCCGTGTGCTCACTGAGCGCGAGGTGCAAGCGACAGATGTTCGTCTCGCGCACGTCGCGTACCTCGGCCGGCTGCGGTGCTAACTCGACGAACCGCTCGGCCATATAGGCACCCTCGTACATCGCGTTCAGCTCGTCCTGCGTAACCGATCGCGTGGGCGTCACATAGCAATCGACCAGCTCGCCCTGGTCAAGCGGCACCAGGTGCGGCGTGAACTGCACGCGCAGGCCCGGGTGGGCGGGGTCCAGCGCATCCAGCTGCTCCTCGATCTCGGGCGTGTGGCGATGGTGGACGATGTTGTACGGGAGGATGTTCTCGCCGATGTTGGAGAAGTGCGTCTGCCAGGTGGCCGCGCGCCCGGCGCCCGAGAGGCCCTGCTTGGCGTCGATCACGAGGTCGGCGATCAGCCCGGCGCGAGCGAGTGGCGCGAGCGCCAGCGTCGAAGCGGTCGGATAGCAGCCCGGCGTCGCGACCAGCCCGGCATCGCGGATCGCCTCACGGTGCAGCTCGGTGAGCCCGTAGACCGCTTCGGCAAGCAGCTCGGGGTGCGGATGGACGCCGTACCACTGCTCGTAGGTGGCGAGCTCGCGCAGGCGGAAGTCGGCGCTGAGGTCACACACACGCACCCCGCGGGCGCGCAGCGCGGCCACGACCGGGGCCGACGCGGCGTGTGGATAGGCGACCACGGCCGCATCGATCCCTGCACCCGCCTCGGATTCGTTGGTCAGCCGGTCAATGTCCAGCTCCTCGATCGTCAACGGCACCCGATAGCGGGGATAGACCTCTTCGAGTGAGCGTCCAACCTCTGAGCGCCCGGTCACACCCGCGAGCTCGAAGCCGGGGTGACGCCACAGCAGATGTGCGGCAAGCGCACCGGCGAAGCCGGTCGCGCCCGCGACGAGCACCCGCGGGGAGCCCGCGGCAAAGCCCTGCTCAGCCACGGAGCTCACCCCCCAGGTCGCCCAGTGCCGCGACGATCCGCTCGCGCGCGGGAGCAACGTCCTCGTCGGTGAGGGTTCTGTCCGACGCTCGGAAGGACAGAGCCAGCGCCAGCGAGCGCATCCCCTCCCCCACCTGCGGACCTGTGTAGACATCGAACACGCTCACATCGTCGAGCATCTCCCCGCCGGCCTCCCGTACCCCCACCAGAACGTCGGCGGCGGAGAGGTCCTGTGGCAGTACAACCGCGAGGTCCTGATGCAACGATGGCACCGACGCGAAATGCTTGAAGGCCACCACCGGGGGGGATGCCGCCGCCAGCTTGCCGAGGTCGATCACGAAGACGGCGGTGCGCTCCAGATCCCATTGGCCGGCCACCAGCGGGTGCACCTCCCCCACGAATCCCAACCTCTCTCCACCGGCGAGCACGGCGGCACTCCGGCCGGGATGCAGAAAGGGCCAGTCGCTCGCCGCCTGGACCGTCCAATCGACGTGGAACTTGTCGAGCACCGCGCCGAGCAGCGCCTTGGCCGCGAAGAAGTCCACCTCACGGGTGGGCGGGCCTTCCGATCCACGCCAAGATTTGGACGCCCCCCCACCCAGCGCGCCGGTCAGGAGCGCCCCGAGCGCGTGGTGTTCGTCCGCAAGCGCGCCGTTGTGCTCGGCGCCGTTGTGTGCGGCGCGGTAGACGGCGCCGGACTCGAAGATCGCCACATCGGGGCCGTTGCGGGAGACGTTGTGCCGCGCGGCGTCCATCAGCGAGCCGAGCAGCGTGGGCCGCATCGTCGACTGGGTCTCCGACATCGGGTTCTCGAGCCGCACCACCTGGCGCATCACGTGGTCCTCGGGAAGGCGCAGCCGGTCGAGTAGGCCGGGGTCGGTGAAGCTCCAGCCGATCACCTCGTGCAAGCCCCGGCCCACGAGCGCGTCCTCGGCCGCGCGGCGCACTCGCTGGGAGTGGGTGAGCAGACCCGCGGCGCCACGACGCGCGGGGAGTGTGGCGGGCAGCTTCTCGAGGCCGTCGATCCGCGCGACCTCCTCGATCAGATCCACCTCGCGCGTGACGTCAACGCGACGCAACGGGGGCACCGTCACATCGAGGCCGTCCCGCTCGGGCGTCGCCGGATCCGATGCCTGCACCGCCTGAAAATCCAGCGCCCGCAGGATCTCCGTCTGGCGCTCGCGCGACACAGGCAACCCGAGGATCGCCTCCACCCGTGCCTCACGCAGACGGATGACGAGCGGGGGCGCTCCGTCCCAGCCCAGATCGATCGTTCCGGGAGTGACCCTCGCGCCGGCGCACTCGATCAACAGCCGGGTCGCCACGGCCTGCGCGTACATGCACTGCTCGGGCGCCAAGCCCTTCTCAAAGCGCGCCGACGCCTCACTGCGTAGACCCAGGCTCCATGAGGTGCGGTGGATGTTCGGGCCGTTCCAGGTGGCGACCTCCAGCAACACCCGCTTCGTCTCCGGCCGCACCTCCGAGCGGGCGCCGCCCTTCACGCCCGCGATCGACGTCGGCCCCTCGGCGTCGGCGATCACGACCATCTCTGCGTCGAGCGTGCGTGTATCGCCGTCGAGCGTGTCCACCTGCTCGCCCTCCCCCGCGCGGCGCACCGTCAGGCGGGCCCCGGCGACGTGGTCGAGGTCGAACGCGTGCAGCGGCTGACCGGTGAGCAGCATCGCGTAGTTGGTGATGTCGACCACGTTGTTGATCGGCCGCTGGCCGGCCGCCATCAGCCGCGCCTTCAGCCACAGCGGCGAAGGCGCGACGGTGACGTCCTCGAACACGCGCGCTGTGAAGCGCGGACAGAGATCGGGGCACTCGACGAGCACCTCGGCGAGGGCGCCACCCGCGGCCGGAGTCCCGGCGCCGGTCTCCTCGCCGCCGTCCAACGGGCCATCGGATCCGGGGTCCTCACTCCACGGTGGTTGCGCGAGCGACGCTCCAGTCGCCGCGTGCAACTCGCGGGCCACGCCGAACACACCGAGGCAGTCCGGACGGTTCGGAGTGATCTCGAGCTCGAGCACCTCGACCGCGATCGGCAGCACCTCGCTCAGCGGCGTGCCAGGAGCCAGCTCGATATCTGCCGGCACGTCGTCGAGCACCATGATCCCGCGGGTGGGTGGGTTCGAATCAAGCTCGAGCTCGTTCTCGGCGAGGATCATCCCCTCGGAAGGCACCCCGCGCAGCTTCGCGCGCTTGATCTTCGTGCCGTCTCCCATCACCGCGCCGGGCCTGGCGACCGCGACCGTCTGCCCAGTCGCCACGTTGGGCGCACCACATACGATCTTCGCCGGGTGGGCCGGGTTCTCATCATCGGCGGCGCCGAGATCGACCTCGCACACCCTCAACCGGTCCGCGTCCGGATGCGGCTCGACGCTCAGCACGCGACCCACGACGAAATGCTCAACCGCATCGACCCCGTGGTGGCGGATCGCCTCGACCTTCGTGCCGGTCATCGTCAGGCGCTCCTCGATTCCGTTCACGTCGAGCGCGGGGTCGCAGTATTCGCGCAGCCAGTCCAGCGGCACCCGCATCAGAACTGCTCCAGGAAGCGCATATCGTTCTCGTAGTACAGCCGCAGATCGGGGATGCCGTGCTTGAGCATCGCGATCCGCTCCACGCCCATCCCCCAGGCGAAGCCCTGTACCCGCTCCGGGTCATACCCCGGGGCGTTCGCCTCGGTGGTGGGCACGTAGGAGTAGACGTTCGGGTCGACCTCGCCCGCGCCGAGCACCTCCAGCCAGCCCTCGCCCTTGCACAGGTAGCAGCGCGCGCCGTCCTTCAGGAAGCCCCGTCCGTCACAGTGAAAGCACGACACGTCGACCTCGACGCTCGGCTCGGTGAAGGGAAAGAAGTGCGGGCGCAGCCGCACATCGCGCTCGCCTGTGCCCTCACGGGTATCCCCGAAGACCGACCGCGCGAACGCCAGCAAAGTCCCCTTCAGGTCGGCGAGCGTGATGTCCTCGTCGACCGCCAGCCCCTCGATCTGGTGGAACTGGGGCGTGTGCGTGGCGTCCGAGTCAGGCCGGTAGACACGCCCGGGGATCACCACGTACAGCGGCGGCGGATGTGCCTCCATCGCGCGCACCTGCATCGGCGAGGTGTGGGTCCGCAACACCAGCTCCTCCGCTCCGCCCCCCGCCGCCGCGCCATCGGATTGGGTGGAGTCCTGGACATAGAACGTGTCCGTACGCGCCCGCGCGGGATGCGTCGAGCTGTGGTTGAGCGCGTCGAAGTTGTAGTGCACCGTCTCCACCTCCGGCCCCTCCATCACGGTGAAGCCGAGGCCCAAGAAGATGTCTTCCAGCTCGCGCATCGTCGCGGTGAGCACATGCAGCCGGCCGATCGGCTGTGGCGGAGCGCCGGGAAGCGTCACATCGACGCGGTCTGACTCCAGACCGCGCTCCAGCTCCGCCGCGCCTAACTGCGCGGTGCGCGCCTCGATCAGCGCCTCCAGCGCCTGGCGGGCCTGGTTGGCGGCCTTACCCACCGCGCCTCGCTGAGCGGGCTCGAGCTCGGCCACCCCGCGTAACAACTGCGGCAGCTCGGCCTTGCGGCCGAGGTAGCCCACGCGCAACCCCTCCAGCGCCTCGCTGGTGCTCGCCGCGGAGATCTCTCCCTCGGCCTGCGCGCGCAGCTGCTCGATCCGCTCGATCATGCCGGTGTGACCGTATCGTGGTCCCGCCCGCCCCGCCTGGTCATCTCGTACAGCGCCACCGTCGCGGCCATCGCGGCATTCAGCGACTCGGCTTCGATCGGGATGTGCGCCACCCGTTCACACGCCGTCACCACATCTGGCGGCAGTCCCTCGCGCTCGGCGCCCACGACTAGCGTGACCGGACCGGAGAGTCCCTGCAAAGGCTCTCCCGCGTGGGCAACCAGCGCCACCCGCTCGCCTGGCAGCTCGGTGATCGACTCCACGCGCGCCACCGCCACACCGAAGATCGCGCCCATGCTCGCCCGCACCGCCTTCGGCGAATACGGGTCGGCGCAGTCGGGACCCAACACGACACTACTCGCGCCGAACGCCTGGGCCGAGCGCAATACGGCGCCGATGTTGCCGGGGTCGCCGACGCCGTGCAGATATACGCACAACGGCCCCGCGGGCGCCGTCGCCCAGCGCTGCTCGTAGACGCCGATCACGCGAGTGCCCGAGCCCAGCGCCGACACGGCCGCCAGCGCCGGCTCCTCCACATCGGTGAAGTCCGGCCCACCGAGTCCGCTGCCCGCGACGCGATATCCCTCCACCACCGGCCATTTCGCCATCAGGGCAGCGGCGATCAGATCCTCGCCCTCGGCCAGGAACCGACCGCTGCGCTCGCGCTCGCGCTTGTTCTGGAGGCGACGAACGGCCTTCAGACGGGGATTGTGGGGGGATGCGATCTGGGTCATCGGTTCGTTCTCGAGATCTTCCTCACTGCTTGGGACACAAAAAAAGCGCCGTCCTTTTCAGGAGCGACGCCCGGGAGGTCTTCGATGCCGGGTGCCCTCTAAGCAGCCGACGCCTCACGGGCGGGGGCGGAGGTGGCCGACGAGGCAGCGGACGCCTCGCGGGAGACCTCCACAAAACGTCGGAACGTGTCGGCGTCGCGCACGGCGATATCCGCGAGCACCTTCCGGTCGAGCTCGACGCCGGCCAGCATCAGGCCGTGCATGAACGTCGAGTAGCTCATGCCGTTGATCCGCGCGGCGGCGTTGATGCGGGTGATCCACAGCCTGCGGAAGTCGCGCTTGCGGTTGCGCCTGTCCCGGTAGGCGTAGGCGTCCGCCTTCATCAGCGCCTCCTTGGCGCGCTTGTAATTCGAGTGCGCCTCGCCGCGGAAGCCCTTCGTCAGCTCGAGCGTCGCGCGGCGCTTCTTACGCGCGTGTACCGAGCGCTTGACCCTGGTCATTTGCCGACTCCCAACATCCGCTTGATCCGCGGCGTGTCGTCGTCGGACATGATCTTCGGCCCGCCCAGCGCACGCTTCTTTTTCGGCGACTTCTTCTCGAGGATGTGGCTCGTGAAGGGGTGCCGGCCGCGTACCTTGCCGGTAGCGGTGACTTTGAAGCGCTTCTTCGCGCCGGAGTGGGTCTTCATCTTGGGCATCGCGCGCTGATTATGACACGGCGCTGCCGGCGGCGTCCGTGCCATCCTCAGCCGGGGCATCGCTCGCAGCCGCCTCCGCGCCGTTCTCTGCCTGTGCATCAGGCGCGTTCTCTGCCTGTGCATCAGGCGCATCAGGCGCCGCGACCGGAGCATCGGCATCATCGCCGGGCGCGTCCCCGTCGGCCAGACCCGCCAACACGGCTTTAGAGGGAGCCATCATCATCGTCATGTTGCGCCCTTCCTGCATCGGACGCTGCTCGACCACGCCAATCTCCGCCAGCTCCTCCGCCAGCCGGTCGAGGATCATCGTGCCGCGCTCGGGATGGGTCACCTCGCGGCCGCGGAACATGATCGTGACCTTCACCTTGTCCTTGTGCTTGAGAAACCGCTCGACGTGGTGCTTCTTCGTGTCGTAGTCGTGCTGGGCGATCTTCGGACGGAACTTGATCTCGCGGACCGTGATCTGCTGCTGGTGCTTCTTCGCCTGCTTGACCTTCTGCGCCTGCTCATACTTGTACTTCGAGTAGTCCAGCACCCTGCAGACGGGCGGGCGCGCCTCGGGCGCGACCTCGACCAGATCCAGGTCGCGGTCTTGCGCGAAGGTCAACGCGTCGGGGGTCTTCATCACACCGACCTGATTGCCCTCGTCGTCGATTACCCGGACCTCGGGCACGCGAATACGCTCGTTGATCCTCGTCGTGTCCCGCTCAGGCGGGCGCCGGTCGAACCTGCGGGGAACCGGCACTAGCTGTCTCTACCGTGCGTCAAGCTGGGTTTACGCGCGGTGCTTTGAATGAAGGGGCCTCAACGCGGCCGAGTATAGCCGCTGACCGAGCTCTTCCACCGAAACGCTGCCCGTATCTCCCTTGCGATGCTCGCGCAATGACACCGTCCCCTCCTCCGCCTCGCGCTCGCCGACGACGAGCATGTGCGAGATCTTGCGCAGCTCCGCCTCGCGGATCTTGCGCCCGATCGACTCGCTGCGATCGTCGAGCTCCACGCGCAGCCCGTTTCCGCGCAGCGTGTCTCTCACCGAGGCGCCGTACTCGTTGAAGGGATCTGAGATCGGCAGCACGATCGCCTGCACGGGGGCCAGCCACAGCGGGAACTCGCCGCCGTAGTGCTCGATCATGATCCCGATGAAACGCTCGTATGAGCCAAATGCCGCGCGATGGATCATCACCGGCCGGTGCTCTTTGTTATCCGCTCCGGTATACGTCAGATCGAAGCGCTCGGGCATCGAGTAGTCCAGCTGCACCGTCCCCAGCTGCCAGGAGCGCCCGAGCGAGTCGGTCATGTGCATGTCGATCTTCGGTCCGTAAAACGCGCCGTCGCCGGGGTTCAGCTCGTACTGAAGGCCCTCCGCGTCGAGTGCGTTCTTCAGAGCTTCCTCGGCCCGGTCCCACATCTCCTCCGAGCCGATCCTCTGCTCCGGGCGCGTCGAGAGCTCGAGGCGCACATCGAAATCGAACAACTCGTAGGTCGAGAAGGCAAACTCCAGACAGCCTCGCACCTCCTCCTGGACCTGCTCCTCGGTGCAGAAGATGTGCGCGTCGTCCTGCGCGAAGTGTCTCACCCTGAGCAGCCCATGCAAGACGCCGGAGGGCTCGTTGCGGTGTAGCAGCCCCGGCTCGGAGTAGCGCACCGGGAGATCCCTGTAGGAGTGGCGCTGACCGGCGTACAGGTGCGCGTGTCCGGGGCAGTTCATCGGCTTCACGCCCATCTCGCGCTCCTCCACCTTCACCGTGAACATGTTCTCCCTGTACTTCCCCCAGTGGCCTGAGGTCTTCCACAGCTCCGCGTCGTAGATCAGCGGCGTCTTCACCTCCGTATAGCCGCGTTCCTGGCCCATCTCCCGCGAGAGCGCCACCAGCGCGTTCCACATCGCCGTCCCCGGCGGCAGCCAGAAGGCGGCGCCGGGGGAGACGTCGGAGAACATGAACAGGCCGAGCTCTTTCCCGAGCTTCCGGTGGTCGCGTTCCTTCGCGCGCTCCACCCGCTCCAGGTACTCCTCCAGCTGGGCCTTGGAGAAGAAGGCAGTCCCGTAGATGCGCGTCAACATCGTCCGCGTCGAGTCCCCGCGCCAGTAGGCGCCCGCCACCGACAGCAGCTTGAACGCACCCACGCTCCTCGTGCTCGGCGCGTGCGGGCCGCGGCAGAGGTCGGTGAAGGGGCCGTTGGTATAAAGCGACACGGTCTCCAGCGGGCTGCGGTTCACAGGGGGGGCCGGGCTCGCGTCCGTCGGGTCCGGGTCCGTCGGGTCCGGGTCCGTCGGGTCCGGGTCCGTCAGGTCCGGGTCCGTCAGGTCCGCGCCCCGGACGAGGTCGTCGATCAGCTCGACCTTGTAGTCCTGTTGCTCTCCCGCGAAGAGCGCGCGCGCGTGCGCCGGAGAGACATCCTGGCGCTCGAACGCCTCCCCCGCCTTCACGTGCGCACGCATCTTGGCTTCGATCTCCGGGAAGTCCTCCTCGGAGATCGCCACCCCCTCGGGGAACTCGAAGTCGTAGTAGAAGCCATTCTCGATCGCCGGCCCGATCGAGATCTTCACGCCCGGCCACAGCTCCATCACGGCGGCCGCCAACACGTGCGCGGCGTCGTGGCGAATCAACGCCAGCGCCTGCTCCCCGCTCCGATCCGTCACGATCGCCACCTTCGCCCCGTCGTGCAACTCGCGCGAGAGGTCGCGCAGCTCGGGTGATCCCTGCCCCATCCCCGGGTCGATCTCCGATCGGTCGCTCACCTCGATCGCAAGCGCGGCGCGCGCCAGGCCCGGCCCGATCGCCGCGGCGGCGTCGGCGCCCGTGGCGCCATCCTTCAGCTCCAGGGCCTTTCCGTCGGGGAGTGTCACCGTGACCGCCATCTCAGCGCTGGAGGCTACCCGCCTGCCCGCGAGGGAACAGGCCGGTGGATCTCCTGTGCAACCTCCGGGCCTTTTCGGAAACGCGGATTGGCGAGGGAAGATGCAGACAATCGTCTACATCTGCCATGATCGCGTATATGGAAAACAGCAAGCAGCTCTCCATCGCCATCACGCTATCCCCCGCTCAGGTCGACGAGGTGGTGCGCGCCGCCTCACAGAGTCGCGCTCCGAGCATCTCCACAATGATCGCGGACACGCTCAGCGCGCCGCTGCAATCGGAGGACGCCGCTCGATCCTCCCCCTCCGCCGACGGGGACGATGAGTCCCAGATCGGCGGCTATATGCCGCTCGGCGCGACCGATCCACGACTGTCCCGGTCGCTGCTGCGAGGCCTCTCGCTGCTGACCTGCTTCGGTCCCGACGGGACCGCGCGCGGGATCGTGGAACTCGCCGAGGACGCCGGCATGAGTCCCAGCACCGCCCACCGATATGCCTCCACGCTCGTGGAGATTGGCCTCCTCGAGCGCCTCCCCCAAAGTCGCAAGTACCGCCTGCGGGGGAGCTGAGCAAGACCGCCCGCGCCATATCCGTCCCAAACGCTGTCCGGCGGGCACGCGAGCATCGAGGCCATGAGACTTCACAGCGCCTCTATCGGGCACGCGCCTATGGACACCGAGCGGGAGCGGATCGCGCGCCCCGCTCCCGCTCGGGCGTCGATCCTGTGGAGGGTCTTCACGATCAACGCACTTGTCTTCGGGACTGCCGTCTTCATCCTGATCGTGAGCCCCGCGACGATCCATTCGCACATCAGGTTCACGGAGCTGCTGGTCCTGATCGTGGGCCTCGTGGTGACGTTGATCGTCGATCTGGTGCTGCTGACCCTTGTCATGTCCCCGCTGCGCAAGCTGGCGGCGTTGATGGGCGACATCGACCCGATGCGCCCCGGACAGCGCGCCCATGTGGTGGGTTGGGCCAGCAGCGAGGCGAGCGCCCTGGCCGAGGCGCTCAACACGATGCTCGATCGGATCGAGACCGAGCGCCGCGAGAGCGCGCGACGTGCCCTCGCGGCACAGGAGTCCGAGCGGCTGCGGATCGCCCGTGAGCTACACGACGAGGTAGGCCAGACGCTGACCGCCGTCGCGCTGCAGGCCGAACGCGAATCCGAGCAGCCCCCCGCAGACGGAGAGTCCTCTCCTCAGGCAAGGGCCTTGCGAGAGATCGCTCAAACTATCCACCACAGCCTGGACGACGTGCGGCGAATCGCGCGCGAGCTGCGCCCCGAGGCACTCGATGACCTGGGACTCGTCGATGCTCTGATCTCGCTGTGTCTGCGGATGGAGCGTCAGGGCGCCATACAGGTGCTGCGTGAGCTCGACGGGTCCCTACCGGCCTTGAGCTCCGAGGTCGAGCTGGTGATCTACCGTGTGGCCCAGGAGGCAGTGACCAACGCGTTTCGCCACTCGGGAGCCTCGCAGGTGCGCGTGGCGCTCAGGCGCGGTCCTGAGGGCGTGGTCGTACTCAGCATCATCGATGACGGCCACGGCCTGCCTGCCCCGATGCCTGCCTCGACCAACGGGCTGGCCGGCATGCGCGAACGGGCGATCCTGATCCAGGCCGAGCTCGAGATCGACTCCCCCATCGAGCAGGGCGTGGAGGTTCGTCTGACGGTCGCGGCGAATGACGAGGACACATGACGACCCCGTTGAAGATTCGCGTGCTGCTCGCCGACGACCACGAGATGGTCCGTGGCGGACTGCGAATGGTGCTCGAAGCGGAGGCCGACATCGACGTCGTGGCCGAGGCGGGCGACGGAGCGCAGGCGCTGGAGCAGGCGCTCGCGGATGAGGTGGATCTGACGATCCTCGATGTCTCTATGCCTCGTATGACCGGTCTGCAGGCGGCCGCCGAGCTACACCGCCGCAACCCCGAGATGCGGATCCTGATGCTCTCGATGCACGACAACCAGCAGTACTTCTTCGAGGCCCTCAAGGCCGGCGCCTCGGGCTATGTGCTGAAGACTGCCGCCAACCGCGACCTCGTCGAGGCGTGCCGCGCGTGCATGCGGGGCGAGGCGTTCCTGTATCCCCCGGCGGTCGCCACGCTCGCGCGCGACTACCTCGACGGGGCGCGCCTCGGTGAGGCACCACCCAAGGATCCACTAACCGTGCGTGAGCTCGAGGTCGTCAAGCTGATCGCCGAAGGCCACACCAGCGACGAGATCGCCGCGGAGCTCGTGCTCAGCAAGAAGACCATCGAGCGCCATCGCGCCAACGTCCTCGGCAAGCTCGGGATGCGCAATCGGGTCGAGCTGACCCGCTACGCGATCCGGCGCGGGCTCGTCGAGCCGTAGCGTTGCCGCTGCGCGATTGCACATCCGACGCTCCGTTCCCGGAGCGTGCACACAGGCCTGTGGAGAAGCGAACGCCTACCATCTCGTAGGGCCGGGGCCGCCCGAGCAACCCGTTTTGGGGCTGTTGCATGTGCGGGTGATCACTCCGCCCGCAGCTCTTTTGATCGAGAATTTATCGCCGGTGTTCGCTGCTTCTGTAGTCACGGTGTAGGTTTCGGGACCCGGCGTGACAGACGAGAGACATGCGTTGGCTTTGCTTTCCGCGCAGGTCGGCAGGCCCGTTTCGTAGGTGTGCAATTCGACGGCCGTCATCGGCGTGTATTTCCCTTCGTGGTCGGTCGCGTACGTCTCCGCCGTGGTCTCAGCCGTACGGGCAAGCTCCTTCGCCGAGGCGTCATACGCCTTGTCCTTCTGGTTCAGGAACGACGGAATCGCGATCGCGGCGAGGATGCCGATGATCAGGATCACGACCAGCAGCTCGATCAGCGTGAAGCCACGCTCATCTTGTGCACGTCGAGTTGAAATCTTTAGCATCGAACCGCTCCTGTCGTACCGTCGGGGTCAACCTCAGTAACGGCAGAGAAGCGGTGCGAGGATATGGGTGTTAGCACCCATATCCTGGCGCGATCAGATAGGCCTGCGCGCGCGGATCTGATAGACGGCGGTGATGCTCGTATCGAAGCCATGCCGGGCGGCGCGTAGATACAGCCTCCAAATACGCGTACGCTCGACGCCCGCCAGCCGCTCGGCCTGCTCCAGGTGCTCATCCAACCGCGCGGTCCAGTCACGCAGCGTGCGGGCGTAGTCCTCTCTGAAGGCCTCGACGTGATCGACGTGAAAGCCGGCGCGTTCCAGCGCGAGTTGGACCCGGGAGAGCGGCAGCGCCTCGCCGTCGGGAAACACATAGCGCATCGAGAACTCGTCATCGAGCGAGTCGTACTCCGGATCGAGCGCGGCGATCGCGTGGTTCAGCAGGACTCCCCCAGGGCGCAGAAGCGCGAACAGCGACTTCGCGTAGCGGTCGATCTGGCTCTCACCGACGTGCTCGGACATACCGATGCTCGCAATCGCGTCAAACGACCCCCCCGGCAGCTCGCGGTAGTCGGCCACGCGGATCTTGACCTGCTCGCTCAACCCGGCCTCAGCGACCTTCTCGCGCGCGAGCTCAGCCTGGGACGGCGACAGCGTTAGGCCCGTGACCGTGACTCCGTAGTGCTTGGCCGCATGGATCGCGAAGCTGCCCCACCCGCAGCCGACATCCAGGACGCGCATTCCCGGCTCCAGCGCGAGCTTGCTCGCGACGAGATCGAGCTTCGTTCGCTGGGCCTCCTCCAGCGTCTGTGCGCCGCGCGAGAAGATCGCGCAGCTATAGGTCATCGACTCGTCGAGGAAGAGCGCGAAGAACTCGTTACCGACATCGTAGTGGTAGCGGATCGCGGCAGCGTCGCGCTCGAGGCTGTGACGCTCGCCATGCAGGATCAGCTCGAGGCTCGGGCGGCGGGGCAATCCACCGGGCAACGCGGCGGCCGCGATGCCCAACCCCAGACGCACGCGGTCCCCCACGCTCAGCTCCGGCGGCTCCCACTCGTCGACCACGATGAACGCGTCGTCGAGATCGTCGACGGTCAGCGAGCCATCCACGTAGGCGCGCCCGAGACCGAGTGTCCCGGGCGCACGCAGGAAGTGCGACAGAGCCGATGGCTTCCTCACGAAGAACGTCGGCGCACCGTCGCTCGTCGCCTCGACCACCCCGCCGTCCCAGAAGCGCACGTGGAACGGCCGCTCCGGAAAGGCGCTTCTCAATGCTCGGCTGAGCGGGCCGCTTGCTCGGATTAGTGCCATCTCTGGTCCACCTTAGCCAGGTCTGCGGGCGAGCCAGGGTGAGATCGTCTGCGAGATACGAGAGACCTCAGCCGCGAGATACGCAGGACCCGAGAGCCCTCTTTTCGGCCTATCAGGGCGAGGATGCCCTTCGGCTATAACCACCCTATGGCCGATCCTCGCCCAGCCGACCCTCAGGGTGGGCCCCAAAGCGCTCGGCCCGGCTGGCTGCTGGATGCGGTCCGCTACGTGCTCCCGTCCATCGTCGTGCTCGGCGGACTCGTGGTGATGGCACTCGGTGGCGAAAGCCGGCTCGAGGGCGGAGCCGGGATCGTCAGCGCCGGCCTTGCGATCTTCTTCCTCAACTGGCTCTTTCGCACGGGCGTGACCGGCGAGCGCGAACGCGACGCCGAGGAGGCCGCGCGCGACTACTTCGATCGCCACGGCCGCTGGCCTGATTAGACGGAAGTTTTCACTGGTGCGAGCCCGATTCGCCAGCCAATCCGGGGGTTTGGCCGCTTGGGGGCTGGTGGTGCTTTGGCTACGTTCCGAGTTTCACGCCGAGCAGCTCGAGCGCGT
>Ga0075522_10000326_pt1 | contig 33673 bp, 27 predicted proteins | sample NGEPerA_FD_74796 | JGI IMG/M metagenome (GOLD analysis project Ga0075522, IMG submission 74796) | Arctic peat soil microbial communities from the Barrow Environmental Observatory site, Barrow, Alaska, USA - NGEE PermafrostL2-A | ecosystem: Environmental > Terrestrial > Soil > Wetlands > Peat ... | reverse complement strand
CGCCAGGGCCGCGGCCCCCTGGTCGGCGTCAGCGACCACGGTGAGGCGAGCCCGAGCCAGTTGCCGTTCCGCTTGGAGCAGGGGCGGCAGGTGCCCTCGCGGGTGGGTGTCGAGCAGGGCTACCATCTCGCGCTCGCCGTCCAGGTCACCGACCTCGTGCGCGACGCGGACGGCAAGCGGCCAGCCCCAGCGGATCTGCTCCGCGCCCACCCCCATCGCAACCATGTGGCCGACCACCTTGCGGGCGTGATCAAGGGCTGCGGCCTGGCGGCCTCCTGCGACGGCGGTGTAGGCCTCGATAAGCGATGCCTCCGCTTGATCCTGCTGGTCTTCGCTGACTGACAGCTTGGTCACAGCAGCCTGGACGGCGGCGGAGGGAGTGACCGCTCCGCGAAGCGCGTCGAGCAGGCCGCCGAGGCACAGCAGATAGGACTGATCGCTGAGACCGTCCGCCTCCGCGCCGTGACTGAGCACTCTTTGGGCCTGATCCCAGTCGCCAGTGAGAAGGAGGACGCCGGCCTCGTTGACAAGGGCGACAGCCAGGATTTCGCGGTCCCCGACCCGCCGAGCATGGCCTGCCGCCGCGCGAGCGGCCTCCCCGGCCGCGGTCACGTCGGTCCTGGCGAGAAGGTCGGAGAGGTTGAGCAGGGCGCGCGCCCACCGTGAGGTGTCACCGGCGCGCTCGGCGAGCCGGGTCGCGTACTCGAGGCTGGCAATGGCCTGGGCGGGCCGGTTGCAGACGCCGTGCTCCACCCCACGGTTGACGAAGAGGTCGGCGAGGAGCCCGGGCTCGACGTCCAGTGCCTGGCCGAGGTCGAGGACCTCCGCCGTCAACCGGTCGGCATCCGCCCCCCCGGAGAAAACCTCCAGGCTGGCGAGGTCGTTGAGGGCGCTGACCGTGTCCGCGTCCGGCTCGGGCCGCAGCACGGCGAGTGCCTGGGCGATCTGCTCGCGCGCCTCGGTATGGCGGCCGGCACGGCGCAGCGCCCTGCCGGCGAGCGCCTGCGCCCGGGCGGCGGCGCGACCCTCACCGTGCTCGAGGTACAGCCGTCGCGCCCGTTCCGCCCGCTCGGCGGCGATGGCGTGGTCGGCGGCGAGGACGTCGGCAAGTGCCGCCCGCTCCCAGAGACGGGCGGCGGCCAACGCGTCAGCATTCTCATCGGTCTGTGGAGCCCGCTCCACAAGCCCGGCGGCGGCGGCGAAGCTGGCTGCGGCGCGGGTCGCACCCCCGGCACGCTGCGCACGTTCTCCGGCTCGGACCAGCGCGGCGGCCGCCTTGCCGCGCAACTGGTCGGCATCGGGGTCGTCCGGGACGGCCTCGACGGCGTCGAGGTAATGACGCGCCACGACGTCGATGATCTCTTCGCCATCCTCCGGGAACGTTGTGCGCAGGTATTCGGCGACCGCCAGGTGACGCGCCTTGCGGTCATGCCGCGAGAGCGTGTCGTACGCGACCTGGCGAAGCATCGACTGCGCGAAGCCGTACGTCCCCCGCTGCGGGGACAACGGGTCAGCGCTGACCTCGAGCACCTCGCGGCGGAGGAGTTCGGCCATCGATGCGCGAACCATCGCCTCCGGTCGGTTCGAGATCGCGATCAGAGCCTCGGCCGGGAACGTCGAACCGAGCACCGCGGCGTCAGCCACCAGCGCCCGCACCTCAGGCTCCAGCGCATCGAGGCGCGATGCGAGGAGGCCATGCAGGCTGTCAGGCACCGCGAGGGCGCCGACGTCACCGACGAGGCGGTACTCGCCGTTGCTGGACACGACCACCTCGCGGTCGATCAGCGATCGAACGGTCTCAACCGCGAAGAGCGGAATGCCCTGCGCGTGGGCGGTGATGGCCGCCCGCGCGGGCCTGGGCAGTCCCGGCACCAGCGCATGAACGAGCCCGTCCATCGAGGTGCCGTCGAGGGGATCAAGGGTCAGGGTGGTGCGGTTGCGGCCGGTGCCGAACCCGGGACGCCCACGCTCCAGCTCGGGTCGACCGAACACCAGCACGAAGATGGGCAGCTCGCGCGCCCAGTCCACCAGGTGATCGATGAAGTCGAGCAGGCCCGAATCCGCGTGCTGCGCATCCTCGACCAGGAGCACCACGGCCTTTTCGGCGGCGAGGCGCTCAACAAACAGCCGCCAGCCCGCGAACAGCTCCTCGCGGGCCAGCCCGGCCCCGTTGTCGCCGCTCACCGGCACGCCGAGCAGGCGGCCAAGCCGAAGCGCCACGTATGCCCGCTCGACCGGGTCGGGCACGTAGCGCTCCACGCCCTCGGAGAGCTTCACCGCGGCGGACTCGACGCGGTCGTCGTCGGCGATGCCGAAGCGCTGCCGCACAATCTCCGCGAGCGCCCAGAACGCCACGCCCTCGCCGTACGACAGGCAGCGGCCGCGGTGCCACAGCACCGTTGCCGCCAGGCCGTCGATGTACTTCTCGAACTCCCAGCCGAGCCGAGACTTGCCGACCCCGGCCGGCCCGGAGACGACCACCAGCCGGGGGACGCGGCGCTCCGCCGCCGCGTGGAACAGCTCCTTCACCGTCCGCAGCTCGGCATCGCGGCCGGTCAGGGGTGCCTCCAGCCCGTCCACGCGCTGGGCGCCCCCGCGGCCGGAGAGGATCCTGGTGGCTCGCCAGAGACGTTCCGGCTCCGCCTTGCCCTTGAGGGCGTGCTCGCCGGCGTCGTCGAAGCTGATCGCGGTGGCAGTGAGCCGGCGCGTCGCCTCGTCGACGAGGACACCGCCCGAGCTCGCCGCGGCCTGGACCCGGGACGCGGTGTTGACCGCGTCGCCCGCGACCATGCCCTGGCCGGTTGCTCCGAGGGTGACCGCCACCTCGCCCGTCACCACACCGGCGCGAGCCGCAAGTCCGGAGGCACCAACCGTTTCGCCGAGCGCCGCCACCGCCGCGACCACGTCGAGGGCGGCGCGTACGGCGCGCTCGGCATCGCCCTCGGCCGCGGTCGGCGCACCCCAGACGGCCATGACGGCGTCGCCGATGAACTTCTCAACAGTACCGCCGTAGCGCCCGATCACCGTGCGCGCCGCGTCGAAGTAGCGGCTCAGCAACTCGCGAGCCTCCTCGGGGTCGCGTGATGTGGACAGGTGGGTGAAGCCCACGAGGTCGCAGAAGAGAACCGAACACACCCTCCGCTCGGCGGTCGCTACGGGGGACGCCGCCACCGCTGCCGGCCGCGAGGTCAGGGCCGACCCGCACGAGCCGCAGAAGTGGGCACCCGGTTCAACGGGGGCACCGCACGACGGGCAGCCCGCGGCAACGGGCGTGCCGCACAACGGACAGAATCGATGAGTGGGCGCGATCGTCGCGCCACAGCCCGCACACGTCGCCACGGCGCAACCCTACAGAAACCACGCCCGCCGCGCGGCCCGCGCGCGAGCGTCTATACGCCCGCGACCGCCTCCGCGGTCGCGTCGCGCGACGACGGTGTCAGCCCCGCCGCACGGCCGCGTGCCTCGAACTGCACGGCCATCTTGCGTGACGCCTCGTCGATCATCTCGTCGCCGAGCATCACCGCGCCGCGCCCCTCCACCTCGGTCGCGTGACGGTACGCGGCAAGGATCTGCACCGCCTTGTCGAAGTCTGTCTGGCTGGGCGTGAACACCTCGTTGCACGCCTCGATCTGGCCGGGGTGGAGCACCCACTTGCCGTCGTAGCCGAGCGCGGCCGACCTGCCGGCGGCATCTCGGAATCCCTCGATGTCTCGGATCGCCAGGTAGGGACCGTCGACCACCTGGATCCCGGCGGCTCGCGCCGCCACGGCCAGCTTGAAGAGCACGTAGTGGAAGATGTCGCCCGGGTAGCTGTACGAGTTGGCGACGGTCAGGTTGGGGAAGTGCATGGCGGCCGAGAAATCGGCCGGCCCGTACGTGATCGTCTCGAGACGCGGGCTCGCCGAGGCGATCTGCTCGGCGTTGGTGAGGCCCTGGGCGTCCTCCACCTGAGCCTCGATGCCGATCCGGCCCACGTCGAGGCCGAGGCCCTGCTCAAGGCTGCCGAGGGCGCGGTCGACGAACGCGATGTCGCCGGCGTTCTGCACCTTGGGAACCATCACGCAGTCGAGCACGTCCCCCGCCCCGCTCACCACCTCGCGGATGTCGTCGAGCGCGAACCGGCTGCCGACCTGGTTGATGCGTACGACACGCACCTTCCCCTGCCAGTCGTGCGAGCGCAGCGCCTCCACGATCCTGCCTCGGGCCGCCGGCTTCTCCATGGGCGCGCAGGCGTCTTCGAGATCGAGGAACACCTCGTCAGCCGCGGATGCAGCCGCCTTCTCCATCATGCGGGGATTGCTCCCCGGGCACGCCAGCACCGAGCGACGCAGGCGCCAGGGCACGACCGCTTCCCTCAGGCGCCGGCCGGCGACGGGTCGTCGCCCTCGGGCTTCGGCGAAGGGTCCGTGGGCCCGTTCGGCTTGGCGTCGGGCGCCGGTGGCCGAGGGCGGTCGTCCCACGACTCGCTGGCAGCGCTCGGGGAAGGCGGGGGTGTCCCGAAGCCGGGGATCTCGCCGGTGCCGGCGGCTCCGTCGGGGCCGGGTATGGGAAAGCCCAGGCCACTGAACAACTTGGCCAGCTCGTCAGGTCCGCCGAGGTCCTCCTGGACGCGGTCCATCATGCGCATCAGAAGCTCCTGGATCTGCGGGTCGCCGGCCAGCTTCTCCTGGACACCGCCGAGCTGGCCGAGCAGGTCGTTCATGGCAGCCTCCTGCGCCACCTGCATGAGCACGGGCTGGCTGGAGGCGGCAACCACGGTCTGCGACTGCTCCCTGAGGATCTCGAAGCCGCGGCAGGCGAGGCAGGTGCCCTGGTGCTGGCAGCGACAGAGCTGCTTCTTGAGCTTGTCGAACTCGCGGTGCAACCCGCTCAGGTCGACCCCGGTGCCTTCTTCAGCCATGTGCTGATCGTAGCGGTGCGTGGGCGCGGAGGCACCGTGACCGCACAGGGCGGGGGCGGGCTGGGCCTCCGCTCTGTGCCACGATCACGACGTGTCCATGGGCTGGCGTCACCGCCGCATCAAGCTCGACTGGGGCCGCTTGTCGGTGCAGGTCGCCGGCACGGGCTCACCGATCCTGCTTCTTCACGGCCTCGGCGGCAGTGGCCGTTACTGGGCCGGTCTCGGGCCGCTCCTCGACGGCACGCGAACGCTGATCGCCCCGGACCTGGCCGGTTTTGGCCGCTCCGACAAGCCCAGCCTCGACTACGGACGCGAGTTCCACCTCGCCACCATCGAATCACTCCTGGCGGCTCTGCACATCGAGGGTCAGGTTGCGGTCGCCGGTCACTCCATGGGCGGTGTTCTCGCCGCGCTGTTCGCGCGCCGTCACCCCGAGGCGGTGGAGTCGCTGGCCCTTGTCGCGACACCATTTCCACGACAGCAGCTGCGTCCCAATCGGATGCCGAATGCCCCGGTCCGCGTGGCTGTGTACCGATTCGTGCAGAGGTTGCTGCCCGCGCTGTCCCCGCTGGTCAGGTCGGCGACCTTTCCACGCGCGGTGATCGCCGATTACCTGCGCCACACAGTTGACAGTTACCAGAAGACCTCGCGTGCGCTTCTCTGGGATCCGACCGCTGCCGCGGACCTGCTCGCCCTCGACGATGCCCTGCGCGGGCGCCCGCAGATGTTGCTCTATTCCAACGAGGACACGACGATCGTCGGCGACAGCCTCGACCGCTGGCGAGCCGTGCTGCCGGCCGCCGCGGTGGTCATCGTTCCCGGCGCGCATCAACTCCTGCTTCGCGACCACTTCGCAACCCTCGCGGGCTGGTTCGAGGCACGCGTTACCACGCCGGGAGCGGTCCCGTCGCCCTGACCACGGCTACCGCGCTGGCAGACATCGTGTTGCAAGCGCACTTCACTACGCTATAGTCAGGACACGCGGGAGCCTTCGGGAACCGCTGCGCGGCCAGTGTGGCCGCCACGCCGTCATCGCAGCGTCCGTTGCTGTGCTGATGCCCGAATCCATCCCGAACCGGATGCATGACGCCGGGGATTGCACCCCACCGGCGTCCGAGGTTTGACCGTCCGACTGATATCCCCGGACCTCGCTCTCGACCGTCTCCATCTCATCGTGCCCGACGGCAGTGACGCCATGGTGGTGCTCACCACGCTTGCGGACGGGGATGCGAAGGACACCGATCCGCGTGACCTCTTCGCCCAGAGGATCAGCGAGGTCGGCCATCTCACCGTGTCCTTCGGTGACGAGGAGCCGCCGAGCCTGCGCGTCGCCCTGCCTGACCTCACCCTGGAGTGCGTGCCCCAGGAGGCGCCCGACAACCAACGCGACCACCTTGCGCTGCGCGTGGTGTCGATGCGGCCGGCGATGGATCACCCCGACGGCAGCAAGGTGCTGACGGTGACGGCGCGCACCCCCATCGTGACTGCGGCCAACGGGGTTGCCAGCGACACGCGCCGCCTCCTCGAGTGGCGATCAGCAAGCGCGGAGGCGGCGAAATCGTCGGAGTTGTACGCCGCGCTCAAGCTTGTCGACAGCCTCGAGAAGGCGGAGCGGCAGCGTGCGGCCACGCAGCGCACCCACTTCATCGCGGCCAAGGAGTACTGGCGCTGCAAGCGCTGCCGGGCCCTCTGGCGGCCCGCCGACCATGAGCGCTGCCCGTCATGCGGTCACGAGTTCACGGACGCCGACCGCCGCCAGCCCGAGGTGGGCAAGGTGGAGTTCACCATCCCTGCGACGGAGCAGATCAACCTCACCGCCGACGCCGCCGTCCTTGTCGAACCCGAGGACGAGCCCAACTTCGTGGGTCGCGTCTCGCGCATCGACCACCACCGCCACACGGTCGAGGTCACCTGCCGCACCTTCGAACACGCCGGGACCGAGGGAACCATCACGCCCTCCTTCAACAAGGCGCTCTACCAGGCCAAGCGCAGCGTGCTCGCCGCCATCGCCACGCGCGATTTCGGTGTCGGTCTGCTCGCCCAGCTCATGGTGTCGCCGCAGTCGGTCACGGCGCCGGCCTACGTCGAGGGTGAGGAGTCCCGCCACTGGCTGACCGCGGGGATGATGGCCAACCCACCCCAGGACCGCGCCGTCGTCCTCCTCAGCCGGCTCGCCGCCGGGGAGGCGGTGTTCATCCAGGGTCCGCCCGGCACCGGCAAGACGACGGTCATCGTGGAGGCCATCAAGCGACGCCTCGACGCCAACCCGGACGAGCGCATCCTGGTCACGTCGCACAGCAATCTGGCCGTCGACAATGCGCTCGAGCGTCTCGCCGACACGCCGGGGATGCGCGCAGTCCGGGTGGCCCGCGCCGAGCGCGTCCACCCCACCGTCGAGCGCTTCCGTTGCGATGACGAGGACGATCCCCGGCTTCTCGAGGCCAACTGCTACTTCGCGACGTGCGCCACCGCAGCGACGTCAGCCATCACCGACATGAACTTCGACATCGTCATCCTCGACGAGGCCAACAAGGCCCGTGTCGACGAGGCCCTGCCGGCGCTGCGGCTGGGCTCGGCGCTGGCCCTGGTCGGCGACCACAAGCAGCTCCCGCCCGTCGAGGACGACGCGCTGTACGGCATCGTGGAAAGCGACGAGGCGCTCGAAACCCTTGTCAACAGAAGCCTTTTCGAGCAGGCGTGGGAGGGGGGCCTGCAGCCCTCGGCGCGCTGTCTTCTCACCATCCAGCACCGCATGCACCCCGACATCGCGGCCTATGTCTCCAAGGCCAGCTACGACGGTCAGCTCGAGGACGCCCCCGAGGTGCAGGCCTACGACTACATCACGCGCACGCCCTTCCCGGTGGCGCTGCACTTCGTCGACACCGAGGGCATGCGCGGCGGTCGCGAGCGGCGCGGTCCCGGTGGCGCCTTGCGCAATGAGGCGGAGGTGCGGGTCGCCGCCCAGGTGGTGCGCCTGCTCGACGAGCGTGCGCCGCGCGAGATGAGCATGGCGGTCATCGCCATGTACGCCGAGCAGGTGGAGCGTCTCCGCCAGGCGCTGGGGCGCCGCCGCTTCAAGCGCACGGTGAAGATCGACACGGTCGACTCCTTCGAGGGCCGCGAGGAGGACATGGTGGTGATCTCGCTGGTGCGCTCCAACGAGCGCGGCCGGATCGGCTTCCTGCGCGTCCCCAACCGCCTCAACGTGGCCGTCTCGCGCGCCAAGCACCTCGTCGCCTGCATCGGCGACAGCGCCACGCTGCGAGCCGGGGAAGAGTCCATGTACGGCGAGCTCGTCGAGGCGGCACGCTCCACGGGCGGCTGGCTCAGCGCGCTCGACATCGTCAGCCCGGGCACTCCCCAGAGGCGTCGCCGCCCCGGCGCGGCGTCCATCGCACACGTCGGCGAGGACGGCCAGCCGCTGCCCGCCGAGGAGGGGGAGGAGGGCGCTGCCCGGCGTCGCCGACGCCGCCGCCGTCGCGGTCCCGCGCAGGCGACCGTGACCGGGGCAACCCCGGACGACGCGCATCAGCCCGCCGCCGGCGCCGCGACACCTCAGCTCGGCCCCGACGGCGAGCCCATCCGCCGCCGCCGCCGCCGCCGCCGTCGAGGACGCGGGCCGGCCGGCGGCGGGTCGGCTGAGGGCCAGGCTTCCGGCGTTGCACCCGCCGAGCCGGGCGGCATCCCGGGTGCGCTGCACTTCTCACCGGGCGGCGAGACACAGAGCTTCCGTCCCCGCCGCCGGCGCCGCCGGCGCGGAGGGGCCGGCCCAGGGTCGGGATCGGTCGGGCGCCCGGCCGGCGCTGATGCCGAGGGCTCGGGTGGTCAGCCGCCGCGCATCGAACTGCCCCCGGCGGCCAGCGCGTGACCGCGCGCCGGGCGCGGCCTCGTCAGCGCCGATCCAGCGCGACTCCCGCGTACTGAGATGCCGGCCACACTGACCGTCTACGTCCGGGCCGGGGATCCTCAGTGCGAGGCGATGTGCCAATACCTCGATCAACGCGGCTTCGAGTACAGCACCCGCGACGTCACCGCCGACCCCTCGGCGAGCGCCATCCTCTTCGGGCGCCTGGGCCGGGTGGCGGTGCCCGCGCTGGTGGTCGACGACCGCATGATCGTTGGGTTCGACCCCGTGCAGCTGGCTCGCTTCCTGCCCCGCCCCGAGGATGAGAACGCAGGCGTTGCGTTTGGCGCCGCGGTACGCACCGTCAGCGTCGACATCGCTCGCGAGCGCGGCTTGGCCGCAGCCTTCGGGGTGGAGGTCGGACCGGTGCACGACACGTCCCCGGCCGACGTCGCCGGGATCCGCAGCGGTGACCTGATCACGGCAATTGGGGGCTACACTCTGACCGGGGGTGCCGACCAGTTCCGGACCGCGGTCCGTGCGCGCAGGCCGGGGGACACGATGATCCTCACCGTCTTCCGCGAAGGCACCTTCCTCGTGATGACAGTCGAGTTCCCGCGCGACCCCGTGGACGCGCCCGCTGGAGGGGAGCAGGGGCCCGGCTGACCATTGCCGGGCAGGCCGGCTACGCGCTCATGCGGCCCCGGGCGCGGTCGCTCCTCCCCGGCGCATCGCCGTGGCCGACAGCTCCTTCGCCGCGGCGGTCAGGAAGGGCCCTCCCCACACGCCCACGGAGAGCAGGCCCCCGAAGATCATCAGCGCCTGGACGCTGACCTTGCCCTGCTCCGTCCAGTAGACGTCCTCGAGGTCGAGCCAGAGGGCGAACTCGTCCAGGGTCAGCGCTGATCCCACCCCGTAGAGGAACGACGTGACCCGGTGGATCGGCTTCTGCTCGGCAGCCGAATCGGCGATCACCAGCCACAGGTACCCGGTGCCGAGCAGGCCGCCGATGCCGAAGACGAGGTGGTGGAGGTGGCGGCCTCCGGCGTTGAGGTTGTGGAAGGGCCCGACGCCGCGACGGATCAGGTGGGTGATCGTCCTCGCCGCGATGGCACCGGCGTCGAATCCCAGCGACGAGAGGAACAGTCGCTCGCGGCGCGTGTCCTTGAAGCTGTAGAGGTAGTGGTGGCGTATCCGGCGGTGCAGCGGCGCCCCGGCGCCGGCAGCCGCCGTGCCTGCCACGGCCGCCGAGGTCACCAGCCCGGAGGCGGCTCGGTGCGGTTGAGCAGGCGCACGAAGTCCTCCGCGCGTGCCACAGCCTCCCATCGACGGGCGAAGAAGTCCTGGCAGATCATGCGGTTGTCCGCGAGGGCGGTCACGGTCACCGCCCACTGGTTGAGAGCCTTGTCGACCTCGACCTCGTGGGTGTTGGCCTCGTTTCGCAGGACAAGACCGCTGGGCGCCGGACGGCGTGTTCCGTCGTTGCGGCGGGGGGACGCCATTGCCATTGCGATTACCCTCCTGCGAATGAGCCGGCGAGACGGCGGGCGACGAAGATCGCCTGCTCGTTGCAGCGAACCGGCTGCCGAAGACACCAGCGGTGGGTCCCAATTGTTGCGCAAATCGACCCCCGACGGAAAGGGGTGGCCAGGTCAGGTCGATAGGTCGAGGGTGCCCTGCGCCGCGTCCGGCGTGGGAGACGTCTCCCAGGGAGGCGGCGCTGCCCCCTCGGCGACCCACGCCGGGACGGCGGCGTCACGCGCCACGAGCCGGTCGACGATCGGCTGGGGCGGTCTGGGGAGGGCCACGTCGAGCAGCGCGCCGAAGTCGAAGGCGTTCACCACCGCATAGTTGCTTCGGTTGTTGTTGAGCAGGACGTGGACGGTCGTGCCGCGCCGGGCCGCCTCACGGATCGACGGCACCCACTCGCTCAGCTCGGCGGCCGAATACAGGTAGTCGAAGCGGTCGGCGCTGTTGGGGCCGGAGGGTCGGTACCACGTCCTGCGATTACGACCGTGGAAACGCGCGATGCACAGCTTCTCCGAGGTGATCGCCAGGATCGGCGGAGCGGTGCCGCTGCCGAGTTGGGGCGCGTCGACCCCGACGTAGACGCAGTCGAGCTCGCGGAGCAGGTCCTCGGTAGTCGGCCACGCGTCGTTGTCGAACCAGCTCCGGTGGCGGAACTCGATGGCGACGATGTCGTCGGGGTGCCGCTCCCTGGTCTCCAGGAGGACGTCACGCGCCGCGGGCGTGCTGGTGAACCACGGGGGGAACTGGTAGTGGACGGCCCCCAGCTTGCCGCTCTGTCGCAGGGGCACGAGGGCGGCGAGGAAATCGCGCACCTCGTCGTCGGTGGGCCGCCGCGGCTGTCCCGCCTCACGCTCGTGCCGGGTGAGGCTGCGGAACGCCTTGATGTTGAAGAGGAACCGCTCCGGTGTGCGTGCCACCCACCCGTCGACCACAGCAGGGCGAGGGGTGCCGTAGAAGCTGGTGTCGATCTCCACCATCGGGAAGTAGCGCGCGTAGTAGCTCAACTTCTCGCGCTGTCGCCGTCCCCGCTCCAGCTCGAGCGGATAGAAATCCGTGTGGTCGGCCCAGTTGCAGGTTCCCACCAGGATTTCCGCAACCATGCCGCCCCCAGTGTCCGATTCACCGTCGCCTCTGATCGTCGAACAGTAACCACGACGTGACCGAGTCCGCGACGGTGCTCGCGACAATGACAAAAACCCGTTCGAAGGGAGTTGACTGAGCGTGACGTCTGCGGTGTCCAGCCAGCCGAACACGGCCTCGACCCCGCAGCCGGATGGACCGTGGGTCGGACCCACCATACGCCTGCGCCTCTTCTCGACGGTGCTCATGGTGCCCGCCATCGCGCTGTGGATCCGGGTGCTCTATCCGCTACCGGTGGTCTCGACCTGGTACGCGCTGCCGACCTGGGGACTGGCGGTGCTCTTCTTCATCACCGAGCGCTGGCCGGTGGCTGTCGCGATGCGCCGGAGCACGCCACCCGTGGGCATGTCGGCCGCGCCGTTGGTGCTCGGCCTCTTCTTCTCCGCGCCCTCGACGATCATCACCGCCTTCCTCGTCGGGGCGATCGCCGCGGCCGTCAGCCGCAGGGAGCTGCTCAATGCCTCCACCACCTTCGGCATCGCCCAGTTCTCGCTGTTCTCAGCGGCGGCCGCGCTGGCCTTCCGGGCGGTCATCGGCGTCGTCGGCGCGGCCGGGCACCTGGGCTGGCGCGCGTACCTCGCCGTGGGCGCTGTGGCCGCGGTGCTCATCCTCGCCAGCCTGACCACCTCGTTCGCCGTGGCCCTCCGGGACGGGAGGCTGACGGGCAAGGGTGCGGCCGAGAATGTGGGGCTGGCCATCGCGGGCACCGCGGCGGCGGCGGCGTACGGGCTCATGGCCGTCGGAGTGCTGTGGACCGACCCCGCCGGCGTGATCCTGGTGTCGCTCTTCGGCGTGGTCCTGCTCGGTGGCTTCCGCAGCCTGCTCATCGAGCGCCGCGAGCGCCGCGTCGCGGAGTTCCTCCGTGGCGCGGATGAGGCACTCAGTCAGTCCCACGAGCTCGAGTCCGCCATCGTCGGCCTGATCGGGGGGGCGCGGGAGATGTTCGAGGCGCAGGTGGCGCAGCTCACCATCTACCCATCGTCGCCGGGCGAGAAGGCCTACCGCACCACCGTGCGCGCCGGCGATCCCGCCGGCACCGAGATGATGGTGCCGATCGAACTCAACGACCTCGACGACATCCTCGAGGCCGACTCCGACGGGGTGATCATCGATCGCAGCAGCGCGTCACCGAGCTCACGCGACGTGCTCAACCGTCGCCACATCGACCAGGCGATGGTGGCCCTCTTGCGCGGCCGCTCGCGCATCGTCGGCAGCCTCATGGTGGGCAGCCATGTCAGCGGACGGAGCTTCGACCAGCGTGACCTCCACCTCTTCCAGTCGCTGGCCATCCAGACCAGCTCCACGCTGGAGAACGGCCGCCTCGTGCAGTCGATCGCCCGCCTCACCCAGCTGCAGGAGCAGCTCTCCCACCAGGCCTTCCACGACTCGCTGACCGACCTCGCCAACCGCTCGCTCTTCACCGACCGCATCGACCACGCCCTTCTGCGGCGCATTCGCACCGGCAAGCCGGTGGCTGTGCTCTTCATCGACCTCGACGACTTCAAGGCGGTCAACGACACTCTGGGCCACTCCGCAGGCGACCAGCTCCTCGTGGGGGTCGCCGAACGTCTGCGCGACTCTTTGAGGCGCCCTGACACCGCCGCACGGCTCGGTGGCGACGAGTTCGCTGTCCTCATCGAGGACATCGAGTCCCCGGCGGAGGCGCAAGCCGTCGCCGACCGGATCTTCGAGGGCCTCGTCGAGCCCTTCCCCATCGCCGGCCAGGCGGTCATCGTGCATGCGTCGATCGGCGTCGCCATCTCCGACGATGACACCGACGGCGCCAGCCGCCTGATGCGTCACGCCGACGTTGCCATGTATGCGGCCAAGGGGGCGGGCAAGAACCGCCACGTCCTGTTCATGGCCGGCATGGAGGCGGAGATCGTCGCTCGCCACCGCCTTCGCGCCGACCTGGAGCGGGCCGTGTCGGCCGACGAGTTCGGGGTGCATTACCAGCCCATCTTCAACATCGGCGACGGCAGGCTGGTGGCCACCGAGGCCCTGGTGCGCTGGCGTCACCCGACCCGGGGCATGGTCGCGCCCGACGACTTCATCGCCACCGCCGAGGAGACGGGAGTGATCCTCGCGCTCGGCAGTCGCGTCCTGCGCAAGGCATGCACGGCCACCCGGCGCTGGCAGGAGGCCTACCCCACCGACACGCCGCTCTGGGTCAGCGTCAACATCTCCGCGCGCCAGCTTCAGCAGCCCGGCTTCGTCGACCAGGTGCTCGAGGTGGTCGCCGAGAGTGGCCTGCCCGCGTCGTCGTTGGTGCTTGAATTGACCGAGAGCATCGTCCTCGAGGGCGCCCACGCCGGTGCCAGCATCGCCAAGCTCGCCGAGCTCAAGCGCGCCGGCATCCGCATCGCCATCGACGACTTCGGCACCGGGTACTCCTCGTTGAGCTACCTGCGCCGTCTCCCCGTCGACATCCTCAAGATCGCCAAGCCCTTCGTCGACGACCTCAGCAACTCGGAGGACGAGGGCGACTTCGCCCGCGCCATCGTCGGCATCGGCAGTGCCCTGCGCCTGACCATGATCGCCGAGGGCATCGAGAACGCCGAGCAGCTGGCGACCCTACGCGTGCTCGGATGCCACCTCGGCCAGGGGTACCACCTCTCCCACCCGATCACGGGCACTGCCATCGAGCGCTTGCTCAGCGACGGTGGCGCCGGCGGGGCCCTGCTTTCGCTGCCACCCGCCGCCCCCATCCTGCGCGTGTCGCGCGCACGCTAGCCGTCGTTCGCGCCGGCGCCGACCCTCGCAGAGGCGAGTCGGTACCCTCACCCGGTGCTCTCCCAAAGCGAACTCCGCGACGTCGCCCTGACAGCAGCCCGCGCCGCCGCAGTCGTCATCCGAGCGGCGCGCCACGACGCCGCGCCGCTCCACACTGAGCGCAAGGGAGCCGGCGACTACGTCACCGCCGTGGATCGCGCCGCCGAGGCGGCGGCGCTCGCGGTGCTGCGCGAGGCCGATCCCTCCATCGACGTGCTGGCCGAGGAGAGCGGCGGAGAGGTGTCAGCTCGGATGTGGGTGGTCGATCCTCTCGACGGCACCACCAACTTCCTCCGGGGCTTCCCTGAGGTTGGCGTGTCCATCGCCCTGGTGGAGCACGGCGTGCCACGGGTGGGCGTGGTCACGGCCCCTCTGACCGGGGGCGAGTGGTCGGCAGTCGCAGGTGAAGGCGCCTTCGACGGGGCCGGGCGCCGTCTCGACATCACCGCGTCGCCGGGGGACGGGGTGGTGGCCACCGGCTTCCCGTTCCGCAGCGCAAAGAACCGTCCCCGCTACATCCCCGTGATGACCGCCGCGATGGAGAGCTTCGAGGACCTGCGCCGTGCCGGCGCGGCGAGCCTCGACCTCGCCTACTCCGCGTCGGGGGTCTGGGAGGGGTTCTTCGAGCTCAACCTGGCACTGTGGGACATCGCCGCGGGGAGCCTGCTCGTCCGCGAGGCCGGCGGCGTCGTGACCGACTGGGCCGGCGACGAGGACGCCGTCTTTCGCAGTGGTGACATCCTGGCGGGGGCCCCCGCCTGGCACGAGCGCATGCTCGCCATCACGCGGGCGGCGGCGTAACCCCCCGTCCGCACGAGGACTCTGTGACCAGCATGGCAAGAAGCGCCAACGTCGTCGTCGTCGCACGCCCTGATGGGATCCTGGCCGGAAAGCGCATCCTGGTCACCGGGGTGCTCACACCCAAGAGCATCGCCTTCGCCATCGCGCAGGCGTGCCAGGCCAACGGCGCCGAGGTGCTGCTCACCTCGTTCGGCCGCGCCATGAGCATCACCCGGCGCAGCGCCAAACGACTGGACCCGGCGCCCGCCGTGTTTGAGATGGACGTCACCGACGTCGAGCAGGTGCGCGCCGTGGCCGCCGCCATGCGCGACCAGGGCGGGTCGATCGACGGCGTCGTCCACGCCATCGGCTTTGCCCCGGCGGACTGCCTCGGCGGCCATTTCATGGAGACGCCATGGGCGTCCGTGGCCACCGCTATGCAGGTGAGCAGCTTCTCGCTGAAGACACTGGCCGCCGAGTTTGTGCCACTCATGCCATCAACAGGCGGAGCGCTGGTCTCACTCACCTTTGACGCCACGCTGGCGTGGCCCCTGTACGACTGGATGGGCCCCGCCAAGGCAGCCCTGGAGGCGATCGGCCGTTACCTGGCGCGCGACCTCGGTCCGCGTCACGTGCGCGTCAACACCGTGTCCGCCGGGCCGCTTGAAACCGTCGCCGCCAAGTCGATTCCGGGGTTCAGTACCCTCAAGGACGCGTGGTCCGGGCAGGCCCCGCTAGGATGGGATGCGGCCGACGCCGGCCCGGTCGCCGACACCACCGTGTTCCTTCTCAGCGACATGGCGCGTGGTATCAGCGGCGAGGTGATCCATGTCGACGGCGGCTACCACTCACAGGGTGCGCCGCTGCACCCGCCGGCGCAGGCCCAGGGAGAGCAATGACAGGCAGCAACGGCAACGGCCGCGCGCGGATCGTGATCACCGGGATGGGGGCGATCAGCCCACTGGGCAACGACGTGGCCTCGACGTGGGCGGCGTGCCGCGCCGGCAGGAGCGGCGTGGGCCCGATCACGCAGTTCGATGCCTCGCAGCTGCCCACGCGCTTCGCTGCGGAGGTCAAGGGTTTCGACCCAGCGGCCGTCCTCGGGGTCAAGGAGGCGCGGCGCAGCAGCCGCTGCATCCAGCTCGCGCTCGTCGCCGCGCGCGAGGCGGTCGCGGACTCCGGGCTCGACGTCGCTGCGATCGGCGAGGACGCGGGCGTCCTGGTCGCCTCCGGGGTGGGGGGTCTCGAGTTTCTGGAGCGCGCCACGCTCAACCTCCACCAGCAGGGGGTGCGCCGCGTCTCCCCGTTCACGATCCCCTCGATGATCGCCGACATGCCGGCCGGCATGATCGCCATCGAGCACGGCGCCAAAGGACCCAACTTCGCGGTGGTCAGCGCGTGCGCATCAGCCGCCCATGCCCTCGGTGAGGCCGCGGAGTGGATCCGCCGGGGCGATGCCACCGCGGTCATCGCCGGCGGCACCGAGGCCTCCGTATGCGCACTCGGCGTGGGCTCGTTCAACGCCATGCAGGCACTGTCGACTCGCAACGAGGAGCCGGAGCGCGCCTCACGACCCTTCGACCGCAGCCGCGACGGCTTCGTCATGGGGGAAGGGGCTGCGATTGTCATTCTCGAGGAGTACGAGGCGGCGCAGCGGCGCGGAGCACACATCTACGCGGAGTTGAGCGGGTACGGCGCCACGGCGGACGCATCACACATCACAGCGCCTGAGCCGAACGGTGACGGGGCCCGCCGCAGCGTGCTGCGCGCGCTCGACCGTGCCCACGCCACGCCGGCAGACGTCGGCTACATCAACGCCCACGGCACCAGCACGCAGCTCAACGACGCCGCGGAGACCAGGGCCATGAAGGCAGCTCTCGGCGAGGTGGCGGCGACCGTGCCCATGTCCTCAACCAAGTCGATGCACGGGCACCTGCTCGGGGCCGCGGGCGCGCTGGAGGCGATCATCTCGGTGCTGGCCATCCGCGACCAGTTTGTGCCGCCGACGATCAACCTCGAGGAGCCCGACCCGGAGTGCGACCTCGACTACGTGCCCAACGTGGGACGTGCGCAACGCATCGACCTGGCCATCAGCACCTCGTTCGGTTTCGGTGGCCACAACGCCTGCCTGGCGTTCTCGCGCCTCGATTAGCCGCGGGCGCCGAGGCGGGCCATCCATGCCTCGACCTCGTCGGGATCGCGGGGCAGCGCCTCGGAGAGATTGCGGAAGCCGTCGTCGGTGACCAGCACGTCGTCCTCGATGCGCACACCGATGCCGCGGTAGCGCTCCGGCACGGTGAGGTCGTCGGTCTGGAAGTACAGGCCCGGCTCGATCGTGAGCACATAGCCCGGGCGGAGGTCGCCGTGGTACTGGTCGTCGCGGGCGTTGGCACAGTCGTGGACGTCGAGCCCCAGCATGTGGCTGGTGCCGTGAAGGGTCCAGCGCCGATGGAGCTGGCGATCCGGCCGCAGGGCCTCCTCCGGGTCCACGGTGAGGATGCCGAGGCGGCGCAGTCCCTCAGCGAGGACGCGGGTGGCGGCGCGGTGGGGCGCCATGAACGGGACGCCGGGCCGGACCTCCGCCATGGCCGCCTGCTGCGCCTCGAGCACGAGCTCGTAGACCTCGCGCTGCTCGCTGGTGAACCGGCCCGAGACGGGCAGGGTGCGGGTGACGTCGGCCGTGTAGAGCTGGCGGCACTCCACCCCGGCGTCGACGAGGAGCAGGTCGCCGTAGTTGACCTCGCCGTCGTTGCGCATCCAGTGAAGGATGGTGGCGTGGGAGCCGGACGCGGCGATCGTGTCGTAGCCGGTGTCGTGGCCCTCGAGGCGCGCGCGGGTGTTGAAAGCACCCTCGACCACCCGCTCGCCCGACTCCATGGCGTCGGGAAGCGCCCTCACGATGTCCTCGAACCCACGGATGGTGGAGTCGACAGCCTGCTGCAGCATGGCGACCTCGAACGGGTCCTTGGCCAGCCGCATCTCGGACAGCGCGGCGACCAGCTCCTCGTCGGAGTCTCCAGCCGACAAATCAGAGTCGAGCCGTGAGTCGACGTCGCGGGCGACGGCGATGCTGTCCGCGGGCAATCGCGCCAGGGCGGCGGCGAGGCCGGCGAGTGGAGCGGTGGCCACCCCGAGGTGAGCGGAGGTTTCGGCAAGTCCCAGCCGCGGACCCGTCCACAGCTCGCCGTAGGCGGCGTCGGTGAAGAACTCGTGCGACGAGCGGTCACTGCGCGGCTCGACATAGAGGGTGGCGGTGTGGCCGTCGCCGCCGGCACTCATGATCAGCACCGTGTCCGGCTCCATCGCGCCACTGAGCCAGAACAGGTCTGTGCCGGGGCGGAAGCGGTAGTACGTGTCGTTGGACCGCACCTTCAGCGGCCCAGTCGGGATGACCAGGTTCCTGCCGGCGAACCGGGCCGACAGCTCAGCCCGGCGCGCCGCGAAATTGTCCGCCGCCGGGTGGCGGGGGGTCGAAGCTGCGCCACCGGGAGCCCACCCGGAGGCCATCAGCTCCACCAGCGCGCGAGGGATCGCCGGGCGGTGCTTGCCCATCCAGATCCAGTTCTCGCTCTCCGGATGCTCCTCCGACACGTCGGGCGCGACAAACTGCGTGGCGGCGTCGCTCTCCTCGGGGACCACGACACTGACTGTACTCAGACGGCCCCCAAGGCCGGCGCCGTCACCCCGCCGCCGCGGGCAATGCCGCGAGCCAGGTGACCGTGGCAGCGCCGGCGAGCAGTGCGAGCAGCGGGAAGGCCAGGCGCCGAACCGCGTGGGGGAGGACGACCACGAGCGCTCCCACCGCGGTGAGGCCGGCTGCGAGGAAGGCGAGGTTGTCCTGGCCCAGCGCTGATCGCGCCAACACCATGGCCACAGCCGCGACCAGCAGCGACGCGCCGATGACCGACCTCGATCGCCCTGGCCCCAGTTCAGAGGCCAGCGTCATCGCCCCCGCGAGGCGGTCACCGTCGGCGTCCGGGAGGCCGTTGGCGAGGTGCAGGCTGAGCGCAAGAAGGCCCGCCAGCGGCACCTCCGCCACCGCTCCGCGGAGACGGCCGGTGATCACCATGGCGAGAAGCGGGACCGTCGCAAACCCGGCCCACCACGCCAGCACGGCGGCGGGGGTGCGCTTGAGCCAGAGGTCGTACGAGACCCCGGCGCCGACTGCAAGCAGCGCAGCGGCCAGGACGTCGAGCCCCAGCCAGGCCGCGGTCGCCAGTGAGACCACGAACCCGGCCAGCGCCGCGGTCAGGGCGGCATTGCGCGAGACGGCGCCGCGGACGATGGGCTTGAAGGGCTTGGCGGCACGGTCAGCGTCGACGTCCGCCCAGTCGTTGAGCGCGCCGATGGCGAGCTGGGCGGGCAGCATCAGCAGTGTCAGGCCCACCGCGGTGCGCGCCGAGGGGAGGTGTCGGGTCAGCAGTCCTGCCGCCGCAACAAGGACGATCGTGACCAGCAGAGAGGGCCCCGGGTGGGTGAGGAACAACCACGCCGTGGCCCGTCTGCCCGCCGGATCTCGCTCGTCGAAAACCCGCCACCCGCTACGATGCGGCCAGTCAAGTCGGGGCATCTCCCCTTCCCATGTGAGGCTTCTCTCGATGTCCACCCACGCCTCGACTCCTGCTCGAGCGCCGGCCGAAGCCATTGCCGCATCCGGTGCGCCGTTCGAACACGACGTCGTGGTGGTGGGAGGCTGTGGTCACGTCGGCCTCCCCCTGGGCATCGCGCTCGGAGAGTGCGGGATGCGCGTCGCGCTCGTCGACACCAACCAGGCCGCCGTCGACATCGTCAATGAGGGACGTCTGCCCTTCGACGAGGACGGCGCCGAGGCGCCGCTCGCCTCTCTGCGTGCGGCGTCGCGGTTGATGGCGACGACAAGTCCCGAGGTGATCGCCGGCGCGGAGTACGTGGTGGTGGTCATCGGCACGCCCGTCGACGAGCACCTCAACCCCAACCCCAACGCGGTGGTCACCGCCATCGCGGAGTTCGCCGGCCACCTCCGCCCCGGGCAGACGATCGTGCTGCGCAGCACCATCTACCCCGGCGTCACCGCCCTCGTCGAGCGTTACCTGGCGGGGCGCGGCCTGGACAACCCGGTCTGCTTCTGTCCCGAGCGCATCGCCCAGGGCAGGTCGATGAAGGAGCTGCGCGAGCTTCCCCAGATCATCTCCGCGCACACCCCCGAGGGGATGGCCGGCGCACGGCGCCTGTTCGAGCGACTGGCGCCCCAGCTCATCGAACTGGAGCCCGAGGAGGCGGAGCTGGCCAAGCTCTTCACCAACACGTGGCGCTACATTCGCTTCGCCGCGGCCAACCAGCTCTACATGATGGCCAACGATTTCGGCCTGGACTTCGAGCGAATCCGCAGCGCGCTGATGACCAACTACCCGCGCGCCGCGGACATGCCGGGACCGGGTTTCGCAGCCGGGCCGTGCCTGTTCAAGGACACCATGCAGCTGGCCGCCTTCAACAACAACCAGTTCACGCTCGGCCACACCAGCATGATGATCAACGAGGGTCTGCCCCTGTACGTGGTGGCGCGCGCCGAGAGGCGCTTCGACCTTGCCACGAAAACTGTCGGCATCCTCGGCACCGCGTTCAAGGCAGAGTCCGACGACATCCGCTCGTCGCTGGCGTACAAGCTCAAGCGCATCCTCACCTTCAAGGCGCGCCGCGTCCTCTGCGCCGACCCCTACGTCGCCACCGATCCCGACCTCGTCTCGCAGGAGGAACTCCTCGCCAGCGCCGACCTGGTGATCATCGGTGCGCCGCACCGGCGATACGCGACGCTCGACATCGCCGCGCCCGTGATCGACGTCTTCAACGTTCGCGGCGACGGCGTGCTCATATGAGGCCACGCGTCTCCATCGTCATCCCGGCCTACAACGAAGGCGCGGAGATCGACGACTGTCTCGACCGCATCCTCGAGTCGGTGAAGCTGCCGTGCGAGGTGCTGGTGGTGTACGACACCCCCGATGACACCACAGCCCCGTACGTCAAGGCGTACGCCGGTCGTGACCGCCGGGTGGTGCCGCTGCTCAACACCGAGGGCCGTGGACCGGCGGCGGCGATGCGCTGCGGCATCGAGCACGCCGCCGCCGACGTCACGGTGGTCACCATGGCCGACGGCTCCGACGACCCCATGCAGATCGATCAGCTCACCCGGTTGGTGGAGCGCGGGGTGGTCGTCGCCGCAGCGTCGCGCTACATGCGCGGCGGCCAGCAGGTCGGAGGCCCGCGCCTCAAGGGGCTCATCTCACGCCTGGCCGGGCTGTCACTCCACCTCGTCGCGCGCGTGGGCACGCACGATCCCACCAACTCCTTCAAGGCGTACTCCACCGATTTCATCCGCGAGGTCGGCATCGCGTCCGACGCGGGCTTCGAGCTGGGCATCGAGATGGTCGCCAAGGCTCACCGGCGCGGACTGCCCATCGCGGAGATCCCCACCATCTGGCTCGACCGCAGCCACGGGCAGTCGAACTTCAAGGTTCGCGAATGGATTCCCCGTTACCTGCGCTGGTATCTCGCCAGCCTCGGGCGGCGCCGCCAGCCACTGCGCAGCGGGTACCGGGTGCGGCCACACTCCTGGAAGGGCGACCAAGACGACACGGAGGCGGGGACGTGAGCAGAGTCCTTCTCACCGGTTCGCAGGGGTTCATCGGCGGCTACATCGTCGAGGAGTTGCTGAGGCACGGTCACACCGTCGTCGGTGTCGACAACCTCTCCAAGTACGGGCGGGTCGCCAAGTCATACGACGACAGCCCCGCCTACACCTTCGTGGAGGGCGACGCGCGCAACGTCAGTCTGATCACCGAGCTGCTCAGCAGCTGCGATCACCTCATCGCCGGCGCCGCCATGATCGGCGGCATCTCGTACTTCCACACCTATGCGTACGACCTTCTCGCGACCAACGAGCGCATCATGGCCGCGTCCTGTGACGCGGCCGTCGCCGCGCACCGGGCCGGAACCCTGCAGAAGGTCACGTACATCAGCAGCTCCATGGTGTTCGAGTCGGCGACGTCGTGGCCATCGGTGGAGGGCTCGGAGCGGCAGATCCCGCCGCCGCTGTCGTCGTATGGCTTCCAGAAGCTCGCGGTCGAATACTACGCGCGCGCGGCGTGGGACCAGTACCAGCTTCCCTACACGATTGTGCGCCCGTTCAACTGCGTGGGGATCGGCGAGGGACGCGCACTCGGCGATGTCGAGATCCTCAGCGGCAACGTCAAGCTGGCCATGAGCCACGTGGTTCCCGACCTCGTACAGAAGGTGGTCAGGGGTCAGGATCCGCTCCACATCCTCGGCAGCGGCGAGCAGACGCGCCACTACACCTACGGCGGCGACCTCGCCCGCGGCATCGTCACCGCCATGGAGCATGCCCGTGCGCTCAACGACGACTTCAACCTCTCCACCGCGGAGAGCACCACCGTGCTCGAGCTGGCCGAGAAGATCTGGCACCGCATCCGCGGCGCTGACGAGCCGTTCAGGTACGTGTCGGATACGCCGTTCGAGCACGATGTGCAGCGTCGCATCCCCGACATCAGCAAGGCCCGCACCGTCCTCGGATTCGAGGCGACCACCTCGCTCGACGAGATGCTCGAGGAGGTGGTGCCGTGGATCGAATCGGCGATTGGTCAGGGGGTCATCTGACGGAGCGCTGACGCTCCGGGATCAATACCCGTACGGGTTGCTTGTGCCGGCCGCCGTCGTGGGCGCGGCGGCCGCTCCGCCCGAGGTTGAGGACACGCTCGACCAGTGCGGGTAGTTGCCCGTGGCGTCGCCGGGCTTGGTGTCCCCGGAGTAGAAGTACAGCGGCCGACCGTTGTACATCACCTGGACGCCCTTGCCGTCGGGACGTGTCAGCGTCCCCCACTGCCCGGTGATTCCCGCGGCCGCCGTCGGTGTCGTCCCGCTCGGCACTGTGAGCGGCGGCCAGGTGGCGATGCAACCACCGGTGCACATACTCGTGCCGCTGCCCGCGACGTCCTTGTCGAACTGATACAGGGTCATCTTGTTGAAGCCCGCGACCAGGACGAGCCCGTGCCCGCTCACCGTCGCCGAGGCGACCGTCACGCTGGCGCCCGCGGATTGCGTCGCGGCGCTCCCGCCCGTGGAGTTGGTGGCGACGGTGGTCGTGCCGCCGCAGCCGGCGATGGCGAGCGCGGCGCCGGTTGCCGCTGCGAGGCGGATGGTGGTTGTTCGCATGTCGCTCCTCCTGTTTGCGTTCTCACCCAGTGTCAGGCTGCCGCCGTCGTCTCGCGCAATGTCCGATGGTCTTAGGACGCCTGTCAGGACACGCCGTGGCGCTGTGCCCACAGCGCCGCCTGGGTACGATCGCCGACGCCGATACGGCCGAAGATGCTGGTCATGTGCGCTTTCACCGTCTTCTCGCTGATGGCCAGCCGCCAGGCGATCTGCTTGTTGCTGAGGCCACGCGCCACGAGCTTGAGCACGTCGAGCTCGCGGGCGGTCAGCTCCTCGAACGGCCGCCGCCCACGGCGAGCGGTGACCAGGGCGCGGGCGGCGCGTGGCGACAGGGGCGAGTCGCCGGCGGCGGCGGCACGCACGCCGCGCACGAGTTCATCGCTCTCGGCGTCCTTGAGGATGTACCCGATCGCCCCGCTGTCCAGGGCCTCGATGACGCGCTCGTGCTCTGCGAAGGAGGTGAGCATGACCACGCGTGTCTCCGGGCGCACCGCCAGCACGCGGCGCGTCGCCTCGATGCCGTCGATGTCGGGCATGGACACATCCATGAGGACGACGTCCGGCTGCAGCGCCAGCACGCTCCTCACGGCCTCGTCACCGTCGCCGACGGCGTCGACCACGTCGATGTCGCCTTCGGCGGCGAACAATTCGCACAGTCCGCGTCGCACCAGGGGGTGGTCGTCGACGATCACGAGGCGGATGGGTGTGCCGCTCATGCCGGCACCTTGACCGAGACGCGCGTCCCACCGCCGGGGTGCGATTCCACGTGCAGCGACCCGCCCGCGTCCGCCACGAGATCGCGGAGCAGGCTGAGACCGACGTGGCCGTCGCGCCGCCGGGAGTCGAGGTCGGTGGGGCTGAAACCCCTGCCGTCGTCGGCGATCTCGAGACGCACGCCGCCGCCCTCGTTGCGCAGGTGCACGTCCACGTGGGTTGCCTGTGCGTGCTTCCCGGAGTTGCGCAGCGCCTCCTGGGCGACGCGGAAGAGCAGCGTGGTCGTCGCCGCGGGCAGCGCGGTGTGGTGGGGGGCGTCGAGGCTCACCGCGATGCCGCTCTGGGAGAGCGGCTCGAGCAGGTCGCGCAGGGCGTTGTCGATGCCTTCGGCGTGCAGGTTGGGCGGAGCGATCTCCACGATCAGTGTGCGCAGTTCCCGCATCGCGGCTCGTGTCTCGCCGGCAGCCTGGGCGACGTCTGGGGCGACCGAGCTCGGTGGCGGACTGCCCCCGTTGGTCATGACCACTCGCCGTGCCAGGGCGCTCAGCGAGAACGTGACCGCCGCCAGCCGTTGCACCACGCCGTCGTGGAGGTCGCGCGCAATCCGCCGCCGCTCCTGTTCCGATGCGTTGATGGCCCGCTCGAGCAGCCGCTCGCGCTCGGCGAGCGAGGTGCGCAGGCGCCGCGCCATGCCGACCGCAAGCGGGATCTGCAGCACGAACAGCAGCGCAAGGCCGATCACCAGCACCGGCAGGAACGACGACCACACCGACTGCTGGTACTGGGTGATCGCCTGGTAGCGCTGGTAGGTCTCGAACAGCAGCGGGACCCCCGCCGGTGTGCGCACAGGCAGGTAGACCTGGAGCAGCTTGCCGAAGCCGCGCTCGTACTGGTTCTCGGCGTCGGTGAGGTCGCTGACACCCGCGTCGGCGGCGCCGCTTCTGATCGAGGCGAGTTCGGCGCTGTCGAGGGTGAACCGCCGCCCGATGAGGCGCGGCTCGTCGGAGTAGATGACCGTGCCGGCGGCGGTCCACAACTTCACTCGAACGACATCGCCACTGAGGATGCGCTGGCGGACGATGCGGTCAAGGGCGGCGATCGAGGCGGGGTCGCCGCTGAGCAGCGAGTCGCTGAGGGCGGGCTCGACGATGCCGATCCCCTCGACCTGGGTGATGTCCTTGGCGTGGCCGATCGCCTGGACCTCTGCGTCGCGGCTGACCACGACGAACGTACCCGCTGCCACAAGGCAGGCGGCAACGAGTCCGCCCGCCGCGAAGCGCGCGACCTCGTTCTTCAAGAGCCGGCGCAGGAGGCGGCGGCGCGGCGTGCTCGTGCGCGGTTCGGTCGCAGGCGGTGCGCCGCCACGGTCGGGCGCGGTCATGGTCATCGCAGCCTAGCGGCCGCCTGTTGTCATGGCGTTGTCAATGGTCGGCGAGATGGCGGCGCGCGCCCCTGCGTCCTTGGTCTTAAGACCTGCCTTTGCTGGTTTCATCACGGGTGCGTGGGCAGGAGGTTCTCGGAGAAGTGGCCGCCGGCGGCGATCTCCTCCAACAGGGCACGATCGGTCAGCCATTCCACGGGGGCACGATCGTCAGTCAGCGGATCCTTCGCCGGCGCCACCCTGAACAGCTGGGTGGAGACGAGCGGTCCGAGCGCGCGCAGCTCCACGGGCAGGGCGGCCAGCCGGGACCGCAGGGCCGGCCCGGACACCGGCTGGTCGAACCCGATGACCAGCTCGTTGAAGCTGAGCGCCGGCCAGATCCGCACGTCCGGGAAGATGGTGGCCAGGGTGCCGCTGACCGCCTCGCCGAGGCGGTCGTCACCAGGGACGCGGGCCATGTTGAACGCGATGGCACCGCCGGCGACGAGGTGCGAGCGCGCCAGGTTGAAGAACTCCTGGGTCACCAGCCAGAAGGGCACGTAGGCCTGCTGGTAGGCGTCCACCACGATGAGGTCGTAGCGGGTCTGCGTGGTCGCCAGCCAGGCCCGACCGTCGCCGTCGATGGTGTGCAGACCGGGCACCTCTGCCATGCCCATCAGCTGGCGACCGATGTCGGTGACCTCCGGGTCGGGCTCGACGCCGTCGATCTGCACGCCGGGGTATTCGTGCGCAATGGCGCGCGCCATGGTGCCGCCGGCGTTGCCGATGATGAGCACGCGACGCATGGGGTGGCCGAGCAGCACCGGCACCACCAGCGGCATGTCCCACTCGCCGCCGGTCAGGACGGTGCCCGGCCGATAGACCGACTGGTCGGCGATGCCGTCGTCGAGGCGCAGGGCGGTGCGCCCGTCGGCGGTGTGGACGACCTGGACGTACTGGTAGAGGGTCTCGCGCTCGAGCACCGCCCCGGCAACCGGCTTCACCGCCCCTGGCGGGATGAGCATGAGGCCCACCACCACCACGGTCACGATCGGGGCGCGGCGAGGGAGCAGCGGGAAGGCGGCCACGCTGGTGACCAACGCCGCGCACAGCAGCGTGCGCTGCGTGCCCACCGCGGGGATGAGCACAAGGGCTGGGACGAAAGTTCCGACGATCGCCCCCAGCGTGGTCAGCGATGACAATCGTCCGCTCACGCTGCCGGCGGTGCTCACGTCGCGCACCGCCAGGCGCACTGCGAAGGGCGACACCATGCCGAGCAGTGACACCGGCACGCTGAAGAGAAGAAGGGTCGCGAAGAAGGACCCCGCGACCACGCCGATGCTGAGCGCGCTGAAGCCCTGGAGGGCGAGTTGCAGGAAGGGATGGGCGATGAACGGCAGGACGCAGGTCGCGGCCGCAGCCATGAGAAGGACCGCGCCGAGCACGCGCGGCTCGGGTCGCCGGTCGGCGATTCGGCCACCCAGCCAGTAGCCGACCGAGAGGTACACGAGAATCAGACCGATGACGTTGGCCCACACCACCGTGGTGTTGCCGAAGTAGGGGGCGAGCAGGCGCGACGCGCAGATCTCGATGGCGAGAGACGCCGCGCCTGCCGCAAAGACGACGAACGGCAGCAGGCGGGGGACCGGCCTCAGCTCTCCGCTCCCCACGTGGCGCCGCCACTTCGGCGCCGGGTCATCACCCTGCCCAGCCGGCTGCGCGGCGCGGTCACCACCACTCGCATCAACTCTCCTCGCCGGCGGCGTGTCCCGCCCGGGGAACAAGAACCGAGTCTAGGCTGCCGCGCTCGGCGCGAGTGTGCGCACACATGACCACAAATTCGGGAATGCCCACTACGATCCCGCCACGCACCGGCATTCCTGTGAGCACCCTGATATGCGTTCCCCCCACCTGCTCCTCACCGCCGCCTTACGCGGCGTCGCCGGGAGAATCGGTCACGGCCGCGACCGCGAGGTCGCACTCGAAGGCCACGGGTATGCGGGGTCACGCGGGCCCGTCGATCGGTGTCGCGTCGAGGGCTGTGGTGCTCGTGCCACGCGTGTGGTGCTGCGATCCGACGGCAGTGAGATCGCCGTTTGCGCCAGGTGCGGCGAGGAGTTGGAGGCCATCCTCGGGACCATCTCGGTGTCCGGCCACCCGCTGGACTGACGCGCCCCGAGCCGGGGTGAGAGGGATGAGGGTCGGGTTAACGGTTGTTGCACGTCTCGATCAGCCCATCCGGCACATGGTCCTCTTGGCGATGCTCGCGGACGCCGATGGTGTACAACGCCCGCATAGAACAGATGGACGCAGATGAGGTGAGGAATCTGATGCGCATCTCTCCGAGCACTCTCCGGCACGACTCGATGCTCGCGGCCCGAGGACTTCGGGAGCTGCTGGGCAGCCCGCGGTCCAGGTTCGCCCCGGCGACAGCCCGCAGTCCCCAAGGACAGGGCCGCCTCGACGACGACCGCTGCCAGGTCCAGGGTTGCCGTGCCCACGCCACGCAGCTGGCGCGGGTTGCTGGGGGCAGGGCCATCGCGGTCTGCGCCCGCTGCCGCGAGGAGCTTGCGGCGGTGATCGCCCCCGCGCTCCTGGTGGCCGCCTCCGACTGATCCGGAGGCGGCCACCAGCCCCTACGGCAGGGTGAACTCCTGGATGCGATTGTTGAACGTGTCCGCGACGAAGAGCACGCTGCCAGACACGGCGAGCGAGTGCGGGTCGTTGAAGTTGAGGGTGCCAGTGCCCGCGCTGCCGAAGCCGTTGCCGACGTCCGTCAGGGTCGACGACAGGTGCACGACCCGGTTGTTCATCGAGTCGGCCACCCAGAGGCTGCCGTCGGGGGCAAGGGCAAGGCCCTGTGGGTGGTTCAGCCCGGTCGTGAAGCTCGCGACCCACTGCCCGCTCAAGGTCAGCTCCTGGACCCGGTTGTTGTTGGTGTCGGCCACGTAGATGCCGCTTGCCGTCACCGCCATCGCTTCGGGGTTGATGAACTGGCCCGCGCCGCTGCCGAGCGAACCAAAAGTCGCGAAGACCTTGGTCACCGGGTTGTAGCTCTCGATGCGATCGTTGGCGGAGTCGGCCACCCACACCGTGCCCGCGGAGTCGACGGAGACGCCCTCGATGTCGTGGAACTGGCCCAGGGCTGTCCCGGTGCCGCCGACGATGGTTGGCGTGCCGGAGAGATCAGCGGCGAAATGCTGGAGGCGGTCATTGCGTGTGTCGGCGACCCACAACGTCCCGTCAGGGGCGACGGCGGCGTCCTCCGGCCAGGCGAAGCTGCCGGCGGCGACGCCGCGCATGCCCCTGTCGTTGAGGTAGGTGCCGGCAGCGCTGAAGCGCTCGATGCGCTGGTTGAGCCGATCGACTCCGTACGTCGTGCCGTCCGAACCCACGGTGACGCCGAATGCCTGCGCGAAGCCGGGCGCCGCCGCCAGGCCGCTATTGATCTCGAAGATCGCCTGACCCGACGCGGTGAACTCGTGGATCGCGCTTCCCCAGAAATCGGCAGCCCAGATGTTGCCCGCAGGATCGACCGCGACCCGGCGCAGCGCGTGGAAGTAGGCAGCGTCATCGGGCGGAGCCGGGCACACCTTGGGGCAGCGCTTCCCGAACTGCGCCAGCCACACCGGCGGGCTCTGGCTGATATCCCACCGCGCGATGCGCTCGTTGCCGGTGTCGGCGACGTACACCGTGCGCCCGTCGGGGCTGAACTGGACGTTGTATGGATAGTTGAGCTGACCCACCCCGTGACCCGCGGAGAGCCCGTCGCCCAGCACGATGGAGGGGGTGGTCGTCCACACTCCCGCCGCGGTCACCTGGAAGGCCTTGACCTGCTGGTGATGGTAGTCGGCCACCCAGATGCGGCCGTCAGGGCCGCGAACCGCGTCTCGGGGTGACGCCAATCCGGACGTCGTCGGTGACGTCCACAACCAGACGCCCGCAGTGCTGAACGCCTTGATGGCCGAGTGACCGGTGTCGGCGACGAGCAGGACGTTGTTGGCGAAGTCGAACGTGATGCCGATCGGTGTGTTGAGGCATCCCTTGCAGCTGCCCAGTTTGCCGGCCGTCCACAGGTGGGTCCCTGCGGGCGTGAACGCCTGGATCCGGCTGTTGGCCGCGTCGGCGACGTAGATGTTCGACGCCGCGTCCACGGCGACCTCGCGTGGCGTGTTGAATTGTCCATCGGCCGTCCCGAGGCTGCCGAACTGCTCGATCAACGTCCCGTCCGAGGCAAACACTGAGATGCGGTTGTAGCCGGTGTCGGCGACAACGAGGCGGTTGGAGTGGGCGTCCCACACCAGGCCGCTGGGGTACATCGGTGCCTCGGAGGCGCCCGCCAGCGTCTTCAGGAAGGTGGGCTGCGGCGGCGTGGCTGCTGCTGCGCTCAGCGAGGTGATCGCACCCAGTCCCAGAGCAACGCTGAGAGCCAGTGCTGCGCTGAGGCGAGCCGACCTCCGCGCATCGGACGCGCCCCGTCCAGCGTGGCGGAAAGCGCCCCGATCGCGTCGCTGATCAAAAGCACCCACCTGAAACCCCCTCCCCGTCCCCCGACGCGCGCTGTGGACCACTCAGTTGGTCGACCGGCTGGCAACGCGTGCCGCGAACGGACCGATGATGACACAGGCCTAGCGCATCGGTCAATTCATACACATCATTCGCGCCACGATGGCCACGGCGCAAGGGGCCGGCTTGCATCGGACAATCCGCCTGTGGCATGATCGTTGCAAGAGCGCCAATATGCGCGAATAGATCAGACGCTCCTAGCGCAGCGACCGGAACCTGTGGGCAGGCCGATCGATGCCGGGGCAGGGGGGGATTGCGTTGAAGACACGTCTGCCGGTTGTGATCGCGCTCGGAGCGCTAGTTGTCCTCGGAGCGGGGTCTCTGACCGCCATGCCAGTGTCGGCGTCGGCCCCGTACACCCTGCATTTCGACCACGACCCGCTTGCCAGTGCGGGCTCGCTCGCCGCCGGGCAGGCGCTGCCCTCGGCGCTCCGCCTCAAGAGCGGCTCTGCCGGTGTTCCCAGCACAGTGGTGTACCTCAGCTACACAACGTCGGTCCCCGACTCGGTCAGTGTTCCGAGCGCTCAGTGCGGTGGTGCCACCGCCCTTTCAAGCCATGCGATCGCCTGCACGACTGATGCGACCGGGCAGATCCTGGTGACCTACCACGCCGCCGCCGCCGCGCAGGGCCAGGGACTTGTGGATATCAACGCCACCAGTACGCCAGGCGGATTCAGGCTCAGCACAGACACTCACTACGTCTACTGCACGGTCTATCGCTTCAGCCCCTCGCCCGTGGCGGCGAGCGGAAGCCTCGCGGCGGGTGCCGGCACCGCAGTGTCCGTCTCCGTTGAAAGTGCGGGCGACGCGGCCATGCCGAACTCGGCCGTCTACCTGTCCTTCGTCGCGGCGAGCGGAGGCGGCAATGCCGCCGTGGGAGCCACGCCTCTGACCTCATCGCCGACCCTGTTCACGGTGGGTGGCAACGGTCAACTCTCCATCACGTACACCGCGCCCGCCACGTTGCCGAGCAGCGGGGTGGATTCGATCGTGGTCCAGGACCGGTCGAGTTCACCGACTGTGGTCACCCCTGACGCCTACGCTTTCTCCGCAGCCGTCCCGGTCATCTCGATCGGCGACGCCGGGGCCGTGGAGGCTCATGTGAAGCCGGGGATTCCCCTGCGGAACACGCTGACCCTGTCCTCGCCCCAGCCCAATCCGGTGACGGTTCAGTACACGACGCAGTGTGGTCTGGGCGACAAGACCTGCAGTGAGGACTTCCATGAGGTCCACACCCCGGCCACGGTCACCTTCCCGGCCAACACAACCCATGCCTCGATCATCGTGAGGATCTTTGCGTACGGCGGGGGCTTCGGGGGAGAGGACTACAACGAGAGCTACTTCGTCCACCTCAGCAACCCGAATGGCGCCATTCTCGGGCGGTCCATCGGTGAGGCGACCATCCTGCCCAATGCCACCGTACCCCAGGAACTGTGGGTCGGCGACTCCGCTCTCGTACCGATCGCGGCCCGGACGCCCGTGGGCTTCACTGTGACTCTGACCGCGCCCCAGAGCACAGCCGTCAGCGTCGCGTACGCCACGTCCGACGGGACCGCGATCGCCGGCGTGGACTACACAGCGGCCTCAGGAACGGTGGTCATCGCGCCCGGGTCGAACAGCGCAGTCATCACGGTGAACTGGCTGGCCAACGCGCCACCGGCCGGCAGCAAGACGTTCACCGTGACCATCAGCAGCAGCGGTGGGCCTGCAATCGGGCGCGCAACTGGAACCGGCACGATCCTCGCCGGCTGAGAGGACCGCGGTGGCGCGGACGGCCCGGCGACACAGAGTCGCCCGTGTCGTCCGTGTCCACGTCCGTCGCGCGAGCGGCGACTACGCGCGGAGGGACCGCCTGGTACCGCCGTGCAATGAGCAGGCCCCCGCATGGGAGTACATCCCGTCGCCGCATTGCACCAGGTTGCCGGCGTCCTTCCAGAACAGGAGGACGCAGACAAAGTACTTGCAGAAGTTGCTCGGCGCCGCGGTCACCACTGGGCCGCCGCAGAAGTTGTAGCCCCAGGGATTGGCCGGCGCGCCGCAGAGGTTTACCGCAACCGGCGTCGGGGTCGGGCTGGGCAGCGCCGAGAACGAGATGAGCGGCATCGGCGTCGACGTCACTGACAACGCGAGCCCCGACGTGGCGCTCGGGGAGGCCGACGGCGTCGGCGGCGCGGTGGGCACGGGGGGCACGGTCATGTCGGCGGTCGGTGTCGGCGCGGGGAGCAGTCCGAGTGCACTGGCGCTCGGCTGAACCGGCACGTTGCTCGTGGTCGCCACAGAGCCCGCGTCCGGGGGCTGACTCAAAGCGAATGCTCCCAGGGGAACCGGCACCGAGTACGCCACGAGGAGCGCCGAGAAGGCAAGCGCACTACTGGAGGCGCTGCGCATGCCGGGCAGGCTTCTGCCGCCGAGGAAGCGCCTGAGCCGGCTTCCCAGACCGGCGGGATCGGCGAGCACGATCACCGCGAGGACTAGGCCCGCGGCCGCGATCACCGGTCCCAGGAACCCCATGACGAAGACGATCGCCGCGACGACAGCGATCACCACCATTGAGCCGAACAGTGCCCTCACCGGTGCGGATCTTACGTCCCGGGCAGACTTGGAGCGGTCCGCGGTAGAGGGGACCGTCACCAAGCGGTCATGATTTGGCGGTGAGCATCCTCCGATCGGCGACGAATGGCGACCTGCCATTCATCTCCTGGAGGAGAGGATGACCACGGTTCCATGGCGGCGCAGCAGGGCGGTTGGCACGGTCGCCAGCCTGGCCCGGCGTGGCCGGTGGGCGGCCCCCGCCTTGGCGCTCTTCGCGCTCCTCCGCGTGCCCTCCTTCCTCGAGCCGAACTGGTACACCGACGAGGGCGGCGCCGCCGCCGCGGCCAGGGAGCTGCTCAAAGGGCGGGTGCTCTACTCGCAGATCTGGAGCAACAAGCCCCCGCTTCACCTCTGGACCATCGCCCTCGACATCCAGGCGTTCGGTGGCTCGGAGGCCGGTCTGCACATCCTCACACTCCTGAGCGGCGGGTTGACGCTGGGGGCGGTGGCATACATGGTGCGTCCGCTCCTCGGCGGCCGCCGAGCCTTGGGCGCCCTGCTCGTGGTCGCCGTGCTCCTCGGGACGCCGGTGTTCGACGCCGAGCTCGCCGTTCCAGAGAGCTTCCTCATCGCCCCGGCGGCGTGGGCGGGAGCCGTGGTGCTGCGGCGGGCGGCGGGCGTTGGATCGCCGTCCCGCTGGTGGCCGCTGGTGGCGGGGCTCCTCGCCGCCGCGGCCATCGCATACCAGCAGACCGCCCTGGCCGATGCCGGCGCACTCCTGCTCGTCCTCCTCTTCAGCCCCAGGGTCAGCGCACGGGAGGCGATCCTGTACGCGGGAACGGTGGCCGCGGTCACCGCGACCTGGCTGAGCCTCGCGTTGATCACCGCCGGCCCGAGCGCGGTGTACTTCGGGCTGGTCGGCTTCTACATCCCATGGTCCCAGTCCGTGCTGCCCGCCAGCCGTGGCGGGCTGGTCCACCTCGCCGCCGGGCTCGGTGGCGCCCTCTTGCTGATCTGTGCCGGCGCCTACGGCAGCCGGCGCAATACCGCCGTTGCGTGGGGTGCCTGGCTATGGGCGGGCGCCGACCTCCTCGTGGCCGCGTCGGCCCAGATGCCCTACGCGCACTTCCTCGTGGTCAGCGTCGTCCCGGTCACCGTGGCGCTGTTCAGCCTCCGTCCCTCGATGGTGCTTGGCGTCCCCGTGAGGAGGGGGCTGTCGGCAGCCGCGATGGTCACCGGGGTGGTCGCGGCCGGTTCCATCGCCCGCGTCGCCGGCGTCGACTGGATCCCGGCGGGGGCGACCGGTGGCACCGTGCCCACCAGCCACAACCTT
>Ga0075522_10000321_pt1 | contig 33854 bp, 23 predicted proteins | sample NGEPerA_FD_74796 | JGI IMG/M metagenome (GOLD analysis project Ga0075522, IMG submission 74796) | Arctic peat soil microbial communities from the Barrow Environmental Observatory site, Barrow, Alaska, USA - NGEE PermafrostL2-A | ecosystem: Environmental > Terrestrial > Soil > Wetlands > Peat ... | reverse complement strand
CCCCGCCGGCGGGGCCGGTGGTCGAGGCGCCGGCGGGGCCGGTGGTCGAGGCGCCGGCGGGGCCCAGGGCGGAGCCAATGGGGGCGCGACCGGCGAAGGTGGACGCGGCGGTGGCGGCTCCGGTGGTGGAAGTGGCGGAACCGGTGGGACGGTGGGCGCGGGCGGACAAACCGGATTTGACCCTTGTCCTACCGACGGATCTCCCTGCGCGGTCATGCCGCTCGGAGACTCGATCACCTGGGGCTATGGCTCGTCGACGGGAGGCGGCTACCGCGTCGGGATCTTCAGCCAGGCGGTGGCGGCCAACAAATCGATCACCTTCGTCGGCTCGCAGACGACCGGTCCTACCACGGTGAGCGGCAAGCCCTTCCCCAAGGGGAACGAAGGACACTCCGGCTATTCCATCGACGACAGCTCGCAGACCTCCGGGATAGCGGGCGCGCTGACCGACGGTGCCATCTCGACGTACCGTCCCAATGTCATTCTGCTCATGATCGGGACCAACGACATGCATTATTCGATCGATCTGCCCAACGCACCCACCCGCCTCGGCAACCTGCTCGACGAGATCACCGCCGACGCACCCAACGCGCTGGTCGTCGTCGCGACGATCATCCCCGCCAACGGCGCCCAAAACACGCCCACGCAAACCTACAACGCGGCGATTCCCGCCGTCGTCCAGGCGCGGTCGGCGAAGGGCAAGCACCTCGTGCTGGTCGACATGTATGCCGCCATGAAGAGCTGGTCGACATCGATCTACACCGACTCGGAGCACCCCAACGATGCCGGGTACACCATCATGGCCAATACCTGGTATCCGGCGCTGCGGGGCGTGCTTCCGTAACGTCGCTCTCCCGACGATTGGCGAGCCTACAACGGGTCTATTTTGACATGACCAGGAGGGCTACGGAGTTGGCGGCCAGCGAGAACCCGGCGATCGTTCCGTTGGTGATCGCGACGGCTGTGTCCGGCGTCGGGGCACCTCCACCGACCATTCGGTAGACAGACGCGGAGCCTGTCGGTGCGAAGTTCTTCAGCGTGATGGAGAGACCCGACTGCGCGGTGCTGCTGACGTTCACGAGCATGACCCAGACCTTGGTCGGGGCGGTCGTCGAGTCGGACGCGGCATAGACGTTGACGCCGGCGTTGGGGCTGGCCGCGCCGATCGAGAACGCGCCGAAGCGCGCCCCCGTTGCCGTCGTAGTTCCGGTACATGGCCATCGCACTGTAGATGGGCAGGTGCGTCGATCCGTGCACGAGCGTGGTCCAGTACGAGGCAACCTGGTAGCCAAGCCGTCCGTACATCCCGAGGACATCGGCTTCCTGGGTTCCCGTGGTGGGGTCCGGCGTGCTGCCGTTGCCACCGTCGTTGGGGACGGTGTACTCGCTGACGCAGATTCCAGTCCCAGGATAGGTCGAGTTGATCCAGCCCTGCACATGCGGAACGACCGACGTGGTCGTCGAGTCCCAGAGCGCCGAGGTGTCCCCAAGGCCCTTGCCGGGAAAGGGATAATGCATGTCGACGCAGTCGAGCGGCCGTACGTGCGTCGAGGCCTCCTGCACGGCCGCCAGCTTCAAGATCGCCATGGTCAGCGAGCTGCCGACGGTATACGGCCCGGCGGGGTTGCCGCACTCGACGTTGGGGAGCGCGACGAGGTCTTGGGCATTCTCGGTCGACATGAAGAGGACGGACGCGGTCGGGTCGGCGGCCTTGATCGCCTTCGCGTAGGCCATGGTACGGTTGATGAAATCCTGGTTGAGGCTGGTCCCGATGCTCGCGTTGGTGGTGTAGAACGGCTCGCACCCCGTGCCTGGGGGATAGAGCGCCGCGAAGACGTCCGTGCGGAGGAACTGCCAATTGTCGGGCTCGTTGTCGAGCTGGTAGTACCTCACCCCGCCGGTGGCCGCCGCTCCGAAGGTCGACACCAGGTGGGTGACCCACGAACCCATGAACGACGTGTCCAGGACCCCCGATCCTTGGTCGACCACTTCCTCTTCCGACGTCCCGAGGGTCTGGCAACAGGTGGAGATGGCGGTGCCGCCGGCACAGTCCGGCGTTCCCGGATTCGGCGTCGCCATGCTGGCGACCCATCCGGTGATGGGAATCGTCATGAGCGTGTCGGCATGCTGGGCGATGTTGTAGTGGACGAACTGGTCCGAGCTCGTCGTGAGCGAGGAATCGGGCGTGGGGGAGGTGAAGCGACCCTGGTAGTTCGCGCAATTCCAGTCGGTGCCGGCATTGGAGACGTCGTTTTTCCAGTTGTACGAGCTGGTGGCGTCACCGCCCCAGCGGTTGAGCGCCGCGATCTTCATCGAGTCGTCGTTGGCGAACGCCACGCCGTAGATCCCCGAGGAGATGGGGGTCCTCTGGGAGTTCGCGTCCACGACGACGCCCGTGGCGCTCGGGGAGGCGACGCAGGTCTGCGATGGCCCGCAGAGCTGAGAGGGCGGGCAGCCGCCGCAAGTGTGCCCGCAGCCGTCGTCGCCGCAGGTCTTCCCATCGCAGGTGGAGGCGCAACTCACCCCGGCGTCGGGTGCGGTTCCGGTCGACCCGGCTGAAGGTCCGGTTCCACCGGCACCAGTCGAGGTGCCGCCGGATCCGCCGGTGCCCCCTTTGGCCGTGCTGCCGCCCGAGCCGCTGGCGCTACCGCCCGAGCCGACTGCGCCGCCCTGGCCGGTCTGGGTAGTATTGGCCCCTCCCTTCGGTGCGCTGCAGCCCCAAAGGGTCCATACCGCGGCGACGGATGCCGCGATCACGACCAGACTCGACCTCAACGCGGCGGGTCGCAGTCGGTTGGGCATGAGAAACAAGATACTCTCCCTGTCGTTCGGCGCGAGAGATGACACGCACGCCCGATCGGCGGGGGGCGCCGATGAAGTTGATTGCGGGTGGCCGGCCGCAACGCGACGCGCGCTGCGGTCGTCAGGGCACCGCTCGTTTCGCGCGCAGGTATCCAGCGAGCAGTTCGCTGGCCACCTTCTTGTGCTCACCCTGCCAGTGGGAGGCCAGCAGGTCGGTGCGAAACAGGAACGCGAGGGTGTGGCCGTTGGAGCGGTGAAAATAGCAGAGCGCCACCATGACCACGTAGAGGTGGAGGGGATCGATGCCCGGACGGATCAGCCCTTCGCGCTCGCCCCGGCGCAGGAGCTCCTCCATGAGTGGCATGAGGGGCGAGCTGATGATCGGTGTCTTGGCCGAGCTGCGTAGGAACCGCCCCCGCAACAGATTCTCACCGCTCAGAAGTGTCATCAACTCTGGATGGGCGGCGAAATGCTGGTCTACGAAATCAAACAGCTGTAGGAGCCCCTCCACCGGATCGATCCGGTCGACCTCGAGGCGCATCTCCTCCTGGCGCAGCTCCCCAATCACGTGCTCGAGAACGGCGACGTAGAGTCGGCTCTTGTCGCCGAAGTAGTGATAGATCATGCGGGTATTGACGCGCGCACGCTGGCGGATTCGCTCGACGCGCGCACCGCTATAACCGTGGGTCGCGAACTCGCCGATGGCGGCGCGGAGGATCTTCTCTCGGGTTCGGTCTGCGTTCCGCTTTCCGGCTTTCACGGGTACGACAATACGTCCCAAATCTCCGCCTGGCGCGTGGGGCGGCGCGGTCGCCGTCGGCGCCGAGCGCCTGGAAGGGTTGGTCATCGGTGTGGGCCGGGCGGGTGGCTACCTCGCGGAGCAGCTGGTCCCCCGGGTGAGCTGCGTTACGCGAACGTTTCAGACGGGCGGATCAGATGTAAATAACTAGTTACTTATGGATCGCGCGTCGCCGCCCCGGTAGAGTGTCGTTCCATGTTGCCCCCGTCGGCATCTCGCGTGGCTCTCATCGGTCCGCGTTTGCGCACCGTGGTGGTCACTCTCGACGAGGGGCGAGACGGTTCCCGGACCGACTCGCCAGCGTCCTTACTGCGTGCCCTCGGGCATGAGGTGATCGTGTCGGGTTACGACTTGACCGAGTTGGAGTCGCGGGGAGTGCCGGCGGACGTGGTCGCCGTCGAGGCGGGGGAACACTTGGAGATCAGCCGAAACGCCATTCAGCGGCTGCGGCAACGTCCCGAGCTGATAGCGGCGCGGATCCTGCTTTGCCTCGAGGTGGCTCGGGTCGTGGCGCTTACCGCCGAGATCGGCGCGGACGACTTCATTCTGCTCCCGATCACCCTGGAGGAGTTGGCGGCCCGGCTGTGGCAGCTCAGGGTTCGTGACGGTCGGCCTCGAGCCCCACTGCAGTTGCGATACGGCGAGATCGTGCTCGACTGCGAGATGAAGCAGGCTTATCGGGGCAGCGAATCCCTCAGGCTGACGCCCTACGAATTTCAGCTCCTCCGTTTTCTCGTCGAGCGCGTCAACCGTGTCTTTACCCGGCAAGAGCTGCTCTTGCGCGTCTGGGGTTATCGCCATGTGGGCGGCGGACGCACCGTCGACACCCATGCTCTCAACCTGCGCAAGAAGCTTGGTGACATCGGCGACCGTCTGCAATCGGTTCTCCGGGTGGGCTACAAGCTTCGACGCATCGACCTTCCGCCCGATCGCTCGGACGCCGCCACCCACGGAGTTCCGACCTCGTATCTTCAAAGTGTTGCCAGGGGGGATCGGCCCGGTTTTCCGCGCGGGGTGGTGCCACCCCCGGTATCGCCGGGCGCCGGTGCTGTCCTCGGGGGGTTGGGTATGCGCCGCGATCAAGGTGGCCGCCGAGCGGGGTGAGCTCTCGCGGGGCAGAGCCTGCGCGGCGTCGGTCTCGGCTGCCGTCCTCGCCGACCAACCGCCATCGAGGGTGAAGAGAAGAGCCTCGGCTCGGTCTGTCCGGCCAAAGCGCATCCGGCCCAGGTTCGGCTATTCTCTGGAGGGACTGGCCCGGGCCGAGGTCTCGGACAGGATCCACCTTCATTATCGAGAGGGGCGACTTGGACCATATTCCGACCTCGGAGATCACGCCCCCGGCGGTGTATTTCAATCGCCGCAATCTCGTCCGGGGCGCTGTCGCGGCGGCCAGCGTCGCGACGACGGGCCTGCTTTATCGACGGTTGAACGGGAGATCGACCGCCACCGTCGAGGCGCCCCCGCTGGAGGGCCTCCCCGCTGCGCCACCGTCGGCGGACGCCGCCAGCACTGGCTTCTGGGTGGACGAGCCGATGACGCCGCTGGCATCGGTGACCCACTACAACAATTTCTACGAGTTCTCGACCGACAAGGACGGCGTGGCCGCTCGCGCCGCCGGGTTCGAAACCAAGGGATGGCGGGTTTCGGTGGAGGGCCTGGTGGGCAAACCCAAGGTCTTCGATCTCGACGATCTCCTGAGGATCAGCCCACCCGAAGAGCGCGTCTACCGGATGCGCTGCGTGGAGGCCTGGTCGATGGTCATCCCCTGGGACGGTTTTTCGCTGTCCAAGCTGCTCGCGCGGGTCGAGCCTCTGGGGGACGCGAAGTATGTGGCTTTCCAGACGCTGTTCGATCCGAAGCGCATGCCGGGCCAGAGGACCGGGGTCCTCGACTGGCCTTACGTCGAGGGGCTGCGCATGGACGAGGCGATGCACCCGCTGGCGATCCTGGCCAGCGGCCTCTACGGGCGTCAGCTCCCGGCCCAGGACGGGGCGCCCATTCGACTGGTCGTGCCCTGGAAGTACGGCTTCAAGGGGATCAAATCGATCGTCAAGATCTCGCTGGTCCAGGCCATGCCCCCGACCACCTGGAACCGGCAGGCCCCCCACGAATATGGCTTCTACGCCAACGTCAACCCCGAGGTGGATCACCCGCGCTGGAGCCAGGCCACCGAACAGCGCATCGGGGAATCGGGCCGGCGCGCGACCTTGATGTTCAACGGGTATGGCAAGCAAGTGGCTCGTCTGTACGCCGGTATGGATCTTCGCGCGAACTACTGAGGCCCAGCTCGTGAGCCGCTACCCATGACGAGCGACACGCGCAAAAGCGACACGCGGTTCGCCAAGTTCCTCGTCATCTCAAACGCGCTCATCCCGGGCGCGATGCTGGCCTGGGACGCGGCCCACCACCATCTCGGGGCCAACGGCGTCAACTACGCCCTGCACACGACGGGCCTCCTGGCGCTGATCTGCTTGATGCTGACCCTGCTGGTCACCCCGCTGCGCAAGCTCACCGGGTGGAACACTCTCATTGCGCTACGGAGATCGCTCGGGCTCTACGCCTTCTTCTACGCGTGCGTCCACTTCGCGATCTTCTTCATCTTCGACCGCGCGCTCAGCGTCTCCAGCACGGTCCACGAGATCCTGTCGCGGCGGTATTTGCTGATTGGCTCCGCCGGTCTCTTGCTGATGGTGCCGCTGGCGCTGACATCGACGAACCGCATGGTCATGTGGCTGGGCGCGAAACGCTGGAAGGCGCTGCACCGGCTCGTCTACCTGGTGGCCATCGCCGGCGTGCTGCATTACTACCTGCTGGTCAAGTCGGACACCCGCCAGCCGCTGGCGTTCGCCTTCGTGCTGCTGCTGCTGCTGGGCTTCCGCGCCGTCCGATACGCGTGGGATCGCGGCACCCGGCGTCCCCTGCCTGTACCGGTTGCTGCGCAGGGCGCGATACAGTCCGCGAAGCCGGCGTACTGGTCGGGCGAGCTGCGGGTCGCGCGGGTGTTCGAGGAGACGCCGGACGTCCGGACGCTACGCCTCGTGCACGGAGAAGGCGGCGAGCTGCCGTTTTCGTACCGACCGGGTCAGTACCTGAACCTGGCGCTGGTCATCGACGGCAAGCGGGTAGGCCGGTCGTACACGATCGCGTCATCGCCGACCCGCGGCCACTATTGCGAGATCACCGTGAAACGGAGCGCGGCCGGCTACGGCTCCCGCCACCTTCACGAGGTCGTACGTGAAGGGAGCCGCCTCGCGGTGTCGGCGCCGGCCGGCCGCTTCGTCTTCACGGGCGAGGGGAGCGACCGGGTCGTGCTGATCGCAGGCGGTGTCGGGATGACGCCGCTCATGTCGATGATCCGCTACCTGACCGACCGGTGCTGGGGCGGCGAAATCTACCTCGTGCTCTCGGTGCGGAACCAGGCCGATCTGATCTTCCGGGAGGAGCTGGGCTATCTGCAGCGGCGATTCGCCAATCTCCATGTCTGCGCCACGCTCACCAAGGAACCGGCCGGGACGGACTGGGCCGGCGAGCGGGGCGCGATCGGCGCCGACCTACTCACGCGGTTCGTCCCCGGGCTGACGGGCGCCCCCGTCTATCTGTGCGGGCCCGACGGGATGATGACGGCGATGCGCGCGCTGCTGCGCGAGCTCGGGATACCCGAGGGCGCCCTGAAGACCGAAGCGTTCGTCTCAGCCGCCACGCCCGACACGGCCCCGGTCGCGGACATCGCAACCGCGCCGGGCGAGACGAGCTCTCCGGACGGGCCCGCCATCTCGGTGAACGACGGGCCGGCTCAGGTTCGCTTCGAACGCTCGGGCCGGGTCTTCGAGATGCCGTCGAACATGACGATCCTCGAGACCGCCGAGGCCGCCGGCGTCGAGATCCCGTTCGAATGCCGCTCCGGTATCTGCGGGCAGTGCAAAACGCGGCTCCTCGGCGGTCGGGTGACCATGGAGTCGGAGGACGCGCTCTCTGCCGCCGAGAAGGCGCGCGGCTTCATCCTAGCCTGCCAGGCCCATCCCCTCGGCCGCGTGATCGTCGACGCCTGAGGGGACTTCCGGAGCAATGTCGCCAGCCCGACTTGACGGCAGCCGCGCCGGGGCCTCGACGTATACCGTGGGCCTCCGAGCTGCGGACAGACTAACATCCGCCCGGAGACGCCATGAACGAGACCGAGTCTTTTCTTCGCCGACCCTTGATCCGCCTGGCCGGCGGAATCGTCACGCCTGGCGCGTTGCTCGTCGGGTTCGTCATCGTGGCGGCGACGGTGGTCTTTTCCGCGATCGCCGGCCGCGGGCTCCGGCGGGTGCTGAAACGGCGGGGTTTGTCGGCGGGGGCGCAATTCGCGACGGTCAAGATCGCGCGCTACGTCCTGACGCTCATCGGCCTCCTCGTCGCGATCGATTCCATCGGTCTCAGCTTGTCGGCCGTGCTGGCCGCCTCCACCGTGCTCCTGGTTGGCATCGGCTTCGGCCTTCAGAACATCGCCCAGAACTTCATCTCCGGCCTGATCGTGCTTTTCGAGCAACCAATCCGGCCGGGCGACTTCATCAAGGTTGGCGACGCTTACGGAATCGTGACCGCGATCGGGCTGCGCGCCACGCGGGTCGTCACCCGCGATCAAGTGACGATCATCGTTCCGAACAGCGAGCTCGTCAACACCCAGGTCATCAACCACAGCATCCCGACGCCGAACTTGCGGATCGCGATCTCGGTGGGGGTGGCGTACGGCACCGACACCGAGATCGTTCGTAGGACCCTCCTGGCCGTGCCCGCCTCACATTCGCAGGTTCTGACCGAACCCGCGCCTGAGGTCAGATTCGAACATTTCGGCGACTCCAGCCTGGACTTCGCGCTGTTGATTTGGATCGCCGATCCGGGCGAGGATCGCCGGGTATCGTCGGATTTGCGTTTCGAGATCGAACGCAGGTTTCGAGCCGCCAAGATTGAGATTCCGTTTCCACAGCGTGACGTGCACCTTCGATCCGCTGCGACGGAAGGCGCCGAGCCCAGGCACGCCCCGGGGAGTAGCTGAGATCTCTTTTTCGAGCTCGCCGCCGACGCCAGAGATCTCGGCGCTCGTCATCTTCTCATCCTAGGCAACTCCGCGAGCGAGACCACGATATCAGTCCCCGCCTACCCTCTTGGACAGCGTCTGGCGGGTGATACCGAGGTGTTGGGCCGCGAGCGTGCGGTTGCCGCCGCAGATTTCCAGCACGCGACGGATGTGGCCGAGTTCGACCTGATCGAGTGTGGGGATCGGCGAACCTCCTTCCGTCGCGGGGGTCGTGGTGGCCGATGCGGCCAGCGCCGCCGACACCAGCTCTGATGGGAGGTGTGGCGGGCGCAGCAGATCGTCGTCGTGTAAGAGCGCGGCGCGGGAAATGACGGCGCGAAGCTCGCGGACGTTACCCGGCCAGGCGTAACGCTCGAGCAACCCTAAAGTTTCGGTCGCGATGCCTTGGAACCTGCGCCCAAATTCCCGAGCGGCTTCGGCCAAGAAATGCTCGGCCAGCACTGCCACGTCGGGGATTCTTTCACGGAGCGGCGGTAGGTGCACCGTGATCGCGTTGATCCGATAGTAGAGGTCCTCGCGGAAGGTGCGGGCGGCGACCGCCGCGGGCAGATCTCGATTGGTGGCGGCGACGACCCGCGCGTCGACCCGCCGAACGGATGTGGCGCCCACCCGCCGGAAGGTGCGCTGCTCGAGAAACGTGAGTAGCTTCGCTTGTGCCCCAGCGGAGAGGTCTCCGATCTCATCGAGGAAGAGCGTCCCGCCATCGGCGATCTCGACCAAGCCCAGCTTGCGCTCGCGCGCGTCGGAAAAGGCGCCCCGCTCGTGGCCGAAGAGCTCGCTTTCGACCAGATTATCGGGAATCGTCGAGCAGTTCAGCTCTACGAATGAGCCGGCGGCCCGCGCCGAGCCTTCGTGGAGCATGCGCGCGATGGCCTGTTTTCCCGTGCCGCTCTCGCCGGTTACCAGGACCAGCGGCACCGGGCTCTTCGCGATCATTTCCACCTGCCGGAGCAGGCGCTCCATCATCGGCGCGGCATGGACGAAGGTGCTGCCGCCGCTTTTTCGCCGTTCCTGCGCCGACAGGTAGGCAACCCGGTGCTCCAGGCGGCTGGTACGGATCGCGTTCTGAACGGCGGCCACGATCTCCTCCAGCTCGAACGGCTTCTTGATGAAATCATAGCCGCCAAGCTTCATGGCGGTGACTGCGCTTTCGATGGAACCGTGTGCGGAGATCAGAATGACCTTCGTGTCGGGCGCTTCCTGTTTCACGTATCGCAATATGTCGAGACCGTCGGCATCGCCCAACACCAGATCGAGCAGCACGACGTCGGGACGGGCCTCCTGAAAGCGCGTCCGCGCCTCTGCGCCCGAGCCGGCGGCCGTGACGTCGAACCCCTCCCCCGAAAGGAGCGAGTGCACGGATTGACGAATCAGAGCCTCGTCGTCGACGACCAGGACGGTCGCGCTCAACGTACCACCGGAATTTGCAATTCGATCTCGATCTGCACCAAGCGTCGCCGGTGCTCGAACCGCGCCGCTTCTGCTTCCTGCGGCTTTTCGACAATCACGCGCATCTGATCGCCGAGCACGCAGGTCTCCGTGTGCAATAGACATGCCCCGGAGGTCGGTCCATCTCGCTTGGTCGGCCGGCGGGTGCCTGGAACGCGTCGTGCAATCGTGTTTCGAGCGATGCTCCGCCTTCCGATAGATTGCCATCGGGTCGGCCGTTTATGCCGGCTCCGCCCCCTCGAACGGTCCAGTGAATCGGTGCCCGGCCACAAGAATTCTTTACCTCCATCCCCCCGATCGGCCAATTTTTTACCCATTTCAAATCGCCGACGGGGAGCGACCCTAGGGGTCGTGGCTGGCCTGCTCCTGGTCTTGGCAGATTGGCCTTTCTCGCCCGATCGACCGTCTGCGCTGGCATGGGCGGGCACCTTGGAGCCCCGGCAACAATCGGGTGTGTCGGTCCGCTATGACCCCAACCTCTACGCGGCAGCGACGGACACTCAGGTCACGTACGATGACATCGTCGCCCAGAGCTACGACGACGGTTACGGACCGAAGGCCTACCGGCAGTTTGAAGCGGCACTCAGTCCCTATGGGACCTGGGTCGACGACGCTGCACTGGGCCGAGTCTGGATTCCGTCGATCGACCTGGTTGGCACGACATTTTGTCCCTACGCGACAAATGGGAATTGGGTGCTCACGGAGTACGGTTGGACCTGGGAAACGAAGTGGCCGTGGGGCTGGGCGCCATTTCACTACGGACGCTGGACGACACTCAAGGGCCGTGGTTGGGCTTGGGTTCCCGGTACGCTCTGGGGACCCGCTTGGGTGGCCTGGCGCACCGGCCGCCACTACGTTGGATGGGCGCCACTTCCACCGCGGGGCATCCACCTCGGTCGCCCGATCGGACCACGTTCCCCCTGGCGGTTCATCCGCGCTCAGGATCTGGGCCGGGCGGCTCCGGACTACGTTCCCTTGCGTATCGTGCCTTCCCTCTTCGGGACCACTACGGCGCTCTCGAAAGGCAGATCGATCCGGATCGGCAACCTGAACGTCCGCGTGAGCGTCGGGCCTCCCGGACAGCAGCCCGGACCAGGTCAACCGCCCGCGGCCGCTCCCCTGGCGGTGGCGGCTCCGAACGCGTTGCCGCGCCTGGAGATCAGGCCGCGGCTGGGAGCCGCCGTCGAATCGCGGCCGTGGGCGGTAGCTGGCGCTCTCGAGCAAACCCCGGTCTACCGCTGGCCAGCACCCAATGGTTCTTGACGCCGACCGAGTTGCCGCCGAGAAGCTCTGCCGCTCACGATTTCGGTTTCAGCGCGGCGCGACGGTTCTTCGACCAGCAGGCTTCATTGTGCTGATCGCAGAGCGGGCGCTCCTTGCCGTAGCTCACGGTCTTGAGCTGAGCGTTCGAGACGCCTAGGGTCTCCAGGTAGTGGGCGACCGCGGTCGCGCGCTGGTCGCCGAGCGCGATGTTCCACTCGTCCGTCCCTCGCTCGTCCGCGTTTCCTTCGATCGTCACGTGGAGGTCATGGTCGGCCTTCAGGCAGCGGGCCATCCGGGTCAGCTTTGCAGCCTCCTCCGAATGCACATTCGAATCGTTGAAGTCGAAGTGAACGCGCACGGTGCTGCACTCGGCCAGATCCGGAGTGATATCGACGCACTGCGATCGGACGCAGAGCTGCTTGTCTCCGCAGTCCGCATCCGTGGAGCACGTGTGTGTGGCTGCCGCTGGTGCGCCGCTAACTGCCGCGGTCGCTGCGGGGGTCGCAACCGCCGTAGCCTTCTTGGATTCGTGAGAGCAGGCCCCTAAGCCCGCGACGAGCGACAACGTGATCAGGACTCGGTTCTTCATATCGATCTCTCCTCGTTCATGGCGAATCGTGCGACCACCGCCCATCGTCTCTATCTAATTGAGCGGCTCCGACGCGGGGCCTATCGCGTCGATCAACATTACCTTGAAAAGCTCCCGGGGCTGCTCGCACAGGCCGCATAAGGCGATCCGCCCCCCCCGCGCAAAAAGGCTCACGAAGAACGAGAGCAGAAGCTCGACGCCGGAGCTGTCGATGAGGCTGAGGTGAGACATGTCGACCTCGACGAAGCTGGGGTTGAGCCGCAACAGAATCGACAACTCGCGGCGGAAGACGCCGACCATGCCGAGGTCGAGGCGGCCGAACATTGCGACCCGCGTGATGTCTGACGGGGCATGCACGATCGAAAAGGTCATGCGCGAGGGTTGGATGACGATCGCCTCCTTCGCGCCATGCGCCTGCCAGACAGCCATTGTTCGCGGCATCTCATCCTCCTGGGTCTCCCCGAGTGACGGGGCCAAGACCCGCCAACTGCAGGCTGTACGCAAGGTTCGTTCCAAGTTGCCAGCCCCGATGATTCGAGGCCAGCTGCGAGCCCGTCGCGGTCGTTCGATAAATCTCCGTCGGCACCGGCGTTCGCGGTGGCCAGCTCTGCCGTCAAGCGTTTAGACGAATCCGTCGCGGGCGGGTGATTTGTCATCGCTGGATCGGATGGACCGGGTCGCCGCGCCGGATGCGAACGGTCCTCGGTCGGCACCAGCTAGCTGGGTCGCAGAGACGCGGATCTCCCCGAGGCACGGCTCTTGCTGCTGCGGATGGTCATGCGGATGCTGGAGGCGCGCTTTCATCCCCAGCGGAAGGCGGTCGGCGATTTCATAGTCGTCGGTCACGTCGTATGGAAGAGCGAGCGCGCCCGGCCAGTCGTGCAGGCGTCGACCGAGCTGCTGACGCTACGCGAGCAGGCGACTTTGCTCTCGAAGGTCCACTACCTAGTCTCGATCAGCGCCCGCGAGTCGTTCGAGAGGTTGCAAGATCTGCGCAGTCAATTTTGGTCATTCGTCGAGATCCACTGACAGCCCGTCTGGGGCCGGGGAGCTCGACGGACCATCCTGCCAGATAGCCTTGTCGGTAGCTTGACCACCAATCCGGCACATTTCCCCCCTCATCTGTGCAATGTTGCGCTCGTCCCGCAACCCAGCAGATGAACCCCGTCCGTCTCACGCTAATTTTGATCCATTCGGATTTTTCCGAGTCGCGGTCGGCTTGCGCCGAGCTCTGATCGTATGGAAACCGGTCTCCCCGGCGGATCCACCCCGCCTCCCGAAGAGCGACGTGGACCGAGGCTTTTCGGCCGATCGACGCCACTCGGCGCCGTGCTGGGCGCGATGGCGCCGCCGCTCGATCTGAGAATCCTCGGGCGAACCCTCCTGCACACGGCCGCGGTCGGGCTCGCGGCCGGCCTGGTCGGATCGGCCTTCTTCGCGGCCCTGGAGTACACGCAGAGCTTCCTCCTCGAGCACCTCGCCGGCTATTCATCGCTGCGCGCCAACGGCGAGCGGATCTTCGGCGAGCGCGGCCCGACCGTCCTGCACCCGATCTTCGTTCTGATGCTCCCCATGGTCGGCGCCCTCCTGGCCGGGCTGCTCTGCCAGTTGGCGCCCGAGACCCGGGGTGGAGGCGGCGACGCCATGATCCACGCCTTCCATCACCAAGGGGGCGTGGTGCGCCGGCGGGTCATCTGGATCAAGGCCATCGCCTCCATCCTGACGCTGGGGAGCGGCGGCTCCGGCGGTCGGGAGGGTCCCACCATGCAGATGGGGGGCGCCATCGGCTCGGCGATCGGTCTGGGACTCAAGGTGAGCCCGCGCGAGCGACGCATCCTGATGGTAGCCGGCGTGGCGGCTGGAATGGCCGCGGTTTTCCGCACGCCACTCGGGGCGGCACTGCTGGCGGCAGAGATCCTCTATCGCGACGACTTCGAAGCCGAAGCCTTGATTCCGGCCATCATGGCCAGCGTCATCGCGTATTCGGTCGTCATCTCGATCTTCGGCGAATCGACGCTCTTCGCCCGCGCGCCCCGCTATCTCTTCATCCCCAAGCACCTCCCTCTGTACGCCCTACTGGCGGTGCTCATCGCCGCGATCGCGTCGATGTTCCTGGCCGCGCTGCGGACCGTGCAGCGCCTTTCGGCGCGATCTTCCCTACCCTTTTGGGCCCAGCCCGCGGCCGGCGGCCTCGCGCTCGGTGTCTTTGCGGTGCCGCTGATTCTTTTGGTGGGCGGCCATTTCGGAACCCCCGGTCACGCGCTCGGAATCCTCGGGGGCGGCTATGGCGCCGCGCAGGTGGCCATCACGGGAGCCGACTGGCTGCCGGGGGGATGGCGCGGGGTCGAGTTCCTGCTCTTCCTCTGCGGTGCGAAGCTCCTGGCGACTTCTCTCACGGTGGGAACGGGAGGCAGCGCGGGGGACTTCGGCCCGTCGCTCGTGCTGGGTGCGCTGTTCGGGGGAGCGTTCGGCCGAGCCGCGGCCGTCCTGCTGCACGATCCCAGCATCGATCCGGGGGCATTCGCCCTGGTCGGTATGGGGACGTTCTATGGCGGGTTGGCCCACGTGCCGATCAGCTCGCTCATCATGGTCAGCGAGCTCGCCGGTAGTTATGATCTACTGGTCCCGTTGATGTTGGCCGAAGGGATCGCGTTCGTCGCGCTCCGCAAGCGCTTTCTCTACGAGGCGCAGGTTCCGACCTTCGGCGATTCTCCGGTCCACAGACCGTCCAGCTCCTTGGAAGCGTTTGGCAAGCTGCCGGTGGCGGGCGCCCTCACCGTGCGAACCCCGATCCGCACCTTTCAGCCGGTGACGGGGCTCTCCGAGATGCACCGGGCGCTGGAGGAAGCCACGTGGCAAACGACGTTCCCCGTCCTCGGTCCCGATGAACACATCCTGGGTATCGTGAGCGCGGCGTCGATCGGCCTGCTGGCCCCACTCGACGGCATCCCGGCGCCGGCCGTCGCTTCGGATCTGATGCAGCCTCCCACGATCGTCCGGCTGAGCGACGACCTCCGCACGGCCGGTGAGCTGATCGTGAGCAGCGGCCTCCACCAACTGCCCGTTTTGACGGCGGACGGAAAGATCGCCGGCTTCATCGACGAGTCTCAGATGACGCGCGCGTTTCTGGCGTCGGTCGCCGAACCGCGTGAAGCGGTCGGCTGAGCACCGCTCGGACGTCTCGTTTGGCCACCAGGGGCGGCCGACTCGACGACCACGGATCTGACGAGCCTAGGTTTTGCCGAATGGTTTGTTGACGGTCGGCGACACCGGCACGCGCTGAACACGGCCCGTCGCGTGGGCACACCTGATGCAATACCCAGGTTCATGACCGGGCGTTGGGCGATGACCGCTCTGACCTTCGCAGGGTTGGCGATGGTGTCGTCGATGGCCCGCTCGGAAACCAGCCCTCCCGGACTTTATTCCGGTGCCTACGCCGACGACTTTTCGTCGCTGTCGTCGCGATCACGGACCTACGACGATCACCCTGAGGCGGTCTTCTCGTACTGCGCCCGCAACACGGCGGTCTACGAGTGTCTCTCGTACGCGGCCGACGGCACCATTCGTCGGAACAGAGAGCGTGCCGTCCTGCACGGAACCGCCTTCGCCTACCGGAGGCAGGCCAACGACACGCTGCTGCTCACCAACGATCATGTGGCCGCCTGGCCGAGCGTGACCGATTCTCTGCACACGGTCGATGGCGTGCCAGCCGGTTGCAAGCTCATCTCGCAGACGCTGGCCCTGGTCGACAACGAGCACGACGAATATCCACGCGACGACGTGCCGGCAACGCTGGTGGTGACCGATCCCCAGCTCGACATCGCGGTCTTGCGAGCCCACGCCGCGCTTCAGGTGATGCCCTGGAAGATCGGTCGCAGCGCCGACCTCCGCGAACGCAACGTGGTCGAGGTTCGAGGCTTTCCCCTGGGTGCCTTTCGAGCGACCAATATCGGCAAGGTGATCTCCGCGCACGATCACGACGACTTCGGCGACTGGGATCACGACGACTTCGTGGTCGACGCTCTACTCTCCGCCGGCAATTCCGGATCTCCGGTCCTGGCGGTCTCCCGCGCCACCGGCGAGTACGAGCTGGTCGGCGTCTTCCACGCCGGTTACAGCCAAGGCAGCGCGCTGAACGTGGTGGTGGGGATCGATCAGGTTCGCGATCTGATGACGACCCTCAAACGATCGCCCCATGGCCATCAAGACGACCCGCTGGTCCTCCTTGGTGCGGGCGCGAAGCTCCAGTCGGCGCTTGGCCCTCTCAAGGAGATGTTCTTCCCGTTCGGAGGACAGGTGGCCAGCATCCGGGCGCGACCCGATGGAACGTTGCTCTTCGTTCTGTTCGGTAAGGATTTCCCGCTCGCCTCGGATCCTCTGCTGGTCATTGAGCACTCCGGGGCGCCCGGCGCCTCGGAGTTCGGGGCGCCGGGACAGGTTTGGGTTGGATCGCCACGCGGCTTGAAGGACTACGCATGGTCTGCCCTGGCCCCGGATATCCAATCTCAGGTGACGCGCGCGCTCGAGGCCCTCGCGACGGACGGCATCGCCTACGCCGGCCTGCGAGAGGCGCGCGAGGGCGACTCGCAGTCCCGACAGTCCTCCGACCGCCTGGTTCGTCTGGGGAAGGCCTTCGCCCGGACGACGGCCTCGCGCGCCGATCTGGTACAGTCGATCGGAGAGCTGGGCGAGAAGCTCGCCCCGCCGTCGGGCTCGGACCTTGTGCATTTCGCGGAGCTCATGGTTCCGCGCCCACCTTCGGCGGTGAAGCCGACCGCCCAGCTCGGTAGCCCGATCGGGGCGATTGCCCAGGATGCCGGACGGATGCCATTGCCTTCCGCACAACCGTGACGCGGCGTCGGCGCTCGACCGCCTCCGCGAAGCCCGGGCGCTTCTGCCTTTGGGCCGCCTTGCTGACCGCGGCCGCGGTCTCGGGCTGCATGACCAGTTTCGAGGGAAGAAAGCTGCACGCCGACATGAACGAGATCGGGGCTCGTCTCGATGGCGTCAATCGGCGCGACCAAATGTACAAGCGGCAGGTCGCGGAGCTGAATGAGGTTCTGGAGAAAGCCAGCGCGCTGCTGAGCGCCAACTCGAATGACGTGGCGAGCAAGACGGCCAAGGCCGAGACGGATATCGCGGCGTTGCAGGTGCTCGCGGATCGGCTCGCTCAGTCGGTTGCGCAGAGGAGTCAAGAGCACGCGGATGAGCTGAGCCGAATGGATAAGCGAATGGCGATACTCCAGCGGAATCAGGCGGAGATCGTGGACAAGGTGGCACCGACCCTGCCGGATGACAAAGAACAGCTTTGGAAGCAGGCCGGCGAACGACTCGCCGCGGGGCAACGCGATCAGGGGCGGCGCTTTTACCGCAGCTTCATCGAGCGCTTCCCACAAGATCCCCGGGCGGCGCAGGCCCGCCTCGCGACGGGGATCTCCTTCGCCCAAGAGGGGCGCTTTTCAACCGCGGCCGCGGAATTCCAGCAGCTTCTCGACACTTCTCCAAGCTCACCGGAGGTCCCGGAGGCCATGCAGCAGCTCTCGCTGGCCTTCGTGCGCCTGCACTTCTGCAGCGATGCCCGGGCGCTCTTGAAAGATCTCGTCAAACGCTACCCGCGCTCATCCCCTGCAGCCAAGGCCCACAAGGAGCTGAAGGCGGTCGGGCATCTGCCGAGAGAGGCCTGTACAAGCTGAACGGGGGTGCCCCGACCGGGCGAACGCGTTGGAGCGGCGCTTGCTTGAGGCATTCGCGATGCAACGCCCCCTGCACAGACAGACCGCACCGACCCGCGGTTTTCGAGATCCTTCCGCCGCCTGCTACCGGAAAGAGAAGTGACGTTTCGCCCTCGGTCGTCAATTTTCTGGCCACCGGCTGTCGCGTGTCTGCTCCTGGCCACCGGATGTGATCTTCGTCGCAGCAGCGGGTTCTCGATTGTGGCGCTACCAGATACCCAGTACTACTCGTCCGATCATCCCGAAATCCTTCGGGCGCAGACGCGCTGGATCGCGGACCAACACACGCCGGATGACGTCGCATTGGTGGTTCACGAAGGAGACATCGTCGACAAGGACGAGCCGCGGCAGTGGGCCGCCGCCGCCGAGAGCCTTCACGCGCTCGACGGCGTGGTGCCCTATATGTTGACCACCGGGAACCACGACTATGCGAGAAGCGGAAAATTCGTCAGCCGGGACAGCTTGATCAATCAATACTTCCCACCCGAGTCCTTCGCGGCCATGGGCTCGTTCGGCGGGGCGTTCGAAGCTGGCCACGTAGAGAACAGCTTTCACCTGATCGATGCTCCGGGCGGGCAATGGCTGGTCGTCTCCCTCGAGTTCGGGCCGCGGGACGCCGTCCTCGAATGGGCAGACGCGATCGTCAAGCAGCATTCGGCCACGCCGGCGATCGTCGTCACACACGCCTATCTGTATTCGGACGATACCCGCTATGACCACGTCGGACGTCCGGATCAGCTCTGGAATCCTCACCGCTATTTGAACGACGAGATACCGGGCAGTGTGAACGACGGCGAAGAGATCTGGAACAAGCTCATCCGAGACAACCCCAACATCCTGTTCGTGCTCTGCGGCCACGATCTGGAGGACGGCGTCGGCCGGCTGACCAGCACGCGACCCGACGGCTCTCGCGTCCACCAGCTCTTGGCGAACTTTCAAATGGATACCCAAGGCGGTGACGGGTACCTCCGCGTCCTGCGCTTCAGTCCGGCAGAGCGCCACCTGGATGTTCAGACCTATTCACCCTACCTGGATCGCTTCAAGACCGATCCCGACAACCAATTCGGCCTCGACTACTGACACCCGCCCACTCAGGGCCAACTGCACCCAAGGAGACGACACGATGAAGCGCACGCTGATGACCCTTGTATCCGCTCTGCTGTTGAGCTTCGGCTCTGCGGCCTTCGCCGCAGATGCCGCAGCAAAACCCGACTGTAGCACCCAACAGAAAGCGCTCGATGACGCCAACGCGGCCGCCAAGGCGGCCGCGAAACCCGATCTGTCGTCTTGTGCAGACAAGAAGGGCAAGGACAAGACCGATTGCCAAAAGCCGCTCAAGGACAAGGCCAAGGACGACAGCAAGGCCGCCAAGGATAAGGTCAAAGAGGCCAAGAAGGCGCTCGATTGCTGCAAAAACCCCAAGAAGAAAGGTTGCGCCGCCTAGCAGTCCCGTGAGCGCCGACGGGCTTCGCCCGCCGGCGCTCGCCCGCGGGTGATCTCGGGATCCTCTCGGCGTCCTCGATGGAACGAGGGTTGCAAAACTGGAAGGCGGAGCAGTCGTGGGTTCAGCACGGAGAGCAAGCAGTCCGCCGACAGTGAGCCGCACCCCTGGGCCCAAACGAGTGGAGCGTGCCATCATCGCCGCTTTTGCGGCGGTGGTTCTGAGCTTCGTGGGCGCCAGTTGGTTCGGACAACACCGGGCCTCCGAAATCGAACGGGCGGCCCTCAGCATTCAGACCAACGCGGCGCCGTCGATCCGGCGCCTCGCGAACGCACGCGCCGAGCTGCGCCGCTTGCAACTGCTGGTGCATCGCGCGCTGGACCAAAACACCCGTCGCGAACAGATCCTCGAGATCAGCGCCGGGCGGCAGTTGCTCGACGAGGAGATCGAGGAATACCGGCGCCTCCCGACCTACCCCGGGGAGAGGGCTGCCTGGCGAGACGCCGAGACGGCGCTCGCCCGTCTGGATCTCAATCTCACGGGAATCATCCAGGCCATCGAACGGCACGACTTGAATGCGGCGCGAGAGCAACAGGAACGGCTCGACACCTCGAGCGAAGCCCTGGCGCGCTCGCTGTCTCAAGCCATGAATCTGAACGTCGCGGCCGCCAGCGCGCTGGCTGTCGAGATCGAGCAGAGTCGGCGGCGTGGGATCGCCTGGGCGGTGGTGCTCGACGCCGCGGGCGTGATCCTGGCCGGCTTGGCGGCCGGGCTCTCGTTGCGCGTCTCACGGGCCCACGCTCGAAGTGTGCAGGCCTACCGCGAGCTCGCCGAGACGAGGGCCGCGGAGCTGGAGCAGTTCGCCGCCCGCCTCGCGCACGACGTGCGCACGCCGCTCTCGGTCATCAAACTGTCTTTGGGACTGGCTGAGAAGTACGGCGGCTCCGACCCCCGCTTTGGGCGTGCGTCCGATCGGGCACAAAGAGCTCTCGACCGGACCACCGGCATCATCGACGCGCTCTTCGAGTTTGCCCGCTCCGGGGCCCGACCCCAGCCGGGGGTACGAACTTCACCCGTCGAGGCCGCCCAGGAAGTTGCCGACGTCATGCAAGAGCGGGCGCAGCAGATAGGGGCCGAGATCGTGGTTCATGGCCGGACCTCGTCGGGGGTCGGATGCTCGAGCGCTGTGCTGGAGATCGTCTTGGGGAACCTGGTGGGAAACGCACTGAACTACCTCGAAGGGGTGCCCGACAGGAGAGTCACGATTGACGTCACCGACAATGGAAGCCAGGTGACGACCGTGGTCGCCGACACGGGCCCGGGATTGCCACCCGACGCGGACATGACTTCCCTGTTTGAACCATATGTCCGCGGCCAGGAAGCCCGCGGCATCGGACTCGGCCTGGGACTCGCAACGGTCAAGCGGATCGTCGACGCCCACGGCGGATGCACCGGTGTCAGATCCTCGGGCAAGGGATGCGAGTTTTGGTTCAGTCTCCCGGCGATCGCCCCATGAGGAAGGTGGTTCGATCTTCGAACGAATTGCGAGACAGACGCATGAATTGTACGCGTCGAACAGGCGCGCGACGTCGGTCGCGAGGACCGCACGCTGGAATGGGTCATGCAAGCATGGATCTTCATGGGCTTGCCGCTTCGGAGAAGAAAGAACGATATGCTGTGGAATTGGCTCGAACGCGGATCGCTCCTGCTTGGGTTCGGGTGGCTCCTCTACCGCGCGCGGACGGCCGGCGAACCTTTGCCGCTGCCGAGGTCCGAACGGGCCCGAGCGCCCGATATACGCCGCTTCGAATTTCTTCGTTGCGCCCCGGTAACACGACCTCTATCCGACGCTGCCCGTCTGGTCGCGCCCACTCGAGCGGGCCGATGCAGATTCGGGCGAGGCTAGGCACTGGGCCTGGGCTTCCGACGCGCGCGATGGAACGGATGGGCCTTCCTGAAGGCGTCGGCATCACCTTCCAGGCCGATATCGCCGACGAACGACAGGGCGCTCGCGCGCTCGCGGAGATCGCGATTCCGTTCCGCGTCGAGTGATCGCGCACGACCACTCAGGTCGATCTATTACTATTTCGGCCGCGGCGGAAAGGTGAACGCCGGGCCTTACCCGATAGCTGCACACGCAGGGTCGTTCCGGGAAGCCCGGCCGGCACAGGGCGAAGCCGCTCTGTCTGGCGTTCGTAAACCGACCGTCCGCCTTGCCATTCGATCAAATTCTCGACGTCCTACCGTTGCGCAAACGGCGACGGGTGCGCGTTTGTCTTCGCGGCACGCTCCTTGCGTTGCGACCTGTCATGTCGAAAGGATCCGACGGCCTGGCGTACAAGGTCTGTACCGCCCTTCTAGCGGCTCTCCCGGCGATGGCCAGTGCCTGTGCGGCGGAAGTCCTAGCGATGAACGTTCCAAATCCGGCCACTGGCGCGAATGCCGTGGGCTCCATGCAGGCCTACGAAGTTCCTCCGTACCGGGAAGACCACCGATATGAGGTCACGCTTGCCGAGTGGACACCCGTGTCCCTGGCGTTCCACGTCCGTTTCGTGAACGCCGACCGCTGTGGTCTGCCGTCGAGCTACTCGCTGGACCTCGTCGACGACGGTGGACGGCGCTACCCCTTTCACCAGACGGGGCTGATTCATGAGACGACCGCTATCGGTCATCTGGGCGCCACGCTGCACGACTCGACGATCGACGGCTCGTTCCCCGTTCCAATCAACGCCAACACGCGCTACGTGATCCTCCAGATTCGACCGACGACCGGCCGGGACTGTAACGCCGTCGATTTTCGCTGGGATTTTCAGGCTCAGCAACGACCGGTTACCTAGCGTCCCCCAGGGGAGAGTGTCGCGGAAGCCATGAGAGACGCGAGCCACGATGATGACGGTGCGGCCCAAGGCGACGTTTTCGTCGAGGGACGAACGATCGGACGATCGCGCGCTTCCGCAGCCAAGGCATGGCACAGCCGGCCGGCAACGGGTCGTTCGTTTCTGACGACGATGGTCCTGGCCCTTTTGGCGACGGGCGTGGCCCTCTTTTTGGCGCTCCGGCCCCAGTCCGAGCAAAACACCGACCAGTCGGCGACCGCGTCGCCTCGCAGCGAACGCAACATGCCTTGAGTGCTTGGGCGACGGTGCGTCGACCGACGCCGCGGGTCTACCTGCCCGTTGCGACCGGTCAGACCCGCTTGTCCGCCATTATGAAGGTCTCCTCTGCCGACCGGGAACCGCTCCGCCTCAGCGCCTGAACTGGGGTGCTCGCCTGAGACATCACGCCGACAGGCATTTCTACGTACTGCGCCAACCGGAGCCGACGCGTGCGCCAGATCGTATAGAGGACCGGGATGACCTCGAGCGTCAGGAATGCGCTCGTTATCAGCCCGCCGAGCATGGGCGCGGCTACACGCTTCATGATTTCGGCGCCCGCGCCGTCGCTCCACAGCAGCGGCATTAGCCCGACGGCCATCGTCGTGATCGTCATGACCTTCGGCCGCAGTCGCTGAACGGTACCTTCAGCGTGGGCCTCGATGATATCTTCGCGGGTTAGGAGCCTGCCTTCGCGCACACGGCGCTGGAACGCTTCGTCGATGTAGACCACCATCACGACACCGGTTTGCATCGCGAGGCCAACCGTCGAGAGCAGTCCGACCCAGACGGGCGCGGACAGCGGATAGTGAAGTAAGAAGAGCGTCCAGAAGCTCCCCACCAGGGCAAATGGCACCGCAATCAGCACAATCAGCGCTTCGGTGACGTTCTTGAATTGCAGGAATAGGAGCGCAAACATCAAAATGGCCACCACCGGCGCGATCCACTTCAGACGCCGCTGACCTGCGGCCATGAGCTCGTACTGCCCTGTCCACTCGATGCGCTCTCCTGGCACGAGGCGGATCTCTCCCCTATCGATGGCGCCGCTGAGATTCAATCGTGCCGCCTTCACGTAGGTCGCCACGTCGGTTCCAGAATCCAGGTCGACGTAGACGTAAGCAACCATCTCGCCGTTTTCGGTCCGGATTGTGGCAGGCACGGTGTCATGGACGGGATGCCCAAGCAGCCCCAAAGGAACCACCTGGCCCGCTTTCGAGCGTACGGTGACCTCCCGCAGCAGATCGGCATCGGCAGGCCTCATGTTCGTGTCCGGGACGACCCGGAGCCTATATGGCTGCTGCCTGTCGGGAGCGATGACGCTTTCTCCAGAGTGGTGTCCGTGCTCGATGATGAATCGCTTGGGGCGGAATGCGGTGCCGCCCGCCCCGTGCCAGGTCAGCTCGTTCACTTGGCCGCCGCTAATGACGAAATCGGCCGTGGACTGGGCACGTGCCGGATCGACATGATGCTGCTCCGCCGCGGAGGCATCCAGCTGGAACCTCAGCCAAGGCTCACCACCCAGCGATTCGAATACCGCGCTTCTCGCGTGGGGCAACTGTGCCACCCACTTTTGTACGGCCGTGCCGACCGCTTCCAAGCGTTCTGGGCTTGCGGCGACGATGCGAATCCCTACCGGCGTACGCACACCCGCCGTTGACATCATATCCATGCGGGCACGCGCCGGCGCGCTCCAGGCGCTCGCCCACCCTGGCGTGCGCGTGGCCCGATCGAGCTTGTCGACCAGTTCAACCGTAGTCTCCAGCTTCTCTTCGGGCCATAGAAGCCTGAGTGCGGGTTTGAGTCCGTCGGGTGCCCAGCTCGAGTACCAGCGCCCGTGAGACACTTTGGGCCATTCGGCGCGCGGCTTGAGTCGAATCGTCGTCTCGGCCATCAAAAATGGCGCCGGATCGGTCGCTGTGTTGGCGCGCCCCACTTTGCCGAACGCTTGGGCCACCTCCGGGAATTGCGCCAGCGTCCTATCGATTCGGCTGAGCTGCACGCCCGCATCCCCGACCGACACGCCCGGCAACGTGGTTGGCATGAACAGCAGATCGCCTTCATCGACGCGTGGTAGGAATTCACCTCCGAGCCGCCCTATGATCGGAAGACACGACGCTGCCGCCAGCACCGCAGTGGCCAACGTCAGGGTCGGCCGCGCCAAGGCGAACGTGACGAACGGTCGATAGATCCGGACCAACCGCTTGGTGATCGGGTTATGGAACTCAGGCACGATGCGGCCGTGCATCAGTCGCTCGCGCAGGGCCGGAGCGACGGTGATGGCGACAATAGCCGCGGCGATGATGACCAGTGTCTTCGTGAACGCGAGCGGACGCAGTAACCTGCCGGTCTCGCCGGTAAACGCGAAGACCGGCAGGAAGCTGAGCGCCGCGATGAGCAACGAGGTGAGAATCGCCGGCGCAATGTTCCCGGCGGCGCCGATCAGGGCGGTTCGCCGGTCATGTCGAGACGCGGTCGTGCCGAGTGCCTCCAAGCGCCGGTGACAGGCTTCTAGCGCCACCACGTCCGCGTCGACCGCCATGCCGAGAGCGATGCCGATGCCTCCCAGGCTCATGATGGTGGCCGGGACGCCGAACACGTACATTCCAGCGAACGTAATCAGCAGTACGAGGGGTAGCGTCAGGGCCGGTGCCAGCGCGCTGCGCCCGTGCAGCAGGAACATCAGGATCACGAGCACGACGACGGCCACCTCCTCGGCCAGCGCCCGCAACAGCGTATGCTCGACCCGATTGGCCAGGTCCATTCGGCTGTAAATCGTGACCAGCTTGAGATTGCGCGGGAGGAGCTTCTTCGCCTCCTGCAGCGTTCGCTCGACGGCCTCGATGATCGCTTTAGGATCTGCGTCGCGCTTGGCGATAACGATGCCACCCGCGACCTGTGGGTCGCCGCCCAGGTCGGTGATACCGATCGGCATGTCCGTCACGAGCGCGGAGTGGGCGACATCACCGACCAAACGCTTCGAGTGGTTGCCGAGGAGCAACGGCACAGTCTCCATTTTCCAAGGATCCGGGTTGCCGTTGACTTCCGCTCGCACGGAGTCGACCACGTCGCTGAACGCTATGTTTCGCGACCGGAGCCGTTCCGCATCACTTTCCAGAACAATCTGTTCGGTCGTACCACCCACCGACGCGACCTCGGCTACCCCAGGAATCTTCATGAGCTTGTTGCGCAACACTTCGTCTTGTATTCGATGTCCCACTGCCAGCGGCAGCCGGGATGTACCCACCAACGCGTACTCGTAGATCCAGCCCGTCGCGGACGCGAGTGGACCAACTTCCACGCGTATCGTGGATGGCATCGTCGACTTGAGCTCTTCGACGCGGCGAAGGATCTCGCGTCGCCCGGGTTCCAAGCCCTTGGACGAGCCAAATAACACGTCGACGTACGCCATGCCCGACATCGACGCGCCACGCACGGAGCTGACGCCCGGAATCGACTCGAGCGACTCGGTCAGTACCTCTGTCACCCGCCTCGCGACCTCGCTGGCGGGATGGCCCATCCACTCGACGACGAGGCCAATCTGTGGATCCGACAAATCGGGTACCGCGTCCTGCGCCAATCGGCGTCGCGCATACTCGCCTCCCACCGCCAGTGCCATCGCCACGACGATGACAACCAGGCTGTGCCGGCTACACCATGCAACGCAGCGCTGGATCACTCGACCACCTCCTCCGGCTTGCCTTGGGCCGCCCGCAGGCGACGCTCGGCGTCCAGAACGAATGTATCAGCAGCCACCACCCGCTCGCCCTCACTCAGGCCCGAAAGCACGACGATACCGCCGAGTCGCTCCGCAGCCCGTTGGGCGACATAGCCCGAATCCAGGATCCGGCCCACCTGAACGGCTCGCCGTGTGAAGGAGTGTCCGCCCGCACGGGCAGCCAAGACATAGGCGCCGTCGCCCGAGTACAAGACCGAGCTTTCGGGCACCACGAGAAACCTACGCGGCTTGGCATCGAGTTGAAGCCAGCCCATGTCTCCGTCGGCCCCGGGCGCAGCTTCGGCCACGAATCGGACCTGGACGGTGGCCGGATCCCAGGGCGTCATCGCCTCTGACGTCAGCCGTACCGAAATAGCTCTGGCCGGCTCGTTGTTGCGAAAAAACACCGCCTTCTCCCCGGGCCGAAGGCCCTCCAGCGACTCCTTGTGGATAGTCGCTGTCACGAGGCCCTTGGGGCCTAGCCAACCCGGGGCGCGAACGGCCTGGGCGACGAGTTGTCGCTCGACTTCCGCGACTGCTCCGTGGGTTGCAACGATTGCCTCCGTGCTCTTCCCGTCGCGCATTCGTTCGAGCGCCATGTTGCAGATCGGGCAGTCCCGGGGCACGGTCGAAACGACCTGCGGGTGCATCGGGCATACGTAGCGTTCGGAAGAGCCGCTCGAGGCTTGATCGTACCCCCGCGAAAGGGCGATGCCCCCGACGAGTGCCGCCGCGGCGGCACAAAGCAAGAGCAGCCGGGCGACAAACACCGCGGCCGACGCCGCGCCCCTGATACTCGTCCTGTTCATTTGTGTACACCTCACCTGCGAATCGGCCCCCGGAGACCTTCGGTCCCCAGGGGCCTTTCCTAACCGGCGCGCGCCACCACCCGCGACGTAGGGCCGGCTACGTGTACTGCCGTCTCTGGCTCACCATGCCGCGAAGGCGGCGTACGAATTGTTGCCAGGGCTAACTTGAATGCAATATCCGTCATTCCGCAAGGGCGGCAATGGATAATTCCAGTTACCATTGAGCGGCTCCACACGGCCATTGACCGTGAGTTGTTTCCCAGCGGCGAAGCTGCTGCCCTCACCTTGGAACAGGCGTGACCGCGTCTCGAAGCAGGTGGCGCCGGTGCCGAGATTGCCGGACTGGAAGTTGCTTCCATCCGCGACACTGAACACCACCGGGTTATTGCAAAGCCCCCCACACGGCCGGAGAACCTGGGGGTCGCAATAGGCCAAGCACGGCTCGACTTCGGCTTTGCACACGGCCTCGTTGCCAGCCTGCCCGTCGTGGAGGCACTGGGCCGCGTTCGGATTGGAGTTTCCCTGGCAGAACTGCGCGAACTGTCCGCAGTACGTCGACGGCAACACCCGCCACAACGTCGGATTGCTCGGAGGCGTCTGTCCGGCTTGCGCCTGGAACACCGACAGCGCTCTATACACCTGACCGCCAAATGTCGTCCTGTCGTCCAGCGCGTACCGGATCTGCGGCTGCCACGACCCGTCGTTGTTGTTGACCCGATCCCATAGATCGAAACGGGTATTCGGCGTCTGTCCCGATACCGCCGTGAGGTTCACGCGAGCTCGGTAGTCGACCTGGTTGAATTCCACCACATTTTCCGCGACGTACGCGGTGCCGACCTTCCACGAGTTCACGAGCGCGAGCTGGCGTAGCATGTCGTGATCCTCGTGACCAACGATGTGGCAGTGCCACACGTAGCCAGGGCCCTTCACGTTGTCCGGGAAGGTCGTCGGATCGATCGTCTTGAACTGGTTGACGCCCGGGGTGTTGTTCGTGTCGTCCTGCGGACCCCAGCGGACGATGATGCGATTGACCATGCCGGGCTTCGCCTGAACGGTGTCCTTCCAGCCGGTCTCGTACGGCAACGGCGGCTGCGGCGGCCCCGTGAAGAACGGCGTCGGATCGACCACAATGGGCCGCGTGACGGGCATGTGGCCATTGATGAGGTGCCACTGCGCCCGGTAGTTGGCGGAGTCGAACGGTTGGCGGTTCAAGACCTGGAACTCGATGAGATGGATGTGAATCTCGTGGAAGTTCTTGTCCTGGTCGTCCTCGCGCGGCTCCATCATGTGGATGAGGTCCCACTCCTCGGTCGAGTTGACGAGCGGCAACTCGGTCGCGGGGGCGCTGAACTCCAGGCCGTCGAGCGAGCGCTGATTGCAGTTGGGCAGCGCGGGATCGGGACAGCTGTCGCCGTCGGGCCGCAGGTCGTCGAACACCCTGAGCACCTTGAAGCGCGTAGGTGCATTGGTCGTCAAGACAGGCCGCGGCGGGAACAGCGAAGGATTGAGGGTTGGAGGCGGTACCGGCGTGCCAGACTGAACGGTGAACTGCATCACCTGTCCCAATGTCGGGCTCGACCCCGACCCTACGTAGTTGTTGTTCAGCTGGATCTTCGTGCCCGCGGCGAACTTGGAGAAGTCCACCAAGACGTCGGCGCGCTCGGTGATACCGAACTGGACATCGGGTGACGGCTGGGGCGCCGGCAAGTAGCCGCCGTCCGAGCCGATGATCGTAAGCGGCACGACGGCCCCGGTGAGCTGATTGACGAATTGCATGTCCCAGAGCTGCGTATTTGCGGCCCCCAACATGCGGAATCGATATTGCCTCGGCTGGACGTTGAGATTCGGCCAGACGGCGCCGTTCACCACCACCGTGTCGGCCCCCTCGTTGTACGACCAGTAGGCGATGTTCGGCGGGGCATCGGCCCCGGCGTTCAGCTCGCCCGGGTCGGGGGGAAAGTGCAGTTGACCGTCGGTGAAGAAGGCGCGCGTCGCGAAGCCGAGGACGACCTCGAACTGGCCCTTGGGGAGCGGCGAGCTCGGGCCATCGAGCGCTGTCCCGTTGGGATCCCGAATCATGTACGCTGCACCGACTTCGCCGCCGTACACACCGAGCCGGGTGACGCCGAGGACGTGATCATGATAGAAGAGCTGGGTCGGGCTCTGATCGTTCGGCATCGTGTAGTCTTCGGTCGAAAAGCTGGGACCGCGGTACTGCACGCTCGTGAACCACTCGTTGGCCGTGCCATCCATTTGTGGCAAGACCACCAACCCGTGGGTGTGTGTCACGCGTGCGACGGGGAAATTGGCGTTTTGGTATCCCGGCGGGAAAAGATTGAACGGTGGCAACGGTTCCTCGATGGCTTGCGGGTTCGCCCAGGCGATCGTCGGATCCACGGGCAGAAAGTACGGCTGCTGAATGTTCGTCCGCCAGTGGACGATCGTCGGAATGCCGCGGGTATTTTCGAACGTGGCCCCAGGGGAGCCCGCGAACTGCGCGCCTCCCACGACCGTGCCGTTCTGGACGAACACGGTCGTTCCCGGGTACCCGGCCGGCAGCATCTGCACGGTCGCTTCCGAATCCGAGATCGTATATTCGTTACGAATGACCTGCCCCGAGGCGTTCTTGATCGCCGTCGGCGCCCACACCGGCAAAATCGGAAGCTGCGTCTTGAACATCGGAATTGTCGTGGGGTCTATGGGCGTCTCATTGGGAGGAGGCAGACCAATTGCCGAAGTGATTTTCGTTGTGGGTTCGTTCTGTGGGTCACCGGAAATGCAGCCCGCCGTCAAGGCGAGCGCCGCAACCGATGACCGCAACACGATGCGTCTTCTTCTTGTCATAGGACCTCCCCGGCGGACGAATTGTTCCCGGACTGCCCTTTCGGGCAGCCTGCTCAGGTAAGTGTCCCGACGGGATGATACGTAACGGATCGGCGATCGATTAACTTCTTTCTTGCCGATATTCCGGACAATTGAGTCGGTGGCCCTCGCGATCTCCGCGTGACGCGGCCGATCGGGCAAACTCTCCGGGTCGTCCCCGATCGCCAGCTCTCGCCAACAGGGCGCGTCCGTCGAGACGTTGCTTGGATGAAGGGGCTCGATCCGGGCGATATCACAAACCTTCACCGGAATGGGCGGGGCTGATCGGGCGTCGATCAATCGTTGTCACGGCGACAATTCCTCTCTGAAGGGAGCGTCGGCGGAAAGCAATGACCGAATCGGGGTTTGTATTCGCCCGAACAATCGGCGAGCCCATAGTCACAGGGGACAAAGCCGGTCCGCCTCCTAGTCGAAAGTCGCCCGCCGACGCTGACGGGGCGTAGACTCGACACGCAACAGAGCCCGCCATGGCCGTCGATATTTTGACCGAAACCGTAATCGCCCGGCCACGGGAGTGGGTCGCCGCTTACGCGAGCGACCCATCGAACGCCCCCGAGTGGTACGTCAACATCAAGGCGGTCGAATGGAAAACCCCGCCGCCGCTCGCGGTCGGATCGCGGTTGGCCTTCGTCGCCCAATTCCTGGGCCGCCGTCTGGCATACACCTACGAGATCGTCGAGCTGGTGCCGGGAGATCGACTGGTGATGCGGACGGCCGAGGGGCCATTCCCCATGGAAACGATCTACACCTGGGCGTCAATCGACGGAGAGCGCACGCGGATGACGCTGCGAAATCGCGGGACACCCGGTGGCTTCTCGAGGGTCTTCGCTCCGTTCATGGCCGCCGCAATGCGCCGGGCCAATCGGAAAGATCTGGCCCGGTTGAAGGCGCGGCTGGAAGGAGGCCCGACAAGTCATTAAAGGAGTCGTCGACCCGCTGGCCGTCTTGCGGGCCGCCACCACCTTCGGCAGTCGTCCGGCCCATGGCCCGAAAGCACCGGCCGTGGATCGTCGCGGCCGACAGCGAGGCGAGCCGGTCTACTGGCAGCGCGCCTGGACGTAGAGCCGCTTGACCGTCCCGACGCAGGGATCGCCGAACACGCCGTTCGAGGCACTGACGGTGCAGGTGTTCATCCCGAGGCAGCTCGTGCTGACGTCCATCGTGCTGGTGGTCGCGTCGCAGCTGCTCGTCGTGAAGGCCCCGCAACTGCCGTTCGGGGTCCCGTAGCTGGCGAAGTCCAGCGCCATGATTTTCTGGCCGGTCGGGCAGGTCAGCGTGATGTTGGCGTTCTCGGCCGCCGTCGAGCAGACGACCACGTTGGTGCAGGTCACGGTCACGTTGCTGACCGGCACGCCGGTGATGGTCCCGCTGCCGTTCGCCACCGCACAGTTCTGCGCGGGCGAAGACGGCGAGGTCAGCACGGTCACCGCGTAGGCGTTCCCACTCGCCACCGAGGTGGGGAACGTGAAGGTCCCGTTGGCGCTGACGGTGAGGTTGTCACCCGCGTTGTCCTGTAGGACCAAGCCGGTTCCGGTCAGGCCAGAGACCGTGCCGCCCACGCTGTAGCCATTCTTGACGCAGTTGACTGCCAGCGTGACGCCGGCGCCGGCGATCGTGCCGGATGGCGCGGTGACGGTGCAGGTCTGCCAGAGATTGGTCGGCTGCGACAGCACGGTGATCGCATAGGTCAACCCGCTGCGCACCGGGGTGACGAAGGTGGAGACGCCGTTGGCGCCGATCGACAGGTTGTCGCCCGCGTTGTCCTGCAGGACCAGCCCAGTCCCCGCCAGGTTGGTCACGTTGACCGCCACGCTATAGGGGTTGGCGGTGCAGGCGATCTGCGCCGCGATGTTGGCGTTGGTGATGGTGCCGCTGCCGCCGGTCACGGTGCAGGTCTGCCAGGGGCTGGTCGGCTGCGTCTTCACCGTGATGGCGAAGGGCTGTCCGCTGGCGATCGGCGCCGCGAAGGCGAACGAGCCCGAGCCCGAGATGGCCAGATCGCCGCCGCCGTTCTCCTGGATGACCAGACCGGTGCCGGTCAGCCCCGTAACCGTGCCGCCGACGATGTACGAGTTGGTCGCGCAGTTCACCGTCACGCTCGAGACGTCGGCCGCGCCCACCGTCCCGGTGGTCCCCCCGAGGCTGCAGGTCTGCGTCGGGCTCGATGGCTGCGTCTTGATGGTGACCGCGTAGGTGGCCCCGCTGGCGACCTTGGTCGGGAAGATGAAGCTGCCGTTGGCGTTCACGACCAGGTCGTCGCCGCCGTTGTCTTGCAGGGTCAGGCCGGTACCGGATAGCGAGCTGGCGGTTCCACCGATCGCATAGGTGTTCGTCGTGCACGTCACCGTTACGCCCGCGATGGCGCCGCCGTTCACCGTCCCGGAAGCGGCGGCGACGGCGCAGGTCTGCGCGGGGTTGTTTGGCTGGCTGGTGATGGCAACCAGGTAAGCGCTCCCGCTGGCGAGGCTGGTCGGGAATACGAAGGTCCCATTGGAGCTGACGATCAGAGCATCGCCGCCGTTGTCGCTGAGCGTGACGCTCGAGGCGAGCCCGCTAATGGTGCCACCGACCTGGTAGCTATTGACGCTGCAGGTGATCGAGATGTTGGTGACGTCCGCGCTGGTGACCCCGCCCGAGCCGTTCGACACCGTGCAGGTCTGCCAGAGATTGGTCGGCTGTGCCGAGACCGTCACGCTATAGCCTTGCCCACTGGCCACGTCGGCCGAGAAGACGAAGGTCCCGTCGGTAGTAAGCGCCAAGTCATCGCCGTTGTTGTCCTGCAGGGTGAGCCCCATCCCCAGGACGCCGCTGACCGTCCCGCCAATCGCGTAGCTGTTGACGGTGCAGTCGACGGCGATGTTGGTGATGTCGGCGCCGACGATCGTGCCGGAGCCGGAGGTCACCGTGCAGGTCTGCGAAGGGGCCGTGGGCTGACTTGCGACCGTCACGGCGTAAGCCGTGCCGCTCGAAATCGTGGTCGGGAACGAGAAAGTGCCATCGCTTCCCACCTGCAGCGTGGTGGCCCCGGCATTTAGCGAGAGGGTCAAGCCGCCACCGGAGAGGTTGCTCACGGTCCCGCCGATCGTGAACTGGTCGGTCGCGCAGTTGATGGTCACCGAGGTGACGTCGCCGGCACCGACCGATCCGCTGCCGCCCGACACGACGCAGGTCTGGGCAGGATTGCTCGGCTGCTGCGAGATGGTGACCGCGAAGGCGCCGCCGCTCACGATCGGCGTGGCGAACGCGAAGCCGCCATTCAAACTGATTGCGACATCGTCGCCCCCTTCGTTCTGCAGGGTGAGACCGGATCCGGTCAGGCCGACCACGTTTCCCCCGATCAGATACGAGTTGGTCACGCAGCTGATGCCGACGTTGGAGATGGCGCCGCCGGCGATGGTGCCGCTGTCGCCGGTTACGGTACAGGTTTGGGTGGGCGACGAAGGTTGCGTCAACACCGTCACCCCATACGCCGCTCCGTCCGCCACCGCGGTCGCGAAACTGAAGGTGCCGTTCGCCGAGAGCGACAAGTTGTCGCCGAGGTTGTCCTGCAGCACCAGGCCCGAGCCAACCAGCCCACTCAGGGTGCCGCCGACCGCATAGGTGTCGGTCGCACAGACCACGGTCACAGCCGTGACCTTGGTGGTGGCGACCGTGCCGCTCCCCTGGCTGATTGAGCAGACCTGCATCGGCGCCGAGGGCTGGCTCTTCACGGTAACGGCGAAGGTGCCGCCGCTGGCCACGGCGGTCGAGAACGCGAACGTGCCATTGCCGGTCACCGACAGATCGTCGCCGGCGTTGTCTTCCAGGACCAACCCCGTCCCGACCAGCCCCGAGACGGTTCCTCCAACAGAGTACGTATTGATCGCGCAGTTCACCGAGACGCTGGTGACGTTGGCGGCGCCCACGGTCCCCGAACCACCGGAGACCTGGCAGGTCTGTGTCGGCGCCGAAGGTTGCGACTTGACCGAAACCGTGTAGGTCGCGCCGCTGGCGACGGAGGTCGCGAACGTGAACCCGCCGTTGGCGCTCAGCGGCAGATCGTCACCGCTGTTGTCCTGCAGGATCAACCCGGCGCCCACCAACCCCGCGACAGTTCCACCTACGGTATACCTGCTCGTCGTACAGGTGATCGCCACGTTCGTCACGTTGGCTGTGAGGTCCGCGATCGTTCCGCCCGTGACCGTGCAGATCTGAGTGGGCATCGCCGGTTGATGGCTGATCGACACCATCACGCTCTGTCCCGCACCCAGCGCCGCGGGAAAGGTGAAGGCGCCATTGGCGGTGATCGCCAGCTGGTGGCCGTCTCCGTCCAGCAGAGTGAGGCCACTCCCCGTCAGACCGGAGACTGTCCCGCCGACCAAATAGGTCTTGATGCCGCCATCGCCGGGCAAACCGCCATCGGCATTGCCCGCGCCCCCGGTC
>Ga0075522_10000320_pt1 | contig 33863 bp, 24 predicted proteins | sample NGEPerA_FD_74796 | JGI IMG/M metagenome (GOLD analysis project Ga0075522, IMG submission 74796) | Arctic peat soil microbial communities from the Barrow Environmental Observatory site, Barrow, Alaska, USA - NGEE PermafrostL2-A | ecosystem: Environmental > Terrestrial > Soil > Wetlands > Peat ... | reverse complement strand
TCGGTGGCCTGCCCCATGCGGCCAATTCCACGACCGCGCGGTCGTGGCCTCATTGAAGCGCGCACGCCCCGCACAGGCAAGAGACTCCCTCGCGTTAATTCCACGACCGCGCGGTCGTGGCCTCATTGAAGCAGCGCCATGGACCGTGGACGGAGATGATCCGCGGGAATTCCACGACCGCGCGGTCGTGGCCTCATTGAAGCAACGCGAACCAGATCAGCAACGTCGCAAACAATAGGGCGAGGTCCGCTATGCAAATCCCAAGAGGATCATGCCTCCTCGAATCCCTGATTTTCGAATTTCAGGGTCCGGCAATTCTCAGTCACCGTTCGAACAACGCTTTCCGGAGCTCCAGAAGGGATCTCCGCCTCGATTTCGATTGTGATCTTTACCTTTGCATCCAACAGGCCGGCCAAGTGCTGAACCACAGAACTGGCGATGACATCGACATCGCGTGATAGCCGCGTGGCGTCAATTCTCGCCGAACCGTGGAAGCGGCGCAGCACTGGTGTCTTCGGCGTTACGTCCGGCGTTGCGGGTGTGGCCCCGCCTGCCGAGGAAGGTGCCGCTCCGCTGGAACCAGGAAAACGTGCTCCGGTGGCCGGAGGACCATCTTCGACGTTGGTGGTTGCGGGCGGCGGTGAGGAATCCTTCTGAATCTGCTCGGCAGCAACTTCCGGTTTCACGACAACGCTGCTGGCGTTCAATTGTACGGTCGGGCGGCGGCCAGCTTCGATGCCGCGATAGCGATCCGTTGCAGCGTCGTAGTAATCCGCGTACGCAAAGGCGTCTTGCGACCACGTGAGTCGGCCGACCCCATCCTGGATCGCGTCGAGGATTACCTGAGCATTCTTGACACGTGGCAGGTAGAGGTATTTTGCGAAGTCATCGACCAATTGCTTCACGCCAACGTGATTCCCGCGCCACAACGGCACCTGGTCGATTTCGAAGCGCAAGACCGCTCCGGCCATGCTGGTGACCAACAGTCCGTCGTTCTTCAATTTTTTCGACGCGCGCTCAGCGAGCCACTCCTGTCCCTGAAGCCTAAACTCCTGCCACTCGACCGGCGGGAATGCCTGTCCGGTCTCGGGCCGTTTCTGACCGGCAACGAGCAGCCAGACATACGTCTCGGGAATTCGCCCCTTTACCGCCTGATCCGAACCCGTTAAGCGCTGTTCCACCTGATTGGCCTGGAACGGAGTCAGGTTGAGCGAGACTTTTTCCTTTTCAATCGAGTGCCAAGCCAAGTAAGAACGGACGGCCTTGTCCAGATCCGCGAAGCGAGTCTTGTCGGCGGCTAGGAAGACGAGCATATTCCCGCAACTCCTGCCCGCCGAACCCCGGTTGAGGATCTCAGCAGCCGCTTGCCGGCCCGCGCTAGAATCTGCCTTTGCGCTGTGTGCGTAATCCGGGCTCAGAATAACCAACTTGGCCTCTGGCTCGTCGACCACATCGCTGGCCCCGACAGGACAGACATGAACCTTCGAAAAGTCACCACGGTGCTTCGCCTCTTCCGCGAGCCTGCGCCGGATCTCCTCCGTAACGTCCTCCGGGTGATACCGCTCGGCACGTTCCTCAGCCAGCCTGTTCACGCTAGGCTGCGTTGCATACCAATAGCGGCTTCCGTCCACGTAGAGATAGGTCGCCTGGTCTGCCAGCTTCCGCAACGCATCGCCAAACGTCCCGGATGTTTCACCTGGCTGAACGCAGCCCAACTTGATTTGGCGATCTTCTAAGCCCTTTTTCGTCGCGTCCTGAGTCGGGGCGGAACCGAGATAGAGCGTGCGAGCTACCCGGCGTGCCGCTGAATAGCGCCCGAGCATCGGGTTCTCGCGGTCGATCTTCAACGGAAGCGAATTCGGCCCATCAATGTCTTTCTCGATGATGGGGTCCCAGACCGGCGGCAGGTAGCGAGTAAGTTCGCTTTGGACCGCGGGGGCGTCCACCGGAACGCTCGCCGGTAAGATCATGAGCCCTTTGTCTTCGCGCTCCCACAGGGCATGAATCACCGCCGACATCAGGCGAAGTACGCCGCGGGTCCGCTGGAATTTGTCGAGGGTTGACCAATCGTTGTACAGTCGTTCGAACAACTCCGGGTGGATCGGATACGCCGCCTTCATCCGGCGCTCGTACTCGGACTTGCCCGCTTCGGAAGGGAACTCCTGCGGGAATTTTCGATACTCGTCCGCGAACGCCTTCACCACCGCATCGCGCGCGGTGAACAGATCCGGATCGGAGATCGGCTGGAACAGACGACGCCGGACAATCTCAAACCCCTCTTCAGCGCTTGCCGGACGCCAGGAGGTCTCGACACGCTCGATTACATTTTTCAATCGTTCCAGAGCAGCCAAACCACCCTCACCACCAATCTCGTTCTGCGATGACGGAATGCTGACCACTAGCAGAGTCTTGTCCGCCAGTTTCGCGGACTCGCTCAAAGTCTGCGCGAAGGTGAAGTGCGCGTCGAAATCGCCTGCGGGCAAGTCCGATTTGTTGTAGAGTTGGCGGGCATAGGCAACCCACTCGTCGATCAGGATCAGGCATGGCGAGAATTTATTGAAGAGCAGACGCAGCGAGTCGCCGGGACTGACGGCCTTCTCGTCGGCGCTGCGTACCATCGCATAGCCTTCTTTACCTCCCAATTGCCACGCCAATTCGCCCCACATCGTTCGGACGACCGTACCGTCTGGCTTCTTGTGAACATCGGCCGGCGACATTCGGTTTCCCACCAGCACAGCCCTGCGCACCGTGGGCGGCTGGGAAACTCCGGCGATCTTGGTCACAGCTTCCAGTCCTGGCAGTTGTCCCGCGGGCACGCCTGCAAACAAGTGCCACAGCGCTAACATCGAGTGCGTTTTCCCTCCGCCGAAGTTGGTCTGCAATTCCACAACTGGATCGCCGCCGTGACCAGCCAGCCGGAGCAGTGCATTGGAAAGCAACTTCTGCAAGCCTTCCGTGACAAAGGTCCGTCGGTAAAATTCGACAGGATCTTTGTACTCGTCCGATCCTTCCTTCAAATAGACCTGCCATAAGTCGGCGGCAAACTCGGCTTGCTGATAACGACCAGACGCGACGTCCGGATGTGGAGTGACGATTTCCCGCCATGGCCGCAGACCCGTGGCCGGTTTCCCTTCCACCGCTATGCTCGACTCCTTCCGCTTTTGCGTGCGAAGTTGTTCGTCGAACTTAACGCGCAGGATCTCCGCCTTCATCTGTTCGACGGCTTCGACTTGCTCCGCCGCAACCGCCGTAAGCAATCGCGAAACACTGTCGATGGCGCGGTAAGCGTCATCCGTGGAAAAAGCCTTCTGGTGTGCCCATTTGTTCCGCACGTCGCGGAGTTCGAACGCAAGGTTGCGGTCGGAAGGGCCGAGGATCTTCTTGAAGCAGTCTTGCCAAAGTTCGCACATCACCTGTAGGAGGGCCTGCGTATCCCAATTCAGTCCCTTGCCGTCTTTGCCCGGCTGTTGCCAGTCGGGGAAACTCGGTCGGGCCGTCTCAACCCACCGGTCCTTATATGTCGCCTTTAACTCTCGCTCAACGTAAGGACGCAAGCCCTCTTTCAGGAGATCGAGAGCCTTACCGACGCGTTCGCTATTTGTGATGGCCATGAGATTTCGATTGCTCCTCAGCTCAACTCAAACGCTTCCGATGCCATTGACGGCCACGCTACCACCAAGCTGTTGTAGTAGCCGGCCTCATCTGCCCAACCCTTGCGTTCGCAAAGCGTGTAGAGACGGTAGGCGAGATCTCTGGCGATTTCCGCCATCCCGCCGATCTTCGCCTTCAAATTTGCCGTTTCCTTCTCCCCCTTCAGGTCGAGGCCCCGGATGAGATGCTGGGTGACTTCCCAGACAGTTAGGCGTTCTACGGTGGATGGGTCCCAGTCTTCAGCAAGCTCCTCCCGGCGGAGCAACCGGACCTTCCCGGCGCGGGAGTGGAGAATGCCCGCCTCCGCAAGGTGCGAGATACTGAGTGCCTTCGCCGTAGCCAGCACTTCGGCCTCGCCATAGAGGCCCTCGTCGAATTTGTGCTGTTCAAACCACGCGAGAGCCCAACGTGTGTCAGGGTCAAACTCGCTCTCCAATTCGGATAGAACCTCGTCAAGGCCTTGATTGATCAGAGACAATGCCGTTCGAACTCGCATCGGCGAACCGTCGGTTTCGAGGACCTTCTTGTACCGGGAGAAAACCGCCATTCCTGGACCAATCGCCGCCTGTGCCAGATCAACGGGCGCTATATTGCCCTTCTGTAAGTTTCGCAGGGCCTGGGGGAGTTCCTTCTTCAGCGATGAGAGAAAATCCTTGCGGGTTGTGATGGGCGCGTCGTCGGGGCGCGGGCGGCACGCAAGAACGATCGAAGAGGCAAGAGCATTGGCACCGAGAGAGATGCTTCTGCCCAGGCGTTCACTCCTCGACGGCCATGTGGCCGTTACCTGGAAGTCAGCGCGAATAAGACCTTCCAGCATCGTTTCCCATCCCGTGGAACTCACCGCACCGCCACCTTCGTCATCTTCGTCGGTCTCGGACTGTTTGAAGGCATAAAAAACGGTAAGTGGGAAGTGTGGATCTTGCGCCTGTCGCAATTTTGCGAAAGCCTTTCCAAAGCCATCTTCAAAGAACGCCTGAGCGTCCTGTCTGCTCCCGCCGAAGCGAAACGGCGTAGCAACGAGTTCTTGTTTCTTGGGGACCAGCAGCGTACTGAATAACTCTGGGTGCACAGCCGACAAGCTCCGCCGTAACCAGACATAGAAAAAGTCGGAGAGGTCAGCGTACCCGATGTTGTCGTAGTAAGGCGGGTCCGTTGAGTAGCAGGCAAGGATCGTCGCTCCTGCTTGGCATGCATCAAGTTGGCGGACCTTGCCCGGAGTTCCGGCGATGGAGGCATCGAGGCATCTAGCCGCAGATTCGAGATTGCCCGCGAAGTTCCCACCCGACTGACTAAACGGATTTGCCTCGCCGAAGTCCCATGTCATGGCAAGGGCGTGACGCCTAAAAGTGCTGACCACCAGTTCGTTCTTGGGTTGGGCACTCCAAGTGGCTAAAGTGCTCCAGAAGTCAGCGCACTTATCAACCGCAAACGCCAAATATGTCGCAATAGCGTCGGCATACTCAGGCGCGCCCCCGTCTCCGAGGGCCTGCTTGTGGGCCTCCGCGACCAAGTCGCTGAACGCGGACAATGCCACAAGCTGGCGCGCTGTGAAGAGGTCTCGATGCCGAGTCATACCGTATACTTGGACCCTGAATCCCAAGGCCTGATCCGGCAGCACAGTCTCCGGCACATCGTGAGGCGTGGCGGAGTTCGCAATCGACTGATGGACCGTATCGGCCTCCAAGTAAACTCGGCTCCGCTCGCCCTCGGCGACAATCGCCATCATCTTCGCGGTCATTCGCCCGGAACGACCCTCGAACCGAACATGGTCGAGAGGGACCGCAGTTCCGCAGACTAAGCACCTTGCGCCCTTTCGATTTACTGTCCCTTCGGGCGCACCTTCACCAACTCTCACTTTGAACCGGACCACCTTCTCGGCGTGGTCTACTACCGGCTCAACCCATGACTTCTTTCCGGGCTTGTTGGCGAGTGAGAACGACCGAACGAGAGGCATCTGAGCTCCGCAGGCCGGATTGGGACATTTGATCGTCCGGGCCCAGATCCATGCAATGACTGTTGCCTCGGTCCCGTTTTGTAGCTTCACGGTGGGGTACAGGTGCCCGATGCGCTCGAAAGCCCGGTCCCGCATCCATTGGCCGTAGTAGCGAACATCATCCGCCAACCCGCGGGCTCCGGTCCACATGCCCTTCCCGCTCATCTTCGCCTTCGCAGCCGGATTCACTGGCGGCTGCCCTGCGAACTTGGACGGGATCTCGATGAGGGCTTTTGTGATGAGGACCGCGACCGGGTTCAGGTCGCTGCCGTGCGCTTCCAGTCCCAACCGCTGCGCTTCCAGCGGAATCGACCCGCCGCCACAGAAGGGATCGTAGATCGGCGGCGGATTGCCGCCGGTGGATTTGAGAATCTCTGCGTGTGCCTCATCAAGCACTGCGCGGTTGTTAGAGTTCTCCCACAGCACAAGTTTCTCGATCAACCGGAATAGCCGCTGCCGTTCCTTATCCTGGTCCGCTTCGGTCGGGAACTGCTCGGGAAGACTCGACGGATCATCAACAAGCGATGCGAACAACACCGCCCGGCACGCAGCCAAAGGCCTCCGCGCCCACCAAAGATGAAGCGTCGAGGGATGGCCGTGCCGAATCGACTTCTCTCTCGCCGATTCCTTATTGATCGCTTCCAGTGGCAACGCGACTTCGATGAGTTTCTTCTTCATGTGTTTGTCGTTTACTTCCACGCGTCGCGTACGGTCTTCTCCATCAATCGACGAATATCAGTCGTTTCAATCCCAAGCGGCGCGAGCAGTACCCACGCCTTCGCCACGAGCGCCGTCATTCTCTTCTCGTCGGTGGACCACGAAGCAGTCCCTTTGGCCCGCGCTTCGGAAGCCAATTCTTCAAGATCCGATTTCTTGATGAGGAGAGGTTTGAGAATCCTGGCAGCCTCTTCGATCAACCACTCCTGGTCGATTTGAGGAAGATCCGGATTCGGCGGAACCTCCGTCGGCGTTAAGGCGCATACCTCGGAGTACCGCTCCAGATAAATGCGATCTTCTTTTATCTCCAGACGGAGAGGATCGCCGGATGGCATTCTCCGCGCCAGCCGCCGTACCCAGGAGGATCGCACGAAAATTGGAACCGGCCAGACCCCGCGCGCAGGTGCGCTTGCGACCGTGCCAAAGGCCTCGATAGAAAGATGACCGCCCTCAAAACGAAGTCTGGCATCCCCTTGAGCTTTGCCGACGACCCTTGCGACGATCTTCAGCGCTTGGGCGAGATCCGCGCGGCTAACCTCAAGACTCGCCGACGTACTGGAGGGCTGCGTCATCAGGTTGAAGGCCCCCTTTGTGCCCCGGCTTTGCGCCACAGGCAGGAATAGTGCGCAGTTCCCGGCGCATATATGTAATTGAAAACAGACGCACTAGCAGCACGGATTGCGGTTTTTTTGCGTCGGATTGCGTTTTGAAGCGGCGGTTTACGCAATCGAGTCCCCCTCGTCGGGAAGCCAACGGGCCGCTTTGGTAGCCCCTACAACGCGGACCCTCTTTTCCTGCTTCATCTCTTTCAGTAGACCCTGGACTTGGTTGCGCGAGAGATATGGGAGAACTCCGAGCAGTTCCAGGAACCGGGCACCTTCCGGGCCGCTCTGTCCAATATGCTTCGCCAGAAGAGACTTGTTGGTCTCGCGGTCTAAACCAGCGTCGCGGGTATAGCTGCCCGGCGTTCCGAGGAAGCTCCGGAACTTCCGGGACAGGATAAAGCGGACGCCACGCCCGCGGCCAATTCGCTCAATGACACCCTGCTCCAGCAAGTGGGGCAGCCGATCTTTCAGATCGCCGCCCATCGGCTCTTCTCGCTGGATGGAATCCAGAATCAGAAGGTCCTGCGTGGAAAAAGTTGCCAGCCGTTCCTTGCCGATCTTCTCCAGGAAGCGCAAGAACTCGGGGTTCTGGATCTCGCCGCGCAGCGTGACTGCCACTTGGTGAGCGTCCGTGCCCGTGAAGTCCGGCTTGGGTTTGCCCTCCTTGATCGATTCCTCGAACATGCGGTTAGCGCCTTGGCCGGAACGCTCCACAAGTCCACATCTGGCGCATGATTCGGCGATGCGACGGTTCCGCGGAGACTGCTTCCACAGAAGGTTTTCCGCCGTGATACCGTCGGGAAAACCGCCCGGACTCACGATCTCCAGCTTGCGCGGAAACTGACGGACAAATATCGACTCCGGTCTGCGGTAGTCGCGATGGCTCACCGCGTTGAGAATCGCTTCCCGAACCACCGCCTCATTGAAGGCGGGAATGTCGCCAATGAAAAAGCCCTCTTGAAAGTGAAGAGTTTCGTTGCGAAGATTGATCGTCGTCCAGATGCTGTCGAGCACCGCAAGGAAGCCTTGCCGGTATTCAATCCGCTGCTGGTGCGCCAGCGATGCCTCGCTGGAACGGTATTCGAAGATCACTTCAGCTTGTGCCAAATAGCGCCCCAGCGCGGCCTTTGTGCCAAAGAGGATGAGCGCCGCCAATGTCAATTTGCCATCCTGCATGAGTTCGGCATCTTCCAAAAGCTGTTGCTGACTTAGTCCGTCTAACGCCGCATTCCCCGACTTCCGCCGCCACATTGAACGAAACCGTTCGACGAGCGTGGGGTCGAGGTCGGAAAGCACGGCCTTCGGATGAAGCTCAGCGGAAAAGTCCGGAGCCGCTTCATCGAAAATTCGCCGCAGTTGATCCGGCGGCATTGGTTTCAACTCGTCACCGGCTCTAGCCCAATAAATCCCTTCGAGTTGGACCGGCACACCCAACATGTGGGGAGGCGCAGTGAAGACCAGGACGCGTCCGTGAGGGTGCTGAATCTCCTCGAACTCAATTCTGAACTGAAGAGCCCTTGTCAGTCGCGCGACGGTGTGGCCGGGTTCCGGGAACGCCTGAGATCCGACAACCCGGCGGGGGCGTTTGTCAGTGACCCCAAGAATAATTCTGCCGCCACCGGCGTTTGCAAGGGCAGAACAGTATTTCGCCAGTTTGTCGTAGTCGTAGTTCGACTTCGCTTCTTTGAACTCAAGCCGCTCGGCCTCGGGTTCGGCCATCCATGCTTCGAGGCGTTCCGCCGGTGTGTCCATGAATGCCGCACTCATGTCGGAGCCTGGCCTCGACTGAGCAACTCCGCGAGTTTATAGTTGATGCTCTCGACCGCGAATTCCGGCTCAGCCTGAAATGGCTGGCGAATGTAGGTGAGCTTTTGCTGCCCGTCCTCCACCTGTCCCACGGCGAGGATGAAGTCATCCGGCTTGTTCAGTGCCGTGAGGATTTCATTTCGCGTGACCGTCACCGTAATGGCGTCGGCGACTCGGCCTTTCACTTCGATGAAACGGAGTCTGCCGTCTGCCTGAACTTTCGATTCGATGTCGTATCCACACTTCTCGCCGCTGACGTCTCGTGGATGATTGCCAAGCAGCCTCTCGGCATCCATGACCATTTGCATGGCAAGCAATTCCATCTGCTTCCGGGCTTCCGCCGATGCAGCTTCTGCGGCGGTGCCTGCCGGAATGGATGACGGCAGGAGCTTATTGAGAAGGCCGATGGGCACGACGAGCGATCCGCCGATAGCCACAGGCGGCAATGGCGAAATCTGACGTTCCATTTCCAGATCGAGCATTCGCTTCTGCAGACGGACTTGCAGCTCATCCGCGCGCTGCCGGGCCTTCCCCGAATTGATCTTGGCGTTCACCTTGCCCGCCAATTCCTGGTCCTTGAGCTGGTTAGCGCGGTGATCCCAATAGGTGATTTCCTTGGTCAGACGGTCCTTGACAGCGGCCATGGTCCGGGTCACCAGGTCCTCGCGCCGTTTCCGCACCTCTTCCAGGTGCTTGGGAACGAGGTCCGTGATCGCGTGGCCGATGACTACGGACTCCAGATCGCCCTTCAGCCACGCCTGCGATTCAAGTGTTGCCGAAAGGCAGGTTCGTTCTTCAGTCCGCGCAGGTCTGTAGTCCAGATACGGAGCGTAACCGGCGTTCCTGGTGGTCCCGGTGGAGTCCGTCTCAACAAACTGTAATTGCTGGGAGACGACTCGGCGGTTGCCAGCTTTGTCGGTCCTGCCGTCCTGAATGGTGTGCTCCAAATAGAAGAGCGCGCGGATGGACTCGCCGGGATCATCTGGGTCAACCAGAACCGTTCCCCGCTTCAAGAGATCTCGATTGCGCTCCAGAATCAGGTCGATGGTCGCTCCCAGAAGTGGCTGGCCCGGACAAACGAAGGTGGCCAGCGGTTGGCCGGGAACCGCGCGGAGCGACTTTTCAAAAGTGATCCGTTCGTATTTGCCCAAAACCGGTTCGCCAGTGCCGATCAAACGGTCCCGCTGGCGAATCAAGGCGGGGACATGGGTGATCTCGAAGCGGCGTGGCTCGCGTTCCTTGATGGATCCGCCCAGTACTCGGAATGCCTCCAGGAAAAACGACTCGATGAAGTGAGGCTGAAGACGCCGCGCTTCCGCGCGCTCCATGTCCTCGCGGATCTTCATTACTTCAGTAGCATCCATGCTGTCGTTGGCAAGTGCGCGTTCTTCAAGAAGCTCCTGGCAGTGTTTGCGGTCGGTCAGATTATCGACGATCTGATGCAGACGTGCCTTCACCTCGGGCCGATCACCGTAACGGATCGCTTCAATGAGCAGGTCCCGAAGCCGCTGCTCCCGGAAAAGCTGGCCGAGGATATCGAAGACGCCCCCGCCGAGGGCCTCACGCTCCAGCTCAATTTTTTCGAGGAGGCGCTTATACACGTCGCCTTCGCGCGTCTCCTCCGCCAGCAGGTTCCAGAGGTGGCATACCTCGGTCTGGCCGATACGGTGAATGCGGCCGAAGCGCTGTTCGAGACGATTCGGGTTCCACGGCAGGTCGTAGTTGACCATCAAGTGCGCGCGCTGTAGGTTGATGCCCTCGCCTGCGGCGTCGGTAGCAAGCAGGATGAGAACGTCCTTATCCTGCTTGAATCCCTCCTGTGCCTTGGTACGTTCTTCGCGGCCCATCCCGCCGTGAACAGTGACGAGTGCCTCAGGAGCGCCGAGGAGGGCGCGCAGCCGCTCGCTCAGATAGTTCAAGGTATCGCGGTGCTCGGTAAAGATCACCAGCTTGCGGCGGTGCCCCTGCACATCGAACATCTCGGCTTGGTTTTGCAGGAGGGCCGACAGTTCTTCCCATTTCTTGTCCGTTCCGCTCCGGCGGACCTTGAGCGCCAACCCTTCCAGGTTCCTCAGGATCTCGATTTCCGCCTGGAGTTCGGCGATGGTGCGCGCAGCCGTCGCCTGATCCACGACGGTCTCTTCGGTTTGTTCCACCTCCGCGTCGGGTGCGTCATCCAGATCGTCGATGTCTTCTTCAGTGAGGCTGGGTAATCCCTGAAGGTCGATTTCCTGAAGAAGCGCTCCGCGCTTGAGAATCTGTTCTTCGCGCAGGCGTCGTTCGAGCCTTTCACGGCGCCGCCGGAGAGATTGCAGAATCGCCTCCGGGGAAGACGCTAGCCGCCGTTGCAGGATAGTCAACGCAAATCCAACGGTTCCCTTGCGGCCTTCGCTCTCAAGGGAGTCGGCCCTGTTGAATTCATCCCGCACATAGTCAGTGACGCTTTTATACAAGGATGCTTCGGGATCGGACAGCTTATAGCTGACGGTGTATGCCCGCCGCTCGGGGAATAAAGGCTTCCCGTCAAACTTCAGCAATTGCTCCTTCACTAGCCGCCGCATGAGGTCTGACACGTCGGTAGTATGGACGCCGTCCCGCGCACGGCCTTCGAAGCGGTCGCTATCAAGTAGTGCGAGGAAAAGTTGAAAATCCTCCGGCTTGCCATTATGCGGCGTCGCGGTCATCAGCAGGAGGTGTCGTGTGAGTTGGCCGAGAAGTTGCCCGAGCCGATAGCGTTTGGTGTACTTGATCTCGCTGCCGAAAAACGTGGCAGACATTTTGTGGGCTTCGTCGCAAACGATAAGGTCCCAGTCGGTATTGGCCAGCTTCGCCTGCACATCCTCGTTGCGGCTCAACTTATCCAGGCGGCAGATGGCCATCGGATTCTCGGCGAACCAATTGCCGGTACGGGCAGATTCGAGCTTGTCGTTCGTGAGAATTTCGAAGGGAAGCTGAAATCGTTGATACAGTTCGTCCTGCCACTGCTCCGCGAGGTTTCCGGGGCATACGATCATGCATCGGTGCAGATCGCCGCGAATCAACAGTTCCTTGATGAGCAGGCCCGCCATGATCGTCTTGCCGGCGCCGGGGTCATCGGCAAGCAGGAATCGCAACGGTTGACGCGGCAGCATCTCGCCGTAAACGGCGGTAATCTGATGCGGCAACGGATCAACCATTGAGGTGTGGATAGCGAGTAACGGATCAAAGAGGTGGGCCAGGTTGATTCGGTGGGCTTCAGATACCAATCGAAACAGCATTCCGTCTCCGTCGAAACTCCATGGCCGTCCTGTTTCGCCGATTTCCAGGGTCGGTTCACGATCCCGGTAAAGGAGTACGACGCTCGGTTTTCCGGACGGATCTTTGTACGTGAGCTCGACCGCCGCAGAGCCGTACCATTTGACATCGATTACCGTGACAAGGCAATCGGGCAGGACGCCTTTGACGCTCGCTCCACGCTTTAGATCCTCAAGTTTCACCATGCTGTCGGTAATCGTTCCTTCTCTGATCGCGCAAAGCGTTCTTAGCTTGATTAGCTGAACGCTTCGTGTTTCCTATTTGCTCCCTGACGTTTCAGCGGGTCCCCCGGCTCGAACCCATGTATCAACCTCGGGCAACTTGCACTTCCAAAGGCGTCCAACACGATGGGCGGGCAGACCTTTGTTTTCAATCCAACGGTAGACTGTGTCGATCGCGACCCCAAGATGCTTCGCAACCTCGTTGACGGAATACCAACGATCTCCAGGATTGGGAGTGCTGTCTGAAGTCGACATGAATCGTCTATTGTGGCAGAAAGTCGGGACGGCGTCTATGGGAGATCTTGTCCAAGGGTCCGAAGCTAAATCGTGTTCCCGAGTGTTCCGGAGAATCCTTGACAGGACCGTGGCGATGGGTTATGCTCTCTTTGTGTTCCGGCGTGTTCCCGGAATGCAAAAAAGGAGATAGTGTGGGCGATCTTAAATATCGTGCAACTTTGAGTATGGGCGGACAGAACCGTTCCGTCTGGTCCGTCATCTTCCGTCACCCTTTCCGACTTGATCGGGGCAAACCGGGTCGGCGCGTCCGCAGGAGCCTGGGAACGACCGACAAAGAACAGGCGCAAAAGCTGGTCGATCAGGCAAACACCTTGCTGTCCGACAACAAATGGTGGAGTCCAGCCATGCGCGAGCAGGCTGAACGTCTCTTTGCCAGGGAGATCGTGGCAGCTTTCTACGACGACTTGGTTCCCGCGCCGCGCGATGGTTGGATGTTGCGCGACAGTGTGGTGCGGATGCCGTCACCCGACGAAGGATATGCCAGGGTCCTTTTGCTGGGCACCACGGGTGCCGGCAAGACGACCTTGGTACGCCAGTTAATCGGCACGGGCACAAAACACGAGAAGTTCCCATCGACATCCACAGCCAAGACGACGACGTGCGACATCGAGATCATCAGCGCTGACTCGAATCAGTACGAGGTGGTCGTATCCTTCCTGCCGAAAGACTTGATTCGGCAGTACGTGGAGGAGTGCGTGGTCGCAACGGCGGTCAGCTTCCTCGAAGGAGAGCGTTTCGAACTCAGTAGCCGCAGGTTCCTCGAACACAGCGATCAGCGGTTCCGCCTCAGTTATCTCCTCGGAACGCTTTCACCCGGTGTGTATGAAGAGGAGGAAGAAGAAACTGAGGAAGAGTTTGACCAGGATTTGGCTGTCTCTGCGGAGGACCGCTCCCGCCTGGCGGAGACGCTTCGAGGCTACCTGAACAGGATTCAGTCGCTGGCGATCACCGCAAGCAGGAAGCTGGAGGGGTCGTTGAGCTTTTCGCTGGAAACGGCCAACCAGGAGGATCGCGACACATTCGAGGAACTGCTGGAAGATTCTCTGCGAGACGAGGATGAGTTCCACGAGCTACTCGACGAGGTCATGGACGACATCGAGTCGCGGTTTAACCAGCTTACGGATGGCGAACGGACACTCGGACCCGGCGATTGGCCGGATTTGTGGTCGTATCGCTGTTCTGCTGAAAAGCGGGCGGACTTCATCCGTCTCATCAATCGGTTTTCAAGTAACCAGGCTGTGCAGTTCGGGACCCTCTTGACGCCTTTGGTAGAAGGCATCCGGGTGCGTGGTCCGTTTGCGCCGACATGGAACGGTGCGACGCCTCCCAAGCTCGTCTTGATGGATGGCGAAGGACTGGGCCATGCCGCGAGTGTGAACCTGAGCCTCTCGACGCGAGTTACGAAGCGATATCAGCTCTCGGACGTCATCCTTCTGGTCGACAATGCGCAGCAGCCGATGCTGGCAACTCCGAATACCGCGCTGAGGAGCATTGCCTCCAGTGGCCAGCAATCGAAACTCGTGTTTGGCTTCACCCACTTTGACCAGATGCGCGGGCCGAACCTGCCGAATCGCGATGCTAAGGAACAGCACGTCCTGGCCTCATTGGACCAATCGGTCGGCGTCCTGGGTAAAGAGATGGGTCGCGGAGTCGAGAATGCAATGAAGAAGATCATTCCCGAGCGGAGTTTCTTCCTCTCGAATCTGCAAGACCAAATCCCGAACCCGCCTGAAAAGGCCTCCCAGCGCCACACAGCCGAGTCGCTCCGTCGCCTCTTGAAAACCGTGGAGTCGCTCAGTGCCCCATCGATTCCGGATTCGGTCACGCCGGTTTACGACGATGCCAATCTGGTCCTGTCGATCCAGAAAGCTGTCGTTGAGTTCCGCGATCCGTGGCGCGCTCGTCTGGGAATTCGCAGCCGGTCTGATATCCCATCGGAGCACTGGACTCGCGTCAAAGCGCTCACGCGTAGGCTCGGCGACCTGGGGCAGGATGAATACGACACCTTACGTCCAGTGGCGGATCTTATCTCCTGCCTCCAGGGCCACGCCCGACCGTTTCTGGAGTCGCCTTTACGCTGGGAGCCGGCCAAAGGGGCCACCGAAGACATGATGAGTCACGCCATCGACCGCATCGCGCAGGAGGTCTTCTTAAGGTTGCACGAACTGGCAGCCAACCGAGTCATGCGCGACCGCGTTATCAAGTGGAAGGAGGCCTACGCCCATCGGGGGTTTGGTTCCGCCACCGAACGCCGTCGCGACGTCGAGTCCATTTACGGCGCTGCTGCTCCGATCCCCGGCGAAACTGCTGATCCGCCAACAAATGAATTCCTACGGGAGATTCGAATTCTGATGAGAGATGCAATCGAAAACGCAGGCGGGAAGCTGGAAGGTCTGTCCAGTCTCGCTTCAACGCGCGCGGGAAGTAACTGAAGCTTTATCAGCCAGGAGGGTTCGCGGGTGCCGCTGGAATAACTGGCACCAGAGACGCCCGCAAACTCCCCAATCCACCACAGAAGCGCGCTGGACGTCGGTGGGAAAAAATAAGAACGTTCTAAGTGACCCCACGGTGGGGACCCGATTCATTGAGCGGTCTCATTCATTTATCTATTCTTTCGACTCCTGATCTCCTGTTACAGTAACCACCGCGCCTTGCGGTGCCAGTCTCGCCTTCGGGTGAGTTCGTCGGGGCCCGGCCTCTTCCTGACAGCGGTTTGAATTTGCGGAATATCGGAAGTCTGGTCCTGGCTCGGCAGCCAATCTGTGAGATTCACAGAACCGGCGGGACTTTCCGTTGTGGATTTCCCCGTCCCGCACAGCCTCTCCCGTTCCCTTATTAGTTGAGGGAAGTGGCGTTCCATTCCGCGGGACGAGGAGGCCAAATGCAGAATTTAGACGATTTTCGATACGATCAGCCCGCCGTGCTGATCGACGGAGTCGGCGGCGAACCGTTGGCCGGATCAGGCTTTGAAAGCGAAGAGCCCGAGCCGAGCTTCTCTGCCTCCGAGTCGGAAGGGGAGGAGTAACGGCCATGGCGGCTACAACCTCTCTTCCCATCGAACATCCGCTTGCGGAGAAACCGGCTCTTCGGGACTTTCGCCAGGAGGTCACCGACAGCATTGTTGGAATGCTGGAGCGTGGCGTCGCGCCGTGGCAAAAGCCCTGGGAGCCTGGAGCCAGTTCGCTCGGTATGCCGTTCAATCCAACCAGCGAGAGAGGATACCGGGGCGGCAACGCGATTCATTTGATGGCCACCGGCCTGCAACACGGCTACGAAGACCCGAGATGGATGACTTACAAGCAGGCCGCAGACAACGGATGGCAGGTAAGCCGGGGCGAGAAGGGCACCCAGATTGAGTACTGGGATGTCAAACAGGCGTCGGACAAGACACGGCCGTCTGGGCCTAATGGAGGCGGCGATGCAGCCAATGGCAACAACTCGAATGCCGAGAAATCGCGGCTCATTCACCGCGTATACACGGTCTTCAACGCCCAGCAGATCGAGCGGATTCCGCCGTACACGCCCGAGCAACACACAACCTTCGAGGCTGTCCAGGCGGGAGAGCAGATCCTGACGAACTCTGGCGCGAACATCGCGCACGACCAGGCGGATCGCGCATTCTATAGCCGCTCTCAGGACAGCATCCACTTGCCACCGAAGGACGCCTTCAAGGACGCTGCTGGGTATTACGGCACGGCACTTCATGAGCTAGCTCATTGGACGGGCCACCCGTCGCGGCTCGACCGTTCCACATTGACTGATTCATATCGTTTCGGCGACACCAACTACGCAAAGGAGGAGCTTCGCGCGGAGCTTGCCAGCGTGTTCCTCGCTGCGCAGCGTGGAATACCCCACGATCCCGAGCAGCACGCCGCATACGTCAACTCCTGGATTGGCGCACTCAAGCGGGACAAAAACGAAATCTTCCGTGCGGCTCATGATGCTTCCAAAGCAACCGATTTCATTCTCGCGTTGGAGCGTGACAAGTCCATCGGCGAGGAAAATCTGGCAAGTGGTCCCGTTCTCGCTGCCGGAACCGCTGGCAGTTCGCCCGCCACGATGTTGGAGCAGGAGGCCGAGGAACTCCACCACGACCGGGAGCGGGTCGAAGAAAAAGAAGCGGACGCGACCCTGAGCGCCGAAGACCTCGCGATTCTGGATTCCACCGATAACGCGAACGAGCGCTCGGCCCCGGCACGTGAGTCCATGGAGTATGCCGCGCGCTACGAACCAGCCAGCGGCACCGTCAACGTCCACGCGAAGCAAACGGGGACGGACCGACGGAGTAACGTTGACGCCCCGACCGGCGACTCGCTCACAGAGGCCAAGTCGATCACCGCGAAGGTGCTCGGAGATTCTGCGAAGACGCTCGCGGCGCAGACCGAGAACGGGAGTTATCGCGGTCCCATCATTGGCGAGACGGAGCATCACATTATTCAGCGCCAATCGGCCCGGACGGGCATTGCTCATCCGAAGGATCTGCTTGACCGGCAGCCCCAGATAGGTGAAAGCGTGCGCATCAACTACTCCGATTCCAAGGGCGCGGTCCGCGAATTCCGGGAACGCGCAAAGGCGCAGGACCGCGACCGATGAGGAGGCGCGACCATGGGGAAGAAACAGCCGGAACTCTACCGTATTCCTCGGAAACCTGGATATCTCGGCGGCTATAACTGGCGTGCGACTGTGCTCGGGTGCCTTCTGCTGGTGGTCGTAAATTTCATCGCCACACAGTACATCGCTGCTAAGTTCCAATATCAGCCTGCGCTTGGGCCGCCCCTTCTCCGGGCGAAGCTCGGCGGCATCTACCAGCCCTTTTCCTGGATCGTCTGGGGATGGCAGTATTGCACTTCTCGCGATGAGCGGATTCGCCAGCCATTCTTCGAGGGGGAAATGATCGTCTTCGCGGGCAGTTTGCTCTGTGTCGGCATCTTCTTTGTTCTCGCCAGCCGTCGCGCGCGCAAGCTCACGGAGAATGCCGAGGACCTCCATGGCTCCGCGCGATGGGCCGACGAGGACGATGTGCGCGATACAGGGCTGCTCACAACAAAGCACGGTGTCTACGTCGGTGGCTGGTGTCATGAGGGCGGACACCGATTGAATTACCTCCGTCACAACGGCCCCGAACACGTTCTTGCCTTCGCTCCAACGCGGAGCGGCAAAGGCGTCGGTCTTGTGATCCCATCTCTGCTGGCTTGGGAAGAGAGCGCCGTCATCTATGACATCAAGGGGGAGAACTGGGCGAAGACGGCGGGGTTTCGCAGTCAACAAGGCCATCTCTGTTTCAAGTTTTCGCCGGTTGAAGAACAAGCCAGTTCACGGTTCAATCCTCTGAGTGAGGTGCGGCTGTTCACGCCGCGCGATGTCAGCGACGCCCAGAACATCGCCAACATGATCGTGCGAACAGGCGAAGACAGCCCTCAGGAACGCTACTGGCAGGATGCCGCCTCCTCCATCACGACGGGAATGATCCTGCACGTCTGTTATGAAGCGGCGCTCGAAGGCCGCGTTGCGTGTCTCGCCGATCTGTCGCACGGGTTCACGCGGCCAGGTTCCGGTTTTCGCGAGACGCTCGATGAACTGCTGAACTTCGAGCACGATCCTGGACATGCTCACGATTGGCGCATGCCGACTGGCGACCGGACACTCACCCATCCCGTCGTTCGCGAGAAGGTGCAGGAGATGCTCGACAAGGAGGACCGCGATTTCGGCGGCGTCCTCTCCACTGCGAAAACCGCGCTCACGCTCTATAGCGATCCGCTTGTAGCGAAAAATACTTCGGCGAGCGACTTTACTATCGACGAGTTGGTGAACCACGAGCGCCCCGTGTCGCTCTACCTGGTGGTTCCACCTTCGGACAAGATTCGCCTGCGCCCGCTCATCCGTCTGATGTTCACGATGACCGTCAATCGTCTCACCGAAAAGATGGTATTTCAGGGCGCGGAGCAGAAGCGCAACAAGCATCGCCTACTGTTACTGATTGACGAGTTTCCATCGTTGAATCGCATGGAGGTCTTCGCCGACGCGCTCTCCTATATGGCCGGGTATGGCTTGAAAGCATATCTGATCACGCAGGATATCCGGCAGATCGTCGAGGCGTACGGCAACAACGAGAGCATCGTTTCCAACTGTCATGTGCGCATCGCTTTCGCGCCCAACCAGTTCGAGACCGCCGAACTATTGAGCAAGATGACCGGCACAGCCACTGTGCAAAAAGCCAGCTACAACTTCAGCGGCTCCCGGCTTTCTCCGGTGATGGCGCACGTCAACGCTAGTGTGGACCACATCCAGCGTCCGCTGATGACACCGGACGAAGTGCTTCGGTTAAAGCCTCCGCAAAAGCGCGGCGACGGTGCGGAGGAGCGCATCGTCGCGCCCGGCCAGATGCTGATCTTCGTCAGCGGCCATCACCCGATTCTCGGCACGCAAATGCTGTATTTCCTCGACCCGGCGCTGAATTCCCGTGCCGAACTGGCTCCGCCGACCAGTTTCATCACTTTGGAGAACGGCAAACCCATTCCGCAACACGCGCTGAATCGAACCCCGCACGTCATCAGCAAGCCCGAGGTTGTATCGCCGCCCGAATGTGAACCAATCGATGAGCCGCTCTCAGGAGTCGAACACCACCTCGTAGAAGAACTTCACCTTGAACAAGGAGAACAATAGCGATGCAGAGGAATCGTCTCGAAGTCTTGGGCTTTTTAGCGACCAAGCCGACGGCCAGGTATCTTCCTTCCGGAACACCCGTCGCGAATGTCCGTCTGGGGGAAAGCTACCGATACCAGGACGGCGATGGCAAACCGCAACAACACACCAATTGGCACAACCTGTCGTTCTATGGCGACCTTTCGCGCATCGCGACGGCCTTCGAGAAAGGCGACAACCTCTTTGTCGAAGGGACTATTGAGCAGCGCCAGTTCACGCCGAAGGCCGATGGCGTGCAACGCATCGTCCATGAAGTCGTTGTTCGGAACTGCCACTTGATCGCGACGCCGCGTGGGGGCACCGCGAAAGGAGCCGCGGCCACACCGACTGACGAACCTGCGATCCCTGATCTTCAGAAAGGAGCAATCGATCATGACGGTTGGCCTGTCGGATAGGGTCAGGAAGATTCGCGGCGCAGCTCTGGTTGCGGCTGGTGCCGTTGTCGCAACGTTCCAGCTCTGCGGTTATCTTGGACTTCGCATCAACACCTCACCATCCCTCCCAATGGGTCTGTATATCACCACGGCAGACGCTGGAGCGAATATGGTTGAGTTCTGCCCAGCAGAACCGTTCGCGACGTTCGCCATCGCGCGTGGATATCGCGATCCTGGAATTTGCCGGGATGGCGGGGCTCCCCTGTTGAAGCCTATCGTCGCCAAATCCGGCGATGTCGTCGAACTGTCGGCTCGCGGAATTTCCGTGAATGGAGCGCTTCTCTCCAACACGGCCCCACTCTCGAAGGACACCAAAGGCCGGCCTCTCGAAGCGTGGCCCTTCGGGCGCTACGTCGTGGCCTCCGAGACTGTCTGGGTGGCGTCCTCTTATCATCCACGCAGCTTTGACAGCCGTTACTTTGGTCCAATTTCGACGACGGCCATTCGCAACCGAGTGAAGGCTTTTCTAACGCTATGAATACCACATCTCGGGATCGAATCTGAGTGCAAACTCAATGGCCACAAAGTCACGCACAGGCAGTCAATCCGGCACCAGCAATCAGCTCAGTCTCTTCTCGGAAGTGACCGATGCAGAACTGGGCGATAATTTTATAGAGGAGTCCGTTGATGCTCGAAACGACTACACTCACACCACTGGGCCACAAGATCCTGGAACACTGGAGACGCCACCGACCGACGATGGTCGAGAAGCTGGACCAGGGGAATCAACTTCAGCAGGCGGTTTTCGCAGCGCAGGAATTGACGGGGAACCTGCTATACGAGTTGACGGTGGTTCAGAAGATGGACTACCAATTCGCGTGGGAAATCGCGACGAGGGAATGGGCGTTTCTCCCGGACGAGAAGGATCAGCCCCACTTGTCGTTCGACCCAGCGACCCTCGACCCGCACCAACCCTTGCCCGCGATCTCCGCATAAGTAGCGCCCACGGCATCGGCGAAGGTAGCCTGAGGCAGAAAGCCCAGGCCAATCTCGCCGCCGTTCGCACGCTGAAAACCATAGAGGCCGAAACCCGCCCGGCTATGCCAGAGGAAAAGGCCGTGCTCGTGAAGTACACCGGCTGGGGCGCGATGCCGAACGCGTTCGCTCCCCAGCCATCGCGGGACTGGCAGAGCGTCGCAGGCGAGTTGAGGGATCTGCTGAGTGCGGAGGAGTACGCGTCGGCTCGCGCCTCAACCCCGAACGCGCACTACACATCTCCCGAAGTAGTTCAGGCGATCTGGCAGGCGATGGAGCGGTTTGGACTACAGCCTGGCGCACAGATTCTCGAACCGTCAATGGGTGTCGGTCACTTCTTTGGCATGATGCCCGAGAGTCTGCATCCCGGCACGAGGCGCACTGGCGTGGAACTTGATTCCGTCACCGCGCGCATCGCCGCCAAACTCTACCCGGATTCAAGCGTTCACGCGAAGGGATTCGAAGACACACCGCTTCCAAAAGACTTCTTTGACGCGGCTATCGGAAACATCCCGTTTGGAAACTATCCGGTTTACGATCCGGCATACCGCCGAACTCCGCACTTGACCCGCTCGATTCACGACTACTTCTTGACGAAAACCATTGACGTGGTGCGGCCCGGAGGCGTGATCGCGCTGATTACCAGCCGCTACACGATGGACAAAGAGGACTCCGCGGTTCGACGCCATCTATCGGACGGATCAATCTTGTTGGGCGCAGTGCGGCTGCCAAACACTACATTCAAGGCGAATGCGGGAACGGAAGTGACGACGGATATTTTGTTCCTCCAGAAGCGGTCACCTGAAACGCCGACGCCCGGCGAAGGTTGGACTGAGCTGAGATCCATTGAGACGACGGACGGTCCCGTGGAGATTAACGAGTACTTTGCTCGCCACCCGGAGATGATGCTGGGCCGCATGGGAATGGAGTCGGGACAGTATGGCATGGCTCCCGAACTGATCGGAAACCTGGAGCCGGACGGTTTAGCAAAGGCGGTTTCGCTTCTTCCCGCAGCCGTGTACAAAATCAGGGATAGCCATGGTCCGGTTTTGCGCGGGCACTCCGATCAAGTTCCCGCGCTTGGCGAAGTCAAGGAAGGCGGACTCGCCGAACGCGATGGCCAGATCGTCGTTCGACGCGGCTATGTGTTCGAGCCTATGACGCTGCCAGCGTCGGGTCGCGCAAGGATTCGCGGAATGCTTCAGGTGCGTGACGCCGTCCGCGAGGTGTTCCGCACTCAGCTTTCCGACGCCCCGGATGAAGCCATCGTCGAGGCCCGCCGCCATCTAAATCGAACGTACGATTTCTTCGCTTCCCGCTTCGGTCCCCTCAATGCGAGGGAGAACGTGAAAGCGTTCGCTGGCGATCCGGATCATCCCCTTCTGCTGTCGCTTGAAGAATTCAATCCTGAAACAAAGGGGGCGACCAAAACGGCGATATTCGAGCGCCGCACCCTGGAACGGTATCGCCCGGTGGAGCGGGTCGAAACTGCGCCCGAGGCGCTACTCGTATCGCTCAACGAGATCGGCGAAATCAATTGGCCGCGTATGGAGTCACTCACCGGGCGCGGTGCTTCTGAGTTGCAGGACGAACTTGGATCGCTGGCCTACCGAAATCCCGAGGACGGAGCCTGGGAGACTGCCGACCGCTATCTCAGCGGCAATGTGCGCGCGAAACTTGCCGTTGCGCAGGGTTCAGAGCAAATCGACACGGCTTATCGCCGGAATGTGGAAGCTCTCCAGGCCGTGCAGCCGAAAGATCTGGAGCCGGGTGAAATCGAAGCGCGCCTCGGTTCGTCGTGGATTCCCCCCTCAGACATCCGCGACTTCATTACCGAGTTATTGGATGTGCCCCGCGCGGGCGTCAAGATCGGCTACTCGGAGACAATTGCGACGTGGACAATCGAGCTCGACTACGGCGCAAAGTTCGTCGTTAACAACACTACGACCCACGGCACCGCCCGTTTCCGAGCGTCCGAGTTGATTGAGCAATCGCTGAATGGCCGCACACCGACAGCCTATGATGAGGACGCGGATGGAAACCGCATCGTAAATCAGCCGGAGACAATCGCTGCAAGAGAGAAGCAGCAGCAGTTGAAGGATCGCTTTCGCGATTGGGTTTGGGAAGATCGCGAACGTGCGGCGCGGCTGGCGCAAGAGTACAACCTCCGGTTCAACAACATCCGTCTCCGCGATTTTGATGGCTCGCATCTGACGTTGCCGGGGATGGTGCGCACCTCCCTCCGCGATGGAGATCTGGCGCCGCACCAAAAGGATGCCGTCTGGCGCATCCTCCAGGGCGGTAGTCCACTGTTGGCGCATGTCGTGGGAGCGGGCAAGACGTGGACGATGACCGCCGCCGCGATGGAACTCCGCCGTCTGGATCTCGCCAAGAAGCCGATGTTCGTCGTGCCGAATCATCTGGTGGACCAATGGGGGGCGGAATTTCTAAAGCTGTATCCGCAGGCTCGCCTTTTCGTGGCTGGGAAGGACCACTTTGAGACTGGCAATCGCCAGCAAGCCATGGCCCGGATCGCCACCGGGAACTATGACGCCGTGATCGTCTCCCACCGGTCATTCGAGTTCCTGCCCGTGTCGGACAAGTACTTCAACCGCTTTGTCGAGAAGCAGGTGGCGGAGCTCGATGCCGAAATCAGTACGGTAAACGATTCCAAGGGCGACAATCGCCGCATGGTGAAGGAACTGGAGAAAGCCAAGAAACGCCTGATTGTCAGGCTCAAGAAACGTGCGGACCGCGACTCAAAGGACCGCACCATGACATTCGAAGAACTGGGTGTCGATCAGATCTTCGTAGATGAGGCTGACCTGTACAAGAATTTGGCTTATGTGACAAAGATGAGCCGGATCGCCGGACTACCGAACTCCGACAGCAACCGGGCATTCGACATGTTCCTGAAGATTCGCTACCTTCAGGAACGCAGTGACGGACGCGGAGTCGTCTTCGCCACTGGTACACCCATCTCCAATACCCTGGCCGAGATGTACACCATGCTCCGCTATCTCGGACCGGAAATGCTTTCCGAGCGGAAGGTCGATCACTTCGACGCGTGGGCTGCGAACTTCGCCGAGCCGGTGACATCGCTCGAACTCGCCCCGGACGGATCGGGGTACCGGATGCACACGCGGTTCGCCAAGTTCATCAATCTGCCTGAACTGCTTTCCGTATTCCGCACTGTGGCGGACGTGCAAACGGCGGATATGCTGAACCTTCCTCGACCGGCTCTCGAAAACGGCAGACCAGCAATAGAAGCAGCGCCCGCCAGCGCTGAACTGAAGGCGTTCATCCGAACTCTGACGGAACGCGCCGAACGGCTGAAAAAAGAGCGCGTTGATCCGGCAGTGGACAACATGCTGAAAATCACGGGCGAAGGGCGAAAAGCGGCGCTCGATATGCGACTGATCGATCCACACGCCGAGCCAGAGACGGAGACTAAGATTGATCGCGCCGTTTCCCGCATCGTCAAGATTTGGAAGGCGACCCAAGAGCAGCGCTCGACCCAGCTCGTTTTTTGCGACCTGTCGACGCCCGACCCAGAACGATTCAACGTTTACCACGATGTCCGCTCAAAGCTCGGCAACGCTGGCGTGCCCGCCCTTGAAATAGGGTTCATCCATGACGCTGAGACTGACACGGCCAAGAAGCTGCTGTTCGACGCTGTGAACGCCGGGAGGGTTAGGATACTGCTCGGATCGACTGAGAAGATGGGCGCCGGCACAAATGTCCAGCGACGACTCGTGGCGCTCCATCACCTGGATGCGCCCTGGCGACCGCGCGATATCGAGCAGCGAGAAGGCCGTATCTTGCGCCAGGGAAACGAGAACAAAGAGGTTCAGATCTTCCGCTATGTCACCGAGGGGTCCTTCGACGCCTACATGTGGCAGACTTTGGAAACCAAGGCCCGCTTCATCCAGCAGGTGATGCGGGGAGAAACTTCGGTGCGCTCGGCGGAGGACCTGGAGAGCGGGGCGCTCACCTACGCGGAAATCAAGGCGATTGCTTCCGGCAATCCTGCCGTCGTTGAAAAGATCAAGATCGATACAGAAGTCCGAAAGCTCGATCAGTTGCGCGCTGTTCACGCCAATCAGCAGCGCCATATCCGTTGGGAGATTCGCGACCTGCCGCGCCAGATCACGGACGCGAAACAGCATCTGACCAATATCGAAGCCGACATCGCTACCAGAACTGCGAGCGAGTCCAGCGAGTTCAGTATGACGGTAGGCAATCGCGTTTTCTCTGGCAAGGGTGCGCGGGAGGAAGCGGCCAAAGCTCTGACGTTCGCCGTTCTTTCCTGGCGTAACGATCAAACGACGCAGCCGCGCGGTGCTTTCCGGAGCTTCGAGATCCTGAGCAGAGGAAAGAGCGGCGGATTCGGACTGCTCGAAGGGGACGAGCGTCTACCGGAACTGTTTGTACGCGGACGAGGCACCTATTCGGCAAACCTGAACGCAACGAACCCCGTTGGGACTGTCCAGAGCATCGAACACACGCTGAGGAATTTAGACAAACTCGGGGCTGAGCAGCAGACCCGAGTGGCACGTATAGAGAAAGAGCTTGCGGACTATCAGTTGCAGGCGGATCGCCCGTTCGAGCATGAGGAGCGGCTGAAGCAGTTGCTCACGCGCCAGTCAGAACTCAATTCCCTCTTGGACCTCGACAAGGGCGATCAACAGGGAGCCGACTCTGGCTCCGATCTCGAGAACGAACCGGATATCAGGCGGACTGTGCCCACAACATCACCGGGCCGTGACGAGGTAGCGAAGATGGCTGAAGCGTACATGCGCACGTCGGGAACCGCCATTCGAGAAATGCCAATCGCCGAACGCACACCCCCGCAGACGGGCCCGGTCACCGGCAAGGCTGTCGCCAAGGATGAAGCATATATTGCGGTGGCCACTGCTGCGAACAGCTTTGTCGTCGTAGAGGCAACGCCTCTGGGCCGAGATGTACAAATCGGCGAACGACTATCTCTGCGCTTTCATCAGGGCTGCGTGTCGATCGACAACGGCAGGGATCGAGGAAGATGACGTTTGCGTAAGCTTCCCCTTCAGGTGCTTGACGAAGACGGCGACGTGGAAGGCCTGCACGTCGGCGGGCTGGCCGATGCCGCGGCCGTCGCACCATTGCGCGAAGCGGCGGGTGGCGTTCAGGTAGGCCTTGCGCGCGTGGTCATTGTTGATCCGGGCGGTGAATAATTCCAGCAAGTGGGCGTGAAGAGCGGGGCGGGCTGCAGCTCGGGGGCAGGGGAGAGGATGATTTCGGTGGTCGTGGGATCGGCTGCCATAGAGTGTTATGAAAGACGTTATCACACTCTAAAACAGAAGGGAATGGGAGTGTTCTGATTGTCTTGACCTAAGTTTTCGCCCAGTATTGCGGCCTTCACTCAGCACGCCGGTGTTGCGTCGATGGTAAAGCGCTTCAATCAGCTGGCCACATGAGCTTCAAATCGCGGGGCGCAAAATTCGATACACTTACGTATCCCTCCTTTTTTGAGGGGAGCAGAAGGAGTAACGATGATAGCCACTGTTTCTGAATTTGAAAACGTGCGGCAGGAGGCATCGAACAAAGGGAAGAGTTTTGCAGTCGCACCTGAAGTGTTCGCGCATTATGCCAGGCGCCTTTCAATAACCCCTGTCTCTGACGTGGAGCGTCAACGCATCGAACAACTGCTCGATATAACAATCACCAACACCGGTGCGATTGGGATAACGCGAACCGCTACATGCCCTTGCGGACATGCCTTTTCCTTCGCCGACTTCATAGAGTCTTCTCTTCACATGGGGCGGCATACAAAGGAACAGCTTAGCAGCCTTATGCAAGGGAACACCTTTATGCTGACCGTGGACACCGACGAGAAACGAGAAATGGTTTGTACCGTCTGCGGAAAAACGTTCCCTGCTCCTCACTGCTGCTACGTCACTAGCAGTTACGCCTATACGTGATGTCTAAGCGCAAGTACGGTTATCATTTCCCGTCCACCGAAGTTAGGCGGCCGGAAAGATTCTGGTCAGAAACGAGAGCGGAAACTGAGCTATACTTTAGGACCCCAACAAGGGGAGAGGACAAAATATGGCGGATACTCCAATCAAGGTTGATCCAATAGATCTGAAGAAACAATCGTCAGCGATTAATGCTAAGGCCGCTAAGCAACTAACTGGTTGCGTCTGGAACGGGACCGTCTACCCTGAAAACTCGTACATATGCGCAAACAACCAAAAACTGCATTGTGAGCTCGGAAGCTGGAACAATCTGGGTGAGAGTTGTTAAATAAATTGTTGCCGGTGTAGGGTCCCTTACGGAACTGTTTGGGCTGTCGCTATGCGCCAGGTGCAGCGTCAAACAGGAAGATGGGAGGACCGCAACCGGGGGGAGCCGAGGCTTCCTTGACGCGGAAACACGGGGAAAACTGGCCCGCGAAACAGGTTACCCGGCGAATCCAGCATCCACTCGGAGGGCAGGCAGGGCAGGCGTTATCAAGCTGAAAACTTTTGCTCTCGACAGTGGTGGCGTGGTGACCTCGCCGATACCGGGAAGGAACTACTGAACCGCTCTGATGTTGGCGGTGCTCCTTTCGGGTCCGTCAGCATCCGCTGGCCGACACGAGATATTGTCGCTGTGCATGAATGTGTAGCCCATGTTCGGCCCAATTCCATCCACGTAGGTAGCTTGGCTCTCCAGTCCTCGGCTGACGACATCCACATCGACGGTTATCGAAACCGTGCGAGTGAAGTGGTTGAAGAGCGTGTAGGACACGAAGTAGACATTGCTATCGATCGCGTTGGGATCGTGGAGCTGGATGTCGGCAATGGTAAGGTCGGAAAGCGCTGGCTGAGTTCGCACGGGAGGCTGACTCTGTTGTGCCGGTTGTTGTTGCGCGGGCTGCTGCTGGTTCGGGCGCGGTGCCGGGGTTTGCTGTGCCGAACTCTGCGGCTGCGAAGGGGCTTGCTGCTGGGCTCTTTGCTGTGCAATTTGATCGGCGGCCTTTTGGTTGGCGGCAGCCTGAGCCTGCAACCGTAGCTCCGTCGCTTGTTGATCTTTGGCACGCTGGTCCAACGCTTGCTGCTGCTGGGCCTGCGCTACCGCCCGCTCCTGCGCACGCCGTGCGGCTAACCTCCTCATTCAAAGCCTCTTGCTGTTGCGCCGCTTGTGCCGCCCTCTGCTGCTCTGCCTGCTGCCGTATCTCAGCATTCCTGGCTGCATTATCGTTAATAGTTTGCATCGTATCTGTCGCGACGCCCATGATCGCCGCAATCGTTTGTGCTCTTCGCGCCGCCGCCTCAGCCGGATCTTCTCTATTGTTTTCTTTACGCATTGCGTTAGCAATTTTCTCGTCGCGAACAAAATCAGCTTCAAAGTCTGACGGGCCGTACACGACCCTAAATTCTCCCTTGTCAATGTATCCCAAGAAGGTACTAACACCGTTGGTGAATTGCAGTTGGTTTCCAGTGACGTGCACATCACTATAATCACCGTACAGGCCCCCATACAGATGGTTTCCCTTGGCCGTCAAGATGCCGCCCTTCTGCCTGTTGATTTCTAAGAACCCTTTGAACGTGGTTGAATACCATTTGCCTACGAAAGCCGAGGCATCGACAGGCCGAGGAGACGGGGGCGGCTGTTGCGCTGGCTCAGGCGTGTTTTGGCTTGGTGTTCTGGCCGCAAGATCATAGCGCACACATAACGCCCGTATGCCGTAGGGGTTGTCAAAACGGCTGGCCGAGAACTGGGTCCCGGTGCTGAAGCCGAAGACATCTCCCGGCGTGGAGTTCCACGCCACAGTCCCTGTCAGCTGAATGCCAGCCCTTATGTGTACTTCTATATCAGTTGTTGTCAGGGTGGCCCGCTGAGTGACGGTCGGGTCATAGAGACCGGACAATTCACCGATTTGGGGTAGTCTCCAATCCCCTGAAGCCTGCAAGACTGAGGTTCTGGCAGTAATCCAAAGCTTGCGGCTGCGTGACATCGGAGCCGTTGTCTTTTTGGGCCCACGTTAGTCCTGTTTTCGGATCTGTCCACGTTTCCTGAGCCTGTGCGGACGAGGAGAATCCGAAGACAACAACCAAAGCGAGTGCTGAAGTTGCAAACAAGTGCTGCCAGCGCATTGCCGTTATCCTCTTTTTCAGAACTGGCGGCTATCCGTCCCAAGTCGGGTGATTTTAAGATAATCGTATCACTGTCGAGAGCAGACGATGAATGCGTCCCGAACCTGAAGGGGGAAGGAAAAGACGTGATGGTGTCGAAAGCCCTGGGCTGGCTATGCGAAGAGCCGGAACACTCCTTCACCCTCAATAAGTTTTTCAGGCGCGGCTGGCCTGGCCTCGCCAACTTTTTCTTGTTACCTAAACAGTTGGAATTGGGCCGCGCCGCCCGGACGCTTGAGCGGTGCCTGTTTTTGGGAGGTCTGGCCGCGTTCGCGGTGGTCGGCGGGAGGCCAGCGTTGTCTTGGGGTCTTGTGGTCGAATTGAAAGTGATCGCGCTGATTGTCGGGTTCGTGACGCAAGGCACTCTCAAAGTGGCGGAATACCTGATCGGCGGCGCGGAAAAGGTCCTCCCCATCAGAGGTCAGGGAAACCCCATCGATTTGGAGCGCTATGCCGGACGAAAAACCGAGTGACGATGTTGAAAAAGTCCTTGCGGACCTGAAGGGGATCGAGGATCGCAAGCAATCCCTGATTGCCGATCTGCTGCGGCAGAAGGCCGAAGCGGTGAAGGCCTTCGATGACAAGCTGGCGAAGCTCGGCTATCAGGCGAAGGATGGTGCAGGCAGGCCGCAAAAAAGCCACCATAAGCAGCCGAAGGCCGCGCCTTCACCCGCAACAAAAACGCAGTCCCCGCCTTACCGGCCCTGATCTGGGCTTCTATCGCGCTGTGTTTCATTTGTGCGTTGGCCATCGAGAGTCGTCGCGGTCTCGCAAAGCGCCTTCTGGTAGTGACCGAGCCATCCATTCCAGCCGTCCTCTTGCGGGACAATCCCGCGCCTTATGAGCCGTTGCGCGGTCTCTCGAAGGTATCCCTTGTTGCGCAGGATCGACTCCGAATCTCCCAGTTCGTCGATCTTCAGCACCGGATGGCCCTCTGCGAATAGCTTTCGAAGCCGCACGAACGAATTGATTCGCAAACCGCCCTGCCTCCGTGCGGCCTCCAACTCCGGCGTGTAGTAGACGTAGTGAACCTGTCCGTCTGTTCCTTCGAGCATAAAGTAGCTGCGGCCGGCCTGGCGTCCGGTGTCTTCTTCCCCATGCACCAAGATCCTGCCTTCCAATGTGGTTAAACGGCGGAAGTCGAACACTGCCAGTGGGAGCCGCTCATCGGACATCAGGACTCCGTGCGCCGCCAGCGTTTTCTGCCGGTCGGCGCTTCGTTGCATAGCGCGTAGAACGTTCTCGAAGTCCTGCCGCACGCGCCACGTGTTTGGACCGCTGGGCTCGGCCAACCCCATCGATTCGAGGAATTTCAAACGTTCCGCCGTGTGCTGTTCTACCAGCGGCGCACTCCGACCGGGCCGATTGGAATCCATCGCCACCGTGAAGAAAGGGGAGTCTGCCTCTTCAGTCTTTTCGGCGTCGCGGTTGATGATCCGATCAAGAGATGTGAAGCGGTGCTGATGCACCTCCCGACGCTGAGCCACGGCGGCATCCAACTCCGTGCGATGCCCAAACTGGCGGGTGCAGAGGTCTTCCGCAATCTCGCGGATGCCCTGCTTGACGTAATCCTTGCTGAGATGCAGCGGGTGGCCCTCCGCGCCGATTCCCCGGAGTGCCATATGCACGTGCGGGTGCTCCGTGTTGTAGTGGGCTACCGCCACCCATTCGACCGGCGTGCCCAGGTCTTTCTCCATTCGCGCGACGAGATCGCGGGTCAGCCGTTTCAGGTCGGCTCTGTCGCCGAACTCCGGCGATACGATCAACTTCCAGAGGCGTTCGTCGCCTGCTTTCTGCCAGCTTTCGAGCCGCTCCGCGATGTCGATGGATTCTCCCCGACCATCGAACCCCACAGCCTTGGGATCGCCCTCGTGAGTAGCGCTCTCACGGGCAACGTAGCGCCCATGGGCTCGCCACTGTCCGGCAATGGTGTTCTTCGCGTACATGACTCGCACAGCGCACCGTTGGTTGTAAGTCCGAGTCCGCTTCGGGCCTGCGCCGACTCCGCTCGACCGGCGCTTTCGGCTTCCGCTCATGCGGGCGTGATGCATCAGGATTTTGTAGGCTGACGCCCAAGCCGCGCGCTCGTTTCGGACCGGCGGCTTCCGCGGTCGAAGCCGGAACTCGCGTTCGTCATCCTTCGCCACGGTTCACCAAATCCCGCATCGCCACCTGCGAGTCTCCGACCATCGCTTGTCCCGCGCTCTTCAGCAACCGGGAATGCCTGCCCCGCGCCCTCGCGATGGCGGCTTCCATCGCCTCGCCGCCTGGCTCCGGAACGCACGTCAAAAGAACCTTGGCCAGACTATCCACGAATGCGAACAAAGCCTGCTGAGTTCGTCCGAGGCGGAAGACTTCCCGCCTGACTTGCTCGATGCTGGCCGCGAGTCTTTCCTCGGCTCCGACCAGTTCATCGCTGCGCCCCGATAGTTCCTGTTCCACTGAATGGCGGATGAATGCTGTTGGTGACGAGAAGCCGCGCTTCCGGGTTGCCTCTTGAACTCCCTTGTCCGTCGTCTCGGAAAATCGGATTGCTCGCTGCGCCATGCGGGAACGCCTCTCAACTTGTAAGGGGATGGCGGAGGCGGTTTGGGACGGCGGAAATCGCAAAATCGGAGGCGCATCCCAAGCGGGATGCAGGTCCACCGAAATGAATACCGACCGAACCTCAACGGCATCAACCAAAAGACCAGGAAAAAAGCAAACGACGCATCCCAACCCTTATGTTCCACTACCGGTGTTTTTGGCCTCAGAACCGCTCGCTGGGCGAGCTATCCGCGCTGCTGGGTGTCGAAAAACGTCGAAAATTGTCGAGGCATCGTTTGACTGTCGAAGATTGTTGAAAGATGTCGAAATGCGTCGTAAACTGTCGGCTGAGTGGCGAAGAGCGAAGAATACACAAAGGCCGAGCAACGATGGATCGCCGAAACCCGGCTCCGCCTCGCGCAACGGCGCGGGAAAAAACCCGCCACGAAAGCCGGTCAAATTCGCGCTCTTTGGCCCGAGATCCAAGCTGCGATTGCTGATGGGCAAAGCCTGGCGAGTATCCGGCAGTGGCTCGAAGAGGAAGGTGGAGTCGTCGTCACGGTGCAGAGCCTCGGCTCCTACCTCACGCGCATACGGCGGAAGGAACAGGCCAAACCAATTTCACCAACTCAGCCTGCTTCCCAGCCCACATTAAACGAAAGCAAGCCGCGGAGGCCCGCCCCGCACTCCCCGGACAACCTTCGGGAAAGCACTAAGAAAAAACGCGGGTTCGAGTACCCGCCCGGTCCTCCCGACGAAAGCAAGCTGATCTAAGCCAGCGCCTGCCGAAGAAAATTAACCGCCGCCGTCCCGAACCACCGTCGCCATTTCCTTAGTAGTAGAGGCGCGCGAGCGCAAGGAGAGATCATGCCCAGAGACGCCACAATACCGGAGCTCGACGGTCAAGACAGCGAAACGTTGAATGCTATCGGACTTGGCGCCGCAACCACCATTCCCACGATTCACCTGTCGCTGCAGGGAAAGGGCGGCGTCGGTAAGAGCCTGGTCGCCAGCATCCTCGCCCAATACTTCCTCCATCACGGCGTGGAGATCCACTGTCTCGATACGGACCCGGTGAACCAGACCCTCTCGCAGTACAGTGCGCTGGGCGCGGAGCACCTGGAACTCATGCGCGATGGCAAGATCGACTCCCGCGGCTTCGATGCCCTCATGGAGCGGCTGCTCACCGAAGACGGGATCTTCATCGTGGACAACGGCGCTTCCACCTTCATTCCGCTGTGGAGCTACATTGTCGAAAACAACGTCCTCGAATTGCTGCGCTCTGCCGGGCGGAGGCTCTGCGTCCACACGGTAGTGACTGGCGGCCAGGCGCTCGGGGACACTCTGAAAGGGTTCAAGAGCCTTGCTGACAGCACTGCCGAACGGAACATCCTTGTCTGGCTGAACGAATACTTCGGACTCATCGAGCGCGACGGTAAGACCTTCACCGAGATGCTGGCTTACAAAGAGAGCAAGTCGAAAATCTTCGGCTTGGTTCGCATTCCCAAGAGGAACCAGGATACCTTCGGGCGTGACATCGAAGAGGTCATCGCGCGCAAGTTAACCTTCGAGGAGGCGATTCGGAACGGCACCGCCACAGTGATGAGCAAGCAGCGCCTCAAAGTGGTCCAGCGGGATCTATTCGAGCAGTTGGACCAAATAACGCTGTTGTGAGGGAGAATAGAATGTTTGACGTAAAGCAATTAATAGGCGAAGTGGCGGCTCAGAACGGCATCCGTGTGGAACCCAACGATCCGCTGTTCGCGCTGGTGACGATGAACAAGATTGTGCTGGACCAAGCCACGCGAGAATTCCAGGAACAACTTCAGACGCGAATCGCGGAATTCCACGCGTCTATGGAGAAAGCGGAACGGCGCGCAGGAAGCATGCTTGCGGAAAAGGTAAAAGAGTCGGCGGACCTGATGCGGCGGGGTTTGCAGAATGACATTCACATCGCCGGCCTGAAGGCCCGCGAGATTGTGCATCTGGTGAACGAGGCGCACCGTCGCCCGGCGTTGATTCGTTGGTCCGCCCTCGGCTTGGTGGCCGGCGTCTTGCTGTTCGGCGGCGGTATTTGGCTCGGGACCCTGCTGCATTAGCGAGCCGATGCCGCTGACCAGCTAAGGCCAACACAATGCATGGCCGTCCCCAAAATGGAAGGTCGGCCTGTAAAGCCCGCGTCGGCGTCCGCCTCCAGCATTAGCGCCCGCGCTCGATTGTTGCCAGCGCCTTCTTGATGGTCCGCTCCACGTAGTCGTTCTGCCGCCGCTCGTTCCCCTTGTGTGACAGATCGCGTAACCGGATCACGGCGTCGACCTTCGCTGCCGAAGCCCCACGCGAAAGGGCGTAGACAGCGTAGGCCAAATCGATCCGAGTTTCGTCGCCGCCATAACGAACGTCGACGCGGAACCCATCAATGCTCTTCAGGTCCTGCTGGCGGATGGTTACTGCGTTGGCACGTTGCCTCAACTGTTCCCGCTCGG
>Ga0075522_10000318_pt1 | contig 34016 bp, 35 predicted proteins | sample NGEPerA_FD_74796 | JGI IMG/M metagenome (GOLD analysis project Ga0075522, IMG submission 74796) | Arctic peat soil microbial communities from the Barrow Environmental Observatory site, Barrow, Alaska, USA - NGEE PermafrostL2-A | ecosystem: Environmental > Terrestrial > Soil > Wetlands > Peat ... | reverse complement strand
CGAACAACGCTTGCCCCCTTCGTATTACCGCGGCTGCTGGCACGAAGTTAGCCGGGGCTTCTTCTGCGGGTACCGTCATCATCGTCCCCGCCGAAAGAGCTTTACAACCCTAAGGCCTTCCTCACTCACGCGGCATTGCTGGATCAGGCTTTCGCCCATTGTCCAATATTCCCTACTGCTGCCTCCCGTAGGAGTCTGGGCCGTGTCTCAGTCCCAGTGTGGCTGATCATCCTCTCAGACCAGCTACGGATCATAGCCTTGGTGGGCCGTTACCCCACCAACTAGCTAATCCGACGCGGGCCCATCCTTCTGCGATAAATCTTTCCCCGGATTGCTCCGGGCGCATGCGGTATTAGCCGAAGTTTCCCTCGGTTATCCCCCACAAAAGGGTAGGTTCCCACGCGCTACTCACCCGTGCGCCACTAGACCCGTCGGCGAACCTTGGGGTCTCGTTCGACTTGCATGTATGAGGCATGCCGCCAGCGTTCGTTCTGAGCCAGGATCAAACTCTCATGTTCATCCTGACAACGGCGCCCCGAGCCGGCTAAGGCCCGAGACATCGCAATCATCAAAGGACACTGACTACTCTACTCATCGAGGCCGCGGACAAGCCGCGACCCATTTGCGCGAACAGCCAGCATCCTTGCAGACGCCGCCGCCCACGCATCCCTTCCTCTATCCCACAATGTCAATTAGCAAACTCACGCCCGGCGAGGTTCGCCGCCGCAAGGGGAGCGGTATGTAGTCCCTTCACCCCCCACCGTCAACCGCTTTTCCTCGCGTTTTCCGAAGATTTGTCAGACCCTCCCTAAGATATTGTAATAAGGAGATTTTCGGCGAAATTATTAAGGCGCTTCAAACGGTCTCGGCGCCGTAGTAGAGCATCACCGTGTGCTTCGCCTCGGCAAAGAACAGCCAGCGCTCGGCGACCAGACCCAAGGCGGCGCTCAGCACCGCCAGCGCCGCCGCCAGCGCCGAGGTTGCGAGGAGCGCGACCAGGGTCGCCAGCAGCGGCACCGCGAACCCGGCGACGCGGGCGACGAGGCGAAGCCGGATACGGTGCTTGCGGGCGATCCGGAAGCCCATTTCCTTCAGGAGGTAATTTTCTTCGGTGTTGGGCGGCTCGAGCATGCGGACCTTGCCGCGTCGTCCCAGCCCGGTCGCGCTCGCCACCGTGCTCGGGGCCGACGCCGTATCGATGAACCGCCAGTAGCGCTCCTTGATCAACCAGGCGAGCGCAATGGCCACCAGGGTTATCAAGGGGATCCCCGTCGGCCACGCCCAGAAGCGCACGATGAGGTCGAGCAGCAACAGCCCGCTCATCAATCCTAGCGCCAGGTAGTTCGGCACGACCCAGCGGTTGTGCCATTGCTGGATCGGCTTTAGCGACCGATAGATCATGCCGGTGCAATAGAGCGTGCCGACCGCGAGCGCCGCGGCGAGGATGCCGCAGAGGCCGAAGAGGCCACCCGTGCGGCCCAACAGCAGCCAGCCGATCGCGAAAATCGCCGACGGCACAAAGGTCAGCACCGACAGCGCGCCCTCGCGCGACAGCCATGAGGTGCGCCACTGCGAAAACGCCCGCCACGCCCGCTCCGGCCGGCCGAGGTGCAGAAACGACGCCAGAAGCCCGGCCGCCGCGAGCACCGTCGCCGTCGCCAGCGCGACAAAGCCGAACCAGGGGGTCTGCGGCACCAGCCCGACCGGCGCGGCGACGCCGATCAGGGTCAACAGGCCGAACCCGGCGCCGGACGCCGTAGTGAAGAAGACGATCGAGAAGGCGGGGTTCATCGCGGGCGGATCAGCGCGACAGCAGCCGGTCCACCCAGCGCAGCAGCCGGTTGTCGCCGGTGGGCGGGGGCTCCGGCGCTGGGGCGCGCGCGGCAATCGCGGCTAGGCTCTCGCCCGGCGTGCGGCGCGGCGGCAGGTACTTGTTGACCGGCCGGTAGCCGAGCTCCGGCATCAAATCCTTGCCGCCTCGCGCCGCGACCATCTCCGACACGGCCGAGTTGGGGTCGCCGAGATCGCCGTAATGACGGGCGCTGGTCGGGCAAACCATCACGCAAGCCGGCACCCGCTCCTCTTCGGCGAGGTTGTCGTTGTAGATGCGGTCGATGCACAGGGTGCATTTCTTCATCACCCCCGCATCCTCGTCGAACTCGCGCGCGCCGTAGGGACAGGCCCAGGAACACAGCTTGCAGCCGATGCAGATATCGGCATTGACCAGCACGATCCCATCCTCGGCACGCTTGTAGGACGCGCCGGTGGGACAGACGGTGACGCAGGCCGGCTCCTCGCAATGCAGGCAGGAGCGCGGGAAGTGCACGGTGCGCGCGCCCTCGCCGTCGCCTTCCTCGAAGGAGTGCACGCGGTTGAACCACACGCCCCAGGCATCCTCGCCATAGGGGTTGAAATCGGGCAGCGGCGCCGAGTGGCCGCCGCTGTTCCATTCCTTGCAGGCGGTCGCGCAGGCATGGCAGCCGACGCAGACATCGAGGTCGATGACGAGGCCGAGTTTTTTGCCGGCCGCGACGGGCGTCGGCAGATCGGTCATCGGAACTGCTTTCCATAGCGCAGGATCTCGGGCAGGCCCGGCAGCGACGCCGGATGGCCCAGCGCAGCGAAATGCGGCGCGCTCTCGCCGGCTTCGTCGGCCGCCGCCTTCTCCACCCGCACGCGAAGATCGTACCAAGCCGCCTGTCCGGTGATGGGATCGGCGTTGCCTTCGGCGGCCCTGCCATTCGCAGGCAGGGTCTCGGCGATCAGATGATTGAGCAAAAAGCCGCGGCTGAACTCCGGCGATTTGGCGCCGAGGTTCCACGCGCCGGTGCGTTTGCCGATCGCATTCCAGGTCCACACCGTGTTGGGGTTGACCCCGTCCATCAGCTTCAACTGCGCCTTGATGCGCCCGGCATGGCTCGACACCCACACCCAATCGTCGTCCAAGAGGCCGAGGCTGTTCGCGGTCACCCGGTTCATAAACAACCGGTTAGCACCCAGGATTTGACGCAGCCAGGCATTTTGCGAGTGCCAGGAATGGTACATCGGCATCGGCCGCTGGGTGACCGCGTTGAGCGGAAAGGCCTCGGTATCGACCCGCGCGCCCTCGAACGGTGGATTCCAGATCGGCAACGGGTCGAAATGGGTCTCGATCCGCGCGCGCAGGCGGTCCGGCGGCTGGGCGGCTCCGTGGCCCTGGGCGGCGAGCCGGAAGCGCTGCAGCGGCTCGACATAAAGCTGCAGCACGATCGGGTCGGCGTTGCCAATGAGCCCCATCGCCACCGCATTGTCGAGATAGGCGCGGTTGGCGTGCTTGTAATAGTGCTGCTCCGGCGGCAGCTCGTATTTCCAGAAGCAGCCGTTGTCGATATAGCGCTGCAGCTGATCGGGATTGGGCGCGCCCTTGCCGTGCGACTCGCCGTCGGCGCCTCGCCAGCCGGCGAGCGGACCGATGCCCGGGGCGCGCTCGTGATAGGTCAGATAGTCCTTGTAGCCGGCGGGGTAGCGCGGCCCGCCATCGGCGTTGACGAAAGCCGGCAGGCCGAGCCGGGCGCCCAGATCGATCAGCACGTCCTGAAACGGCCGCACGTCGCGGTCGGGCGTCAGGATCGGCTGGCGGATCGAGTCGGCGGGGCCGTTCACATTGCCGATCGGCCGGTCGAGGATCGAGATGGCGTCCCAGCGCTCGAAATAAGTCGTGTCCGGCAGGATCAGGTCGGCGTAGGCGACCATCTCCGAATAGAACGCGTCCGAATAGATGATGCGCGGGATCTTGTACTCGCCGCTGGCCGGGTCCTTGTCGGTCAGCATGCGCATGGTCTCGGCGGTGTTCATCGCCGAGTTCCACGCCATGTTGGCCATGTACATAAAGAGGGTGTCGATCTTGTAGGGGTCGCCCGCCCAGGCGTTCTTCACCAGCATGTGCATCATGCCATGATTGGCTAGCGGCGCCTCCCACGAGAACGCCTTGTCGATGCGCAGCGGGGTGCCGTCGGCATCGACGATCAAATCCTCCGGCCCCATCGGGTAGCCGAGCGGGGCGCCGGCGAGCGGCTTGCCGGCCTCGACCTGACCCGGCTTGCCGGCCGGCTTCGGTCCCGGCGGGCAGGGTTTCGGATGCGGCGCCTTGTAGCGCCACCCGCCCGGCACATCGATCGTGCCGAGCAGCAACTGCAAAAGATGCAGCGAGCGGCAGGTCTGGAACCCGTTGGAATGCGCCGAAATGCCGCGCATCGCGTGCATCCCGACCGGCCGGCCGCGCATCGTCTCGTGCCGTCGTCCGGCCCAGTCGATCCACGGCACCGGCAGCTCGATCGCTTCCTCGAAAGCGACGCGGCCGATTTCATCGGCGAGTTGCCGGATCCGCACAGCCGGCACACCGCAGGTCGCGGCGACCGCTTCGGGCGCGTATTGCGGATCGAGGTAGCGGTCGGCGATCAGCTGGAACACCGGCACCGCGCGGCGGCCATCGGCGAGCCTCGCCTCGCCGACCATCCGCATCTCGACCCCCGCGTCGAGCGCGCCCGCGACCGCGCCCTTGCGGTCGAGCACCAGCGGGTTGCCGGCCACGTCGCGTGCGAAGAGGCCGTCATCGGCCGCGCCCGGCGCCTGGACCACCAGCCACCCGGCATTGGTATAGCGCGCCAGATAGTCGAGATCGACCCGGTCGGCGCGCAGCAGCTCGTGGATCAGCGCCAGCACGAAGGCGCCGTCGGTGCCCGGCCGGATGCCGATCCACTCGTCGGCGATCGCCGAATAGCCGGTGCGCACCGGGTTGATCGAGATCGACTTCGCGCCGCGCCGCTTCATCGCCGACAGCGAAATCTTGATCGGGTTCGAATCGTGGTCCTCGGCAAGCCCGAACATCAGCACCAGCCTGGCGTGCTCCCAGTCGGGCTCGCCAAATTCCCAGAAGCTGCCGCCGATCGTGTACATGCCCGCTGCGGCCATGTTGACCGAGCAAAACCCGCCATGCGCGGCGAAATTCGGGGTGCCGAACTGCGTCGCCCAGAACCCGGTCAGGGATTGGCTCTGGTCGCGCCCGGTGAAGAAGGCGAGTTTTTTCGGATCGTCCGTCCGGATCCGCGACAGCCATTCGACCGCGGTGGCGATCGCTTCGTCCCATTCGATCTCGCGAAACTCGCCGGCGCCGCGCTCGCCGACCCGCATCAGCGGCTTCCGGAGTTTCGCCGGCGATTGCTGCTGCATGATCCCGGCGGCGCCCTTGCCGCAGATGACGCCGCGGTTTACCGGGTGGGCCTTGTTGCCCTCGATGTAGCGGATGCCGCCGTTCTTCAGATGAACCTTGATGCCGCAGCGCCCGGCGCACATGTAGCAGGTCGTGGTCTTGACCTCGTCGGAAATGACCGGCGAGGTATCGACCGCCTCCTGCGGTCGCCAATAATCCCGCCAGCGCTCGCGCCAGCTGGTGCTGTTCATTGCGGCGTTCCCCCTGCCCGGCCTTGGGCGACCGGCAGCTTATCGATTTCCATGCCTTGCTCGCGATAAAAGCGCTCCGCGCCGGGGTGCAGCGGCACGGAAATGCCCTTGAGCGCGTCGGCCAGTTTTATCTGCTTGCCGATCGGGGCGATCCCGCCGAACAGCTTTGCCGCGCCCTCGCTCCACACCGCCTGGGTGATGCCGTGGACGAGGTCGGCGTCGGCATCGGCGCCGACGACCCAGAGCGCCGAGAAGCCGACGGACGGCGTATCGGTATCGACGTTATGATAGCTGCCGGCAGGGATTGCCGTCGGCGCGTAGGCGCTGAACTCTTGTTCGAGCTTCGCCGCGACCGCGCCGGTGACCGGGACGAGACGGATCGGCGTCGCCGTCGCCAATTCCTGGATCGCCGGCACCGGATAGCTGCCGGCGATGATCAGCGCGTCGACCGTGCCGGCCTTGATCTCCTCCGCCGCCTGCGACGGGCGCAAATTCTTGCGCGTCACATCGTTCTCGCCGAACCCGGCCGCCGTCAGCAGCATCTTGGCGTTGGCCGCGGTGCCCGAGCCGGACTCGCCGATCGCCACGATTTTGCCCGCGAGCTCGGCGACCGAGCGGATCGGGCTGTCGCTACGCACCACGACATGCAGCGCTTCCGGAAAGAGGCTGGCGACGGCGCGCAGCCGCGGCATCGGGCCGTCCGCGGCAAAGGCGCCGGCGCCGTCATAAGCCATTGACGCGAGGTCCGCCTGGGCGAACCCGGATTCAAGCTGCTGGTTGTTGACGAGGCGCAAATTCTCCATCGACCCCTGCGTTGCCACCGCCACCGCCACCAGCCCCGGCACGCCGCATCCACCACCCGGGCCGCAGGCCGAACCGCCGTCGACCGGGCTCGAGATCGCGCTGGCGACGAGCCCGCCGACCTCGAAGAAACTGCCGCCGGTCGACGCAGTGCCGATCCGGAAGAAGCGCGTCTCGGTCTGCGCCGCGACGCCGGAACTCCCGGCGGCAAGAAGCAAACTGGCGCAGACGAGGCCGCGCCAACAGTGGTTTAGAACCCAACTCCTCGTCTCACCCGGTGAGACAGCCATGGGAAATGACACCATGCCTGTCCAGCGATTTCAACCCGCTTTCCGGGGCGTAGTTTAGTAAAATCAACAGATAATTTTTGTTATTGATTCCCGCCTCATCGTCGATTTCCGACCTGACGGTAAGACGCGGATACGCCAAACTAGGCGGGTTGTCGTCCTGAATGCCGGAAATTTCATGCTCCAGCCCGATCGCACGATCGACCTTCGCTCGGATACCGTTACCCGGCCCTCGCCGGCGATGCGGCGGGCGATGGCCGAAGCCCCGGTCGGCGACGACCAGTACGGCGAGGACCCGTCGGTCAATCTGTTGCAGCAGCGGATTGCCGCCTTGCTCGGCAAGGAAGCCGCGCTTTTCGTGCCGAGCGGCACAATGGCGAACCAGATCGCGCTGAAGCTGCTGACCCGGCCGGGCGACGACGTGATCGTCGGCCACAACGCGCACATGATGTGGCACGAGGCCGGCGCCGCCGCCGCCAATTCCGGGGTGCAGTTCACCGCGATCGGCACCGGCGGCAAGTTCACCGCCGGCGAGTTCCGCGGCGCGGTCAAGCCGCCGGGCCACATCGTGCTGCCCCCGACCGGCCTGGTCGCGATCGAGAACACGCACAACATGGGCGGCGGCATCGTCTTCCCGCAGGCCGATGCCGTCGCGATCTGCGCCGCGGCGCGCGACGCGGCCATCGCCAGCTACCTTGACGGGGCGCGGCTGTTCAACGCCGCGGTCGCGAGCGGTCTCAGGATCGCCGAGCTGGCGCGGCCGTTCGATCTTGTCTCGGTGGCGCTGTCGAAGGGGCTCGGCTGCCCGGTCGGCAGCGTGCTGGCCGGCGGCGAGGCGCTGATCGCGCGCGCCGTCACCGCGCGCCGCCGGTTTGGCGGGGCGATGCGGCAATCGGGCATCCTCGCCGCCGCCGGGCTTTACGCGCTCGACCACAATGTCGCGCGGCTCGCCGAAGATCACGCCAACGCCCGCCTCTTCGCCGAGCGGATCGCCGCGCTTCCCGGCATCGCGCTCGACCTTGCGACGGTGCAAAGCAACATCGTGATCTGGGAGATGGCGCCGGGCTCGCCCGATGCGGCGACAATCGTCGCCAAGGCCAAGGTCGCTGGAATCCTGATCTCCGCCCTCGGCGTGCGAACGATGCGCGCGGTGACGCACATGGATGTTCGCCGCGAGGAGTGTGAGCGAGCGGGCGAGGAAATCTCCAAGATTGTCCGCGGCGGCTAACCGCCCCGTTTTTTCAGCAGATATTTCTGCTCGCCGGACAGCACCAACTCGTTCTTCTGGTTGTGCACCGTCACCGCGACCGTCACCACGCCGGTGGTGCGTTGCGGTGTCAAGTCCACAATCGTCAGCGTCGGGTAGAGCGTGTCGCCGGGATATACCGGCTTCAGGAACTTCGACGATTGCTCGATAAAGGCGACCAGAGAATCGCCAATCACATGCGCGAAATTGCCCGCCCCGGCGGCGGTGAAGCACAGCACCTGGAAACCGTGCGCGAGCGGGCCGGGATAGCCGCGCTCGCGGCAGTATTCGATGTCGTAATGGATCGGGTGGTTGTCGCCCGACACGGTCTGGAACGCGGCGAAATTAGCGTCGGTGACGGTGCGGCTGGGGATGTAGAAACTGTCGCCGACCCGCAAATCCTCAAAGAATTTGCTTGCGGGGAAGCGGTGGTTGCGGCGATCGAATTCCGCGCTCACGGCAGGAACAGCGCCTTTTCCGCGACAAGCCGGGCGATCGCCGCACCGTCGAGGCCGAGTTCGCCCAGAACCTCCCGCCCGTGCTCGCCGATGCCAGGCGCCGGCGACAGCGCGGCGTCGGCCGCGGCGGAAATGCCCGGCGTGCGCGGCACCCTGAACGCCGGCATGCCGGCGGGCGCGACCGAAACCGCTCCGCCGGTCGCCACGATGTGCGGGTCGGCGAGCCAGTCGTCGAAGCCGTTGATCCGGTCGCAGAGGATGTCGGCGGCGCGCAGGATTGCGAGCCAATGCGCCGTCGTCTCGCGCGCGAATGCCGCGCCCAGCGCGGCGAAGATCGCCGGCGAATTCCGAGCGCGCGCGGCGAAGCTCGAAAAGCGCGGGTCGGCCGCCAGTTCCGGCCGGCCGAGCGCGGCGACCAATCGAACAAAATCCGCCTCGCGCAGCAGCGCGATCATCACCCAGCCGTCACTGGTGCGATGCGCGCCGGTCGGCACGTTGATGATTTGCGGGCTGCCGTCCTCCAACACGTGCTCGGCGAGCTTGTGGCCGAGCATCGCGGCGGCGCTTTGAGTGAGGCTGAGGTCGAGCCGCGCGCCCGTGCCGCGCCGCTCGCGGGCGTAGAGCGCGACGCCGACCGACTGCGCCGCATAGAGCCCGGTCAGCGCGTCGACGATCAAAGCGCCGACCCGGTGCGGCGCGCCGTCATTGCCGATGTTGAGCGCGGCGAGGCCGGAGAACGCCTGCGCCACCGAATCGGTACAGGGCAGGCCGATATGCGGACCTTCCTGACCGAACCCGCTGACCGACACGTAGATGAGGCGCGGGTTGAGCCCGGCGAGCGCCTCGTAACCGAGCCCGAGCCGCGCGGCGACGCCGGGCCGGAACCCCTCGATGACGATATCCGCCTGGGTCGCCAATTTCAGCGCAATGTCGCGCCCCGCCGGCGCTCGCAGATCGAGCGCCAAACCTCTCTTGCCGCGGTTGAAATGCGCCGACATCGCGGTGTGGTCGCCGTAGCGCCGGCCGAGCCCGCGCGACCAGTCGCCGCCCGGCGGCTCGAGCTTGACGATGTCGGCGCCGTGCATCGCCAGCAACATGCCGCAATAGGGCGCGGCGATCCCCTGCCCGAGATCGAGCACCTTGAGGCCGGTGTAGGCGCCGTCGATCACCTGTTTCGGCTCCTTTTAGCCTCCGCGATAATAGCGTCACATTCCGCGACCACTTCTTCTAAAGTGAACCAGCCGTCGCGGTCTGCTTCCGCTTTCAGCCTCTCGCAAGTCGGCGGTGAAAGCCTCCCGAAACTTCTCCCGCTGGGCTGGTGAAAGCTGGGCCAAGAAGGCGAATGGCTCCTCATCCGAACTCGCGAATGTGAATGGTTTCTTTGGCATGCGCCTATCAGTCCTTCCTAAGTCGCGCGACTTAGCCAAACCTTGACCGCCTGCGCCGCCGTCTGCTCGGCCCGCGCGCCGATCTCGGCGTCCGACAGCGTCGAGAGCGGGTGGTCGATCACCACCGGCGCGAGGTCGGGCATGCCGAGCGCGTCGCGCTGCATGTTGGCTTCGTGCAGAAATTCGGTCGTTACCACCACCGCGACCGGCCGGCCCAGCGCCTCGAGAGCAATGCCGTCATGCGTACAGCACGACGTGCAAGACCCTCAATCGCCGATCGCGGTCAGCACGATGTCGTTGCCCGCGGCGACCGCGGCGAGCAGCGCCGGGTCGGCCGGTTTCGAGAAGCTTTCCTTTTTGTAATAGGTGATCGCGGCGATACCGTGCTCCGCCGCGAGCAGCGCGGCGGTCTTGCGCAGCAAGCGGTTGGCGTTCCACTTGGTGTTGTCGAGGATGCCGAGCCGCAGGCCCTTGAGCGCCCCGGCGCGCGGCGCCAGCTCCATCCGCTCGGCGTCGACCCGGCCGCGCGGATCGAAGACGGTTACATCGTCCGTCATGCTCATGGTCCTCCTGTCGCTTTTACTGTTCCCGCTGATATTTACAGGGAATCTACAGCTAAGCCGGGCCGCGCCCGAAACCACGATGGTAAATTCTAAGAGATGAATGCGGCAATTTTAGCGTCCAGCGCTCACAGATAACACGTCCCGTCGACGCAGACCGGGCCGGACGGGCCGCCGCCCTCGATGCCGCGCAGCACCGGCGACGACATGTGCCCCCAGCCGGGGATGAAGGCCGAGAACCGGCCGGCGGCGCCGCCGATCACGAAGAGGTGGATGTGATCCGGGCTCGGCACGATCGGGATGCGGGAATCGGTCTCGCGCCTGTACCAGCGCGGCAGGTTGCGGTTGTAGACCTTGCCGTAGCGGTGGTCGAACGCGAGCTTTCCGAACGGATTGCCCGAGTTCATGTGCAGGTAGTTGCGGATGTCGTGGCGGGTCCAGCCCTTGGACGCGATGGTTCGGGCGTGCTCGGGGCCGATGACGACCGCGCAATGGCCGCTCGACACCGCGTTGTTGTTGGCGATCGTGCTCATCGCCGAGCAGATGCTGTCGAGAATGCCTTGCGGATCGTCGGCGACGTGGTTGGTGACGCTGTGCGGCGGCTCGGCGGCGATGACGAACACGGTCGAGTCGCCGGGGGCGAACCCCTTCTCGACATGGTACGGCGCGAACGGGCTCTCGACCTCGTTCTCGGCGACGCAATAGGTGTATTTGCCGGGATGGCCGAGCGTCGATTTGTCGAGGTCGCCCGGCGTGCCGCCGCCGACATTGAGGAGAACGAGGCGGATCGCCCGGCCGATCGTCGCGTTGGCGCGGTTGCCCGAGCCGAACGCGTTGACCCCGCCATTCATCCCGATCTCGCGCGCGATCGGCCCGTTGACGACGAGCAGCGGCCCCGCCATGTGGGTCGTCGCCTGCACGCCGTTGAGGTTGAAGGCGTTGGCGGTCAGCGCCAGCAGCGCCGCGCGCACCACCGGCGCGTAGTCGGGCTTGCACCCGGCCATCACCATGTTGACCGCGAGCACCTCGCGGGTGAGGCCGCCATAACGCGGCGGCACCCGGCATTCGAGGAACTGGGGCTCGCCGCCCAGCGCGGCGACGCAGGCCGCGACCCGCTCGCCGGTCGGCGGCACGACCGGCAGCCCGTCGGTCCAACCTTGTTCGAAATACCATTCGACGAGGTCGATGCCCGCGGGCACGCGGGAGATGATGGTGGTGTCGGGCATGGCGGGTTTCGGCTTGGGATTTGGGCAGCGCTTACGCTTTGTTGAGGAGTTGCTCGATCCGATCGAAGCGGCCGAAAAGTTCCCCGCGCAGCACGTTAAGCTCGTCGCTAAGCGCGTTAAGCTCGTCGCTAAGCGCGTTAAGACGGTGCTCGGTCGTCGCTTCGAAGGCGCCGATCTTGACGCCGACTGCGACCACGAGATTGTCGTATTGCGATACCGCGTTGCGACGGTCGACATCGGCCGCGAATTTGATCTGCTGCAGGTCGGTTTGGATCGATTGCAGTTGTCGCCCAATGAAATCGAGGCTGGGCTCTGCCATGTCCTAAATCCTTCCTCGGCCTTTGCGCCGACCGGTGGCGACGTAATCGGTGAGCGCCTTGTCAAGCCCGGCATCGTCCGCACTGGCGTTTAGCGCAAGTGAACGGGAGCCTCTTGAGCCACACTATATGTGTTTAACACTCTTCGTATGTCACCCCTTCCGGGTGAAATGGGCGCCCATATTGGTCGCGTAGCCCGGCTCGACGCGGACATCGACGAGGGCCACCCCGCCGGCCTCGACCGTCTCGATCGCGCTGCGCAGGGTGCGCACCAGCTCGCCCGGGTCGCGCACGGGGCCGAACCCTGTCGCGCCCTGGCCGCGCGCGAGGGTGGCGATGTCGGGCTCGGGGTCGGCGATGCGCTGGCCGATCCAGCGATTGGCGACCGGGCGGCTGCGCTGCCGCGCCATGCGGTCCTGGTGCAATTCGTCGTTGAAGAACGAGTTGTTGTTGGCGACGACGATCAGCACCGGGATGCGGTAATGCACCGCCGTCCACAGCGCGGTGACGCCCATCAGCGTGTCGCCGTCGCCGAGCACCGCGATCGGCAGCCGGCCTGAGCCGCGCAGCGCCAAGGCGGCGCCGACCGCCATCCCCGGCCCGCCGCCGATCCCGCCGCCGCCGTCTCCGCCCAACATGTCGAGCGGGTGGCTGGTCTCCCAGGCGTGGCCACCCCAGGCGAGCGGCGTGCGGATGAGGCAGGTGGTGCGGCCGCCGATCGCCTCGCGCAGCGCGCCAGCGAGCGAGACCGGGGTGATGACGTCGTTAGGAGCTTCCGGCGGTACGGCGGCCGGCTCCGGCGCCGTGGCGGGGCGCGGCGCGCGCGGCTTGATCAGCGGCAGGAGCGCCGCGACCGCGACATCAGGCGCCACCGCCAGATGGATATCGGCCGGCGGCAGGCCCTGGTAATCCATGCTCCAGCCGTTGTGCAGCTGGTGGTCGAGCGAGGCGAGGATGATTTTGCTGTTGACCTCTTCGCCCTCCCACGCGGCCTTGAGCGCCCCGCCGAGATCGACCCAGTCGAGGCTGAGGATGACGTCGGCCTCGCGCAGCAGCGCGCAGGCCTCGGGGCTCGGGTTGTTGCCGGCCGGCGGTCCTTGCAACGGGTGCCGGGTGGGAAAGCCGGAGCCGGTCTTAGGGTCGGTCAGCACGACGGCGTCAAGCGCCTCGGCGAACTGGACGCGGCGCGCCCAGGCGGCCTCGCCGCGCCCGGTGCGGCCGACCAGGATCACCGGCCGCTCGGCGCGGGTCAGCAGATCGGCGGCGGCCTGGAGCGCCGCCGGATCGGGCGCGGCGGGCGCCGGCGGCTGGAAGCGGCCGGCGCTCGGCAGGGCCGGCAAATCGCCGATCTTCGCCTCCTGCAAGGCCGCGTCGAAGCAGACATAGACCGGCCCGCACGGCGCGGTCGTCGCCATCTTGTAGGCGCGCAGCACTGACTCGGGCACGGCGGCGACCGAGGCCGGCTGGTCGTCCCATTTGGTGTAGTTGCGGACGAGCGCGCCCTGGTCGGCGGCGGTGTGGATCCAGTCGATCCACGGCCGGCGCTGGTCGGCGGCGACCGGCCCGGTGGCGCCCAGCAATACCACCGGCACGCGGTCGCACCAGGCGTTGAACACCGCCATCGTCGCGTGCATCAGTCCGACATTGCTGTGGACGATCGCCCCCATCGGCTTGCCGGCGACCTTGGCGTAGCCATGCGCGATCGCCACCGCATGCTCCTCATGCAGGCACAGCAGCATCTGCGGCGCGGTGTTGCCGAGCAGGTTGACGAGGCTGTCGTGCAGACCGCGATAGGAGGCGCCGGGATTGAGCGCGACATAAGGCAAGCCGACTTCCCGGAGCATCAACGCCATCACGTCGCTGCCCCAGTAGTCGCCGGTCTCGTTGGCCAGCGCCGGCCGCTCGATCGCGCCGGGTCCCGGTCCGCTGTCGCTCATGCGCAACCCCGCCGTTCCAGACAGGTCTCGATTAGCCGAGCCCCATCCGGAACGCCAGAGCTTTGGGCGAATCGATCAGCAGGGAGCGCACCAGCAATGACGACCGTAGGGGCCACACACGTGATGCCTGTACGGTCCGCAAAAGCGCCCCGGGCGCCCGCAAGCGACGGGATGGATCGGTGAATATTGCCCGATTTGCGGCACCGGCGCGGCCGGCGCGGCGGCATTCGCCCGCCAGGCTGCGGACCCGCCCAGCGCGACGGCGGCGGTGATAGCGGCGGCGATGACGAGTTTACGCATGATCCCCTCCCTCTGACTTGCGACGCCTGCAGAATCCCACCCTTTGGCGAACATCGCCAGCATGAATTCGCCGCAATCGATCGATGCGCCGATCGGCAGCTTTGGGTACTCGGACACGATTTGAGGCGAGCAGTGGCTACCGGCGAGCGACCCAGGGACGCGGTCCGTCAGCGTCCGCTTGGGCTTGCAATGGGCGGCGGCGCAGCGCTCCTGTCCAGCAGTGAGGGTCCTCGGCTAGCGAAAACCGATGATCAACCGAGAATAGCTGTTGCAGCCCGGCCTGATCTCCTGCGCCAGAGCGATGGGGCAGTCCGCGTAGGCGTGATAAGCGTGCACGACCGAATGCTCCCGGAAGACGTGACGAATCCACGCCCGATGCTTGATCGGATGAGGATGGTCGAGGCAATCGCATGCCTCGCTGCCGACCGACCAGCAGACAAGAGACAACGCGAGCATCGGGGCAATCGACCAGCGCATGGGTTCGATCCTCATCGTGACGCGAACACGCCACCTTTCTACAACATCTTTGAACTCCGGTTAATGAAAGCAAATCGGCTTGCGGCGCCGGCTCCGCTCCGGCGGCGCGGAGGAAGGGAACCCGCGCGCCGCGCGCGTGTTTCAGTCCTGACCGCTAAACCCTCAGTGCCGGGCTAAACCCATGTACATGTCGAACGAGAGCCTGCTTGTCATCGTCGTGGTCGGCGTGATCGCCGGCTGGCTGGCGGGAAAGATCGTGGACGGCGGCGGATTTGGCTTCATCGGCGATCTGGTGGTGGGGATTATCGGGGCGTTCATCGGAGACTGGCTGCTACCCCGGTTGAACATTCATTTCGGTATCGGGATGATCGCGCTGATCGCCAACGCGACGATCGGCGCCATCGTCCTGCTGGTGATCATCAGGGTCGTCGCCGGCGCCCGCGGCTGGGGCGGCGGCTGGGGCAACGGCTGGGGCGGCCGCTGGGGCAGGCGTTGGTAGCACGCGCGACCGACAGAGCCGTCAGCGAGCCCGCGGGGATCGAAACCGACGACCTGCTGTCGTCGCAAAGGACCCTCATCGAGACGACCAAATCGGACCTTCTGAAAGCGGCGGCCAAGTCGGGAAGTCAGTAAGCTGGCTGCTTAACTGCAGTCGCCCTCCCCCGCCGCCGCGCTTTGCTGCCTAGACTACCGCCGATTTTGGCGTCGGGACGAGGCGGGTGATGACCATCTTGTCGCGGTCGAGGCATGCGGGGACGCGCGGGGCGATCTTCGATTTCCAGTAATCGGTCTCGTAGACCGCTTTGTAGAGCGCCTCGCGTTCGGCCTCGCTCTCGAAGCGGCGCAGCCAGACATACTTGGACTCGTCGGTCTCGCCGCGGAAGCTGCCGGTGATCACCATGCCCTTCGACACCTGGAAGGGGATGATCTCCTCCTCCATGATCTTGACCCATTCGTCCATCTTGCCGGGGCGGACGTGGTATTGCCGCAGTTCGTAGAAGGCCATTGCGTGTCTCCCGCTGAGTTGATGATTGTCAGGTTTACAGTTTCTCCGCTTACCGGCGAAAGCCGGTATCCACTTATCCGTTGCAGAAGCGGCTGAAAAGTGGGTCCCGGCTTTCGCCGGGAAGCGCAGCTATATTATCCTTCTGCCGCGAGGCCGGTCTGGCGCTTCGGGAAAAAACGGTTTTCCGGGCGCGGCAGGCCGAGGTTCTCGCGCAGGGTGCGGCCCTCGTATTCGCGGCGGAAGAGGTTGCGGCGCTGCAGCTCGGGGACGACGCGGTCGACAAACTCGTCGAGCCCGCCCGGCACCCACGGGAACATGATGTTGAACCCGTCGCAGGCGTCGCCCAAGAGCCATTCCTCCATCCGGTCGGCGATCATCTTTGGCGTGCCGACCATCGCCAGGCCGCCGTAGCTGCCGGCGATCTGCGCCAGCTGGCGCACGGTGAGGTTGTCGCGCCGGGCGCGGGCGATGACCCGCTCGCGGCCGCTTTTGCTGGCGTTGCTTTCGGGAATATCGGGGAGCGGGCCGTCGAGGTCGAATTGCGAGGCGTCGCAGCCGAGCGCGATCGACAGCGAGGCGATGCCGCTGTCGGGGTGGACGCGGCTGTCGAGCAGCGCGCGCTTCGCCTTCGCCTCGTCCTCGCTGTCGCCGACGACGACCAGGCAGCCGGGCAGGATTTTGACGTGGCCGGGGTCGCGGCCGGCGGCCTTGGCGCGGCCCTTGATGTCGGCGTAGGTCGCCTGCGCGTCCTCGAAGCGGCCGCCGCTGGCGAACACCATCTCGGCGGTCTCGGCGGCGAGCTGGCGCCCGGCGTCCGACGCGCCGGCCTGGACGATGACCGGCCAGCCCTGGATCGGCCGCGCGATGTTCAAGGGCCCGCGCACCGAGAGGAACTCGCCCTGGTGGTCGAGCACGTGCATCCGGGCCGGGTCGAAATAGACGCCCGCCTCGACATCGCGGACAAAGGCGTCCTCGGCCCAGCTGTCCCAGAGGCCGGTGACGACGTCGTAGAACTCGCGGGCGCGGCGATAGCGCTCGCCGTGCTCCATGTGCTCGGTGAGGCCGAAATTGAGCGCCGCGTCGGGGTTCGAGGTGGTGACGAGGTTCCAGCCCGCCCGGCCGCCGCTGATATGGTCGAGCGAGGCGAAGCGGCGGGCGATCATGTAGGCCGGCTCGAAGGTCGACGAGGCGGTGGCGATGAGGCCGATATGCCGGGTCACCATCGCCAGCGCCGGCAAGAGGATGAGCGGGTCGAACGAGGTCACCGTCGCGCTGCGCTTCAGCGCCGCCATCGGCATGTTGAGGACGGCGAGATGGTCGGCCATGAACCAGGCGTCGAACCGCCCGGCCTCGAGCTTTTGCGCGAAGCGGATCAGGTGCTGGAGGTTGAAGTTGGCGTCCGGCCAGGCGCCGGGATAACGCCACCACGCGGTGTGGATGCCGACCGGGCGCATAAAGGCGCCCAGCCGCAACTGACGTTCCGTTGCCATCGCCGCTCCTCGGCCGCCGATCGCGCGATGTTGGCCGTGCGCCCGCGGCAAGGATAGCGGGCGAGAAGCTGCCGCCTCAGCGCAGCACCAGAGCCGGCAGGAATTCGAAACCGGCGGCGATCGACGCGTAGAAACGGTGGTAGCCGTCAAGCGCGCGGTACGAGTACGTCGTGCTCGACGGCAGATCGCTGAACGGCAACGCGAGTAGCGGCACCGGCTTCAGCGCGACCCCGGTCGCGAAGCTCGTGAGGATGTGGTTCATCCGGGCGCGGTCGAAGCCGCACCAATCCCGCGGCTTCAAATGTTTGCCGTAGGGCGGCTCGATCTCGCCCAGCGGCACGAGCTGCGCGCCGCCGGCCGACAGATAGGCGGGTCCTTGCGGGGTGAAGGCCGCCATGCCGGCCTCGGCCCACCACTCGTCAGGGAGTTCGAACTCGCACGGGAAGTTTGGCATCGGGGAGCGCATCTGACGGGCCTTTGGAGGGGAGATCATCCGGGTGGGGGGCGAAAGCGCTCGCCCGACTACTGGTGGTCCATCACCAGCGCTTCGCGCAGCGCCTTGACATAGATCGCGCTGTCCCAAATCGGCGCGATCGCCAAGGCGGTGAACAGCAGCACAGAGGCCACCAGGCTCACGCGCCAGGCCGAAACGAGTGCGGTAAGAGCGTCATCGATCATCGGTTGCCCTCCAAGCCACTGCAACCGAGATACATCCGGGGCCTGCGGAAGACTTTGCCGCCACCCTGATTTTCCCTTAAGGGCAGCTTGTCATTTTCTTCAGATCGACGGGGCCTGCCGCCGGCCCGGGCCAAAATGCCGGGTTGCCGCTGCGGGCGACAAGGTGGTTAAGTGGCGACAAAACCTTGTCGCGCGGCGTCGCGCGCATCGTCGGGGAGGCATCGCGTCGGGACCCAGCCGGATTTCCGGCTCAAGATCGAGGGACCGCCGTGACCGACATCACCGCCAACGCCGCCACGATTTCCACCGCCTCGACCGCCCGGCGCAGCGCCGCGACGATCGCCGCGCGGATCGACCGCCTGCCGAGCACCCGATACATCTGGCATCTCGTGCTGCTGCTGTCGCTCGGCGGCTTCTTCGACGTCTTCGACAATGGGCTCATCGCCTATATCGCGCCCGGGCTGTTCGCGGCGAAGATCTTCACGCCGACGACGCAGGGCTTTTTCGACATCAACGGCTTTGCCAGCCTGGTCGCCTCGACTTTTATCGGCATGTTCGCCGGGACGCTGCTGTTCAGTTCGCTCTCCGATCTGTTCGGGCGGCGCACGATCTTCACCTTTGCGCTCGTCTGGTACTCGCTGGCGACCTTCGCGATGGCGTTTCAGTCGACCCCGTGGGCGATCGATTTCTGGCGATTCCTGGCGGGGCTCGGGATCGGGGTCGAGCTGATCACCGTCGACACCTACCTCTCCGAACTGATGCCGAAGGACCGCCGCGGCCAGGCCTTCGCCTTCAACCAGTCATTCCAGTTCCTCGCCTACCCGATGGTGTCGCTGCTCGCTCTCGGCCTCGTGCCGCGCATGCCGTTCGGGTACGAGGGCTGGCGCTGGGTGACAATCATCGCCGCGGCCGGCGCGATCGTCGTCTGGTGGATCCGGCTGGCGCTGCCGGAATCGCCGCGCTGGCTCGCGATCCACGGCAACGTCGCCGAGGCCGAGCGCATCACCGCGATCATGGAGGCGAAGGTCGAGGCCGAGAGCGGCCGCCCGCTGCCGCCGCCGGAGAGCCTGCCCGACGAGGTCGAAGCCGGGCGCGGCGCCTGGGTGGAGATGTGGCACGGCGAATACCGGTCCCGCACGATCATGCTGATCATCTTCAACCTGTTGCAATCGATCGGCTATTACGGCGTGGCGAGCTGGGTCCCGACCCTCTTGGTGTCGCAGGGGATCACGGTCACCAAATCGCTGCTCTATACCTTCATCATCGCGCTGGCGAACCCGACCGGGCCGCTGCTCGCCTCGTTCCTCGCCGACCGCGTCCACCGCAAATGGCAGCTCGTCGGCGCCTGCGCCGGGCTCGCGGTGTTCGGCATCCTCTTCTCGCAGATGAGGAACCCCGTCGGCATCATCATCTTCGGCGTGCTGATAACCTTCTCGACTAGCAATCTGTCCTACGCGTTCCACGCCTATCAGGCCGAACTCTACCCGACCCGCATCCGCTCGCGGGCGATCGGCTTCACCTATGCCTGGAGCCGGTTCAGCACGATCTTCGTCGGCTTCATGGTGGCGTTCTTCCTGCGCAATTACGGCACGGTCGGGGTCTTCGCCTTTATCGCCGCGGCGATGGTCGCATGCTGCGTGGTGATCGCGGGGATGGGGCCGCGCACCGCCCGGATGCGCCTCGAAGAGATTTCGCATTAGAGCGCGATCTGTTCTCGGCCCTCTGGTGCATATTGGAGTGGCGGACGAGCAGGAGGGCGTATGAGTTCGACCACTCGGCAGATGCATCTCGGGGTCTTCGTCCTCGGCACCGGCAACCATTCGGCCGGCTGGCGCTACGAGGGCGCGGCGACCAGCCACATGCAGCTGCCAGTGATGCAGGAGATCGCCCGCATCGCGGAGCGCGGCAAGTTCGACCTCCTCTTCATCTCCGACTCGATGGTGATGGATCCGACCGACCATCCCTCGTTCCTCTGCCGTTTCGAGCCGACCACCCTGATCACCGCGCTCTCCGCCTGCACGACGCATATCGGCCTCGGCGCGACGGTGTCGACGAGTTTCGCCGAGCCGTTCAATGTCGCCCGCCTTTTCGGTTCGATCGACCATCTGAGCGGCGGCCGCGCGGCGTGGAACGTCGTCACCACCTCCAACACCAAGGTGGCGCAGAATTTCGGCCGCGACGAGCATATCGAGCACGAGCTGCGCTATGCCCGGGCGCAGGAATTCGTCGATGTCGTGAAGAGCCTCTGGGATTGCTGGGAGGACGGCGCCATCGTCGCCGACAAGGCGAGCGGGCAATACATCGACGCCGGCAAGGTGCGGCCGCTCAACCACAAGGGCCGCTTCTTCCAGGTGCGCGGCCCGCTCAACCAGGCGCGCCCGCCGCAGGGACATCCGGTTATCATCCAGGCCGGCGGCTCGCCGTCCGGGCTGGAGCTGGCGGCGCGCACCGCCGACGTGGTGTTCTCGGTGGTGCAGGAACTTGAACCGGCCAAGGCCGCCTATGCCGACCTCAAGGGCCGCATGGCTCGCTACGGCCGGGCGCCAGAGGAGATCGCGGTGCTGCCGGGGGTGATGCCGATCATCGGCGCGAGCGACGCCGAGGCACGCGAGAAGCTGGCGAAACTGCAGAGCTGGATCACGCCGACCAACGCGGCGACTCTGGTCGCCAGCCGGATCGGCTACGACGTTTCGGGCCACGATCTCGACGGGCCGGTGCCGCCGCCGCCCGAAAGCGACGGCGGGCGGACCTTCCACCGGGTGCTCTACGAAACCGCGCGGCGCGAGAACATGACCTTGCGCGAGCTCTACAATCTGACCGCGGCGGCGCGCGGGCATTGGGTCGTCTGCGGGACGCCGCAAAAGATCGCCGACACGCTCGAGGAATGGTTCGCCGGCGGGGCGGCCGACGGGTTCAACATCCTGCCGCCCTATTTTCCGGGCGGGTTCGCCGATTTCGTCGACCTCGTCGTGCCGGAACTGCAGCGCCGCGGGTTGTTCCGCCGCGACTACCAGGGCACGACCCTGCGCGAGCATTTCGGTCTCGCCCCGGCGCCGGCCGCGGGCGCGGCGCGGCAGGCGATGGCGGGGGAGTAGGCACGGGCGGCGTAGGGTGGGTAGAGCGAAGCGAAACCCACCAAACCACCGCCGCCACCCGAAAATGGCGGGTTACGCTGCGCTAACCCACCCTATAATTCCGAGATTTTCTCCCAGGTCAGTACGCGGAACTCGCCCGAAGGGCGCGGTGGGGGCCGCAGCACCATGAGATCGCCGTCATGGCTGACCTCGCGCACCTGATCGAAGCCGAGCCGCGCCGGATCGGATGCGGCATCGACCCGCGTCACCAGCCGTTTGCCGTCGAATGCGTAGTTGCCGCAATAGGACGAGTAGTCGCGCGCCGCGCCGGACGGCAGCTCCGGCTGCCCGTCGACGACCACCGCCGCCATCCGCCCGTCGGCGTTGAACGTCACCCTTCCCATTCCCTTGCCGCCATACGGCGCCGGCAGCGGTTTGCCGCCCGCATCGTGCGCCTCGGCCTTGACCAGCCGCCATGTCCCGATAATCGACTGCATCTCACTCCCTTCCATGATGGCGCAACAGCCCGGTCAGTTCGCCGATATCCGGCCATTGCTCGATGCGGTCGACCGCGCCTTCGACGGCGGCGGCGCCTTCGGCGGTCAGCGCCACGCCGGCGAGCTCGCGGAACTTGGCGCGCAGCTCGTCCTCGCCGAACGGGTCGTTGAAATCGCCGCGGTGGCTGTCGCGCGCGTGGGTCGCCGAGCGGCCGTCGGCGAGGGTCACGGTGACGCGGGCCGGGCGCAGTTTGGGCGCGAGCGCGCTCATCGCCGGGTCTTCCTCGATGTGCACCTTGCGGCGCAGCGCGGCGATTTGCGGGTCGGCGAGCGCGCTGTCGTCGAGCGCGGCATAGCCGGCTCCGCCGCGCGCCACCATCGCCGCAGCGGCGTGCGGCAGCGAGTATTTCGAGGCGAAATAGTTGGGCGGGTCGGGGTTGCGCATCACCGACGCGAAGCGGTAGGTCGTGACATCGATGCGCGCCACCTCGTCCGGCCGCGGCTTCAGCTCGGCGAGGGCGGCGGCGAGGCAATCGAGCGCCGGGTGGATCGGGTTGCAGCAGGCGTAGAGCCGGAAATAGTTGCGGGTGATCTGCCACTCGGCGCCGAGCCTCTCGGTGAGGCGGCCGGTCGCGAAGCCGCCGCCGACCAGCTCGCCGAGCGCCTCCTCGACCGCGTCTTCCTGGGCGGCAAAGCCGGCGAGCGCCAGCTCGGGCGCCAGCGACGCGGCAAAGCCGCTCATCCCGCCGGCGACGTTGAGCGCGGTCGCGCCGGCAACGGCGTTGGTGTAGCTCGGGGTGAGGACCAGGGTCGTGGCGATGCGCATCGCCAGGCTGACCCCCGCCGCGTCGAGACCCCGCAGCCGCGCGCCCGCCGCCGCGGCGGCGAGCAGCGACACCTGCCCGTTCTGATGCGCCAGCGGGCGCGGCGTGAACCCGCCGGCGAGCCGCCCGGCGAGGTCGTAGCCGAGGATCAGCGCCGCCAGCATTTCCGCGCCGGAGCTGCCCGCCTGCTCGCCGACCGCCAGCACACCCGGCAGCACCTGCATCGCCGCCTGGCCCGAGACCAGCCGCAGCCCCTCGCACAACTCGATCGCCCGTCCGGCGATGCCGTTGAGGAGCGCGGCGGTGCGCGGGTCTTGGGCCGGCCAGCCGCGCGCGTAGACCGTGGCGCCGCCCCCGGCGGCCGGCGCGAGCCGTCGGCGCAGCGCCGCCACCTCCGGCCGCTCGTGCCCGGCAAGGATCACCCCCAGCGTGTCGAGCCAGACAAGCTTGGCGTGGGCCCGCACCGGCGCGGGGATGTCGTCCAGCCGCGTCGTAGCGACGAAATTGGCGAGAGCTTCGATTTGTTGGGCCATTGGCGGTGCTACGCCACCATTCGCGCGTGCGCAATCTCCTTGCGCCCGACGGGTCTAACCTGATCCGCCGGCACGGTTTCGACCGATATCGTCTCACCTCCCAGGGTCAGAAACTCCACTTCGTACCCCGCGCCGCCGCGATGGATTGTGACGATCCAGCCCACATCCCCCGCCCGCAAACCGCTGTCGGCCAAGTCGTGGGTAAGCACGACGGGATCCAGTTCCTTGATCATTCTTGCACTCCCCGGACGGCATACGCCGTGACCAATCGCGGCACGATCTCGCCGTTGCCGACAAACCAGATTGCCCGAAGCCGCAGCCCGCGACCGCTTCGCGCCCGTAAAATTCCTTCCAGGATATACTTCTTGCCGAATTCGGTGTCGCCGCTCGACATGACCCGAGCGGTGCGCGCATGAAGCAGAAGCGCATCGCGCAAGGTCTGCCAATCGGCCGTATCGTATCCGAAGCGCTTGAACAGAGCGGCCTTGGCCCGGCCCACCGGGTGGTCCGTCGCCAGCAGATAGCGGGTGATCTTGACCTCCGCGATCACCGCGAGTTCCGCATGGGGCAGGCGACCGATCGATCTCATCCCAGACGGCGCTACCGGTAGAATTCGACCTTGGCTTCGCGGAACCAGAGGAAATTGGCGGGAGCGGCGGAGATCGGGCCGTTGATGGCGAAGACGGCGATCTCGAATCTCTCTCCAGGGTGGACGACGTTGTCGCCGAGCACCAGGCGGTTGGGCATGTTGAAGCCCTGGATGCAAGAGGGGCTCGGCCGGCCGGCGGCGCGCGGCAGCTCTCCATTGACCCAGATCTCGGCGTAGTCGTCGACATTGACCCGCAGCACCGCCTTGGCGCCGTCGGTGGCGAAGCCCAGCGCTTCGGCGGGGATCGTCAGGGTGGCGCGATACCAGAAGAACGAGACCATGCCGCCGCCGCGGCGTCCGCCGAGATCGTCGGCGGGAACCACCGCCCAGGACGAATCGTCAAAGCCGGCCAACTCGGCATGCGGTTCGACATCGTAGGTGGTCTTGAACTCGGGCCGCGAATCGGAGAGCGCCGGGCACTCGACGAGCCTCGCCTCCCTCCCGCGCCAGACCGCGCCGAACGCGGCCGAGCCCGCCGCGGTCATCAGATCGACGACATGCGCCGGCGGGGTCAGCGGCGCGATCGGCGGCTGCGGCGCGAGCAGCGGCGGAAACTCCGGCGGCAGCGAGATGGTGGGGCGCAGGTAACTCGCGGGCATCGGCGGGCCCTCCCTAGAGCGGCCCGAAGGCGGGCGGCGGAATGCGGCGGCGCGAAGCGGCTTCGTAGGAAGCGGCGATCTTCAACACGACATCCTCGCGGCCGGGCTCGGCGCGGAAGACGAGCGAGAACGGCAGGCCGGGTTCGGGGAGGATCGTCGGCGCCGCGGCCGGGGCGGAGACATAACGGGCGCCGTCGTCGCTGAGCTTGAAGACGGCGTCGTAGGCGGTCGTCACATAGCCCGCGGGCACCAGGATTTCGCTGAGGCCGGCATTGGGGCCGTACAGCGATTCCGGCCGCAGGTTGCCAGCACCTCCGAGCGGGTCGTGGGCGCCGCCGATCTTGGCGGGCGGCAGCGGGGCGTGCAGCCGCACCAGCGCGTCGAGCCGGTTTTCGAGGATCACCATCATGTCGAGCCGGCGCAGCAATTCGCGCAGCATGATGCGCTCGTCGACGCCTTGGCGGCCGCCGAGCCGGTTGCGCGGGTCGGCGACCTCCTCCCAGTTGCGGAAGGCGGCGCGGCCGTCGTCGCCCCAGAATTTCGAGCGGGCGTTAAGCTTGGCGAAATCGTCGGGGGTTTCCGGGAAACCGCGCGCGGCCCAATCGGCGGCGCGGCGCGACAGATATTGCGGGACATGGAAACGGAAGCTCATCGCCAGCTCCTGGTCCTGGATGGTGGCGATATCGAGGTTGCGCGGCGGCGCGACCTGTCCTTCGGCGAGCGCGACGCAATAGTCGATCGGCGCCATATCGCCGGCGCCGAAGAACTTGCCGGGGGCGAATTCGGTGCGGCGGATCGCGGCGGCGAATTCCGGGAACATTGGCGCGCCGTCGCGGCCGAGGCGAAACAGGAGGTCGGGCATGAACACCGGCGCCAGCCGGGCCAGCGCGCGGCGGAAATCGGGGTTCATCGGCTCGAGGTCGCGGTCGGGTTCCCACAGCGGGTCGCCGGATTCGACGAGGGTGGCGCCGAGTTTCCCGCCGAGCACGGCCTTGATCTCGGCGGCGGCGGCGCGCGAGATCGGCTCGGCCGACTGGTCGCCGGGACGGAGCAGCATCGATTCGCGGACGATGCCGATCCGCATGCCCTTGAGCGAGGGCGCGGGCGCCGCGTGGCTCGCGTAATTCGCCAGCACCGACGAGCGCGGCACGGTCGTGTAGACGTCGCGCGGGTCGTAATAGCCGATGCCGGGGTCTCGCAGCGCGTCGAGCACCTGGGCGCAGTCGGCGAGGGTGCGGGCGAGGATGCCGCTGCGGTCGCAATAGATGTCGGCGCCGATCGCGCCGCCGTCGAAGCCGAGCATCGCCTTGTGCGGCAGGATCAGCGCGACGGCGTTGTGGTTGGCCGGGCCGCGGCACGAGGCGCGGGTCTCCTCGCCGAGGCTGCACATCACCAGATTGGCGCTGACCGAGACGCCGGAACCCGAGCTCGACCCGAGCGAGGCGGCGCGGGTCGTGTCGTAGGGGTTCGCCGGGTTCCCCGCCCAGGTGCTGCGCTGGTAGCCGAGGGTCGAGGGCAGCACTTTGCCGGGCTGGTGGCGGCCGCCGGGGTTGCCGGCGCGGCCGTTGTATTCGGTGCACACCGCCTTGGCGAAGATGATCGCCCCCTTGGCGCGGAGCTGCCCGACGAGAATGTGGTCGCGCGCCGGAAAATCGATGTCGTAGGCCGCGTCGCCGCCGGCTGTGGTGCGCATGTCCGTGGTGTCGAACGGGTCCTTGAACGAGAACACGACGCCGTACATCGGCAGCTCGTCGAGCGGCGGGTTGCTCGCGTAGAGGGCGTCGAGCTCGGCGGCGCGTTCGAGCCCATCGGGCTGGCGGCGGAACTCGTCGCAGACCGGCGGCGCGCCCGGCGGCAGAGGCCCCGCGGACGGATGGCGGTCGAACTCGCCCTTGCAGGTCACCGAGCGCTCGCCGCGGATGTTGAGCGTCGCCAGCGCGTTCAACTGCCCGGCGCCATCCTTGCCGACGATCATGCCGTATTGCTGCCGCGCCGACGGGTCGGAGGCGGTCGGCTCCATGCGGCCGAACTCGAGCGGCTTCCCCCGATACTTGGCGAGGTCGGGAAACACGCTCGCGGCGGGCACGGTCGCGGTCGGGAAGCGCAGCGGCGCTCCGCCGCGGATTGTGCCGGCAACCGCGGGCACGCTCGCGCCGTCCTCGGTGACGAGCAGACTGGCGACGCCGTTATAGGCGCGGACCCGCGCGAGATAATGCTCGACCACCGCGACGCAGGTGGTGCGGCCGGCCCGGATCGCCCGATGCAGATCGTCGATCGTCGCTTCTTCGAGACGGAACGGGTTGTCGGCCATGATCGCTCCCGATCGGCGGCACCGGCTGGGCGCCGCGCGGCAAGGGCGATGTTAGGGTATTGGCGGCGAGGCGCGCCAGCGCCGGCTCGGCGGACTACGCGGCGATGCCGACCGCGCTCGCGCCGGCGGGGTAGACGAGACGGTCGGCCGGGAAGCTGATCGTGGCCCGCGTCCCGACGCCCTCGGCGCTGGTCAGCGCGAAGGTGCCGCCGTGCAGCTCCATCATCGCGCGCACCAGCGGCAGGCCGAGACCGGTCCCTTGCTGCTTGCGGGAAAACGACGAGTCGACCTGCTCGAAGGCTTCGAGGACGCGGCCGAGATCCGCTTCGGCGATGCCGATCCCGGTGTCGGCGACGGTGATCGAAAAGCCGGTCTGCGGGTCGGCCCGGCAGATGATGTCGATGCGGCCGCCATCCGGGCTGAACTTGACCGCGTTGGTAACCAGGTTGAGCACCATCTGCATCGTCTTGCGCTCGTCGCCGCGCAGCAGCGGAATGTCCGCCGGGATGTCGATCGCTTCGCTGAGCCCGCCCTCGCGGATGCGGACGCTGGCGATCTGACTGACCGAGCGGATCGGGTCGCGGACATCGAACACCGCTTCCTCGAGCGTCAGCTTGCCGGCCTCGGCCTTGGAGAGGTCGAGGATGTCGTTGATGATCTGCAAGAGATGCGTGCCGCTGGTGTGGATGTCGGTGACGTAATTGCGGTACTGGTCGTTGCCGAGCGCGCCCAGCACCTCGCGCTGCATCATCTCGGAAAAGCCGATGATCGCGTTCAAGGGCGTGCGCAGCTCATGGCTCATATTGGCGAGGAAATCGGACTTCGCCCGGTTCGCCGCCTCCGCCTGCTGCTTGGCGCGCTCGCGCTCGCGGATGCCGCGATAGTATTCGATCGACATCCATAGACCGACGCCGCCGATAAACGCGAACACGAACGCGGCAATGCCGATGCATTCCCATTTGAGCGTCGCGAAGAACGCGCCGGCGGGCGCGTCGATCGAGAATGCGCCCATTATGTCCCCGAGCTTCCAGTTCTCGCCCGCCTGGAGGTTGTTGTGGCAATCGACGCAGCTTTGATCGTTGGCCACCGAGGGATAGATCGTCCTGAAGATCGGCTCGTTGTCGACGCTGAGAAATTGCAGCACGGGCGACGGATCGGGCTTGCCGACAAACGATTCGATCGCATTCGCCATCGCCGGGTCGGAGGGGCCGGTGACAATGGCCTTGCCCTCGCGGCCGATCCAGCGCAGTCGCAGGGCGGATTGCTGGCCGCGCGACTTGTTGAACAGCTCGATCGAATGGGCGCGGAAGGTTGCCGGCACCGGCGCCTCGCTCTTGCCCAGCTCATGGCGGACGTTGGAATAATCGGTGACGAAAGCATCGACGAGCCGCATCGCGGTGGTGGTCTCATCGCTCTTGTTGGCGACGAAGGCCCGCATGCTCGCCTGATAGAAGCCATAGGCCGCGACAAACGACAGCGCCGCCGAGAACAGGAGGATACCGATCCACCCGTTGCCCTCCGGCGAGCGGAAGAACGCCATAATGGCGGCGCGAAACTGCGTTACCGTGCTCATGACCGCACGGTTATTACCGGCAATTCCTAAAGGTTGGTTGAACGCCAGTACGGTTAATTTCCTAAATTACGAGATAATTGCCCCCATTCCGAGAAACTTCTGACGGCGCTGGCGGCGCAGCGCAGCGCCGTCCTGCCCGCCGCACTGGCGCAAGGCTTCGTCGATCTCCTCGCCGAGCCGGCCGATCGCCTCCTGCGGCGCGCGGTGGGCGCCGCCCAGCGGTTCGGGCACGATCCGGTCGATGATTCCGAGGCGCAGCATCTCCTGCGCGGTGAGGCGCAGCGCCTCGGCGGCGTCCTGCGCGTTCTCGCCATTGCGCCACAGGATCGAAGCGCAGCCCTCGGGCGAGATCACCGAATAGATCGCGTGCTCCAGCATCAAGACCGCGTTGCCGACGGCGAGCGCGATCGCGCCGCCCGAGCCGCCCTCGCCGATCACCGTCGCCACGACCGGCACGCGGATGTCGAGACAGGTCTCGATCGCCCGGGCGATCGCCTCGCTCTGGCCGCGCGCTTCCGCGTCGATGCCGGGATAGGCGCCCGCGGTGTCGACGAAGGTGAGGAGCGGCAATTGGAAATGCTCGGCGAGGCTCATCAGCCGCTTGGCCTTGCGGTAGCCCTCGGGCCGCGCCATGCCGAAATTGTGCCTTACCCGCGCCTCGGTGTCGGCGCCTTTTTCGGTGCCGAGCACGACGACGCTGCGCCCGCGGAACCGGGCGATGCCGCCGATGACCGCGTGGTCCTCGCCGAAGGTGCGATCGCCGGCCAGCGGCACCAGGTCGTCGACGAGGCCGGCGAGGAAATCGCGGCAATGCGGACGCTCGGGATGGCGCGCCACCAACACCTTCTGCCATGGCGTCAGCCTGGCATAGGTCTGGCGCAGCAGCCGGTCGGTCTGGCCGGTGAGCCGCCCGACCTCCTCGGCGATGTTGAGCCCGTTCTCGGCGGAGAGATGGCGCAGCTCCTCGATCTTGTTTTCGAGCTCGGCGACCGGGCGTTCGAAATCGAGGAAATGCCGCATTAAGCTTCGCTTGTTTTCCGCCGCGCCAGCGGGTGTGCGCGCTCGACCAGGCGGCGCAGCCGGTCGCTTTGGACGTGGGTATAGATCTGCGTCGTCGCGATGTCGGCGTGGCCGAGCATCTGCTGCACGCTGCGCAGATCGGCGCCGTGATCCAGGAGGTGGCTGGCGAAGGCATGGCGCAGGACATGCGGCGACAGCCGCGCCGGATCGAGGCCGGCGGCGAGCGCCAATTCCTTGAGAAGCTGGCCGCAGCGCTGGCGGGTCAGGTAGCCCTCGCGGCCGCGCGACGGAAACAGGAAGCGCGAATTCTGGCCCTCGGGCAGAAAGCGCGGGCGGCAGGGCAGGTATTCGGCCAGCGCCACGCGCGACGGCGGGCTCAGCGGCACGATCCGTTCCTTGCCGCCTTTGCCGCGCACCAACAGGAAGCGCGGGTCGCGCTGCGCCGCGGCGAGCGGCAGGGTCACCAGCTCCGAAACGCGCAACCCCGTCGCGTAAAGCAATTCGAGGATGCAGCGCAGCCGCACCCCTTCCTCGTCGGGCCACGCCGCGGCGGCGGCGATCAGGCGGGCAATCTCGGCCTCGCTCAAGAGCTTTGGCAGCGGCCGGCCGAGGCGCGGCGCGTCGAGGCCGCTGGTCGGGTCGTCGCCGCGCACCGCGTCGGTCAGCAGGAAGCGATAGAACTGGCGGATCGCCGAGAGGCGGCGCGCCAAGGTGCGCGGCGCGAGTCGGCGCGTCGCGGCGGCGGTCAGGTAATCGTGCAGCGCGCCGGCATCGGCTTGATCGAGCGCGATGTCGCGCGCGGCGAGGAAGCCGGCGAGGTCGACGACGTCGTTGCGATAGGCGGCAAGCGTCAGCCGCGCGGCGCCGCGTTCGGCCGCGAGCATTTCGAGAAACGCCTCGAGACGCGGCGACACGGCGACCGCGGCCGGCATCTTCCCGCGGGCCTCACTTCGGGAAGCGGGCATCGGGCAGGACCTTCTCGACCGCAACGCGCGGCACGCTGAAGTTCCAGGAGGCGAGAAACACCGCGCCGCCGATCACCGCCAGCAGCACCACCAAAACCAGGACCAGGGTCACCCTTGCCATGCTCGAACTCGCGTCCCCCGCTCCCACTGCCGCCGCGAACCGTTTCCGCCGACGCGGAAAATGGTTTAGTACCCTGTGTTGGCGCGGCGAGAAACAGCCGCGACATTTGGCGCGACAAGAGGCGCGACGAAGGACAGCACGAGATGGAGGCGCAAACCGAGCGGATGGCGGCGCAGCGCGCCGCGCCGGGCAATTTACAGCCCGCGCGCTCGATCGTCCTGGTCGGGCTGATGGGCGCCGGCAAGACCAAGATCGGCCGACGGCTCGCCGCTCGGCTCGATCTGCCGTTCTTCGATTCGGACGAGGCGATCGAAGCCGCGGCGCGCGAGAGCGTCGAGGAAATCTTCGCCAATCGCGGCGAGGCGGTGTTTCGCGACGGCGAGCGGCGGGTCATCGCGCGGCTGCTCGCCGGGCCGGTGCATGTTCTCGCCACCGGCGGCGGCGCCTTCATGGACCCGGCGACGCGCCGGATCATCGCCGCCCAGGGGGTTTCGGTGTGGCTGCGCGCCGAGCTTGACGTGCTGTTCGCGCGCGTGTCGCGGCGCACCAACCGCCCGCTGCTGCAGACGCCCGACCCGCGCGCGGTGCTCGCCGAACTGGTCGAGCGGCGCTACCCGATCTATGCCGAGGCCGACATCGCGATCGACAGCGGCGAGGGGCCGCCCGACGCGACGGCGAGCCGGGCGATCAATGCGCTCTTGCGATGCGAGCGCGCGATGCTGGCGCCCGAGGAGATTTGCGGGCGATGACCGGCGGGTTCGAACGGCTGCGCGTCGAACTCGGCGAGCGCGGCTACGACATCCTGATCGGACCCGGCCTGATCGCCGCGGCCGGGGCGCACATCCTGCCGCTGGTGCGGCGCAAGCAGGCGGTGATCGTCACCGACGCGACCGTCGCCGCGGCGCATCTGGCGCCGCTCCAGGCGAGCCTCGGCGCGGCGGGGATCGCGCACGATACCATCGTCCTGCCACCCGGCGAGGGCACCAAGGATCTCGGCCATTTCGGCCGGCTCGTCGACGAAATCCTCGCCTGCGGCATCGAGCGCGGCACGATGCTGGTGGCGCTGGGCGGCGGGGTGGTCGGCGACATCAGCGGCTTCGCCGCGGCGACGCTGCTGCGCGGCATCGATTTCGTGCAGATCCCGACGACCTTGCTGGCGCAAGTCGACAGCTCGGTCGGCGGCAAGACCGCGATCAACACCGCCGCCGGCAAGAACCTCTTGGGCGCGTTCTACCAGCCGCGCCTGGTGCTGGCCGACACCGGCGCGCTCGCCACCCTGCCGCGCCGCGAGATGCTCGCCGGCTATGGCGAGGTGGTGAAATACGGGCTCATCGCCGATGCCGGGTTCTTCGACTGGCTCGACGCCGCGGGCGGCAAGGTGTGCGACCTCGAACCCGCTGCGCTGACCCGTGCGGTGCTGACGAGCTGCCGGATGAAGGCGCAGATCGTCGCCGGCGACGAGCGCGAGACCGGCGACTCGCGGGCGCTGCTCAATTTCGGCCACACTTTCGGGCATGCGCTGGAGGCCGAGACCGGGTTTGGCGACGCGCTGCTGCACGGCGAGGCGGTGGCGCTCGGCATGGTGCTGGCGTTCGACTTCGCGGTGCGGCTCGGCATCGCGTCCGGCCAGGACGCGACGCGGGTGCGCCGCCACATCGGCCGGATGGGACTGCCGACCGAACTCGGCGCGGTCGGGCTCGCCGCCAAGCCCGACGCGCTGCTAGCGCATATGGGCAAGGACAAGAAGGTGCGGGACGGCCGCATCACACTGATCCTGCCGCGGCGGATCGGCGACGCCTATGTGATGCGCGACGCCGAGGCCGAGGATTTACGGGCGTTTCTCGCCGACGCCGCATGACCTGCTCACGGATAGGACGGGGATACCCTCCTACACTCGTTCACATCGGCAATGTCGGGTGTTGCGCTGCTCCGTTGACCGCGGCGGCGGTGCGGTAGAAGCCGACGATATAGACCCGGATGGCGGCGGTGAGGCTCGACGCCGAGCGCTCCCGATCGATCTCGGTGACGAGGTCGTTGACCGCCATGCCGCGGGCGCGGGCGATGTCGCGCAGCGATTCCCACATCAGCGGCTCGAGCCGGACGCTGGTGCGGTGTCCGGCGACGACGATGTTGCGGATCGTCAGCGACGAGGGTGAAGGTTGAGGCGGGCGCAACGGGCGGCGCGGCGATACCGATGCCATGGCGCCAGTTTAACCGACGATTGCATATTTGCAATCAGTTGGTGTAAGTAAAATTTAATAATCATATTATGGTACGTGATGTTGCCCGTTCAGCCGCGCTCCTCGTCGGGAGCCAGCGTGGTCAGGGCCAGGGCGTGAACGCCGCCCTTAAGCTCCTCGGCCAGGGTTTCGTAGACCAGACGCTGGCGCGCGACCCGGCCCATTCCGGCGAACGCCGACGACACCAGGGTCACCGAGAAATGCGTTTCGCCACCCTGCCCCGCCCCGCCCGGATGACCCGGGTGCCCGGCGTGGTGCGCCGAATCGTCGACGATGTCGAGCCGGGCCGGGGCGAACCGCTCGGTCAGCTTGCGGGACATGGTCTCGGCAACGGTCATCGGCGGGCCTCGCGTTCTGCCTCGACCGCGGCGGCAAGAAACCCGGCGAGGTCGTCGACAACGTAATTGATGTGGCCGGCGTCGGAGGCGACCGCCGCCCAATCGACAGCGGTCTTCACCCAGGCCGTGGTCATGCCGAGCTCGGCGGCCGGGGCGAGGTTCTTCGCCATGTCCTCGACCATCAGCGCCCGCGCCGGCTCGATGCCGAAACGATCGACGAAGAGACGCAGCGCGGTCATCGCCGGCTTGGGCGCGAAATCTGAGGCGACGATATCGAAGATGTCGTCGAAATGGTGACCGATCCCGAGGTGCCGCAGCAGGTTCTCGGCATGCGGCACCGAGCCGTTGGTGTAGATGAGCTTGCGCCCGGACAGCCGTTGCAGCGCCTCGGCCAGCTTTGGATTGGCCGGAACGACGCTCAAATCGACATCGTGGACGAACGCCATGAACTCGTGCGGGTCGACGCGGTGGACCGCCATCAACCCGTGCATTGTCGTGCCGTGCTCGCGGAAATACTGGGCGCGCAGCGCCTTCGCCTCGTCCATCGTGACGCCGAGCCGGGCGCGGATGTAGTCGTTCATCCGCGACTGGACCTGCGGGAAGAGGCCGCACGACGCCGGGTAGAGGGTGTTGTCGAGGTCGAACACCCAGGTCTCGACCGCGCCGAGCGGGCAGCCTTCGCGGCGAAGTGTAAAGGACATGATTATTTCGTCTTTCCCGCGAAAGCGGGAATCCAGAGCGACCGATGCGTCGATTGCCCTGGACCCCCGCTTTCGCGGGGGAGACGAGCTTGAAAGGCGTTCAGCATCGTAAAACCCTAGCCGCCGCGGATCAGGGTGCCGGCCCCCGCGGTGAAGAGTTCGAGGAGGATCGCGTGCGGCACCCGGCCGTCGAGGATGACCGCGGCCTCGACCCCCTTGTCGACCGCGTCGAGGCAGGTCTCGACCTTGGGGATCATGCCGCCGGAGATCGTGCCGTCGGCGATCATCCGGCGCGCATCTGGAGCGGATAGCTCGGGGATCAGCTTTTTCTCGGCGTCGAGCACGCCCGGCACGTCGGTCAGCAGCAGGAAGCGCGCCGCCTGGGCCGCGGCGGCGACCGCGCCGGCGACCGTGTCGGAATTGATGTTGTAGGTCTCGCCCGCGTCGCCGACGCCGATCGGCGCGATGACCGGAATCATCCCGGCGGTCTCGAACCCGGCAATGACTCCCTTGGCGATCTGGGTCGGCTCGCCGACAAAGCCGATATCGCCGTTGCGCGTCACCTGCGCGGCGCGGATCAGATTGCCGTCCTTGCCGCAGACGCCGATCGCGCAGCCGCCGACGGCGTTGATCGCGGCGACGAGTTGCTTGTTGATGGTGCCGGCGAGCACCATCTCGACCACCTCCATCGTCTCGGCATCGGTGACGCGCAGGCCGTTGACGAAGCGGCTCTTGATGCCGAGCCGGTCGAGCATGCGGTTGATCTGTGGGCCGCCGCCGTGGACGACGATCGGGTGCATGCCGAGTTGGCGCAGCAGCACGACATCCTGCGCGAAGGTCGCGCCGCCGGCGCCCATCGCGTGCCCGCCATATTTGACGACAACGGTCTTGCCGGCATAGCGCACCCAATGCGGCACCGCCTCGGCCAGCACCTTGGCGATCAGCGCCGGCTCGACGGTGG